>Ga0233356_1000038_pt1 | contig 49617 bp, 34 predicted proteins | sample GEONSFMMS_FD_180700 | JGI IMG/M metagenome (GOLD analysis project Ga0233356, IMG submission 180700) | Soil microbial communities from Shasta-Trinity National Forest, California, United States - GEON-SFM-MS | ecosystem: Environmental > Terrestrial > Soil > Temperate forest > Bulk soil | place...
CGGAACGGGAGAGGGTCGCTTCTTATTGCCTTTCAGCTGCGGCTGAGCATCGTCCAGAGTCCGATGACGATGAAGCCGGCGCCGGCGATCAGCTTCAGCGTGGACGGCTTCACGAAGCGTTCGAGCTGCGCGCCGACGAGAACTCCGATGGCCGAGGCCAGGACGAGGGCCGTGGCGCTGGCGGCGAAGACCAGCCACTTGTTGTTCTGCGCTTCGGAGGCGAAGAGCATCGTGGCGAGCTGCGTCTTGTCGCCGATCTCGGCGAGGAAGACGGAGATGAAGATGGCGGAGAAGGCTTTGATCATGATGGGGGAGTGTATGTCGTGGCGATGCTCTGAAAACGTGCATCGGCGCAGCCGTGCCGCGATAGCGGCAGAAGATGGTAGCCAGGGGTGCTCGCAAAAGCGCTCGCACCCCTCGCTACCATCTGGTTGCCGCTAACGCGGCACGCGCTGGGCGTGCATTCCCGGTCTGCCAAGCATGTTCAGAAACCCCCGTCGGGCGAGACGCCGCGCCGGATGCAGGCGGGGACGCCCGCACGACGCTAAGAACACAAACGTGCGCATCGAGAGATTGCCGTACTGGAAGCCTTCGTAGATCGTCGTGAGGGAGTCCGTGTCGAGTGACGCGCCGAGGGCAACGAAAACCGGCTCGAAGTGTTCGGGCGTGGGGACGGCGAGGGTTGCGTGTGGGGCGAGGTCGCGGTAGCGCGTGAGGGCTTCGAAATCGCGCGCAGCGAGGTGCGTCGCGAACCAGTCGTCGAATTGTTTGGCCCACTCGTCGATGGGTGCGTTCTTGTCGGCGAGGTGGATGGCGCGGAGGTTGTGGACGATGCCGCCGCTGCCGGCGATGACGACGCCGCGGTCGCGCAGGGGCGCGAGCGCTTGTCCGATGCGCAGTAGTTCCGAGGGCGTCGTTGGATACGGTTGCGCGATCTCGACGATCGGGATGTTCGCGTCGGGGAGCAGGATGCGCATCGGGACCCAGAGGCCGTGATCCCATCCGCGGACTTCTTCGAGGGTTGCGCCGCCGAGGAGCGTGGAGATTTCGCGGGCGAGCGCGGGATCGCCGGGGGCTTCGTAGCGGATTTTGTACAGCTCCTCGGCGAAGCCGCCGAAGTCGTAGATCGTTTCGGGACGCGCGACCGCGTTGACCCGAACGCTGCGCGCCTGCCAGTGCGCGGAGACGACGGTGATCGCGCGTGCGCCGCGCAGCGATTTGCCGAATGACGCGACCGCGCGCGTGAAGTCGTCCTCCTCGATCGCGATGGACGGTGCGCCGTGGGAGATGAAAAGCGACGGCATCGAAGCGGTCATGTCGGTATCATCCGTCCAATGCGTATTCGTTGCCTGTCCATCATCTTTGTCGTTGCTCTCAACACACACGCCGCCGAGCTCGTGCGATTGCCGACCGGCGTTTTCCTCGATCCCGCCGCCGAATCTCACGGCGTCGGCAACTTTCCGTTGGCCATCGCGGTCGCGCCGGGTGGCGAGCGCGTGGCGCTGTTGCTCAATGGCTGGCGGCAGCAAGGCGTGCAGATCGTCGACCGGAAATCGGGCGCGGTCGTGCAGACGCTTCCGCAGATGTCGGCCTTCATCGGCCTCGCGTTTTCGACGGACGGCAAGACGCTTTACGCGAGCGGCGGCAACGATGACTCGATCTTTGTCTACCGCTGGAACGGCAGCGAGGCGACGGCGGACGGCAAGATCGATCTCGTCGAGCGGCCGAAGCCGGCGCCGAACGCAAAGCCGAAGGATCCGATGGGGATCGTGTATCCGGCCGGCATCGCCACGTCACGCGACGGACGCTTCCTATACATCGCCGAAAACCTCGGCGACACGCTGGCCGTGCTCGATCTCTCGACGCGGCGAGTCATCCAGCGCGTAAAAACTGATCGCTATCCGTACACCGTCGTCGCCGATGCGCGCGGCGATTTGTACGTTTCCGCGTGGGGCGACAACACCGTCAACCGTTTCCGCGCGAACGCGAACGGAACTCTCCGCCGCACCGCGCGCATCATCGTCGGCCGTCATCCCTCGGCGATGGTGGTCCGCGGCACGCGGCTTTACGTGGCGTCGGCGAGCACCGATTCGATCAGCGTCGTCGACACGGCCACGTCGAAAGTCGTCCGCACGTTGAACGATGCGCCGCCCGCCGGTCCGCACGAGGGCAGCACGCCAAACGCGCTGGCGCTTTCGCGCGACGGCGGACGGTTGTTTGTGGCCGAGGCGGATGGCAATGCCGTCGCGGTGTTCGCTGTCGCCACCGGCAAACTCCTCGGACGCATCCCGGTCGAGTGGTATCCCTCGGCACTTGCACTCGACGGCGACGATCTGCTGGTCGTCAATGCCAAAGGCCGCGGCTCGCGTCCGAATCCAACGCGCGGCCAGCCCGGCACTACACTGCCGCCCGATTCGCGCGACTACACACTCGGGCAACTCGATGGTTCGCTGATGTCGATCCCGACTGGTATCGCGACATCGAAACTGGCGTCGTTCACGAAACGCGTCATGCACGCGAACGGATGGGATACGACGCGTGGCGCGAGCCGTTATCCGCCGTTCAAGCACGTCATCTACATCATCAAAGAAAACCGCACCTACGATCAGGTGCTCGGCGACATGAAAGAAGGCGACGGCGAGGCGTCGCTGGTGTTCTTTCCGGAGAACGTCTCGCCGAATCATCACGCGCTGGCGCGGCGCTTCGGTCTCTTCGACCGCTTCTTCGTGAATGCCGAGGTGAGCGCGCAGGGGCACAACTGGTCGACGGCGGCGTACAGCACCGACTACCTCGAGAAGACGATGCCCTCGGAGTACTCGAAGCGCGGGCGCACGTATGACTATGAGGGGACGAATCGCAACCGCGTCGTCGACGATGACGACGACGTGAACGCTCCGGCCAGCGGCTATCTGTGGGACCTCGCGGTGCGCAAGAAGATCTCGCTGCGGAATTACGGCGAGTATGTTGGGAACGGCGAAGACGTTCGCGATGCCGTCGGCAAGGATGTCATCGGATTCCGCCGTGCGCTACGCGACACGACCTCGCCCGACTATCCGTCATTCGACATGAGCATCCCCGATCAGACACGCGCCGACATCTGGCTGCACGAATTCAATCAGTACGTCGAGCGCGGTTCGCTGCCCGCGCTGGAAATCATCCGCCTGCCGAATGATCACACCGAGGGAGCGACAGAGAAAAAGCCGACGCCGCGCGCGTTCATGGCGGACAACGACCTCGCGCTCGGCCGCATCATCGACGCGCTGACGCATTCGCCGTTCTGGCGCGACACGGCAGTCTTCATCGTCGAGGACGACGCGCAGAGCGGGCCGGATCATGTCGATTCGCACAGGTCGGTGCTGCTGATGATCTCCGCCTGGAATCGCGGCGGTCTTGTTCATCGCTTCATCAACACGACCGACGTCCTGGCGACGATGGAGGAGATTCTCGGACTCGACTCACTGTCGCAATTCGATCACTACGGCCGTCCGATGCGCGGGCTGTTCTCCGAGAATCCGGACTTGACGCCGTACGACGCGATCAAACCGGGAGTTCCGCTCGACGAAAAGAATCCCGAAAGCGCGCAATCGAAGCAGTCGGCGCTGCTCGACTTTTCAAAGGCCGATGCGATCGATGACGCCACGCTCAACCTCATCCTCTGGCGCACGATCAAAGGCAACGTGCCGTATCCCGGGCCGACGCGGGCGGCGGTGGGGGAGATGTTGCGGTGAGTTGAGCGTAGTGCGGTCGTCTCGGCTGCATCCGTCGTGGCGTCCCGCCCGACGGGGGTTTCTGTGACAACACGCTGCCCGCGAGCGTAGTGGCTTCTGCAGCATTCGAAACGCTAGCGCGAGCCTCGCAGAAATCACCGCCGGGCGAGGACGCCCGCCGGATGCAGCCGAGACGGCCGCGCTACGCCGCTACGCAAAGCCCTTCGGACGTTCGTCGAGGGTGGCGGCCATGTCGATCAGGCCGGCGGTGAAGATCGGGTTTCGCGTTCGCAGGCGGAGCGGTTTTTTCTGATCGGACTTGATCACGATGCTGCTGTCATCGGCGTCGACGACGACTTCGAACACCTTCGGCATGGCGAGCTCGGTGCGCTTCTTTTCGTCGGCGACGAGGCGGCGGTTGGTGATGAAGAGCATGCCGGTGTCGAGCGGCGCCTGGTGGATGCAGTACTCCTGAAATGCGAGCGGAATCGGGCACTCCGCGCGCGGCAGTCCGCGGGCGACGCTGCGCAGAGCACGGAACTGCTCGATGGCGCTCAGCTCGGATTCGACGTCGTCTTCGGTGAGGCCGAGTCCTTCGCGGAGCGTCTTGATCTCGGCTTCCTGCGCGGTGCCGAGGCGGTCGTCGGCCAGGAGGTGCCAGACCACGCTGGAGTAGAACTCGCGCTTGACGGAGTGGATGTGATCCGGAGTCAGTCCGGCGGCATCGCCGGCGTCGCTGAGGAGCTTCGAGATCGCGGCCGATTCGGCGACGCCGCGGCGCGACAACTCTTCAAATGCGATGTGCAGCAGGACGCGCCGTGCCGCGGGAGCCCAGATCTCGTAGGCGAGATCGAGTGACTCACGCTCGCCGCGAAGAGCGATCAGGCCATTTTCGCTGCGGTCGATGAGCAGGTGATCGAGTGCCTTCGTGTACCAGGAGAGCAATTCCTGATTGCGGGTCACTGCCGCTTCGCGTTCGGCGCGCTCCCGCTCTTCGCGCTCGCGGATCGTCCGCCGCTGCTGCGCGGTCATGAGAATGGGGACGGCGATACAGATCGCGCCGAAGATGATTTGGTACCAGCCCTGCGGCCCTAACCGCGCGAGGACCATAAGTCCGAGGAGCATGATCAGCGCGCCAAATCCCATCAGCGCGAGGAAAAGGTAGCCGCGCCTGGTGCCGTCCGGTTTCAGCGAGGACCAGAACGGCGTCTGGTTGATGGTCGGCTTGACAGGGATGCTCGGACCGACGACGCGTTCCGTGTCGCCGAAAAAGAATCCAGCTTCGCGGCGCCGTATGAATTCGCCGTTCGGTCCGGTGCTGAGGGTGGGATCGTCTCCGATGACGTCGAGCGCCTGCCGCGTCGAGACGCCGAAGCGGATCGGCCCGAAGGCGAGTTGTTTTTCAACGTAGTACGTCATTGCTGCCTGACGCGGCTGTTTGCGTACTCCGTGCCTGAATGAAAATCAGCGCGAGCTTTCTGGTGCCGCTGACGCGGCGAGTGTCGCGGTATTTGAGTCTCCTACTCCCCACGCCCCACATCCCACTCCCATTTACGGCTGCGGCCCGAAGGTCTCGCTGATCAGGTTCTTCGTGCCGATTCCGTGTTCGTGGAGCGCGTCGCCGACGCGGTCGATGAAGGGATCGAATCCGGCGGCCATCAGGGTCGACGATGTCATGCGCTCGCGGTTGCGGGCGATCAGCGTTTCGATCTTTCCGCTCTCGTGCACGATGGCGCCGTCGCGCGCGAGCGGATCGAAATCGTTGGAGTAGAGGATGTTGCGCTGATCGGGCTCGTAGAGGACGGAAATCTTTCGCGGATCACGGTCGGCGAGCATGCTCAGGACCATGCTGCGCACGGGCGCGATGCCGGTGTCGCCGGCCATGAACAGGATCGGATGGCCATCGTTGTCCGGGATCAGGAAATCGCCGTACGGACCTTCGATGGTCACGGATGCGCCAGCGTCGAGTTTCATCAGCGCCTTGCCGCCGCGGCCCGCGCCGACGCGGACGCAGAGTTGCACCGCCTGCGGCCGTTGCGCGGCCGAGGCGATCGTGTACGCGCGCGAGACGCCGTCGGGAAAACGGAAGTTCACCCACTGGCCGGGCTGGAACGAGAACGCGTCGTCGTCGAACGCCACCGTGATCTGCACCACGCTCGGCGCCAGCTCTTCGATCTCAGTCACGGATGCCTTGTGAGCACGCATGAAGGGAGTATATCTGCCGGGGTACGCGTCGCCGGCGCGGTTCGAGAGCTTAGCTCGACCCCATCCGCACCACCTGCTCGAACTTCTCTCCGCTCTGCGCCAACGTCCGTACGGTCGCGGTCAGCTCCTCGGCCAGGGCATTGTTCTTCTGGGCGATGTCGCGCATCGAGCTCGACGCGCCCGAAACCTCTTCCAACTGTCCCAACTGTTTCCGCACGATGTCGCGGATCGTCGTCGCGTCGAGGTTGATCTGTTCCATCGCCTCGGCGATTCCGCGCGCGGCATTGGACTGATGATCGCTGGCCGAGCGCACTTGCGCGGCGATGTTGTGCACGGCTTCGGCTTCCTGCGCGAGCAGCGACGCGGCGCGGGCCTGCTCCTCGATCGAGCGCCGGTTCTCGCCGATGTGATCGCTCATCTTCGATGCGGTGCGATGCAGGCTTCGAGTCGCGGCGGCCTGCTGTTCCAGCGACGCGGAAATCCGCTCCGACATTTCGAACGATGACGACGACGTATCGACGATGCGCCCGAGGGAGTCGCTGGCGTTGCGGGCCAGATCGACGGTGCCGCGGACGCGGTCGACGCCGTCCTGCATCGCCGCCACTGCCGCCTGCGACGCCGTGCGCACGCCGTTGACGATGGCGCTGATCTCGTTGGTGGACTTGCGCGTTTGCTCGGCCAGCTCGCGCATCTCCTCGGCCACGACATTGAATCCGCGGCCATGCTCGCCCGCGTGCGCGGCGATGATGGCCGCATTGAGCGCGAGGAGATTCGTGCGCTGCGTGACGTGGCCGACCACTTCGAGAATCTGCCGGATCTGTCCGACGCGCGCGGTGAGATCGGCCAGGACGTCGGCGGCGCGTTCGGTCAACTCGCGCGAGTGCTCGATGCCGGCCACGGTTTCGTCGACGGCCGCGCGTCCGGCCACCGCTTCTTCGCGCGCGCGGCGCGAGAGTTGCGCGGTGCTGACCGCAAGCGATCCAAGCTCGCCGGCGGTGGCTTCCATTTCCGAGACGAAGGCCAGCACGTCGTCGCCCGCGGCTGCGAGTGCCGAGGTCATCGCGGACATCTGTGCGGAGGCGGCGGACATTTCCGTCGTCGATGACGAGGTCTTCGCAGCCGATTCGAAAAGCTGCGTCATCGTCATGCGTACTTGATCGCTCGACGCGCGCAGTTCGGTCGCTCGCGCCGCCGAATCCTCGGTCCGCGCCGTCACTCCCTCCGCGGTGCGCACTACCTGCTCGGTGATGTCGCGAACTTTCAACAGCGAATGCGCGGACCGTTCGGCGAGCTGCGACTGTTCGGTCGAGCGGATCAGCAGCATGTCGCTGCCGTTGGTCATCACGCGGATGCCGCCGGTGATCGCGCCGCCGCTTTCGTTGAGCGCGCGCGTACGCACTTCCAGCGACTCCGCCATGCGATTGAACGATCCCGCCAGCTCGCCGATCTCATCGTGACTTTCGGCGACGATGCGGCTCGACAGCTCGCCGGCGGCGATGCGCTCCGTTCCCGCCACGAGCTTCTGCACCGGCCGCGTGATCCCACGCGACATGACTACCGAGGCGACGGAGAGGGCGATGAGAGCAAAGAGCGTCCCGAAGCCGATGGTCATGAACGTACGCCTGGCCGTGGCGATGGCCTCGTCGGCGCGCGACTTCAGCACTTGCGTTTCCTGCGCCTCGATCGACGTCACCGCCGTGCGGATCGCCGCCATCGCGTTGTCGCTGCTATGTTCGCGGATGTCGGCGATCGCTGCCTCGAGGCCGCTCTTGTCGCGCACTTCGATGCCGTGATTCAGCTCCTGAATGACGGCGGCGATGAGCGGCTCGAGCGCATCGAGTCTCCCGCTCAATGTCGGGTCGCGGCGCTTCAGATCGCCGATGGCCGGCCCGAATGTCGCCGTCGATTTCTGATACGCCGCGCGATATGCCGGCTCACCCGTGAGGAGATACCCGCGCTGTTCGTTCTCCGCACCGCGCAAATTCGCGACGAGCTGCTCCAGATCGACCAGAAACTGCCGCGCCTGCGAACGCGCCGTCGTGACCGCCACGAGGTGCTGCGTGTCATAAAACGCGATGCCGCCGATGACGACGAGGATGAACAGGCTCAGGCCGAATACGGTCCGAAGTTTTGCCGCCACAGTTGTACGCATGCGATGAACGGCATCGTACAGAGGTTCGTGAAGCGTTTCACCACAAAGACACAAAGGGATTTCTTTGTGCCCTTTGTGTCTTTGTGGTTCAACGGTTCCCGGCGAGAACCTGCTGGCCTTGTTGCATCCCGAGTTGATCCGGTAGAGTGACCGGCTGATATGACTCGACTCGACATTTCTCCAGCTTCCGCCCCGCCGCTGATTCCGCAGGACCAGGCCGAACAGCTCCCGCTCTTTTCGGAGGCCGCGCTCGACGTCGTGCGGAAAGACGCGGCCAAATGGCAGGAGACTGCGTCGAAGAAGCCGGCGTGGAAGAAGGACTTCACCACCGTCAGCGGCATGGAAGTGAATCCGCTGGCGACGCCGGACAACGTGGCCGGTCTCGATTTCGAGCGCGATCTGGCCTTTCCCGGCGAGTTTCCCTACACGCGCGGCATCCATCCGGGCGGGTACCGCGGCAGGCTCTGGACCATGCGACAGTTCGCCGGCTTCGGAAGCGCGACGCAGACCAACGAACGCTTCAAGTACATGCTCGCCCACGGTCAGACCGGTCTCTCGACCGCATTCCATCTGCCGACGCTTTACGGCTACGACTCCGATCATCACTACAGCGCCGGCGAAGTCGGCAAGTGCGGTGTGGCCGTCGACACGCTGGCGGATATGGAAACGCTCTTCGAGGGCATCAACCTCGAGGACATCACCGTCTCCATGACCATCAACTCCACCGGCCCGATCGCGCTGGCCATGTACCTGGTCGTGGCGGAAAAGCAGGGGGCGGACTGGAAGAAGATCTCCGGCACGCTGCAGAACGACATCCTCAAGGAGTACATCGCGCAGAAGGAGTACATCTTCCCGCCGCGGCCATCGATGCGGCTGATCACCGACACGTTCCGCTTCTGTGCGGAGAACGTCCCCAAATACAACCCGATCTCCATCAGCGGCTATCACATTCGCGAGGCCGGATCGACCGCGCTGCAGGAGTTGGCCTTCACGCTACGCGACGGCATGGAGTACGTCGAATACGGCGTCAAAGCCGGTCTCGACATCGACGACTTCGCGCCGCGGCTCTCGTTCTTTTTCAACTCGCACAACGATCTGTTCGAGGAAGTAGCCAAGTTCCGCGCCGCGCGCCGCGTGTGGGCCAAGGTCATGCGCGACCGCTACGGCGCAAAAGACCCGCGTTCGTGGCAGCTCCGCTTTCACACGCAGACGGCCGGCTGTTCGCTGACGGCGCAACAGCCGTACAACAACATCGTGCGCGTCACCATCCAGGCGCTGGCGGCGGTGTTCGGCGGCACGCAGTCGCTGCACACGAATTCGCTCGACGAGACGCTCGCGCTTCCAACGGAAGCGGCCGCGCGCATCGCCCTGCGCACGCAGCAGATCATCGCCCACGAGTCGGGCGTCATCAACACGGTCGATCCGTTCGGCGGCTCGTTCTTTATCGAAGAGCTGACCAACAAGATGGAAGAGGGCTGCTTCGACTACATCGAGAAGATCGACGCATTCGGCGGCATGGTCGAAGCGATCGAAGCCGGCTTCCCGCAGCGCGAGATCTGGGATGCGTCGTACCAGTTCCAGCGCTCCGTCGATTCCGGCGAAAAGATTGTGGTCGGCGTCAACGGCTACAAGATGGAAACCGAAGAGCCGTACGAGATTCTCTACATTGACGACTCGGTGGGCGAGGAACAGATCGCGCGGCTCAACGAGGTCCGGGCTTCACGCGATTCAGCCAAGGTCCAGGCATCGCTGCAGGCCCTGCGCACCGCCGCCGCCGATCCGAACGAGAACACGATGCCGTACCTGATCGACGCGGTGAAGACGTACGCGAGCGTCGGGGAGATCAGCGACGCGTTACGCGACGTGTTTGGGACCTATCAGGAGCCTGCGCTGTTCTAAAGTCTTTGTGGTGAAACGCTTTTAGAGCGCCAATCCGCGGATTCTTTCCAGGATGTCCTGCACGCGCGAGCGCTCCTGGCCGTGGGGTAGCCGATCGGACGTCGCCTGCACGCTCTCGCGGATCGTCAGGCGCTCATCGCTTGCCGCGTGGCGATACTTCGTGGCGATGACGTAGGTGATGATCTCGGCTTTCGCGTCGGAGAGTTTGACGAGATCGGGGAGATCGCGCAGCAACCGTTCGGTCGGGCGGCTCTCCAAATCTTTGACGAATGCCTGCAATTCCGTGAACGTCTTCGCGTCGATCGCCTTCATCACGATCGACGACACCGGCACTTTCTCTTCCCTCGCAGTTGTCATGAGCACTCTTTCTCCCGGTTGATTTTGGCGGACCCAGCATACTGACAGCAACATCCGCGCCTCCCGCGCACCCTATCATCGCAGCCGGAAGGACGGCAGTGCGCGGCGGTGACAGAGCGGTTCCGATTCCCGTCCGTGCCCTCCGCGATATGATCGCCGCCCGCAGTTGCAGGAGCCGCGATTCATGACCATGACCCCTGAGCAGCGCAAGGCCGATCTCGTCGATCGGCTTGCCTCCGAAGCACAGAAACGAATCGGTGAGGAGCAGGCCGATAGCGCCGCGGCGTTTATCCGGCGTTACTTCGCGCTCGTCTCGCCCGACGACATCATCTACACCTCGTTCGAGACACTCCTCGGCGGGGCGCTCTCGCTCTGGCAGTTCGGCGAAACCCGCCAGGTTGGTTTGCCGAAAGTGCGCCTCTTCAATCCCACCGTCGAAGCGAACGGCTGGGGACTCGAGCACACCGTCATCGAGATCGTGAACGACGACATGCCGTTCCTCGTCGACTCCGTCAGCGCCGAGGTCACCAGACTCGGACGCAACATCCACCTGCTGTTGCATCCGGTGGTGAAGGTTCGCCGCGATGCCGGTGACAAGAGGATCGAACTGACGTCGACGCAGGAAGCGAAGATCGACGCCATCGTCGAGTCGTACATGCACGTCGAGATCGATCAGGAGAGCGACTCGGCGGAGCTCGACTCGATGCGCAGCTCGCTCGAAGGGGTTCTGCACGACGTCCGCGCCGCCGTCACCGATTGGCAGGCGATGCGCGGCGAGCTCCGGTCTGACGTCGCGGAGCTCGAACACGCCAAATTGCCGATGCCGCAGGAGGAAGTGGCCGAAGCGCGCGAGTTCCTGCAGTGGCTCGACAAGGGCAATTTCATCCTCCTCGGATTCCGCCGCTACGGATTCGAAACGCGCGGCGACAACGACTATCTGCCACCCGTTCCGGGGAGCGGCCTCGGCATCCTGCACGACATCCGCGCAGAGTCTTCCGCGCGCGCCGCCGCGCCGATGAGCCGCGAGTTCAGCGAATACGCGCGGACAAAAGACCTCCTGATCATCACCAAGGCCAACAGCCGCAGCACCGTGCATCGCAACGTGCCGCTCGACCGCATCGGCATCAAGCGCTACGACGACAACGGCAATCTCACCGGCGAGGATCGCTTCCTCGGCCTCTTCACCTCCGCCGCGTACAGCCGCAGCGTGCGTGAGATTCCGATGCTGCGCCTCAAAGCGACGCGCACCATCGAACGCGCCGGCCTCGATCCGCACAGTCACAACGGCAAGGCACTGGTCGACATCCTCGAGACCTTTCCGCGCGACGAGTTTTTTCAGATCACCGACGCGCAACTTTTCGACATCGCCCGCGGCATCCTCCTGCTTCAGGAGCGCCATCGCGTGGCGCTCTTCACGCGCAAGGACGTCTTCGAACGATTCGTCTCCTGCTACGTCTTTGTGCCGCGCGATCAGAACACCGTCGAATTCCGCGAAAAGGCCAAACAGATCCTCGAAGAGCAACTCAGCGGACGTGACACGGCCATCTACGAGCACGTCACAGACGCGCCGCTTGCGCGCATTCTCTTCGTCGTCAAAACGACGCCGGGTGCGATCCCCGAGGTCGACGAGAAGCGCGTCGAGGCGATGCTCTCCGACGCCGCGCGCACGTGGGGCGACCGGCTGCTCGACACGCTTTGCCACCGCTACGGCGAAGAGGAAGGGATCGAACTGCAGCGCCGCTACAAGCGCGCATTCACCGCCGCGTACGCGGAGCGCTTCACCGCCGAGGCGGCCATGTACGACATCCAGCACATCGAAGAAGTGCTGGCCGACGGCAGGCTGGTCGTCGATCTCTATCGCCACAAGACCGACGAGCGGCAGTTCCACTGCAAGATCATCCACTCCGGTCCGCGCGTGCCACTGTCGGACATCATGCCGCGCCTCGAGAACATGGGCTTGAAGGTGATGGCCGAGGAGCCGTACGAAGTGCATCCGCTCGCCGCCGGTTCGGTCGTGCGCATTCGCGATTTCAGCCTCGATGCCGAGGGGATGCAGGACGACCTCTCGCCGATCAAGCAAAAGTTTCAGGAGACCTTCGTCCGCGTCTGGAACCGCGAGGCCGAGAACGACGGCTTCAATCGCCTCGTCATCACCGCCGAGTTGGAATGGCACCAGGTGGTCGTGCTGCGCGCGTACAGCAAGTACATCCGCCAGATCGGCGTGAACGTCAGCGAGCAGTTGATCCAGCAGACGCTGTCGGCGCATGCGGACGTCGCGCGATTGCTGATCCAACTCTTCCAGACCCACTTCGATCCGTCGCTTGGCTCGGCCACCCTGCGCGGCGCGAGCATGGCCTCGGAGACTGTGACCGGACGCCATCTCGCCGCGGGCGGAATTCGCGCGCAGATCGAAGATGCGCTCGATCGCGTCAAGAATCCGGACGAGGATCGAATCCTCCGCCTCTACCTCACGTTGATCGAAGCGACGCTGCGGACGAATTACTACCAGCGCGACGAGAACGGCAACCGCAAGCCGTACCTCTCGTTCAAGCTCGACTCGCAATCGATTCGCGAGCTGCCGCTACCGCGGCCGATGTTCGAGATTTCCGTCTACTCGCCGTCGATGGAAGGAATCCATCTGCGCGCCGGCAAAGTCGCGCGCGGCGGCATCCGCTGGTCCGACCGCCGTGAGGATTTCCGCACCGAAATCCTCGGCCTGATGAAGGCGCAGAACGTCAAGAACGTGGTCATCGTGCCGATGGGTTCGAAGGGCGGCTTCGTCGTCAAGAATCCAACCAGCGATCGCCCGACCTTTCAGAAAGAGGGCATAGCCGCGTACCAGACGCTGCTCCGCGGCATGCTCGACGTCACTGACAACCTGCGCGGCGCCGACGTCATCCCGCCGCGCGACGTGGTGCGCCGCGATGCCGACGATCCGTACCTCGTCGTCGCCGCCGACAAAGGCACAGCCACGTTCTCCGACATCGCCAACGCCATCTCCGCCGAATACGGTTTCTGGCTCGGTGACGCCTTCGCCTCGGGCGGCAGCGCCGGCTACGACCACAAGGCCATGGGCATCACCGCGCGCGGCGGTTGGGAGGCGGTCAAGCGCCACTTCCGCGAGCTCGGCGTCAACATCCAGCGCGAGGACTTCACATGCGTCGGCGTCGGCGACATGTCCGGCGACGTCTTCGGCAACGCCATGCTCCTGTCGACGCACACGAAACTGATCGCGGCCTTCAATCACTCGCACATTTTTCTCGATCCGAATCCTGATCCGGTCGTCAGCCTCGCCGAGCGGCAGCGGATGTTCGATCAGCGCCTGAACTGGAACGGCTACAACGCCGACCTGCTGTCGAAAGGCGGCGCGGTTCTCGATCGCAGCGCGAAGACAGTCACTGTTTCGGACGAAGTCGTGCACGCGTTCGATCTCGAAAAGAAGACGCTCGCGCCGGCCGAGCTGATGAAAGCGATCCTCCGCGCGCGCGCCGACCTTCTCTGGCTCGGCGGCATCGGAACCTACGTCAAGTCCAGCGACGAAGATCACGCCGCCGCACGCGACCGCGCCAACGATGCGCTGCGCGTCGACGCCACCGAGTTGCGCGTCCGCGTGGTGGGGGAGGGCGCGAACCTCGGCTTCACGCAACAGGCGCGCATCGAATACGCCATGGGCGGCGGCCATATCAACACTGACGCGATCGACAACTCCGCCGGCGTCGACACCTCGGACCACGAGGTCAACATCAAGGTCCTGCTCTATGACGCAATCGAACGCGGCGAACTGGCCGGACTCGACGACCGCAACAAGCTCCTCGCGTCGATGACGGACGAAGTCGGTCAGCTCGTGCTCTGCGACAACTACGAGCAGACGCAGGCCATCTCGCTCACGCAAGCCCTCGGCGAATCGGTCCTCGACGAGCAAGCCCGCTTCATGCGCGCGCTCGAACGCGGCGGTCGCCTCGACCGATCCCTCGAAGGTCTGCCCGATGACGAGACGATCGCGCAACGCCACACCGCGCACATCGGTCTTACGCGTCCCGAGCTGGCCATCCTGCTCGCGTACAGCAAGATCGTTCTGTACGCCGACCTTCTCGCCAGCGATCTTCCCGACGATCCGCTCCTCGTCGAAGACCTCGTCCTCTACTTCCCGAAGCCGCTGCGCGCGCAGTACCGCAGCACGATCGAGCGCCACCGTCTGCGCCGCGAGATCATCGGCACGTACGTCACGAACAACATCATCAACCGCATCCGCCCGACCAACGTCTGGCAGATGAGCGAGGAGACCGGCAAGCCCACTGCCGACGTCGCGCGCGCGTTCACGATCATCCGCGAGTCATTCGACCTGCGCTCGCTATGGTCCGAGATCGAGGCGCAGGACAACGTCCTTCCCGCGCGCGTGCAGATCGAGATGTTGATCGAAGTCGGACGTCTCCTCGAACGCGCCATGAACTGGCTGCTCATCAGCGACTACCAATCGCTCGACACCGCGAGATACGTCGGCGAGTTTCGCCCTGCCATCGCCGCCATCTCCGACAAACTGAACGACATCCTCCCCGCCGCCCTCCTCGGCTCCCTCAAAGCGCGTCAGGGCGAGCTGGAAATGGACGGCGTCCCCGAGCCCGTCGCCTACCGCATCGCCAGCCTCGGCGTGATGGGCGCCGCCCTCGACATCGTCCGCCTCTCCCGCACCGGCCGCCCCGTCGAGGACGTCGCCAAGGTCTACTTCAGCGTCGGCGCCCGCTTCGGCCTGGACCGCCTCCGCACCGCCGGCGCCTCCATCCCCGCCGAAACCCCCTGGCAAAAAGCCGCCCTATCCGCCGTCATCGACGACCTCTTCACGTACCAAAGCACCCTCGCCTCGAAAGTCCTAACCGAAAGCGACGGCGCCAAAGACCCCGTCGACCAATGGCTAACCACCCGCCCCCGCGAAGTCGAACGCATCGACCAACTAATGACCGACCTCCGCGCCGCACAAACCGTCGACTTGGCGATGCTCACCGTCGCGAGTAGACAGTTGCGAGGCTTGGTAGAGAGCTAGCCGGAGCGTTGGCGGAGCTCACTCATCTCGCGCAAGCACAACATTTAAGTGCGGAACTGCGCTAGCCCTCCAAGGGGGGTGCGCTCAAGAGCTATTCGAAGTGTCGTGGTCTACGGTGTAGCAGTGACTACATTGCTTCCGGGTCCTTGCCCGATACCGTTTACCGCGCTGACAAAGTAATAATAAATTTGTCCGTGTATAAGTCCCGTGTCCGTGCAAGCGAGGACCGTCCCGAGATTCGCGCAGCCTCCGCTCGTGACGAGGGTTTCGTTCGAACTGTTCGTTCCGCGGAAGACCTTGTAGCTCGTGATCGCCGAGCCCCCGTTGGACGATGGTGGTTGCCATCCGAGAAAGTTTTGGCTATTGCCTGCCTGCGCCTGAAGCGTTGGCGCACCCGGGAGGGTTGGCCCCGTCGGCGTGGAGTTGACTACGTTGCTTGCCGGACCTTGGCCGGCGCTGGTCACCGCACTGACGAAGTAGTAGTAAATCTGCCCGTTGGTCAGACCGGTGTCCGTGCAAGCGAGAACCGTCCCGAGATTTGCGCAGCCTCCGCTCGTGACGAGGGTTTCGTTCGAACTGTTCGTTCCGCGGAAAACCTTGTAGCTCGTGATGCCGGAGCCTCCGTTGAACGCTGGTGCTTGCCAGCCGAGGAAGTTCTGCCCATTGCCCGGTGAGGCCTGAAGCGTCTGCGGCGCACCCGGAAGGGTTGGTCCCGTCGGCGTGGAGTTGACTACGTTGCTTGCGAGACCTTGGCCGGCGCTGGTTACCGCACTGACGAAGTAATAGTAGATCTGCCCATTCGTCAGGCCGGTATCGGTGCACGCGAGTACCATTCCAAGGTTCGCGCAGCCACCGCTTGTGACGAGCGTTTCATTCGAACTGTTCGTTCCTCGGAAGACCTTATAGCTCGTGATGGCGGAGCCTCCGTTGGACGCTGGTGCTTGCCAGCCGAGGAAGTTCTGCCCATTGCCTGGTGAGGCCTGAAGCGTCTGCGGCGCACCCGGAAGAGCTGGTCCCGTGGGTGTGGAGTTGACTGCGTTGCTTGCCGCGCCCTGGCCGGCACTTGTTACCGCGCTGACGGTGTAGTAGTAGATCTGTCCGTTGGTCAGGCCCGAGTCTGTGCAGGCGAGAACCGCTCCGAGGTTCGCGCAGCCTCCGCTCGTAATCAGCGTTTGGTTCGAACTACTGGTTCCGCGGAAGACCTTGTAGTTCGTGATGGCGGAGCCTCCGTTGGACGCTGGAGCGGTCCACCCGAGGAAGTTCTGGCCGTTCCCTGGTGAGGCTTGAAGGGCCGGAGCGCCCGGAAGAGTTGGTCCAGTCGGTGTGGCGTTGACGACGTTGCTTGCGGCGCCCTGGCCGGCACTGGTTACCGCGCTGACGGTGTAGTAGTAGATCTGTCCGTTGGTCAGGCCCGAGTCCGTGCAGGCGAGGGTCGACCCGAGGTTCGCGCAGCCCCCGCTCGTAATCAGTGTTTGGTTCGAACTACTACTGGTTCCGCGGAAGACCTTGTAGTTCGTGATCGCTGAACCGCCGTCGGACGATGGCGCGGTCCACCCGAGGAAGTTCTGGCCATCGCCTGGCGAAGCCTGAAGGGTCGGAGCGCCTGGAAGAGTCGCTCCCTTCGGTGTGGCGTTGACCACGTTGCTTGCCGGACCTTGGCCGGCGCTGTTGACCGCATTGACGAAGTAATAGTAGGTCTGACCGTTGGTGAGGCCCGTGTCGGTGCAAGTGAGAGCTGTCGCGAGGTTTGCGCAGCCACCGCTGGTTACGAGCGTTTCGTTCGATGTATTTGTTCCGCGGGAAACGCGATAACTCGTCACTGGCGAGCCGCCGTTGGACGATGGCGCGGTCCAACCGAGAAAGTTCTGACTGTTGCCTGGCTGCGCCTGTAGGGGCTGCGGAGCGCTGGGAACGGTTGTTTCAATCGGCGCGGCGTTGACTGTAATGGAAAGCACCTTAGAAAACGATTGCTGCGGGCTGCCGTTGTCCTTGACCGTGACCGCAACATTGAACGTGCCAGCGGCCGTCGGTGTCCCAGACATGACACCCGATGTGGTGTTTATTGTCAGCCCGTTCGGTAGGCTATTCGCCGACCAGATGTACGGTTTCAGACCTCCGGTTGCGACCGCGGCCTGCGCGACATACCCGACGCCGACGTTAGCTGTCGCTGGACTGAAAGCAGCCGTCGTTATCGACAGCGACTGAGTTGCTGGCGCCGTCACATTTACCTGCCGGCTTAATGATGTGCTTGATGTGTAGCCAGTTAAGCTTGCTGTGAACCCGATGGTGTAAGTTCCCGCAGCAGTCCCGGCGGACACGGTCGTCGTGTAACTTGTCACACCATTTCCATTCGTCGGAGCGGTCAGGAAGCTAAGGCCCTTCAAGTAGTCAAATCCGGTGACCGCCACATCGCTTACCGGTCCGCTGCTCCCAACTACGGTGATCGTATAAGTCACCGACTGCCCAGCGATGAGGGTTTGAGCTGTGGTCGGAGTAACGCTAGTAATGCTTAGTTTCGGTGCCACGAGCCCGAATACCGTCACCGACCGCACAACCTGCGTACTAGAGGTGTAGCCAGGCAAGGTCGCGCTGAAAGTTAGATTGTACGTTCCCGCTGCCGCGCTGGCAGGCACCGTAGTCGTATAATTCGTCACACCGGCTCCATCAGTCGGCTGCGTAAGGAGGGTCTGATTCTTGAGATAGTCGGTGACGGAAATGGTTGCTCCGCTTACCGGCGCGCCGGTTTCTTTCACTACCGTGACCATGTACGTTATGGATGTGCCTTGGGCTAATGTCTGTGATGTGGTCGGCAGCACGCTCGCTATGCGCAACGATAGAGTCTCTTCGGAGAGTGTTTGCTCCACACCGCCCTTATCAAAATATCGGATGTCTTTCGGAGCCCGACTCGTAGGCCCGCTCACAATCACTCCCTCGTAAAGTTTTGGAAGTGGGAAAGTCGGCCCGTAAGCATCATTAGCTTGGTATTTGTTTAAGAGCCACGGTCCCGGATCATGAGATAGAAGGCGTTCTAGTGAGAATAGCTGGCTAACGCCTCCATTGCCGAGTACCATCGAGGTAAACAGATCTCGTACCCAGTCGTGCCGATCTACCTCTCCAACGTCAAATATTGGCTTAAAGAACCCAACGGAAAATGCCTCAGTGGCGGTGGTGGGCGTTTTCTCGTTACCGAGCGCGTCGCTGCTATGGAACGCAAGCGAAAACTTTGAATGTGCACTAAAGTCTATCGCGCCCTCGTCATTAGGGTTGAACTCACCATAGCGCGGATCGTTAGCGGCAGGGTCCAACGCTACGATTAAGTCGACGCCGTCAGGAAATTCTTGAGCAAGTTTGTCAGCGACATAGGTGCCCCAACTGTGACCCACAAGATGAAGCGCTGATCCATGGAAGCCATACTCGGCCAGATGGCTGCCAGCCCAACTACCAACAGCGCCAATCCAGTTTTCGCCGTCGTCTTCCGCCGCGGCACTGCTCCAGTCAAGCAAGAGCACTTGATCTCGGGGTCGCTTGGCCTTGATTGCCATCGCGATACCTTGTATTTGTTGTGTCTCGGAACTGTTCGTTCGTCCGTGGATGACAACCCACGTAGGAACGTTAGGGTCAATGGTGCTGGCCCCCTGGTTTTGTAAGATCTCGAGGCGAACGGGCATTTTGCGAAAAACGCCGACTTCCCCCTGAAGAACCGACGTTGACTGCGCCGCAATTGTAATGGCCGTTGATGATCGACTGAGAGTGACCCCGAGGTGAGAGGCATCCCCGTTCGTAATGCTGACCCGGGCTGCGCCGCCGTGAGGGAGCCATTCTTCGAGAGATATCCCACTAGGTGCGCCGGAGAGCAAAAGCCCGCCGTCGGTGATATCGATGTTCGGAAAGGGTTCATCATCGATCGTTGCTTGGACATCGCCGCGGAAGCGATCTTCCGGTGTTGCTCCCGCGATGAAGATCGTGTCACTGTCTGGGGACCGTGCTCCCGCAGCGCGCCGCCGCGCGTTGCTAACGAAACGGAATCGTAGGTGGTCGAGTGTTCCCGTTGTAGTGTTGAGCGCGATCGTCGTGGTCTTGGTGGCGGTCCCACCCGACCCCGTCGCGGTTAGCGTGTAGGTCGTCGTCGCAGTCGGACTGACGGAGAGCGACCCATTGGCTTGTTGCGTTCCGGGTACTCCGCTGATCGAAACCGTGGTTGCGTTCGTTGTGCTCCAGCTAAGCGTGGATGACTGTCCCGCCGAGAGCGACGATGGGTTCGCCGTGAATGCGGTAACGACTGGGGCGGGTACGTCGGCAGACAAAATCGGGACGTTCTTCGTCACGGAATTCACTCCGGCGGTATTCGACACCACGAGGTTCACTGAGTATGAAGTCGAACTAACATAAGTGTGTGTCGGGTGCTGGCTTGTGCTTGACGCGCCGTCCCCGAAACTCCACAACCACGACGTAGGCGATCCGCTCGACGTGTCGGTGAACTGTACCGGCTGTCCCGCCTTAGGCGACACCGGCGACCAGATGAAGTCGGCTGCCGGCATCGTTGCGGCTGCCGTTGGTGTCGCTGTCGCGGAGTTGCTGGGAGCGCCTTGGCCGGCAGTGTTGACCGCGCTGACGATGTAGTCGTACAACTGCCCGTTCGTTAGTCCCGTATCCGTGCAGGAGAACACCGCACCGAGGTTCGCGCAGCCTCCGTTGGTCACGATCAGGCGGTTCGCGCTGTTCGTTCCACGGAAGACCCGGTAGTTCGTGATCGTCGCCCCGCCGTTGGATGTAGGAGTCGACCACGCGAGACTGTTTTGGGTATCGCCGGGAGACGCACCAAGGTTTTGCGGCGCGCCGGGAATGGTGGCTGTTGAAGTCGGCGTAGCTATTGAGGAGTTGCTAGGCGCGCCTTGGCCGATGACATTAACCGCGCTGACGATGTAGTCGTATGACTGACCGTTGATCAATCCTGTGTCAGTGCAGGAGAACACTGCACCAAGGTTCGCGCAACCTCCGCTGGTCACGATGAAGCGGTTCGCGCTGTTCGTTCCACGGAAGACCCGGTAGTTCGTAATCGTCGCTCCGCCATTGGATGAAGGAGCCGACCACGAGAGATTGTTCTGGGTGTCGCCGGCAGACGCACCAAGATTTTGGGGCGCTCCGGGAATGGTGGCGGTTGCAGTCGGTGTCACCGTCGCGGAGTTGCTCGGCGCGCCTTGGCCGACGCTGTTGACCGCACTGACAATGTCGTCGTACGACTGCCCGTTAGTTAATCCCGTGTCTGTGCAAATAAACACCGCACCAAGGTTCGCACAACCTCCGCTGGTCACGATGAGCCGGTTCGAGCTGTTCGTTCCGCGGAAAACCCGGTAGTTCGTGATGGTCGCTCCGCCATTGGTTGAAGGAGCTGACCACGAAAGACTGCTTTGGCCATCGCCCGCAGCCGCGCCGAGATTTTGTGGCGCGCTGGGAATCGTCGCTGTTGCCGTCGGTGTCGCTATCGCGGAGTTGCTAGGCGCGCCTTGGCCGATGCCATTAACCGCGCTGACGATATAGTCGTATGACTGACCGTTGATCAATCCTGTGTCAGTGCAGGCGAACACTGCACCGAGGTTCGCACAACCTCCGCTAGTCACGATGAGCCGGTTGGAGCTGTTCGTTCCGCGGAAGACCCGGTAGTTCGTGATCGTCGCTCCACCGTTAGTTGAAGGAGCTGACCACGAGAGACTGCTTTGCGCGTCGCCCGCAGCCGCGCTGAGATTTTGTGGCGCGGTGGGAATGGTTGCTGCTGCCGTCGGTGTCGCTATGGCGGAGTTGCTGGGAGCTCCCTGCCCTACGCTGTTAACCGCGCTGACAATGTAGTTGTACGATTGCCCGTTCGTTAGTCCCGTGTCGGTGCAGGAGAACACTGCAGTGAGGTTCGCACAGCCTCCGCTAGTCACGATGAGCCGGTTCGAGCTGTTCGTTCCGCGGAAGACTCGGTAGTTCGTAATCGTCGCTCCACCGTTGGAGGAAGAAGCCGACCACGAGAGACTGTTCTGCGCGTCTCCTGCGGACGCGCCGAGGTTTTGCGGCGCGCTGGGAATGGTTGCTGGCGCTCCAGTTACCGTGAACGACATCTTTGTACGGTCATTTGCCTGATTAGCGTCGCCTTGCCCCGCAGTGCCGTCCACATCGAGACTCATCCAAACGTAGTAATTTCCGGCGCTCAGGTTGGCGGGGATAGGCATTGTCGTTCCGGACGAGTTCAGCGTGGAGCCGGGAGCGAGATCGCCGACGAACATCGAGAGGAGCAGCGGATCGCTGCTGCTTGGCGCGACACTGGAGGTGCTGAGTCGCATCTCGGCCGTTGAAAAATTCGCCGTGGCGGTTCCCTGGTTAATGATGCTGAGGCTGAAGTTGACATTGGAGCCCGCCGCTCCGCTCGCATCCACCGTGAATGACTTCAGAATCAGGTCGGGTGCTCCGATCACAGGGAACGCAGAAAGAAGCGCACCAATTACGAGAAACAGACGCCGAGCGAAGGTAGACATGAGACTCCTTAGAAGCGTGACAAAACTTGCTGATGACTCGTAGCGTGACTGGAACCCTGAATTTCCAGGAGCGAGTCACCTGGAAACAACTAAATGAATCGGGCAGCTGCACTCGTCACATTTCCTTCAGAATCTCCGCCCTCTTCTTGTCGTACTCCGCCTTCGTGATCAGACCCTTCTTCAAGAGGTCGTCGAGCTTGCGGAGGCGGTCCTCGGCGCTTTCGGCGGGGGCGGTTATGGAGGTGGAGGAGGTTGTTGCTTTTCCTGAGCCCCACGCCGTCTGCAGCGGTTGTTCGGCGAGCACGTTGGCGTAGGCTTCCTTGAGCGCGTCGCTGAGGACTTCGTTGATGTTTTCGGGGCTGTGGGCGTGGCCGTAGCGGTGGGCGGTGCCGGAGGCGCTTCCTTCGGCCAAGGTGCGGCCGCGGGCGTCCTTGAGGATGTAGCCGAACTTCACCTCGGCGGCGTAGATCGAGCCGAGGGCTTTGTTGCTCTCGTCGATGTTGAAGCCGCTGAGCTGGAGGATGAGAGTGCGCGCCGCGGGCGGATCGGTTTTCAGCGACCATTCCTTCGCCACGCTCGTTGCGACTTCCTGCACGTAGGCGATGACGTCGCGATCAGCGTGGACCGGGAAGACTTTGTCGTCGCCGCCGGTGCCTTGACCGATAAGAAGCGGATCGGCGAGTTTGCGGCCGTCCTCGACCCGGATCTCCACCGACTGTTCGAGCAGCGCGGGCGGAAGATCAGCGCTTGAAGCATGCACACCTTCCTGCGGCGTGAACTTTAGTGGGACCGTCAGCTCTTTCAGGTTGCCGCGTGCGTAGCTCAGCGTCGCAACTGACGAGAGCAGCACCGCATGAACGAAGACACTCCGAGCGCTCGACATCCGCCCCTCCCCAGATTTTTCGGATTCCCTGGACCCATTCGCAGGAAATTACATCCGGAAGTCTACAGCAGCATTACTCAATTGGTAAGGTAGCAAGATGCAACGGTGTTTACGTCCAGCGTCTTCACCGAGGAGCAGGCAATGCGGCTCTGGTTGGAGAGCTGACATCCCGCCCTCGTGTACGATCTCCCGTCGCAACGACCGACTTCCGCGCCGCGCAAGCGTCGATCTTGCATGCTGACGGATTGCCGGCAGGCAGTTGCGGACGCTGCTCGAGAGCTGACCTACAGCTCGATCACGACCGAGAGATCCTTCGGCTTCCGCTGATTCACCCGGTACTTCCGCCCCGCTGCCTTCTCCGCGTCGAAGAAGGCTTGGACTCCTTTGCCGATGTCGGGGAGCTCGAATTCGTTGGTGGGGTTAGTGAGCCAGATCGTGAAGTCGTCGTCGCCTTTGCGGGCGTCGGAGATCATCTTTAGGGTCGGCAGGTCGGGGTTGCTGAATTTGCCGTTGGCGGAGATGACGTAGTGCTTGGCGCGGATGGACTGGAAGTAATCGATCTTCACGTCACGCTCGCTGCCGTGGTGGGGGAGCTTGAGGATGTCCACTTCCATTTTGCCATTGGCGTCGAGGAAGCCTTTTTCTTTGAGGCCGGCTAATGCGTGATCGCCGCGGCCGTCGCCGGTGAGGAGGATGCGTTTGCCGTCGATTTCGGCGAGGACGACGATGCTGGATAGGTTGTAGACGGAGCGGTCGACGTAATCGGCAACTTCGGCGTGCTTTGCTTCTTTAAGTTTCGGCTTGACGTTCTTGGCCCAGTCAGCCTGCAGGGCGTCGATATTCTTTTGCGACGGGCCGACGACTGTCAGCTTCAGGCCTTTGATCGCGGCGGGATTCTTTGCACTGTCGATGGTGACGAGGCCATTGAACGGTTGGTTGTTTTGCAGGAAGAGCGCATTGATCATGTTGCGTAGCTCGCGGCCCTGGCCGACGCTGGCCAGCTCGATGCCGGACTTCGTCTGCGCGAGTGCCGCGCCGAGGGGGGAGGCGGGCAGGGCGGCGATGTCGGCGGCGCCGAATGAAGCGCCGGCGGGCTTCTCGCCGGTCAGGTCGTCGAACGTATTCACCCACGCTTTTTTCACGTTGTAGGCCGCGGGATCGTTCGGGTTTTCGGCGAGTGGACGCATGAGCTCGAGGATGCCGGTGATGTGGTCGGCGTCGAGATGGCTGACCATCATTAGGGCGATTTCGAGCGCGGCGTTCGCGTCAAGGCCGCGTTCTTCGCGTAACTGATCGAGCCGCGGCTTGAGCGCGTCCTTCCAGACGCCGGATGGGCCGCCGTCGATGAGGACGAGTTGACGATCGCCGTCCGGACCGAAATGGAGCATGAGGCAATCGCCGTACTTTGCGCGGAGTGCTTCGAATTTGACCGTCATGTTTCTCCTAGACCGACTGCAGCGCGCGCAGGACGTCGAGCATGCCGGCGCCCTGGAAATAGCGCTCACGTCCGAGGTCCGTGGCAGTGGATTTGAGGACTTCTTTGATGCGGGCGGGGCGGCCGACCAGCTCATTGTGACGCGCCATCAGCAGCGCGGCGGCACCGCTCACGTGCGGCGCGGCCATGCTCGTGCCGTCTTTGACGCCGGAGAGACCGCCGGGCAGCGGCGCGGTGATTTTCTCGCCCGGCGCGACGAGGTCGGGCTTGATCCGGCCGTCGCCGGTCGGTCCGCGGCTCGAGAAGTAGCTGACGCCGTACGTGTGCGGACGGAAGCGGTGCGTGGCGCCGACGGTGATGATGAGATCCGCATTACCGGGATCCGTAATGCTGATGCTGTTGTACGCCTCCGTCGTCGTCCCCTCCTCGGTCGTGTACTTGCGGTAGCCCTGATTGCCGGCCGCGGCGACGACGACGATACCTGCCGAGACGACGCGCTCGCATTCGTCGCAAACGGGCGTGCGGCCGCAGGCGTAATTGGCGATGTCGTGCGGGATGGAGATGCTGAGATTCACGCCGTGTACCGCGACGTAATCGTTCGTCGAGTTGAGAAAGCGGATGAACTGCAGCGCGGCCATGACCGCGAATTCGTCGCCGCGTCCGGAGGCGTCGAGCACGCGCAAGTCGTAGAGCTTCAGGTCGGGACAGACGCCGATCAAATCGCCGGGTGTGCTGTTGCCGGGCTCTTTGGCGCGCCAGTCGCCGGCCACGATTCCGGCGACGTGCGTGCCGTGATCGTTCTTCGGCGCGACGTACGTGTCGTCGTGCGGAATGCGCAGGAACGGTGCGACTAGCTTCCAGTCGATGGTGCGTCCGCGGCTGAGGGCTTTGTTCAGTTCCTCGAGTTCGGTGCGGACCTGATCGGCGACCTTCGGATCGGCGAGCAGCAGTTTCCTGATGCGGTCCGGCTGGTCATTGGTGACCGGATCGAGCAGGAGATGGATCTGCGTGAAGTCGTAGGTGGCGATGATGCGCGTCTGATTCGCCCACTTGCCGTTCGGCTGCTGCGCGAACGGGTCCTTGAACGCAGCATCCTTCTCGCCGTTTTCCTCGTGACGGACGCGGAAGGCCGGATGCGATGCGTCGACGCCGCTGTCGATGATGCCCCAGGCCAGATCGGCGCAGGAGATGTTGAAGAGGCGGCGCGCGGCATCGGCTTTGATCGCCAGCGTGGAGCGCGAGACGGTCGGTGTGGCCTCGCGATTCAAACTTACGGAGTAGATCCGGGCGCGCTCCTTGTCGGCAGTGACCGGACTGCTGTCGCCGCTTTCGGCGGGCGCGTCGTCGTCCAGCGACGGAAGGTCGGCGATCAGCTCGGCGACCGCGGCGACGATCGGATCCCAGTCGTCTTTCGAAGCCTTGGCCACGCCGTCTTTCTCGCCGAAGATCGCGGGCAGCGGTTCATTGCGCCGCACGAGCGCCATCGCTCCGACGATGCGGATCAACCAGAGCAGATCCGGCGGATACTCGCGATCGGAGTGCAAGGCCCTGGTGCGATGCTCGGGATCGCAGAGAGCTTTGGCGATGTGATCCTGCACGTTCGGATCGTTGAGGACCTTCATGTCGGTCACTTCCAGGTCGCGGAGCATCCGCTCCCACCATTCCGTCATCGGCATCACGATGCGGACGAGGTCTTCGAAGTCGAGCGTGGCCGCGACGGTGGTCTGGTTGTAGATCACGCGCGGTAGCGGCTTCGATTCGTGACCGTTCGCGCGATCGGCAACCAGCCGTTGATGAAGGGCGCGCCGCACTTCGCCGGCTCCGGTTTCGCGGAAGGGAGTCAGCAATAGCTTGACGGCCGGGTCGGCGTCCGCGGCTTCGTTCATGTACTGCAGCCAGACGTCGGGCAGCACCGGCGAATCCTGGGTGAAACGGTGCACCCGTCCGGCGCCGAACATCAACTGCTCCATCAATCTGCGGTCGAGCTTCGGGGCATCAGCCATCGTCGTCAGTCCTCAATTAAGGAGTGTAGACGACTACAATCGCCTCGTGTCTTTGGCAGGCAAGTTGCGGTTTGTACTGAATTCGTTTCGAGGAGGACGCATGCTCAACGTTGGCGACGAGGCTCCAGATTTTGAAGTGACCGATCATCGCGGCCGCAAGGTCGCACTGCACGATCTGCGCGGGCGCAAGGTGGTGCTCTGGTTTTATCCGAAAGCCGACACACCCGGTTGAACGGCCGAGGGTTCCGGGTTCCGGGACCTCATCGCCGAGTACGAGTCGAAGAACACCACGGTCCTCGGCGTCAGTTTCGATGACGTCGCCGCGAATGCGAAGTTCGCCGAGAAGTACGACTTCCCGTTCCCGCTGTTGTGCGATACCGATCGCAAAATTGGACTCGCGTACGGCGCAGCTAACTCCCAGCAAGACGAGCATGCGAAACGGATTGCGTACGTCATCAACGAGAAGGGCAAGATCGCCGAGGCGCATGCAAAGGTGGATGCACGGAACTATCCGAGGGAGCAGTTGAAGAGCTTGTGATCACGCGGAGGCGCGGAGAGAAAACCAACCTCCCTCCGCGTCTCCGCGTGAAAAAGTTGTGTACCGCACCCGCATGAATATTGAATGATGCGGACGGCATCGCTGTTGAACATCCAATCTTGGCTTTGACTCTCTCTCCTCTGCGCCGGCTTTTCGGATATTTCGGCCGTCACAAAACGGCGCTCGCGCTCGGCGCGTTGTGCGTGACGGCGTCGGCGGCATTCTCGCTGCTCAAGCCGCTCATCATCGGCAACGCCGTCAATGAGCTGGCGAAAGCGGTCACGCGTGGTGCGCTAGTCCGCTACGGACTTTTGCTCGTCGGCGCCGCGGCGATGGAAGGATTGTTCCTCCTCCTCCAGCGGCGCATCCTCATCGGAGAATCGCGGCACATCGAGTATGAGATGCGCAACGACTTCTACGGGCATCTGCAGTCGCTGCCGGTCTCGTATTACCAGGAGCAGCGCACCGGCGATCTGCTCTCGCGGGCCACCAACGATCTGGCCTCGGTGCGGATGCTGGTCGGGCCGGCGGTCATGCACGTGCTGTCGTCGCTCATCGTCGTGGTCGGCGCGTTCGTGATGATGCTGCGGATCAATCGCGAGATGTCGCTGCTGGCGCTTGCCGGCGTGCCGGTAGTCGTCTGGATGGTGCAGTACTTCGGGCAGCGCATCCACCTCAAGTACAAGGCGGTGCAGGATTACTTCGGCGACATTTCCGCGCGCGTGCAGGAGAACCTCTCCGGTGTGCGTGTCGTGCGCGCGTTCGGACGCGAGCGCGAGGAGCAGGAAACGTTCGCGAGCATGAACCGCGAATTTGTCGAACGAAATCGCACCGTGATCCGCTTGACGGCGCTGTTCTATCCCGGCTTGCACGCGATGATCGGGGTTCTCTTCGGCATCGTCTTCTTCATCGGCAGCCGGCAGATGATCCGCGGCACGCTCTCCATCGGCAGCTTCATCGCCTTCCAGCTCTACCTCGGGCGCATGGTGTGGCCGTTGATCGCGCTGGGATGGGTGACAAATCTCTTCCAGCGCGGCATGGCTTCGATGGTGCGGCTGCACGAGGTGTGGTCGATCGAGCCGGATGTTCGCGCCGACTCCGGCCAGCCGCTCGATGCGCCGCTGCGCGGCGAGATCGACATCCGCGATCTGACCTTCACGTACGGCGGCGCGTCGCGTCCAACGCTGCGCGACATCGATCTGCACGTCGATGCTGGACAAACCGTCGGCATCGTCGGCCGCACGGGAAGCGGAAAGTCGACACTGCTGGCGCTGATCACGCGCACGTTCGAGCCGCCGCCCGGCACGATCTTCATGGACGGACGGCCGATCGAGTCGTTCCCGCCGTCCGAACTGCGGCATTCGATCGGCGCGGTACCGCAGGAGACGTTCCTTTTCTCGGAGTCGATTGCCGAGAACATCCGCTTCGGCCGCCGGGATGCGTCGGTGGATGACGTGCAGAACTCCGCGGCGATGGCCGGGCTCTCCGGCGACGTCGCTACGTTCCCGCAGGGATTGGAGACGATGATCGGCGAGCGCGGGATCACGCTCTCCGGCGGTCAGAAGCAGCGCACCGCCATCGCTCGCGCACTCGTGCGCGAGCCGGCCATCCTGATCCTCGATGACGCGCTGAGCGCCGTCGATACGAATACCGAGGAGCAGATCCTACGGTCGCTGAGGGAGATTCGGAAAGGACGGACGGCGCTCATCGTCTCGCATCGCGTCTCCTCGGTGAAAGACGCCGACCACATCATCGTCATCGACGACGGACGCATCGTCGAGCGCGGAACGCACGACGCGCTGCTGGCCCGCAACGGTTATTACGCCGATCTGTATCGCAGACAAACTCTGGAAGAAGAGATCGAGGAAATCGCGTAGCACCATGGCCGACATCGAACGACACGAAGACGAAGGAGCAAAAGCCTTCGATCCGCACCTCGCGCGGCGGCTGCTGCGGTACCTGAAGCCGTATCGCGCGCGGGCCACGTTCTCGGTCTTCCTGGTGATCCTCTCATCGATCATGGAGATCGCCGGACCGGCCATCGTAGCTGTCGCCATCGATCTCTATGTGAAGCCGATGCAGGGCTCGCATGCCGCCGGCATCAGTCAGCGCATCGGCGCGTGGCTGGTGGCGCATGGCTGGGCGCTCGATCCGATCAGCGGCATCAACCTGGCCGCGGGGATCTACTTCGTCGTCCTCTTCGGCGGTTTCGCGGTGCTCTACACGCAGATGGTGCTGATGAATCTGATGGGGCAGTACATCATGTACGACCTCCGCAAACAGATTTTCGGGCACCTGCAGAAGCTCGACATCCAGTTCTTCGACCGCAATCCGGTCGGGCGCCTGATGACGCGCGTGACCACCGACGTCGATGCGCTCAACGAGATGTTCACGGCCGGATTCGTCTCGATTTTCGGCGACATCTTCGTGCTCGCCGGCATCGTGGGGATGCTCTTCTGGATGAACTGGCGGATGGCGCTGGTGCTCTTCTCGATCATCCCGCTGATCGTCCTGGTCTCCGCCTGGTTCCGGCGTGGCGCGCGCATCACGTACCGCCAGACGCGCGTCCGCATCGCCGCCATCAACGCGTTTCTGCAGGAGCACATCTCCGGCATGGCCACCGTGCAGCTCTTCAACCGCGAGGCCGACGAGGCGGAGAAGTTCGAAGAGCTCAACGTGCGGCATCGCGACGCGAACCTTCAATCGGTTTTCTACTACTCGATCTTCTATCCGGTCGTGGAACTGGTCGAGACGATCGGCCTCGCGCTCATCGTCTGGTATGGCGGCGGCCAGGTGCTGCGCGGCATGCTCTCGATCGGAACGCTGATCGCGTTCTTCCAGTACGCGCAACGCTTCTACGAGCCGATCTCCGACCTCTCCGAGAAGTACAACATCCTGCAGGCGGCGATGGCGGCCAGCGAGCGAATTTTCAAGACGCTCGACACGCCGCCGCGCATCCTCGACGAAGGTACGCTCGAGATCGATCACTTCGAATCGATCGAGTTCCGCGATGTCTGCTTTGCCTACAACGAACCGGAGTGGGTGCTGAAGAACGTCTCCTTCAGCGTGAAGCGCGGCGACCGCATCGCCCTGGTCGGTCACACCGGCGCGGGAAAGACCACCGTCACGTCGCTGCTGTTGCGCTTTTACGAACCGCAGCGCGGCGAGATCCTCGTCAACGGCGTCGACATCCGCAAGTACTCGGTGACGTCGCTGCGCTCGCTCTTTGCGATTGTCCAGCAGGACTTTTTCCTCTTCACCGGCTCGATCACCCAGAACATCGCCCTAGGCGACGAGACGATCACGCCCGAACGTGTGCGCGAAGCCGCCCGCCGCGTGGAGGCCGACCGTTTCATCCAGCGCCTCCCCGGCGGCTACGACTCCGAGGTGAAGGAGCGCGGTGCAGGTCTATCAGTGGGTGAGAAGCAACTCCTCTCCTTCGCACGCGCGCTGGCATTCAATCCGCCCGTGCTCGTCCTCGACGAAGCGACCTCGTCGATCGATACCGAGACCGAGGTGCTGATCCAGGAAGCCATACAGACGCTGATGACCGGCCGCACGTCGATCGTCATCGCCCACCGCCTCTCCACCATCCGCTCCGCCGACACGATCCTCGTCTTCCACCACGGCGAAATCCGCGAACGCGGCACGCACGAGGAGCTGATGCAGCAGGATGGGCTCTATCGGAAGTTGTACGAGATCCAGTACCGGGAGGCAGTAGCGGTAGCGTAATGCCGAGGTAGAATCGGCCGCGATGCACAACGAGTTCACAGCGATCATCGAGCAGGACGGCGAGTGGTTCATTGCTTTCTGCCCGGAGATTCCGGGAGCAAACGGGCAGGGCAGAACGCGCGATGAGGCGAGAAGCAATTTGGGAGAAGCGATCGCGCTCATTCTTGAAGACCGCCGGGAAGACGCGCTTCGAGGTGTTCCGCCCGACGCCATTCGCGAGACGGTCTCTGTCGGGTGAAACAGCGCGAGCTTCTTCGGCACTTGCGCCGTCACGGCTGCTTCTTGAAACGAGAAGGTAAGGAGCACGAATTGTGGTCCAACCCGTTAACCGGGCACATTGAAGCCGTGCCACGGCATCAGGAAATCCCGAACAACCTTGCGCGAAAAATCTGCAGGGCTCTGTCCATTCCGGACATCTAGCATCACACCGCGCTGATCGCCGATCCCGCAGGCTCGCCGAGAAACGCGCGGAGATCGTCGAGGCGGGAGGCGACGTCGTTCTCGCCGATCTTGATGAGTAGCGTCGTGTAGTGCGGCTCGAACATCAGCATGGAGATGAAGTCGGACGACTCCGTCTCGCGAGTGCCGAGGGCGCGGGTGAGAAGCTTCATGTTGCGAGGGAGATACTTTTCGTGCTCGCTGGCGATTTTGGCCAGGTCCGTGGATGGCCGCAGCACGAAGAGATCGACCGGCTTGAAGCCGTTGCGTTGGGATGAGTCGAGCTTTTCGATCATCTCGTTCATGCGCTGCATGCGGTCCACGTCCTCGTCGATGACGTCGAGGAAGATGGCGTTATTGAGCTGCCCCATGATCTGCGCTGCGGGTGGATACCCCGTCAGCACAGGCGTGTTGGCCTCGTCAGGCGTCCTTTGATACCCGGTGGACATCGCCAGAATGCGGCTCGCGCCCAGCCGCACGGCGCTGGAGAGCGGCGCGGCCAGACGGATGCCGCCGTCGCCGTACCAGCGATTGCCGATCTTGACCGCCGGGAAAACGAAGGGCAGCGCCGCCGAGGCCAGTACATGCTCGACGGTGATGTCTGCCTGAACGCTGCGGCGGTTCGGCCCCTCGAAGACGTCGGTCGATCGTCCTTGCGTCCAGCGCACGCTTTGCCCCGTCGTGTAATCGAGTCCGATCAGGGCGACGGCTTTGAGGTCTCCCTTCTCCAGATTGCGGCGGATGCCGTCGATGACCTGATTGCGGCCCGGACAGTGGTAGACGCCGCGAAGCGTCTCGGCCAGCGGCCCCGCATTCAGCAATCCGTGCGGCCGTTTCGACATCCGCGGCGGAAGGATCGCTTTCAACGCAGTGCGGAACGGCAGCAGCGCCGCGTAATTCGGACGGAAGACGTGCCGGCATTCGAGCGAGCACCAGAGATCGGCGAGTTCCTCCGCGCTTTCCCGCAGCGAACCTTCGTGCGCGGCCAGGAAAATGGCGTTGATCGCGCCCGCGGAAACGCCGGTGATGATCTGGAAGCGAAGGTTGGGAAAGTGCCGGGCCAGGCCTTTGATCAAGCCGACCTGATATGCCGCGCGCGCGCCGCCGCCGGTGAGCATCACCGCGAGATCGCCGCTGGGTTCGGGCCTCACGTCTTCGCTGGGCTGGACTAGCTCCATCGCCATTTGCGGCTCAGCCGTTTCAAACCGTGGGCCAACGCGCGGCGACGGCTACTTTGCGCCACATGAAAAACGGTACGATCGCCTCGTGCGGCTTGCGGTCATCGGCGGCGGGATCAATGGCGCGGGAATCGCGTGGGAGCTGGCGCGGCGCGGCTACGGCGTCACGCTGTTCGAGAAGGGCCGCTGCGGCGCGCAGACCTCGTCGGCAACGACCAAGATGATCCATGGCGGCATCCGCTACCTGGAGCGATTCCATTTCGGCCTCGTCCGCGAATCGCTGCGCGACCGCGCCTGGCTGCTGGAGCATCTGCCGTCGCTGGTGAAGCCGATCGAGATTCTGCTTCCGGTGTACGACGACAGCCCGCGCAGCCGTTTCACGATCCGCATCGGACTGACGCTGTACGACCTGCTCGCAGGCCGCAACAACATCGCCCGGCATCGTGCGCTGAGCGCGGATGAATTGATCGAACGTCTGCCGCTGACGCGCGCCGGACTGCGCGGCGGGTTTGTTTACTTTGATGCCCAGGTCGATGACTACGCGCTGGCGCGCCTGGTCGTCGACTCCGCGATCGCCGAAGGCGCGATCGTGCGCGAAGAGACGCGCGTCATTTCGCTTCGGCGCAACGGGAAGCAATGGATCGTCGGCACAGCAAACGGAGACGAGCGCTTCGACTTCGTCGTCAACGCAGCCGGTCCGTGGATGAACGCGCTGCTTGCTGAGAATCGCATCCGCTCGCGCTACCGGCTGTCGCTCGTCCGCGGCTCGCACCTCGTGCTCAAGCATCGCGTCGCCGACGCCGGGATGCTGCTGCAATCGGTCAGCGACCGGCGCGTTTTCTTCGTCCTGCCGTGGAAGGAAACGACGCTCGTCGGGACGACGGAGATCATGCATCGCGGATCGCTCGAAAACGTCGAAGCGACGGATGCCGAGATCGACTACCTGATCGCGCGCTTCAACCGCTATGTTCGCGATCCGATCGGCCGCGACGACATCGCCTCGACCTTTGCCGGAGTCCGTCCGTTGGTGGGCCGTTCTACGAATCCGAGCGCACTGGCACGCGACTACCGTTTGGAACGGCGCGGCAATCTGCTGAACGTCTTCGGCGGAAAGATGACCACGTTTCGGTCGCTGGCGGAAAAGGCGGCCATGCGCGTCGACAACTATTTCGGTGAGGCGCGGACGGCGCGGGAAGCGAAGTTCAAGCGATAGAATCGATCGCCCATGCCCTACTCCGTCACCACGTTCGATGGCGAACGCAAGCCGCGGCGCCTGCCCGCGCGCGAGCTCGACGCGATCGAAATCCGCGTCCTCGGCTGCCTGATGGAGAAGCAGCTCGCTACCCCCGAGTACTACCCGCTGACCCTCAACGCGCTCATCGCCGCGTGCAATCAGAAATCGAACCGCGAGCCGGTCATGGAGATCGGCGAGAGTGAAGTGCAGCGCGCGCTCGACCGCCTGCAGGACGAGAAGCTTGTCTGGAAAGTCCTCGGCGGCCGCGCCACGCGCTGGGATCACAATCTCGACGCCACCTGGCATCTCGATCGTCCCGCCAAAGCGGTCATCGCGCTGCTCTTTCTGCGCGGACCACAAACCGCCGGCGAACTGCGCGGCCGCAGCGATCGCCTCCACTCCTTCGAAGCGATCGATGACGTCGAAGCGACTTTGCAACGCCTCGGCACCGGCGACGACGCCATCGTTCGCGAGCTCCCGCGCCGCCCTGGCCAGAAGGAAGCGCGCTGGACTCACATCCTCGGCGGCGCCGTCATCGACGCGCCGATGATCGAAGACGATGCCCCGGTCGCCGCCGGCGAGCCGCTGTCCGTCCGCGTACAGCGCCTGGAAGCGCAAGTGGCGACGTTGATGACGGAGCTGCGGGAGTTGAAGGCGAAGTTGGGGGAGTAGAGATCAATGGATGACGACTGGGGTCCCGACTGGCGCGGCGGTTGGAGCAGCAGCGCGATTTTTATCGCAAGGTCTGGAGCCGGACGACGCCCGCCGAGCGTCTGCAGATGCTTGAGCAGATGCGCGAACTGGCGCGGCAGACCGGCGCGCTGCAGCGTGCGACCGATGCGAAGCTCGCGGAAGCGCGGCGCGGCTGGTCAACGTAAATTGGCGAAACCCCTGGTGACCTCTTGACTTCCGCGAAAGATGTACTAAATTAGTAGTACAAGAGGACAGCGGAGTGACCGCCCCCATCTCCATCGATGCCAACGACCGCACGCCGATTTACGCGCAACTCGAGCGCGGCATCCGCGTGGCCATCGCCACCGGACGTCTCCGCGCTGGCGAACAGTTGCCGACCGTGCGGCAGCTCGCCGTCGATCTTCGCGTCAACGCCAACACCGTCGCCAAGGTCTACCTCACGTTGGAGAGGGAAGGGGTGCTCGTGACGCGCCGTGGAGTGGGGACGTTCATCGCCGACAGTGTGCCGAAGTCGGCGCATGCCGGACACCGCGAGCGCCGCCTGGCGGCGCACATCGACCGCTTCCTCACCGATTCCGCAGCCCTCGGATATTCGCCGCGCGAGGCCGTCAAAGAGCTCACGCGGCGACTGAAGGAAGGAGAAAACTGATCATGTTTCCCGTCGCCGCAACAAACAAAGAACGCGTCCGTCCCTTCAACGGCCCCCGGCCGAACATCGTGGCTATTTTCGTGCTTCTCGTAGCCTTTCTCGCTGGGCTTGGAATGCTCATCGTCACGGGGAATCCGTTCTGGTTCATCGGCGGAATCATCGTGGGGCTGATCCTCATGCAGTCGCCGAAAGTGGCGAAGCAGTGGGAGAAAGCGGTCGTCCTGCGCCTCGGCAAGTTCGTCGGGCTGCGCGGCCCAGGACTCTTCTGGATCGTGCCGTTCATCGACACGGTCTCGTCCTGGATCGATCAGCGCGTGATCACGACCAGCTTCGCCGCCGAGCAGACGCTGACGTCGGACACGGTGCCGGTCAACGTCGACGCCGTCCTCTTCTGGATGGTTTACGACGCCGAGAAAGCCGCGCTCGAAGTGCAGCAGTACCAGGAAGCGGTGAGCTGGGCGGCACAGACGGCGCTGCGCGACATCATCGGACGCACGTCGCTGAGCGACCTGCTGCGCGGTCGCGAGAAGATCGAAGAGCAGCTCCAGGAACTGATCGACAACCGCTGCAATCCGTGGGGCGTGACCGTGCAGTCGGTGGAGATGCGCGACGTGATCATTCCCGACGCGCTGCAGGACGCGATGTCCCGCGAAGCGCAGGCCACGCGCGAGAAAGCTGCCCGCATCATCCTCGGCGAGGCGGAAGTGGAGATCGCGAAGTTGTTCCAGGCGGCATCGATCTCGTACCACGACAATCCGACCGCGCTCCACCTGCGCGCAATGAACATGCTCTACGAAGGCTTGAAGGAAAAGGGCGCAATGATGATCGTCCCGTCGACCGCGGTCGAATCGATGGGCATGGGTGGCCTGATGGGCATGGCCGCAATGGCCCAACGGCAGTTGACCGATTCGGTACCGCCGCCGGAAACTACTTAGGAACGGTTCACGCGGAGGCGCGGAGAGGCGGAGAAAACCGTTCCCTCCGCGTCTCCGCGCCTCCGCGTGAGAAGATATCTCGCATGAAACACGCGATCCTTGCTGCCGCAGTCGTTTTTGCCGCTGCTCGTTGCGCCACGATGGTCAATACCGCCGATGAGAAGATCCCGGTGCGTTCGAATCCGGCCGGGGCAGTAGTGTCGGTCGATTGCGGCAATGCGCCGTTGTATGGCGGCGTGACGCCGACCACCATCACCGTTCCGCGCGCGGCCTCGCCATGCAGCATTACTTTGGCGAAAGAGGGATACGTCCAGACGCGGGTCGATTTTCAGCGGCAGTTGTCGCGCGTCGTGGGAGCGAACAAAGTCGCGGCGGCGCCGGTCGGGATTTTTGCGGCGGTGCTCGGATACGTGGTGACGAGTGAGATCCAGGGTTTGAACCCCGATGCCATTGCCGGCAGCATTTATTCGGCAGGGACGGCCATCGCGGCAGCGCCTGCGGATGCGCTCGATGCGCGCAAGGGCGGCGCGTACAAGCAGGTGCCGGGCGAAGTCGACGTGACGCTCGATCCCGAGCCTACGATACCGGCTCCGCCGCGGTGACCTCGTCGGAATCCGGCTTCTTCCGCATGTCGAGGAAGAGCAGCGCGATGCCGATACAGATCGCGGAGTCGGCCACGTTGAATGCCGGCCAGTGGTGCGACTTCACGAAAACGTCGACGAAATCGACGACGTAGCCGAGGCGGAAGCGGTCGATGAGATTTCCGATCGCGCCGCCCAGGATCAGGTGCAGGCCGGTCTGCAGAACGCGGTCGGTGACCGCCGCGCGAAACGCATACGCGACCACGACGAAGAAAACGCCGATGGCGCCGAGGTTCAGCAGCAGAGGGACGATACGCGAGTCCGCATTCGCGCCGATTCCGAACGCGGCGCCGGTGTTGCGCACGTGTACGAGCTGCAGGAAGTCGGGGATCAGCGGAATCGACTCATGCAGATCGATGCGCGAGGACACCAGCCATTTGGTCCAGGCGTCGGCCAGGACGATGGCGAGGGAGAGGATGAGGTAGGGGATGCGTTTCAAACCGCGACGCCTCGCTTTTCATCGATCAGTTTGTCGAGCTCCGTGCGCAGGCGGCCGAGGATCTCGTCATACGTGTAGTGGCCGAGCGACTCCGGGCCGCGCTTCAGGTTCACGTACGTTGGCGCGCACCACATGCCGAGGTCCGCGTCGTCGGTTTCGCCTGGACCGTTCACGCGGCAGCCCATCACGGCGATCGTGATGTCGTGCTCCTTCGCGTACATCGTCATCTCGCGAACATTCTGCGCGAGGTCGATGAACGCTTCGTTCTCGACGCGCGAGCAGGAGGGGCAACTGATGATGTTCATCCCCTTCTGTTCGAAGCGGGCCACGGAGCGGAACCGACCGCTGGCGATGTCTTTGAGAATCTGGCGGCCGACGGTGATCTCGTCGCCTTTGTTCTCGAACGGCAGCGTGAGCGAGACGCGCAGGGTGTCGCCGATGCCGCGTGTGATGAGCTGCTCGAAGGCGACGCGCGTTTTGATGATGCCGTCGGGCGGCATGCCGGCCTCGGTGACGCCGAGGTGCAGCGGGACATCCGGCCGCGCCTCGGCGAAGCGGATGTTGGCGTCGATGACTTTGTTCGGATCGGAGTCTTTCAACGACACGACGTACTGATCGAAGCCGAGGTCGTCGAGCATCAAACAATGTTCGAGCGCGGAGTCGAGCATCGGGGAGAGCGAGTCTTCTTTCGGGTACTTGTCGAGCTTCTCCGGATCGACGGAGCCGGCGTTGACGCCGATGCGGATGGCGCAGCCATGCGCGCGGGCGACGTCGACCAGATAGGCAACTTTCGCGCTGATCGGCTTTTCGCGTTCGATGTGGTAGAGGTGGCCGGGGTTGTAGCGGAGCTTCTGCACGAACGGCGCGACGCGCTCGGCAAGGCGATAGTTTTCCTGCAGGTCGATGACGAGATTCGCGTTCGGCCGCGCCGCGCGGACCTCGGCGAGCGCGGTCACGTCTTTCGGAGTGTCGATGGCGATGCGGATGACGTCCGCGCCGGCGGCTTCGAGCAACTCCACCTGCCGGATCGTGGCGGCGACGTCCTGCGTCCTCGTGGCCGTCATCGATTGCACGGCGATGGGGTGATTGGCGCCGATGGTGACGTTGCCGATGCGGACCTCGCGGGTCTGTCTCGCTTTCATCCGTTGGCGTAACGAAGCCCGCTTCGAAAGATTTCCGCGCGTCACCGCAGCGCGAGAATCAAAGAGCGCATGTCATCCGGTATGGGCGCCGTGAAACTCATCGGCTTGTCCGTCTTCGGATGTGGGATTACCAGATGAGCTGCGTGCAAGGCCTGACGACCGAATCCTGCGATCGCTTTCTGCAGCTTCTTGTCCGGAATTCCGCGCCACTGCGGGCCGGAGTAGACGGGATCGCCGATGATTGGGTGGCCGATCGACTTCAGGTGCACTCGGATCTGATGCGTGCGGCCTGTTCGGAGGATGCAGCGGATCACCGAGGCATGGCGGAGCTGCTCGACGAGCTCGAAATCGGTGACGGCGTTGCGGCCGCCGGGCACGACGGCCATGCGTTTGCGGTTGCGGGGATCGCGCGCGATCGGCGCATCGATCGTGCCGCGCGCCAGCGACGGCGTGCCGTAGACGATGGCCACGTATTCTTTGCGCACGGCCTCGGTCGGCCAAGCCTTCGTCAGCTTTCGATGGGCGTCGTCGTTCTTGGCGATGACCATCACGCCGCTGGTGTCTTTGTCGAGCCGATGGACGATGCCGGGACGAAGCTCGCCGCCGATGCCGCTGAGATCGCGCACGTGAAACAGCAGCGCGTTCACGAGCGTGCGGTCGGCGTGGCCGGCGGCGGGATGGACCACCATGCCCGCTGGTTTGTCGATCACCACAAGATCGCTGTCTTCAAAAAGAATCGAGAGCGGCATCTCCTGCGACTGGGCGGAGGCGGGAGAGGGAGCGGGGATGTCGACGGTGGCGTTCTGCCCCTGCGCGACGCGTATCGAAGCCCGCGGCGCGGGCCTCCCGTCGAGCATCACCCGGCCTTCTTCGATGAGACGGGCGAGGAAGTTTCGGCTATGCTCCGGCATCCGCGCGGCAAGGGCGCGGTCGAGTCTGGTACCTTCGTCTTCAGCTTCAAATGTGACGTTCATGATCGCGAGACGTCATGCTACAATCGCATAGTCCGGTCACGAAAGCCTCATTGCTTCGCGCGTGACATTCCGTTCCGTCGGACCGTATCACCGTTTGCAATTTGATTTTTTAGCGCCTTCGAAGTCGTTTAGAATGCGTACGCACTTTCCGATCGAGGCAGTCTGATTACAAAAAACTCGTAGCAAAAGGGGAGAATATGTTCAAAGTGAAACAGTTGGGCGTCGCTGCGGCGATCACGTTGTTCGCCGGTGCGGCGATGGCCAGCAACTTCCGCGCTGCGGACCAGGTTTACGTCCCGGCGGCCGGTCACATCTCGAGCGCATCCGCAACGTTCGTCTCGGACGTGTTCATCTCGAACCTGAGTGATGACAGCGTCGATATCTCCGTGATTCTGGCGACCGGAACCGGCGGTACGCAGACGCCGTTCCCCCGGGTCCTGACGCTCGCGCCGCGCGAGCGCCGCGAGCTGCGCGACTTCGTGAAGAACACGCTGAACCAGCAGTCAGCCCTCGGTCAGCTTATTTTCAACGCCTGCAAGGCGACCGCGGACTGCACGCCGGATCCGACCACGGGCCTCAACGCGAATTACCGCAACATCAGCGTTGAAACCCGCATCTACTCCGTGGATCTCAATGCCGATGTGCTTACGGCGAAGACGACCGGCCAGTTGTTCTCGGGCATCCCCTGGTACAACTTCGTGACCTCCGATGCCTCGGGCGCCGGCCTCGACAAGGTGTTCATCACCGGCATCCGCAACACCGCGCAGTACCGCACGAACGTCGGCTTCGTGAACGCGTCGCAGTTCTCGACGACGACGATTACAGGAACGCTCTTCAGCGGCACAGGCGCGCAGCTCGCGCAGAGCAGCTTCACGCTGCAGCCGCTCGGCTCGGCCCAGACCGGCGTCGGTAGCCCCAGCCTTTTCCCCAGCTTCACGCAGTCTGCCACTGCCACGGGCGCGTACGCGGTCTTCCAGCAGAGCGGGACGACCCCGACCGCCGACGCCGCCGCGAACGGTTGCCCGGCCGGCTGCCCGGCATTCTTCGCCTTCGGCTCGACGCTCGACAACCAGACCAATGACCCGACTACGCTGGAGCCGCAGTTCCTCCAGCCGCTCACGAACAACGCCATCACCTGCATCTACAGCCCGGACGCCGCCGCCTGCAAATCGGGCACGACCATTCGCCGTGCTGTGAAGCACCAGTTCTAAGATCCAACGCGTCGATTCGAACGACGGCCGCGCCTCGCGCGCGGCCGTCGTTTTTCACTACCGCGAAGCGGAATCCATCACACGTTCACGGCGTTGTGACGGCTCGCTGCAACGTGGTATCATCCGTCAGCTTTCGAGCAATAACCTATCGAAAGCGGCCGATTCGGCCGCTTTTTTTGTTGTCAGGACATATGAGCGTTTTGCCCGAACGGGTTGAGAAGGAAATCGAGACCATTGCCGCATCGGAAGGTCTTGAGCTCGTTCACATTGAGTACCGGAAGCAGGGTCATGGGTTCCTGCTCCGCATCGACATCGACAAAGAGGGTGGGGTGACGGTCGAGGATTGCGAGCTGGTTTCGCACCAGGTCAGTGCCTTTCTCGACGTCGACGATGTCGTCCCGGCGGAGTACGAGCTGCAGGTTTCCTCTCCCGGGCTGGATCGCAAGTTTTACAAGCTGTCGGATTACCAGAAGTTCCTCGGCCGCCTTGTCCGCGTCAGGACCACGACGGCGATTCGAGGGCTTCATGTGATCGTCGGAAGATTGAAAGAATTCAACGGCGAAACAATCGTCGTCACGGATCCGGTGATGAAAAAGGATCCCGACTACGTCGTTCCGCTGGCAGATGTGAAAGAAACGCGGCTGGAAGTGGAGATCTGAGCACACACCATGTTTGACGAGAATCTCAGCAAGAATATCAAGGCGCTGGCGTACGAGAAGTCGATCGACGTCGAGCGCGTGTTCAAAGCGCTCGAGGATGCCCTCGCCACCGCGGCGCGCAAGTACTACAAGACCCGCGAGCCGATGGAGACCGTCATCGACCGCGTCAGCGGCGGGATGACCATGTACGTCATCAAAGACGTGGTCATCGACGAGAACGAGATCGAAGATCCGCAGGCGCAGTGGACGCTCGATCAGGCCAAGAAGGTCGACGCCGAGGTCGAAGTCGGTGGCCGCATCCGCCTCAGCTACATCACCAAGGAAGTGGTCGACGTCGTCAAGGACTCGAACACCCAGATCCGCACATACGAAGCCCAGAAGATCGACTCCGAGGTCGAGCAGGGCGACGAAGTGCACATCCCGCTGACGAAGGCTGCCGAGGACTTCGGCCGCATCGCCGCGCAGTCGGCCAAACAGGTCCTGTACCAGAAGGTCCGCGAGGCCGAGCGCGAGAAGGTCTACAACGAATTCATCGGCAAGCTCGGCGAGCTCGAAAACGGATATGTGAAGCGCTTCGAGCGCGGCGACATGATCATCGACCTCAATGGCAAGACCGAGGGGATCATCCCGCGCAGCCAGCAGTCGCGCGCCGAGCGATACTCGCAGGGCGACCGCATCAAAGCCGTCATCGTCGACGTGCACACGCAGCCCAAAGGACCGCAAGTCGTCCTTTCGCGCACCGATCCGCGTCTGCTCATCAAGCTCTTCGAGATGGAAGTGCCGGAGATTTACGACGGCACCGTCGTCATCCGCGGCGCCGTCCGCGAGCCGGGCGAGCGCGCGAAGATCGCGGTCATGTCGCGCGAGCGCGACGTCGATCCGGTCGGCGCCTGCGTCGGCATGAAGGGCTCGCGCGTGCAGTCCATCATCCGCGAGCTGCGCGGCGAGAAGATCGACATCATTCCGTTCAACGAAGACATCGTCGTCTACGCGCAGAACTCGCTGGCGCCGGCCAAGATCACGCGCGTTTCCGTCACCAGCGACGAACAGGCGCACCGTCCGCATCTCGACGTCATCGTCGACAACGACCAGCTCTCGCTCGCCATCGGCAAGCGTGGGCTCAACGTCCGCCTCGCGGCGGAGTTGATCGGCGCGAAGATCGATATCAAGTCCGAGGAAGAGGTCAAAGGCGAAGTGGCCGACGCACTCAGCGCCATGCTGCAGGAGGCGATGGCCGAGGCGCGCGCGGAAACGAATGTCCATGACATCGAAGAGATGCCAGAAGATTGGGCGAACACGCTCGAAGCAGCCGGCTACGACGATCTCGACTCCGTCATCAACGCTTCGGTCGACGATCTCATCGCCATCGAAGGCGTCGACGAAGAGATGGCCGAGCAGATGATCGAGATCGCGCGCAAGCACGAGCAGATCGACGAGACCCCGCCGGAAGGCGACGAAGAAGAGCAGGAGTACCAGGCTTCGGACGACGGCGAGCAGGAAGAAGAAGAATCCGAGGGCGACGGTGAGCCCGACGAAGAAGATTCTGAGCCCGCGGCCGAAGACGCCGAAGCCCCAAAAGAAGAGGCTCAAGTGAAGTAATCAATCTCTAAGTTGCCGGGTTGCCAGGTTCCCGGCTGACGCAATTCGCAACCTGACACCCGAACCAAGGAGAGTCAATGGCGGCAGCAAAGTTCAAAGTGAGCGACATCGCAAAGAAGATGGGAAAGTCCGAGAAGGACGTCATGTTCTTGTTGCAGTCGCTCGGCGCCGAGGTGACAGACGCGAATCAGGCTCTGGAGCCTGAGGTCTTTCAGGCGCTCATCACCGGCAAGAAACTGACCATGCGCACGCGCAGCGTCATCATGCGCGAAGACAAGCCGCAGGTTGCCGCGAAAAAAGAAGCGGTCCGTCCGCCTCGCGCGATCGTCAAGCCGACGCCGCGTCCGAAACGCGAGGTGCCGGCCAACGAAGAACCGCAGGTCACCGCGCCGCCGCCAACGGTCATCATCCCGGAGTTCGTCGAAGCCGTCGAAGCCGAAGAACGCGCCGCCAAAGAAGCGCCGCCGATTCCCGAAAAGCCGGTTGCAAGGCCGCGTCCGGCCGCCGTCGAAACGCCGGCGCTCGAACCTGCGCCTACGCCGATGCCGCCGCCCGCCGCGCCGCAAACGCATGCTCCGATGGCCGCCAGCGCCGCCGATCTGCGCCGCCCCATCGGCCCGACCGGTCCGCGCGCCCGCGCGCCGCAAGCTGCACGTCCCAACTACGCCGGCCAGCAGCCGGTTGCACGTCCGACCTATGTCGGTGGACAAACCGCGCGCCCCGCTGGCCCGGGCACGTCGCGTCCGCCGATGGGCGGCACGCGTCCCGCCGGTCCTGCCGGCGTTCGTCCGCCCATGGGCACGCGTCCCTCGGGACCGGGAGCTCGTCCCGGCGGTCCGGTGGGTGCTCGTCCCGCCGGTCCCGGCAGCTTCCGCCCCGGCGTCGGCCGTCCCGGCGGCCCGGTTCCTGGCGCTCCGCCTCCTCCTCCCGGCACGCTGCCGGGCGGCGCGATGGGCCGCAGCAAGTCGCGGCGTCCGGACGGCAGTGAGGATGCCTCACCGAAGAAGAAAACTACCGGCAAACGCGGCAAGAGCGAACGCCCGTCCGAAGTCGACAGCGAGTTGTTCACGAAAGGTCCGTTCTCCGGAACGCAGATCATCAACGACGACCTCGGACCCGACATCCCGATGCCGGAGACGGAAGAGGATGGATCGCCGAAGGCTCCTCCGTCGAACCGCCGCGACGTCCGCAAGCAAGCCGCGCCGGTTTCGGGCAAGGTCCTGAATTTCACCCGGCCCACCACCAAGATTCCGCTGAGCGAAGGCGCGACCGTCAAAGAGCTCGCCGACAAACTCGGAATCAAAGCCAATGACCTCATGAAGCACTTGCTCATGAAGAAGGGCTTGATGCTCTCGATCAATCAGCCGCTCGGCGGCGATCTCGCTCTCGAAATCGCCAAAGACCTCGGCATCGATGCCGAGATCGTCTCGTTCGAAGAAGCGGTTGAACTGGAAGCAATGGAAAAGACCGGCGCGACCGGCTCAACGCCGCGCGGACCGGTCATCACCGTCATGGGTCACGTCGACCACGGCAAGACCTCGCTGCTCGACGCCATCCGCGAGACGAACGTCGCAGGCGGCGAAGCCGGCGGCATCACGCAGCACATCGGCGCGTATCACGTCGAGAAGCGCGGACGGAAGATCGTCTTCCTCGACACGCCGGGCCACGAGGCCTTCACGATGATGCGCGCCCGCGGCGCGAAGGTGACCGACATCGTCATCCTCGTCGTCGCCGCCGACGACGGCGTCATGCCGCAGACCAAGGAAGCAATCGATCACGCGCGCGCCGCCAAGGTGCCGATGATCGTGGCCATCAACAAGATCGATAAGCCGAACGCCAACGTCGAGCGCGTGCGCCGCGAGCTGGCGGAGAACGGCGTGCAGGTCGAGCAGTGGGGCGGCGAAGTCGTCTCCGTCGAAGTCTCGGCCACGAAGAAGACCGGCATCGACGACTTGCTGGACATGATTCTCCTCACGGCCGATCTGCTCGATCTCAAAGCCTCACCCGAGATCGGCGCGAAGGGCGTCGTGCTCGAGGCGAAGAAGGAAACCGGCCGCGGCATCGTCGCCACGGTGCTCGTGCAGGACGGCACGCTGAAGATCGGCGACGCCTTCTTCTCCGGCGCCACGTCCGGCCGCGTCCGCGCGATGACCGACGAGCGCGGCGGCCGCATCAACGAGGCTGGCCCGGCCACTCCGGTGCAGCTCACAGGATTCGATGACGTTCCGAACGCCGGCGATTCACTACAGGTCGTCGACGAACAGACCCAGGCCCGCATGATCGGCCAGATGCGCCAGGAAAAGGCGCGCGAAATGTCGCAGGGCAAGACTTCGCGTATGTCGCTCGATCAGCTTTTCCAGCGCATGCAGCAGGGCACGGCCAAAGAGCTCAATCTGATTCTCAAAGCCGACGTGCAGGGTTCCGTCGAAGTGCTCGGCGACACGATGCGCAAGCTCTCCACCTCCGAGGTCAAGGTCAATGTCATCCACGCCTCGGTCGGCGCGATTTCGACGAACGACGTCCTGCTCGCATCCGCATCCGACGCGATCGTGGTCGGCTTCAATGTCCGCCCCGAGCGTTCGGCGGGCGAGCTGGCGGAGAAGGAAGGCATCGACGTCCGCCTCTACACCGTCATCTACAACCTCGTCGACGAGATGAGGCTGGCCATGACCGGCCTACTCGATCCGAAGTTCCAGGAAGTCTTCCAGGGCCGCGCCGAAGTGCGCAGCACGTTCAAGGTGCCGAAGGCGGGCGTCATCGCCGGCTGCATGGTCACCGAGGGCGTGATTCCGCGCAGCGCAAGCGTGCGCCTGCTGCGCGACAACCGCGTCATCCTCGAAGGCAAGATCGCCTCGCTCCGCCACTTCAAGAACGACGTCGCCGAAGTCCGCCAGGGCTTCGAGTGCGGCATCGGCATCGAGAAGTTCCAGGACATCAAGCAGGGCGACATCATCGAAGCGTTCAAGGTGGAGCAGTTAGCCGCTGTACTCGCTTAGTTTTCAGTGGCCAGAGGCCAGTGGTCAGCGGAGTTTTCCAGCCTGACCACTGGCCACTAACAACTGGCCGCCGCCTCACCATGATCGTTTCCGTCGCACTCTTCGAGTTATTCATCCCGCATGCGCAGTCGTTGAAGGACAAGCGCATGGTGGTGCGGTCACTCCGCGAGAAGCTGCGGCACCGTTTCGAGATCTCGGCAGGCGAAGTCGGACTGCACGATCTCCATCAGCGCGCACGCATGGCCGTGTCGTTCGTATCGATCGACGATCCGGGAGCCGACGCGATGCTCGAACGTGTCCTCACCTTTGTCGAAACGAACACCGACGCCACGCTAACCGGCTGGACGACCGAGAAGCTCGATTTCGACGAGACGGTGGCGTTAGGCGTACCGCACTTTTCGTAATCGTTACCGCTGAATCGCGTAGCTCACTTTGAAGAAGAGCGAGCGATCCTGTTTCACCAGATCGTTCTGTGCCGTCAGGACGCGTGAGTCGCCGTAGCCGACGAAGAGCACCGTCTGCCAGTTCAGTTTGTAGCTGTAGAGAAGCGAGCCGAGAAAGTCACCGCTATGCTGAGGCACCCGGAACGTGTAGCGGCCCGGATTGCGATTCACGTCGTTGTACTGCGCGATCGCGCGGATGATCGAGTTCGCCGTGAAGCTGTACAGCGCGCGCAAGCGCTCCACCTGCGCGGTGTAGATGCGGCCGCCGGCGGCGTTCAGCCACTCGCGGTTGATGTCGGTCTCGAATGTGGTGCGGTCGATGGGCCGGAAGATGGCTGTGAACGCGATGCTCGGTCCATTCCCGACGCGCGCGTTTGCGAAATCGATCGACTGCCCTTCGCGCATCTGTAGGATCACTCGCGTGAACCGGCGGGAAGGATCGAATTGCACGAACGACGTCGCGTACGTCTGCTTGAGCAGCCGGCCTCCGACCTGGATCTCCTCCGCCGGCCGTACGAAGACACTGGCCTGAAGATTCCGGGCGCCGTTGACTCCCGCGCCGATCGACACCTGCCGGAAGAGCATGTTGCCGTGCTGGTCCTGTTGCTCGTCGACGAGGATCGACGGACGGAAGAAGCGGACGATTGAGTGCTCGGGATAGAAGCGGAGGCCGAAGCTGGCGATGGCCTCGCGATAGCCGACCTGCGGGATGAATCCGAGGTCCGCGCGAAAATCGTCGTCGATATCGGTTACTCCGATACCGTAGTCGTGTGTCGTCACCTGATGGTTCCAATTTGCGGTGAAGGCGTGCGAGCGCAGCGACTGGCCGGTCCATGCCGAGGAGAGATCGGGACGATCGGGATTCAGCGTATCGCTGACGAGCAACTGCGACGTCACCGTATCGGAATCGTTGGGACGCCAGAGAAAATCGGGACCGAGAACACGATTGTGTCCGCCGCCGCTGCCGGCCTCGCGGTCCGTCAGCACCGCGCCGACGAACGACGAGCCCATTTCGTGGCGGGCGCGCGCGATCGTATCGGTGGACCGGAAATCCTGCGGCGCGAAATCGTTGCCGAACGGACCGGGAAGAATGGCCAGTCCGCCGCCGCGGTCGTCGGCAGCAAGGATCGTGTACGCGGTATCGCCGACGCGTCCCGTCGCGCGCAGCCCGCCACGCGGCGAGGTGATCGTGCGCGTGTAGGCCACCTGCAGGGGCGTATTGAAGAGATCGAATCCTTCGAGGAAGAACGGACGCTTTTCAGGAAAGAAGACCGCGAAGCGTTGATTGACGGTGATCTGCGGAACGTCCGCTTCCACCTGCGAGAAATCGGGATTGAGCGTGACGTCGACGGCGCTCGTCGCGCTCGGCGTCCACTTCACGTCGGCACCGATGTTCGTGTCGAAGGAATGGTGATCGAGCGGCGTTCCGAGTGCGCCCGCTGGTTGGTCAAGATGTTGACTGCTGATGTAGGGGGCAGCGGTTAGATGACCGGACTCCGGCAGATTCTCAAGACCCGTGATCTGCACGGCATGGCAAACCAGGCAGTTGGATCCGCGCGGCATCGGCGCGCTGAAAAACGCGTAACGGAAATCGCGCGGGTAGTTGCGCCACACCAGAATGTTCCAGGTCGGATTGCGGCTCGAATAGCGCAGCGAGGAGAAGGGGATGCGGTACTCGGCGCTCCAGCCGCCGGCATCGACCTTCGCGGCCGTGTCGTAGAAATAGTCGGGCGAGAAATCCTCGACCGGTCCGGCATCGTCGTAGAAGCCGTCGGCCTGAATGCCGCGCGGATTCACGCGCAACTCGAGGCCCATGCGACGGTCGCCGCGCGTGTCGAGAAAAACGGCGATGTTGTCGTCGGTGCCGATCACGCCGTCGCGCTCCACATACGGTGCGCGGATTTTCTTCGCCTCCGGATCCTCGGAACGGATGCCGATGTAGAAGTAACGGTCGTCGTACGTCAGGTACGCGGTCGTCCTCACCTTCGGGGCAATGTTGTTGCCTGGCGACGTCTCGAAGAACGCATCGACCTTCGCGGCGTCCTGCCACCCGGCGTCGGTGAGATCGCCATCGACGACGATCGGAGCACTGGCGCGATGAATCGCAATCGGCGGCGGCGCAGCCTGCGCGGGAGGTGTCTGTCCAAACGAGGAAAGAGCGATGAAAGCAACTGCCACCGCCACCGCAATGCGCATGCACGTTCTCCTACGAACCGTTACGGAGGTTGGACGCGTTTGTTGCGCCGCGGTTAGCCGTCCCACATCACGCTCGCGTGATCGCTCCGATGGTGATGTGCAGCTCCACGTTGTCGCTCAGAACGCCCGGCACCGCCCCAGCGGTTGCCGAGGACGCCGAAGTCGCGGCGGTTGATCGTGAACGTAGTCTCGAAGCCGGCCATCTTGCCGATGCTTGCAATCTCGTGCACGCCGAGCGACGTCACCGGAAAGCGCACGCGCCGTGTCGTGCCGTGAATGGTCAGATTGCCGGTGACGAAATTGTGGTCGACGCCGGTGCTGTGAAACTCGATCGTCGGATAGCGGCGCGCGTCCAGGAAATCTTCGCCGGTCACCGTTTCATCGCGCCCGCTGTTCTTCGTATCGAGACTGGACGCCTTCGCCACGACATCGATGCGCGATGCCTCGGGATGCGCGGGATCGTAGATGAGCGTTCCGTCGAAATCGCGGAAGATCCCTTCCTCCTTCAACACGCCCCACTTCACGATCGAGAATCGCAGGCTCGTGTAGACCGGTTTGACGTAGTAGCGCGTCGGCGCAGCGCAGACCGGCAATGCAAGGAGCGAGAGCAAGAGCAACGCGCGCTTCATTTGCCACCTCCGACGCGGAAGTCGCGCGTGCAGTGCCAGACGCCGGATGCGTCGCGGGTGACGGGCTGAATCGTCGCGAACGTGCCGCCGACTCCGTCCTTCGCGCGCATGGCTGGCGTGAGCGCGCGATCATCCGCGAACTCGATCGTCTCGAATTGTTCGTGGGGGCCGGCCTGAATGTGGATGTGAATGTGTGCCGGTACGCCGCCGCCGGGATACGAGCCGGGGCGGATCGTGTCGATTCGGTAGGTGCCATCGGCTGCTGTAGCCAGCCGGCCAAAAAGCCGCGCGGCAACCTTTGGATTCGGACCATGCGCTCCCTCGGCCAGATAGATGCCGCTCGCGTCCGTGTGATGCGCTTCGATGACCACGCCGCCGCGCGGTTTGCCCTCCGCGCCGATGACGCGTCCCGTGACGACCAGCCGCTGTCCCGGTTCGTTCGGTCGGGCGATGACGATGTGCGACGTGAGTCCGGGCGACGCTAACAGAGGGACCGCGAGAAGTGCCAGAAGCTGCAAGCGGATGATGGTTCGGGTCATGATGTCGTTCTCCTTTTTCAACTGGAGGACGGCATCGTGATCACGACTGGTAACGTGTTAACACTTCGGCCGCGCGCTGCGTCTTCTCAACGCTGATGTCTGTTCGCACCGACGCCGATCTCGTTCGCGCCGCGCAGGCGGGCGACGTCGCGTCGTTCGAGCAGCTCTACGCCAAATATGTCCCCGTCGTGCACGCAATCCTCCTCGGACGCCTTCCTCCCGCCGACGCCGACGACGTTGCGCAGAACGTCTTCATCACCGCGTACACGAAGTTGCAGTCGTTGCGCGAGCCGGCTGCGTTTGCCGGCTGGATCGCGCGCAGCGCGCGCAATGCCGCCGAGGATCATCGAAGAAAGATGAGCGAGACGGTGGAGTTGGCGGACGCGTATGTCACGCAGGGCACGCAACGCGAGGATGCGGAAGCCGCGCGTGCTCTCGACGCGATCCGCGCGTTGCCGGCGGCGTATCGCGAGACGCTGATGATGCGGCTCGTGGAAGGAATGTCCGGCCCCGAAATCTCCGCGCGCACCGGCCTGACGCCCGGCTCCGTGCGCGTGA
>Ga0233356_1000039_pt1 | contig 48976 bp, 48 predicted proteins | sample GEONSFMMS_FD_180700 | JGI IMG/M metagenome (GOLD analysis project Ga0233356, IMG submission 180700) | Soil microbial communities from Shasta-Trinity National Forest, California, United States - GEON-SFM-MS | ecosystem: Environmental > Terrestrial > Soil > Temperate forest > Bulk soil | place...
GTCACCGTCACCTCCGCCACGCAGAACGGCATCGATGCGCAGCAGACCTCCGCGGGTGCTCTGGTGCTCAACATTAATAACAACACCATCACGGCGACTTCGATCGGCATCAACATCAACGGCGGCGGCAGCACCAGCACTACGATTACGAACTTTGCGAGCAACAACATCAGCGGCAACACGGGTGCTACCGGCATCAACGTCAGCACCGCGACCTTTGATGCGGTGCCGGGTACGGTGGCATTTGACACCGTCTCCGGAGGCAACACGGTCATCGGCGCGACTGGCAACGGTGTCGGTGCGAGCGGCCTGTTCCTCGGCAGCGTGAAGGGCGACCTCAGTTTCACCGACCTCGATATCGTCACCGCCAATGGTGCTGGCTTGGTCGCTTTGAGCGCTGCAACGTTCAACTCCGTCACGGGTGCAGGCTTCCAGATCGCCAGCAGTGGTTCGCCTACGATCGATGCGACCGGAGGTCCCGCAGCTGACCTGACCACCGTCACGACGAATCTACCCTTCACCACGATCAAGAGCGCCGGCAGTTCCTCGACCGGTGTGAACCTGGCTACGGTTCTCGGCACCTTCACCGCGGGATCAGGCAGCACGATCACCAATGCCACCGGCAATGACTTCAACATCACCGGCGGCACGGCCACCGTGACCTACGACGGCACGATCAGCGACAACTCCGGCAGGCCGGTCTCGATCTCAGGTGCCACCGGCGGAACGAAGTCGTTCACTGGTGCCATCACGAACAGCGGCGGCACGGGCATCTCGCTCACCAGCAACACCGGCGCGACCATCAACTTCTCCGGAAACCTGACTCTCTCCACCGGCGCGAACAGCGCCTTCCTCGCTACGGGCGGCGGCACCGTGACGGCGACGAACACATCCAGCACGGCGGTGACGACGACCGTGGCGGCCGTCAACATCGCCAACACCACGATCGGTGCGGGAGGCGTCAAGTTCCTGAGCGTCAGTTCCAACGGTGCGGCCAACGGCATCGTGTTGAACACCACCGGTGCAGGCGGCTTCACGGTCATCGGCGATGGCGGTGGTGCTAACAACGGTTCCGGCGGCACGATCCAGGCTACGACTGCCGAGGGCATCCTGCTGACCAGCGCATCGAACGTCAGCCTCGGCTACATGAACATTACGAACTCGGGCACGGACGGCATCGGTGCTACCGGCGTCAACGGGCTGACGATCAATCGATGCAATGTCGTCGACAACGCCGGAAACGTTACGATCGACGACGGTCTCGCCTTGACCAACACGAGTGGAGCTCTCGCGATCACGAACAGCTTGATCAACCTGGCGCGGCACCAGGGCATCACGATCGACAACAACAACACGAACATGACCAGCATGACCATTACCGGTTCGTCGGTCACCAACACCCCCGGCGGCGACGGCATCCTGATCCAGATGCGCGGCACGTCGGTGATGACCACCGGGACCATCGGCGGCGCCGGCGCGCTGGCCAATACGATCTCGGGTAACTCCGCGACCGGCTTGCAGGTGAACAACATCGATACCGGCAACATCACCGGCCTCACGATCCTGAACAACACCATCTCGAGCAACAACGGCGGGATCGATCTCGACGTATCGCCGCCGGGCGCGAGCCTCACGGTCACCGTGCAGAGCAACACCATCACCGGGTGTAATACCAATGCCTTCAACATGGTCACGGCGACGACGAACACCGGCGGATCGATGACCGCGACGATTCGCAGCAACAACATCGGCACTGCCGGCGTGTTTGATTCCGGTTCGAAGATCGGCAACGGTATCCGCGTAGCTAACGGTGGCGTAAACACCAGCCTCACGATTGATTCAAACACCATCCGCGAGGTCCCCAACGGCCGAGGCATCGACATCGAGGCGCAGGCGTATTCGGTACAGCACAATGAGAAAGTGAAGATCATCAGCAATACGATCGTCCGGCCGAGCGGTACTACCGCGAACATCGGCTGCGGCGCCAATGTCCCGTGCCCGCAAGCTTCGATCTTCATCCTCTCCGACAGCAATGCTCTCGGCGGATTCGATAAGGTCTGCTCGGCGATCAGTGGTAACACCGCGTACGACCCGACCAGCTGGCCGGCCGGCGGCGAGGCGGCCTTCTACTTCGCCCGCCGTACCAGCGCAAGCAACACCTTGCAGCTTGAAGGCACGCAGGCAAACGCGAAGGCTCAGATTCTTGCCACGAATACGGTGACGAACTTCACCGCCGCGGACGTCACCGATGAAGGCACGTCCGGCAATGTGGCGATCGTGGCAGCCGGTACGTGCGGCGGCTTCCCCCCTTGATCAGCGATCTACCCCGATGAGGTTCCCGCCCCAGGCGGCGGGAACCTCAATCGATTTTTCTGACGCATAAGAGTCGTTCCGTCTGCTAGAATCCGCCCCGGGTCCAGTCCAATCATCCTGTTTCCAAGTGGCGCGTCACGGCAACGCGCGGGTAATCGTCCAGTCCAATCGACAACGAGCTAGGAGGTAGAAATGGCGGAACCGTTTTTGAGTGAGATCCGAATCATGAGTTTTGGTTTTCCTCCCAAAGGGTGGGCGCTTTGCGATGGGCAGCTTCTTCCCATCAACCAGAATCAAGCGCTGTTTTCATTGTTGGGTACCACATACGGCGGCGATGGCCGCGTGAACTTTGGTCTGCCCGACCTGCGGGGACGGGTGCCTATTCATATGGGCGCCGGGCACACGGAAGGGGAGCGAGGCGGCGAGCAGGGGCACACGCTCTCGATCTCCGAAATCCCGACGCATACGCACGTGCTCAACGGCACGTCCTCGGCGGGAACACTGATCATCGCAGCGGGTAATCTCCCCGGCGTCTCGCCCACGCAGTTTTATCAGGCACCCACCACCAATCTGACCACGATGAATCCGGCGAGCATCGCCAACGTCGGGGGCAGTCAGGCTCACCTGAACATGCAACCGTTCCTGGTGCTCAACTTCTCGATCGCCCTGCAGGGCATTTTCCCGAGTCAGACCTAAGAAAGGAGGACGAAGACATGGCACAACCTTACGTTGGAGAAATTCGCATGTTCGCCGGCAACTTCGCCCCCGCGGGATGGATGTTCTGCGAGGGTCAGTTGCTTCCGATCTCTGAATACGAAACGCTGTTCAATCTCATCGGCACGACCTACGGTGGCGACGGACAGTCGACGTTCGCTCTGCCCGACCTGCGCGGCCGCGTTCCCATCCATTTCGGGAACGGCTTCACACTCGCCGAAACGGGTGGTGTTGAAGAGGTCACCCTGACGGTGTCGCAGATTCCGGGGCATACCCACCCACTGATCGCCACGAACGCGATTGCCACGCAGCAGAGCCCCTCGCCGAACGTTTTCGCCGAGGCGTCGCAGTTCAATCCGTACATCAACGTCAATCCCACGACGCCCGCTGCGTCGCAGGCTGCTGGCAGTACAGGTGGTAGCCAGCCGCACACCAACTTCCAGCCGTACCTGTGCGTCGATTTCATCATTTCGCTGTTCGGGATCTTCCCGAGCCAGACCTAGGGAGGAGAGACAAGACATGGATCCATTCGTAGCTGAAATCCGCATCTTCCCGTTCAACTTCGCTCCGAAGGGCTGGGCCTTCTGTGATGGCCAGATCCTTCCCCTTTCACAGAACACGGCGCTCTTCTCGTTGCTCGGTACCACCTACGGCGGCGACGGCAAGTCGAATTTCGCTCTTCCGAATATGCAGGGCAACGCCCCGATGCACCCGGGACAGGGACCTGGCCTGAGCCTCCACGACCTCGGTGAAACCGGCGGATCCGAGACGGTCACTCTGCTGGAATCAGAGATCCCGAGCCACGCGCACAATCTGATGGTTTCCAGTACGTCATCGAGCAAACCGAATCCTTCCGGTAACGCGTTGACCCGCGTTCAGGCGGGCGCCACGCCTTACCTCGCGCCGGCTGGTGCTCCTCTGGTGCCCTTCTCCGATCAGGCGATCGCCCCCGCCGGCGGCGACCAGCCCCACAACAACATGCAGCCGTACCTGACGCTCAACTTCTGCATCGCGCTGCAGGGCGTCTATCCGCCCCGCACGTAATCCGAGACGTTCCACAAAAAAAGCCGCACGCCCCGCGCGTGCGGCTTTTTTTGTTTACGCAGAGTTGTGCCTTTAGGACGGAAGTACGGTCGACAATCCCCGCGGCATTCGTTATCTTTCAATCCGTCCGTTCCAATAGCTCGCAATCCGTTCGCACATCGGGTCCTCGTACGTCGCTCCGCCGCAAGGGCGGGGTGGCTCTGAATCAGGAGGGGTGTCGTCATGGGTCGATTTGGTCGCGTAGTTCTGCCCGGTTTCCTCGTCGCGTTGTTTGCGTTTGCTCTTCCCGCATTCGCGGCGAACGTGACCGTCAACGGCACCACGAGCTTCAGCTCCCTCGATGGTTCTCTCGACGATCAAGACCATGTTGTCAACGGCACCTTCACGGTGAACGGAAACCTGATCGTCAACGGCACGATCAATTGTAACGACGGCGTCGGCTTTCCGGTCAGTCCCTGCTCAATGCAATTCAACGTCAGCGGGGACATGACAGTGAACGCCGGCGGTGCGCTGTATGCCGAGGATCGGATTGCCACCGGCACGCCGGCCAGCATCACCATCAACGCCGGCGGAACGCTGACGCTCGCGGCGCACGCGGGCGCCACCCCGGGCGCCATCGTCTCGACCGCCGCACTGGCCGCTTCGATCGCCAACGGCGGCGCGGTGACGGTCAACGCCGGGGCCATCACCATGGGTGACAGCGCTACCATCGACGCCAGCAGCTACCAGGGAATCGCAGGAAACATCGCGCTCAACTCCAGCGGGCAGATCTCTCTGGACGGCAACGTCCTGTCCGGTCCGTCGCGTACCTTCACGGGCAGCCTCACCGGCGAGATCCTCTCCGGAGTGGTGCCGGCGCAAAAGGGCGGTCAGATCGCCGTCACGTCCACGTCGCTGTCGGTGCCTGCCTTGCTGGTCGGCACGCACGCTTCGGTCGTTTCGCAGGGACAGAATCCGGGAGCCGGCCCGGTGACCCTCACGGCCTGCGGCATCGAGATCCGCGGGCTGCTCGCAGCGCTGGCCCGGCTGGCCACGGCTACGCAGATCTCCGTCCGTTCCGGCAAAGACATCCTCGTCGACGCCCGCGACCTTGGCGTCGCCGGGGCGACGCTCGGCCGCGTGGCGCGGTTGCGTTCCGACACGACGCTGCTCGGCACCGGCACCAACCGGTTCGTCGATCTCTTCGCTCACGGCTCGGTCACCATCCTCGGCCCGGCGGCCGCGTCGAGCACGCGCTATTCGATCTCCTCCATCGGCGGCATCGCCGATCCGAATACCCGCGGCGGCAACGTCCGGGTCATTGCGATGGAAGGCGCCGTCACCATGGCTGGCCGCATTGCCGACGCCAGCCAGGACTTCATCGGCGGCCAGGGCGGCCACATTGACATCGCCTCCAAGGGCGACGCCGATCTGACCACCGCGTTCCTGCGCGCCGTCGGCAACTTCGCAGTACCGTCGCCCGGACGCAAGGGTGGTGCGATCACTGTGCGGTCGCATTCCGGTAATCTCATCTGGATCAACGGCACGGGCGATGTCCGTCCTATCGGCTCGACCTCCGGCATTCCGCCGTCTGATCAGGGCACCATCGATCTATCCGCTTGCGGATCTCTCGTTACCACCGGCACCACGTTCCCGGCCAACGGCGTACCCACCGGCGTCTTCCCGACCACGCATACGGGCGTTTGCTCGCCCGCCGGGCCGGCGCTGCCCGCCGGTGTGCCTGCTCTGCCTACCTGTTGCAACATCATCATCGTCACCAATCCGGCGGTGACCACCGGCACGGCCGGTACTCCCTTCAGCCAGACCTTCACCCAGACCGGCGCCATCGGCACGGCCACGTTCTCGATCGCGACGGGCACGCTGCCGGCCGGCCTCACGCTGGCCACGAACGGCGTCCTCTCGGGCACGCCGACGGTCACCGGCACCTTCCCGATCACGGTGAAAGTCACCGACTCGCTGGGCTGCACCGGCGTCGGGCCGAACTATCCGTTGCACATCAACTGTCCGACCATCACCGTCACCAATCCTGCCGTCACCAGCGGCGTGGCGGGAGCGCCGTTCAGCCAGACCTTCACGCAGAGTGGCGGGGTAGGGACGACGACGTTCTCACTCGCCGGCGGCACGTTGCCCGCAGGCCTGACGCTGGCGTCGAACGGCGTCCTCTCCGGCACACCGACGCAGACAGGCAGCTTCCCGATCACCGTCAAGGCCACTGACTCCAACGGCTGCATCGGCATCGGACCGACATACAACCTCACCATCACCTGCCAGACCATCACCGTCACGAATCCGGCGGTGAATACCGGCGTCGCCGGCGCGGCGTTCAGCCAGACCTTCACGCAGAGCGGCGGCATCGGTACGACCACGTTCTCGCTCGCCAGCGGCACGCTGCCGACGGGCCTTACCCTCGCCAGCAACGGCGTTCTCTCCGGCACGCCGACGCAGACGGGAACGTTCCCGATCACCGTCAAAGCGACCGACTCGAACGGTTGCAGCGGCACGGGCGCGACGTACACGCTGACCATCACCTGCCAGACCATCTCCGTCACCAATCCCGCGGTCAACAGCGGCGTGGCCGGCACCGCGTTCAGCGCGACCTTCACGCAGAGCGGTGGCATCGGCACGACCACCTTCTCGCTGGCCAGCGGCACGCTGCCGGCCGGCCTGACACTCGCCAGCAACGGCGTTCTCTCCGGCACGCCGACGCAGACGGGAACGTTCCCGATCACGGTCAAGACTACCGATGCGAACGGCTGCAGCGGCACCGGCGCGACATATACGCTGACCATCGCCTGCCAGACCATCACCGTCAACAATCCGGCGGTGAGCACCGGCACGGCCGGCAGCCCGTTCAGCCAGACCTTCACCGCGAGCAACGCCATCGGCGCGACGACATTCACGCTGGCCAGCGGCACGCTGCCGTCGGGTTTGACCTTGGCCGCGAATGGCACGCTGTCAGGCACGCCTACCGTCGTTGGTAGCTTCCCCATCACCGTGACTGCGACCGACGCGAACGGTTGCACGGGCACCGGCGCGACGTACAACCTCACCATCACCTGTCAGGTCATCACGGTTACGGCGCCGGCGGCGAACACCGCCGTGGCCGGCTCGCCGTTCAGCGCGACGTTCACGCAGAGCGGCGCCATCGGCGGCGCGACCTTCTCGCTGGCCGCCGGATCGCTGCCGGCCGGCCTGACGCTGGCCTCGAACGGCGTCCTCTCCGGCACGCCGCTGCAGACCGGCGTCTTCCCGATTACCGTCAAAGTCACCGACGGCAACGGCTGCACCGGAACGGTCAACTACACGCTGACCGTGAACTGCCAGATCATCACCGTCACCAATCCCGCCGTCAGCAGCGGCGCGGCAGGATCGCCGTTCAGCCAGACCTTCACGCAGAGCGGCGCCATCGGCAGCGCGACCTTCTCGCTGGCCAGCGGGACGCTGCCCGCCGGTCTGACGCTCTCCGCATCCGGCGTGCTCTCCGGGACGCCGACCGTCACCGGCTCGTTCCCGATCACCGTCTCTGTGACCGACTCAAACGGCTGCAGCGGCACCGGCCCGACCTACAACCTCACCATCACCTGCCCGACCATCACCGTCACGAACCCGTCGGTCAGCGTCGGCGTGGCCGGTCAGGCCTTCAGCCAGTCGTTCACGCAGAGCGGAGCCGTCGGAACAGCGACCTTCTCGCTGGCCAGCGGCACGCTGCCGTCGGGTCTGACGCTTTCCTCCGCGGGCGTGCTCTCGGGCGTTCCGCTGCAGACCGGCACTTTCCCGATCACCGTCACGGTGACGGACTCGAACGGCTGCACCGGCACGAGCGCCACATACAACCTCATCATCAATTGTCAGCCGATCACCGTCACCCATCCCGCCAACATGAGCGGTACGGTGGGCGTGGCCTTCAGCGAGCAGTACACGCAGAGCGGCGGCATCGGCGCCGTCACCTTCTCCACGTCCAGCACGTTGCCGGCAGGCATGACCCTGGCCGCGGACGGCATGCTCTCCGGCACGCCGACGCAGAGCGGCTCGTTCCCGCTCACCGTTACCACGACCGACTCCAACGGCTGCACCGGTTCCGACACCTTCACCCTGACGATCGGCTGCCAGACCATCACGGTCACCAATCCGGGCGTCTCGACCGGCACGGCTGGATCGCCGTTTAGCCAGACCTTCACGCAGAGCGGCGCGAACGGTACGGCCACCTTCTCGCTGACCAGCGGTACGCTGCCGGCCGGCCTGACGCTCTCCGCGACCGGCATCCTCTCCGGCACGCCGACGCAGACCGGCTCCTTCCCGATCACCGTCAAGGTAACGGATTCGAACGGCTGCACCGGCACCGGCCCGACCTATAACCTGGTCATCGCCTGCCAGACCATCACCGTCACGAATCCGGCCACGTCGACCGGCACGGTCGGAACCGCATTCAGCCAGACCTTCGCGCAAAGCGGTGCGATCGGAACGGCCACGTTCTCGACCTCCAGCGTGCTGCCGACAGGCCTGACTCTGTCTTCGAGCGGCGTGCTTTCCGGCACGCCGACCCAATCTGGCAGCTTCCCGATCGTCGTGACCGTCACCGACAGCAACGGCTGCACGGGGACTGGGGCGACCTACACGCTGGTCGTCGCCTGCCAGGTCATCACCGTCACCAATCCGTCCACGAACACCGGCACGGTCGACGCGCCCTTCAGCGCGACCTTCACGCAGAGCGGCGCGATCGGCACGGCGACATTCTCGACCTCGAGCACGCTTCCATCGGGCCTGACGCTCTCCACCAGCGGCGTCCTCTCCGGCACGCCGCAGGTTCCGGGGACGTTCCCGATCACGGTCACGGTGACCGACTCGAACGGCTGCACCGGCACCGGTCCGACCTACACGCTGACCATCTCCTGCCAGACCATCACCGTCACGAATCCGAGCTCCAACAGCGGTACGTACAACGCGCCGCTCAGCGGCAGCTTCACCTTCACGCAGAGCGGCGTGGGCACGCACACGCCGGCGGTCTTCTCGATCAACAGCGGCTCGCTGCCGTCGGGCGTCTCGCTCTCGTCGGGCGGCGTCCTCTCCGGTACGCCGACCCAGACCGGCGTCTTCTCGATCACGGTCAAGGTCACCGACGCCAACGGTTGCACGGGCATCGGCAGCACCTACACGCTGACCATCGCCCCGAACGCGGCGAACAAGTCGTACACCGACGTCGGTAATACTCAGCTCGACGGCGGACTCCCTGCTCCGGCGACGCCTACGGTCATCGCGGCCGCGCTTTCGAGCGGCGATTCTTCCGACGCTGCGATCACGTATGCCCTGGTCGCGCCGCCGATCCACGGAACGCTCACGGTCTTCAACGCGAACGGAACCTTCCTCTACACGCCGAACGTCGGTAACACGGCTACCGACTCGTTCATCTACACCGCCACGTCCAACGGTGTCAGCGTGACGCGCTCCGCGACGATCACATTCACCGGCAGGGTCTGGTACGTCGATAACGCCACAGCTTCCGTCACGAACGACGGACGTTCCAACACGCCGTTCAAGATCATGACTGCGGTCGGCGGCGCGTCGACAGCTTCCGGGGACTTCATCTACGTGTCGAAAGGCTCCGGTCCGACCACAGGCAACTACACGATGCTGGCCAGCCAACAGCTCATCGGAGCCGGCGCCACGCTCAATGTCGGCTCGGGAGTTCTCGTCGTCGCCGGTAACGCTGCGAACACACCGACGCTCAGCGGTTCGCTGACGCTGGCCAACAACGTCACGGTCAACGGCATCGACATGAGCACCGGTACGTCGTCCGCGATCACAGGCACCGCCGTGACGGGCATCAACGTCACCGCGCGCAACATCACCACGACCACCGGCACTGCCGTTTCCATCAGCGCGGGAAGCAGCGGAACGATGACGTTCACCAGTATCACTGCCGGCACGTCCGCGGCAGGACCCTCGAACGCCATCTCGATCGCCAACTACAACGGCTCATTCACGGTGACAGGAGACGGCGGCGCCACCTTCAACGGTTCGGGCGGAACGATTCAGAAGACCACCAGCCACTCCGTCAGCCTCAGCGCCATTGTCGGCACGGTGAGCCTCAACTACATGAACATCACCAACAGCGGAGCGAACGGGATCAACTCGGCGCAGATCAGCAACATCACCGTCAATCACTGCAACCTCTCCGACACCGCCGGCAACTCAGCTGTCGACGACGGCGTGAATCTCGTCAATACCAGCGGAACTATCGCCATCACGGCCAGCTCGATCACCGGGTCGCGTCATCAGGGCGTCACCATCGACAACCTCAATACCAACCTGGCCGGCCTGACGATGACAGCGACCACTGTCAGCGGCACCGTTGGCGGCGACGGGATGCTGATGCAGATGCGTGGAACCTCGGTGCTGACCTCCGGCACGATCGGCGGAGCGGCGGCGGCCAACGGCAACACGTTCACGAACAACGCTTCCACCGGTCTGCAGGTCGTCGGCTCCGACACCAGCAACATGACTCTGACCGTGAAGAACAACACCGTGAGCGGCAACAACGCCGGCATGGATCTCGACCTCTCAAATGCTGCCAGCACGACCCTCGATGTGGAGTCCAACTCATTCAACAATCACCAGAGCACCGCGCTCAACTTCTTCAGCAGTACGGCGAGCACCGGCGGAACGATGACCGCGATCGTGCGCAACAACAGCATCGGCACCGCGGGAGTCTTCAACTCCGGATCGTTCTTCGGCGACGGGATTCGTGTGGCGTTGAACGGTGGCACGCACGGAGTTTTCACGATCGACGGCAACATTGTTCGTGAGATACCGAACGCTCGAGGGATCGACATCGACGCGGAAGGCTACACGGCGGCCAACAGCGTCAACCTCAAGATCATCAACAATCAGGTCGTCCGTCCCACCGGCGCGTCCGGCGACATCGGTTGCGGTCCCGGCGTGCCTTGCCCGGCTGGCTCGATCGTCGTGATCGTCGATAAGAACGCCGTCGCCAGCGAGAGCGTCTGCTCGCTGATCACCGGCAACTCGGCCTATGACCCGACGAGCTGGCCCCTCGGCAGCGAGTCGGCGTTCTACCTTGCGCGCAGATCGTCGCAAACGCTGAATATCGAGGGCAACACATCCCAGACGCCGCAGCAGGTCATTCTCAACAACAACACCGTGACGAACCTAACCAACCCCGGCGTCGGTGACTTCACCGACGAATCAGGCAATGTCGTCGTGGTCGCGCCGGGTAGCTGCGGTACATTCCCCTGATCCGATTCTGACCGGTCCGCGGCGCACATCTCCTGCACGCCGCGGACCGCGAGTTTCTCCGCCGCCACGAATGCCCGAATCGATCACCCTCCGTCCCGCCACCGACGCCGACTACGCCTTCATGCGCCGTCTCTACGAGTCGGCGCGCGCCGAGGAGATGGAGCGCTTCCCCTTCGACGATGCACAGAAAAAAGCGTTCCTCGATCAACAGTTCGCAGCACAGTTCGAGCACTACGGCATCCACTACCCGACCTGCGAGCGCAACATCGTCGAGCAGGATGGTGAGCCTATCGGTCGGTTCTGGATCGATGAATGGCGCGATCAGATCCGCATCGTCGACATCGCGCTACTGCCGGAATGCCGAGGGGCTGGTATCGGCTCGCGCCTGCTGCATGAGGTGCTTGACCGAGGTAACGCCGCGGGCAAGCCCGTCACCATCCATGTCGAGGCATTCAACCCGGCTCTGCGGCTCTACCAGCGGCTCGGATTCGAGAAAGTCGACACCAACGGCGTCTACTTCCTCATGCGCTGGACGCCGCCTCAGGTGAAGACTGCTTCGACCGCGTAAGCGTCGCCCTGTTGCGCCACCGGCACCAGAAAGATGTTCAGCGGCTCGTCGAAGGAGTCGTGCGTGACGTTGTAAATCTTCTGGGGAATCAGGATGGGGCTGAGGAAAAATAGCGAGAAGGCGGTCCGCTTGAGACGCGCCGCCTCGCTTTCCATCACCCGGGCCGCGCGAGTCAGACGCAGCTCGACTTTGTGGCCGTTTTCGTGGATCCAGAACGAAGTGCCGACGAGCGGCTCGAACGATTCGATGGTCAATTGGTCGAGCATGAAGAGGCACTTTATCTCATCATCGAGGTCGTAGTCGCGCCGTGCTGTTGCGCATTCTCCCTCTCGCGCGCACCTGAATTTTTGCCAGCAGTCAAAAATCACCGCGGTCATTTTCGACCGATGGGAAACCAGCCGTAGTGCGTTTCGCCGAGACAGACCGCCTCGGCCCCACTTTGTTCGATAATGATCGGATGAATGATGTTGCGGCCGCCGCCGGCGTCGCGCTCACGACGGACCTCTCGCACGACGAGGCGATCCCGTACTTCCTTTGGGACGAGCCGATGACCATGCGCGATCTCCGGCAGCGTCTCGAACGTTCGGAGGGCGAGCGGATCAGGCTCCTCGGAAAGATCCTTCGCGAGGCGCGCGACACGGACGTCTGGCTCTTCACGACCGTCCAGGAAGTCGATCGGCGATGGGATCAGTTGGAGCGATACCTCGGCCGTCGCCGCGACTTCTGGCGTTTTCTCCTTGATAGCTGGCGAGAGCTGGGACTCCTGAGCTGAATGCCGGAACTTACCGAGTTCAGAATCTGATCCTCCGGCGCTTCTTCGAACGCCGTCATGAGTTCTTCCTCACCGGAGGCGCAGCGCTGGTCGGATTCCATCTCCATCATCGGTTCACTCACGATCTCGATCTGTTCACGGTATCGGACGCTCTGGACGAAGGCGAGAGAACCGTACGCGACATCGCCGGCATTCTCTCGCTCGATGTTGAATCGCTGCGGCGCTCTCCCGATTTTCGGCGCTTTCTGCTGCGCGGCTCGTCGGAGGCAGTCGTTATCGATCTTGTTAAGGACGAGTCTCCCCAGCTTCTGGAGAAGATCTCCATCGGCCGCGTCGTGGTCGATTCACCTCGCGAGATCATGGCGAACAAACTGTGCGCGCTGTTGTCACGAACGGAATTACGCGACCTCGTCGATGTCGCAGCTCTCGAAGCGGCAGGTCATGATCCGATTGCCGCACTGAGCCTGGCCGCTCAGAAAGACGCCGGTATGACCGCGGCTCAACTGGCCTGGGTCCTGTCGACCTTTCCGATTAAATCGTTTGAATCGGGCGTATTCGGCCCGTCGCAGGCGGAGCTTGAAACCTATCGCGTATCTCTTCTCCGCAGGCTTGAGGCAGCGGCGTTTCCGGGATCGACTCCTTAGTTGAATGGACAGCGGTCCTTCCGATTCGCAACAATGACAGCCTCATGGACTCCTTTCCCCTTCGTCCGCGCGAAGTTTTTGAGGCGCTGAGCAAGACTGTGGTCGGGCAGGATGAGGCCATCCGCGAGTTGTCCGTCGCGATCGTCAAACACCTGGTCGGACATCCGGCGCCGAACATGCTGCTTATCGGCAATTCGGGGTCGGGCAAGACCACGCTCATGCGCGCGGTCGAACAGTTTCTGGCCAGCCGGCCGGAACTGAGTCACTCCGCGAATGTCATCCGCATCAACGCGAATGTATTGGCCGAGGAGCATCAGGGATATGGCCGCGCCGTCCTTGGGCGGCTCTTTGCGAATGCGCGCACGCGCCTCGGTGCTAACGCTCCGATGCCCGATCTTCTGCGTTCCGTCGAGCACGGGATTGTCTTCATCGACGAAGTCGACAAGATCCGTGCGCAAGTCAGCGGCGAGCCGAACGTGCGCGGCATCGTAGCGCAGGAAGCGCTGCTCACGCTGATGGAGAACGAGAACGTCGAGTTCGAAGCGAACGGGATGATGTTTGCGGTCAACTCCTCGAAGATCCTTTTCATCGTCGGCGGCGCGTTCGAGGAGTTGTACGAAGCGGTTTTTCGCCGCGCCACCATCGGACAGGACGTCGCGCCGATGAAGCCGATCGTGGTCGTCTCGGCCTCGGGAGAAGTGCGCGAAGAGCTGCCGTTCCATCTGCGGGACTACCTGAAGTACGACGACCTGTTCCGCTACGGCATGACCCCGCAGTTCGTCTCGCGATTCGAATCGATCGTCGTTCTCAATGACCTTGGCGAATCCGATCTGGCGCGCATCTTCGTCGAGCCGGAGGCGTCGATCTTCCGCACGTCGCGCGCGTACTTTCAGCGGTTCGGGATCGATCTGCAGATCACGCGCGGCGCATTGATCGCCATCGCCTGGGACGCCGCGCGCCAGAAGCGCCTCGGCGCGCGTGCGCTTCGCGAAACCTTCCGGCGCGTGATCGGCGGTCTCGAGTTCGATCCCGCTGACGCCGGCACTCACGTGATCACCGTCGACGAGGCCATGGTCAAGCAGACGATCGCCGGCCGTGAGCAGGGAACTCCTCGGCCTCGATGATCCGCACCGCGTTCGTCCTCATCACTCTGGCGTTCGCCGGCGCGGCCTTCGGAGCGTCCGTCGCGTTCGTCGACAATCGCGCGCCCGCGGGAGGCGACGGCAGCCGTGAGCGTCCGTTCAGCACGATCGCGACGGCTGTAAACACGGCGACGATCGTCTATGTCGCCGAGTCGGACAAACCGTACAACGAAAGCGTCACGCTGAGAAAAGGACAGATGCTCATCGGCTCCGCGTTTGGCCTCGATGCGCTGCGCACCGACCTGCACATCAATACCGGTGTCGTCGGCGTTCCGGCGATGCAGGGGCCGGGGCCGGCCATTCACGGAACGATCGGCGTGAGCGGCGACAACGTCATCGCCGGCTGCACGCTGTTCGCCGAGGGCGTCGTCGGAATCGCCGGCAGCGGCGCGGTCGGAACGCTCACGATCCGCAATGTCTATTTCAAACCCTCGCTCGCCGGATTCGCGATCGCTCTGCAGGATCAGCAGGGGAAAGTCGACATCGCCGGCGGCTCCATCGAAGCGATGAACCGAGGGAGCGGCATCGCCATCGTAGGTGGCTACGGCGACGTCGTCATGGATCGCTTTCCGGTTTCCGGCGAATTCAACTCCGCGGTACGGATTCAGGGACGGCGATCGGGCACGGTGACGTTCCGCCGAGGATCGAAGCTGCGCGTTCGCGATGCCTTCGATGATGCGGTCGTGATCACGATGATCGAACGCCCTGCCGCAGTGCTGTTCGACGACACGATCGAGGTGCGCGGACGGAGGCGTGGGCTCGTCATCGATCGCGCTGCGAAGGTCGTCATCGGTGGTGCGTCATCGCTGAGCACCGCAAACGGCGCTGCGCTTGAAGTGCACGACTCCGGCGTCGAACTTTCCTTCGAATCCGTGTCGGCGCAGGGAGTGGCGCCGGGAGCGCTCGACGAAGGGATCATCCTCGACCGGATTCACGGACCGGTGTCGATCACCGGCATCGATGGGAAGATCGGAACGGGCGGTGCGATCCTGCACGCGCGCGGCAACGGCATCCGCATCGATCACGCGGACCACGTTCGCGTAGCCGGCGTCACGCTCACCGACAGTGGCGTCAACAAACCCGTGCGAGGCGCACGCTGCGCGGGCAACTTCGAGGTGAATTCGACTGCCGTCTGCCGCGCCGCGCTGTACTTGCGGCACATCAGCGACTCGACATTCGAGAACATTGTCATCGACGGGGGCAGCGCGATGGGCATCAACGCGAACAACATCCGCAACGTCACCTTCGGCGGTCTCGACGTACACCGCGCCGGCGACGAGACGTTCGAGAGCGGCGTGCTGCTGCAGGAAGCCGGCGGCACGATCACGTTCAGCCGCTCATCATTCGTCGACAACGCCGGCAGCGAGATGCTGATCGAGCAGCGCTACAACAACGGAAAGATCGTTCTCGACCGCTGCACGCTGGCGGCGACGGGACGGCCGCAGGTCGCGCCGTATCTGATCGAGCTTCGCGCGTTCGGCAACGCCAAAGTCGAGGTCGAGATCCGAACGGGCGATCTTCGCGACAACCTCGGATCCGCCATCGACGCCGCGGCGTCCGAAACGAGCTCGGTTTCCATCGATACACGCGACTCGTCGCTGCAGCACTTCGGCCACGGCATCATGACCGTCGCCTCGAAGCAGAGCGCGAACGCGCGGGTGACGCTCCGCAACAACATGGTTGTGGCTCTGGCGTCGGATCGGCCCTGGGTCGACGTCGCGGCCACCGAAACCGGCAGCGTCTGCGCCGACATCGCCGCGAACCGTTTCAGCAGCGTGCCGGGCACGGTCATTCATCTCGCCGCCTCGCCGCAGGCGCGGATTTCCGTGCTCGGCGTCTCCGCGGTTGATGCGGGCGCGGTTAGTGCAGCACTCGCGGCGGCAAACGGCGGCGCACCGACCCTGGTGGAAGGACCCGCGGCGGGCGTCCCGGAATGCCGGTGATCCTCATCACGCACTGATGTCGAACCCGTGCTAGTATTTCCGGGTCCAGTCCATTCCCCCGCGCAATTGCTGTAAGGGCGCATTCCATCGAGAAACCCATATGGAGAGCCGCATGAAAGCCAAAGCTGTATCTGCCGGAATCCCGCGCCGCGAATTTCTCCGCATCAGCTCCGCCGCCGCCATGGGTCTCGCCGTCGTCGCCGTCGGTGAAGGCAAACTTTTCGCCGCAACCTCATCGGGCCTCGTCCCACTCATGGGCGTCGGCTACGCGCCCTCGCTTCCCGCCACAGGCTTCTCGATCCCGTTGGCCAGCGCCGACTCGATCCTGAGTCCCGATCCTCGCTTCATCAGTACCGGCGCCCGCGTCTCCGTCGTCGGCGCCAGGCGCGCCGCCGCACGTAAGAACGCTCCGGGCGGAATCGCCGTCGATGCGCTCTTCTCCGTGTCGCACCGGCGGGATACGGACCCGCTCCATTACCGCTTCTTCTCGATGGCTGGTCGTCCGGATCAGGATTCGATCAGCGGTCCGTTGAGCTACACCGTGCCGGTCCCCTCGACGAGCGGCGTGGCCCTCATGGTTCGACGTCAGCGCCCGACGTCCGATAAAGAATCCGAAGTCCCGCCGGCGCTCGAGCCCGAAGTTACATCGCTGACGCTCTCCCTCGGTAATGTGGCTGGTCCGAAGCTGGCGCGCGGTGTCTACGTCCTCGCCTTCCGCGAAGAAGAGGGCGACAGCATGTCGAATTGGAACCGCCTCACGCTCGCTCCGTCCGAAGGCGGCTACTACGTTTCCGGCGCGACGTTCTCGTACCTGATTCTCAACGTCGACTACGCCCCGGCCGCGGAAGCAATTCCGGACCGTCGCCGCTCCGCGCGGCATTAGCCGTCGCGAATCGAATCTCCACTGCAACCGCCGGGTGTCACTGCCCGGCGGTTTTTTGTTGGTGCAGCCGCGCCGGAGGCCAACATAGCCGACACCGGTGGCCGAGCCTAGGGCAACCAACGCACCGGGCCGCGCCCGGCGACTACAATGCGCGGCGCACATGGCTGAGACACCGAAAAAATCGCTCTTCGACAAGCTGAAACGTGGGCTCTTCATGACCCACACCGAGATCATCGAGAAGGTCAAGGAGTCGCTCACTCCCGACCTTCCGATCGACAAATCCGCCATCGACGGTCTCGAAGAAGGGCTCCTCGGCGCGGACGTAGGCGCGGAGCTGACGATGTCGCTCATCGGCCGTATCGAGCAGCGCATTCGTGACGAGCGCATCACGAAGATGGATCGCTTCACCGAGGTGTTGCGCGAAGAGACGCGGGCGCTTATTCCGCAGCGGAAGATGTCGACGATCGATACCGGGCGAGCCAAGCCGTTCGTCATCCTCGTCGTCGGAGTCAATGGAACCGGGAAGACGACCACGATTGCCAAGCTGGCGTCGCGATTCAAGAGCGAAGGCAAGTCCGTCCTCCTCGGCGCGGCCGACACCTTTCGCGCCGCCGCCATCGAGCAGCTCCAGCTGTGGGCCGACCGCATCGGCATCGACATGGTCAAGCACAAGGCCGGCTCCGATCCCGGCGCCGTCGCGCACGACACCGTCACCGCCGCGAAAGCGCGCGGCACGGATGTCGTCCTCATCGACACCGCCGGCCGGCTGCACAACAAATCGCACCTGATGCAGGAGTTATCGAAAGTGCGGCGCGTCATCGAGAAGGAACTGCCCGGTGCGCCGCACGAAACGCTGCTCGTCATCGACGGCACCACGGGACAGAACGGCGTCAGTCAGGCCGCGGCATTTCTCGAGGCGGCACAGGTGACGGGAATGGTGGTGACGAAACTCGATGGCACCGCGAAAGGCGGCGTGATCCTCTCGATCATGCGCCAGTTCGACATCCCCGTGAAATTCGTTGGCGTCGGCGAGAGCGCGGACGATCTGATCCCGTTCGATCCGGCCGCTTACGTCGATACGCTCTTCGAGTGACTGAGCGCCCACCACGACGCGAAGACGACGCCGAACATCCCCACGATCCGGAAAACGAGCTCGGTCGTCAGCCAGAAGTTTGCCGCGGCATCGCCGTAGTGCTGCTCGCTCCACGCGCCCTGCCGCATCGCGTACGTTGATTCGATCGAGATGATCAGACCGATGCAGTGCGATAGGAAGAGGATGACCAGCGCGATGGCCAGGCCGCGAACGTTCACGAAGCGCCACGGCCTGTCGTTCATCGCGAAGAGCGCCAGCAGCAGGATGATGTTGTACGTGAGTTGATCGGCAGGCATCGTCGCCGTCGGCAGTGGCGTCGCGGACGTGACGAAAATCTTGCGCTCTTGCGGCACGAGCACGGCGTAGGCGAGGCGGCGATCTGTGTGCAGCAGCAATTGCGTTGCAGGCGCGAGGACGTGGTTGTACGCCGGCGTGGCCGCCCACCAGATCCAGACTCCGATCGCGAGACCGGCCAGAAATCTAAGTGCTCGAAGGAGCATCGCGCGGCGCCACTCTCGACGTCCAGATCAGAAACAGGAAAACCGCCGCGCCGAACATCAGCGTCTGCCACACGGCCAGGTGGAACGTCTCGAAGATGCTGCGGTGATAGACGCCGAGGAGATAGAGCGAGGCGATGCGGATGATGTTGAGCGCTTCGAGGATTACCGCCGCCGCGAGCGCGCCGACGATTCGCTTCCGCATCGGCGCGTGAAACGCCAGCATCGCCGCGCAGACGAAGACGACCGCCTCCAGCCCGTTGCAGCCGCCGCGGATGTCGACGGCGAATCGCGATCCCGCGATCACGGTGCCGGTGACATGAACCGGCTCGTGGATCAGGTTCAGCGCCGCGCCCGAAACGCGCGCCAGCGCGGCCGTGAACGGCAGCACAAGGTGCGCGTCCACCCATCCGATCGTGATGAAGGCATAGAAGGCGATGAGCAGCACCGCGAAGACGATGAGGAACCGCGTCTGCCGCGGTGCGAGGGCCATTGGCCCGATTCTAACAGGCTACTTGCGATGCACGTAGATCGTGTTGCCGGCGCGCTCCTGGCGTAGGTTGTTTTGCCGCAAAACAACGTCGAGCACCTCGGTCCATGGCACCTCGCTAAACATTACGGTGACGCGGCCGGCGACGTCATCGTCGACGATGATCTCGATGTTGGTCAGTTTGGAAAAAGTGCGCAGGACGTCCCTGATGTCGGCGTCTTTTAGATCAATGGAGATGTTCTCGTCAGGTTTCTTCGCGACCTTGATGACCGCGTGCGCCGATTTCGCGACGATCGTCTGGACGATCGGCGACGCGCCGTCGATGACGCTCTCGACGGTCGCGCTTCCGTCGGCATGGCCCTTCACGCGGATGGAGATGTTGTGCTCGCCGTCCGTGTCCATGTGTCCATAGTTCGCGGTGGCCCACTCTTCCACATGACTTCTGGCGTGTGCTGAATTGACGATCTTGTCATCCGACCGGTTGCGAGCCGTGATGAAAAAGTCGAACAGCGAATCGACTCGTACCGCGGTGACATCGATCTTGTACGGCGACGTGACGGTGTCGCCGCTGCCCGATGGCAATGCGCGCGCCACTCCGCTTCCGATCGTGACTACTCCGATCAGTGTGATGACTGCGGTTGCAATGGTGCGATGGGGGAGAAGGCTACGTGTTCCGAATCGCATGATGGCGCTCATCCTTTCTTGAATCGTGTTGCTGACGATGCAGCAGATGCCGGCGGCACGCGGCGCGATGGCCGCGCTGCAGACTTTGCCGAGGGCGGTAAGGTAGGTGTTGGCGTCGCCTGAGGAGATGACGACGGCGTCGCAGGCTTCTTCGCGCGCGGCGTTGAGGACACGCCGCGCGATCCAGACCAGCGGATGAAACCAGAGCGCGCTGCCGGCGATCGACTCGACGACGCTGAGAAGGTTGTCGTGCCGCGCGATGTGCGCGCATTCGTGCGTGAGGATCGTTTCCAGCTCCGCGCCGGCCAGCTCGGTATCCGCCGGAATGACGATGATCGGTCGAAGAAAGCTGACGGTAGCGGGCGTCGCGATCGATTGCGAACGTAGGAGGCGAACCGCTCCGGTGACGCCGGCGCGTTCCCGAGCATGCGCGAGTGCGGCCAAGTCACCATCGCTCGCAGCGACGGCACTTGCAAGCGCCACACGGACGGCTACACGGCCACGCACGAACGAGCGCGCCAGGAGCACGACCGCGATCACGCCCCAGATTGCAACGGCAGCCATGGGCCAGATCGGCGCTGCATTCTGCGGCAGGTTCGCCATCGAAATAGGTCCCAGCGCGCTGATCACGATCGTGCCCTTCATGTTCGTCAGGTCGATTCCGAGGTACGCGAGAAGCCGCGGCACGACCGCCGAAGGAATCGCGAACTTCATCAGCGCCGCGAAGACGATCGCGTAACGGGTCCGCGCCGCCAGCCGCGGGAGGTGCGCGATGAGGATGGCCAGTGCGAGCAGCAGCGTCGATTCGAGCAGGTGCACGATCATTTGCGGCTCCTCTTCGCCGCCTTCTCGATCGACTTGAGATCGTCGAGCGACAGCTTGCCGGTCTCGACGAGATGCGCCACCAGCGGTTGCGAGCCGCCAATCAGATCGAGCAGCTCATCAACGAGCCGCCGGTAGACGGACTTTCGCGTGATGGCCGGCTCGAAGTACAGCGCGTTGCCGGCCTTGCGCGTGCGGCGCACGGCGCCTTTCTGCTCCAGGCGCTGCACGATCGTCTGCACGGTCGTGTACGCAGGAGGTTCGGCGCGCTCGATGGCGTCCTGCACCTCGCGCACGGTCGATTCTCCGAGGCGCCAGAGCACGCTCATGACTTCGGTCTCGAACTTCGTCAGCGCGATGCGTTCTTTGGCCATGCGCGCATACTACATTTGTAGTAGCGCTGCGTCAAGCGCAAAAGGCAGCGCCGGCGATCGCCGGCGCTGCCCGGATTCAAATCAGCGCTTGCAGGTTTCCTGATCGAGCTTCACCCACTTGCCGTCCATTTCCATCTCGGTCTCGTGGCGGACCTCGTTCTTGCCGGCTTTCGTGAAGATGTCGTGAATGTTCATCGTCGCGCCGCCAGCGTGCTGCGCGCCGGTAAACGTCATCTTGTCGCCATCCCAACCCGGCGACTGCGACGTCGAGTAGCCGGTCGTGTTGTCGACCGCGCCGGAGACAAATGCCTTCGGCTGCTCGTCGTAGCTGAGCAGCATGCGCACAGCGTACGGATGCGGGTTCTTCGCAGTCTTGGTCTCGGTGTAACGAACTTCCACCCATGAGCCGTTTAGGATCCACGCGCCGACGACGGTGGCCTTCGTTGCGTGCTCCGGACCCATCGGCGACGCGAACGCCACGCCGGTGCACTGCCACGTGCCGACGAACGCCTGCAGCTCTTTCAGTTTGGGATTGCTCTGGCCGAACGCGGCCACGGTAACCAGACAGACAACCACTGCCAGCATGCGAGTTTTCATTACGTTCTCCTCCTGTTTTCTGAGGATACGCGCCTCGCGCCGGTTTGGATGGCTACTGCCGCGGCACGGCGATATCGGCGACGCTGGCGCGCGGCAGCTTGCAGAGATGTTCGGGCGCGAGCTTGATTTTCGTGGAGCGGTTGCCGCCTCCGACGATGACGTACTCACGCTCCATCACGCGTTCATCGATGTAGAGCGGGATCGAGCCGGGCAGTCCGAAGACGGTGACGCCGCCAATCAGTTGCCCGGTCAAATCTTTCGTCTCCTCGGCGGACGCAAACGACAGCCGCTTGATGCCGATCAATTTGCTGATCTTGTGATTGACGTCGAGCTTCATCGTCGCCGTGACCAGGCAGGCGATGTACTGACGCGGCTCAGTCTTGGCCGCGACCAGAATCGTATTCGCCGCGTTCTCGCGCGGGATGCCGTAGTTCGCGCAGAAGACGTCGGTGTCCGCCCACTCGGGATTGCAGTCGAGGACCTCGTGCGGGATGGCCAGCGCATCAATCTCGCGCCGTACGGATGGATCGAGTTCAGACATGGCAGGCGATTCTATGCCGTCGGCGTAGCCGGCGTAAGAACCGTAGCCCCCAGCTTTCAGCTGGGGGTCAGACGTTGCGCCGACATCGGGAGGCCGTTTTAACGGGCGAAAGAAAGCTTTCTGTCGCCCGCCAAGGCGGGCTCACAAAATTGAGCGCATCCGCTGACCCACGGCTGAACGCCGTGGGCTACGGTTCTTGTGCCGGCTTCGCCGACAGAGAACTGACGCGCTCCGCACTCACCGTAACCGTCGAAACTTTCCCGCCCGCCACCACCCGGTACTCGCCTGGCGCCAATCCGAGCATCCCGAAAAATCCGCTGCCGTCGGTGTGCGTCGTCCGCGTTTCGTGCGTCGCAAGCGACTCGATCGACACGAGTATCCCGTCGCCATCGGCCGAACCCATCACCGCGCCTGTCGTCGACTCCGGACGCCGCGGAGGCGGCGTCGTCGCGGCAAACAGTGGATGTTCGATTTTCTCGAACGCCGTCCGCCCGTCCGTGGCCGTGCTCGTGCGCAGAGCCGCGAAGAACTCCTCGTTCGGCCGCTTCGGCGTGAAGACCCCTGCCACCGGGAGTGCGTAGGGATTCTGCCTCACCGCATTGTTCGTGCTGTTGGCGAGGATCGACCATGGCTTCGTGTCGCCCATCGCGAAGAAGAGGATACCGTCGGCGTTCGCCTCGCGTGCGCGCCGCGACTGGCGCAGCGTTCCCTCGATCGAGTTCAGATACGCGCCGATGCCAGGCACCGCGGCGCGGCCATTCGCGTGCGCGGTCGTGATGACGAACTGCAGCCAGTCGTCGAACTGCTTCCGCTCCGCCGGCGCATGTTCGCGTTTGTAGAGCATCGGGCTGGCAACGTCGATGATCCCTTCGCGGAGCCAGCTCTCCCAATCCTGAAAGGCCACTCGGTACGAATCGGTATTCGCGAATCCATGACTGGCTGCCGGACCCGATCCCCATGCGATGAGCGCGGCCGAGATCGTGATCGACGGCCGGATCGCTTTCGCGCCCAGGGAAAGGCGGCGGACGAATGCAGTGACCTGCTCGCGCCGCCAGTCGTTCCAGAGCGGATCCTTCGCGCGCGGCAAGCGGCCGTAGCGCGCGCGGAACCGCGCCATGCTCGTTTCGTTGTAGCCGACGTCGCCGCGGGGCGACTCCGGGTAGCGCACGCGATCGAGATGTATACCGTCGATGTCATAGGCACGGACGAGATGGAGCAGTACCTCGGCCGTGTACGCCGCCGCGGCGGGATGCCCGAGGTCGACGTACCAGTCGGACGCGAACGGATAGCGGCCCTTGGTCGTCTTCGTTCCCCACTGCCGCGCGCCGCGATACGGTCGCTTCGTTTTCGCATCCCAGAAATGCTGGAGAAACACATGGCGCGCATCGCGAGGAAGCGGATCGCGTTTCGGATCGCCGCGATAAACCGCGCCGACGATGACGAAGGCATGCACCTCGATGCCGCGTGCGTGAGCGGCATCGAGCAGCGCTCGCAGCGGATCGAACGTCCCATCCATCGCCTCGGCCAGCGGCTCCGCGGCATCGAGATACCAGGCATCGCCACGCCGGCGCACCTGCACGAAGAGCGCGTTCGCGTTGCTCTCGACCGCGGCATCGACGAGGCGCTCGACGTCCACCTTCGTAGCGAACGGCGTGCGAAACGTATCGACCCAATACGCGCGGTATTCGGGACGTTCGTCCGCGCGGGCTGCTGCCGCGGCGAGGAACAGGATGATGATCGGGAGGAACCGCTTCACTGAGTGCGATGATTGTAAATGTTGAATGCCCAAGAACGTCATCAAACCGCCGCCCGGCGATCGTCCGCTGAAGACTCTGGAGCGCGTTCTCTCCAAGGCGGGCCTCGGCTCGCGCACCGAGGCGCGTAGCTGGATCGGCGGCGGACGGGTGAGCGTGAACGGGCGCGTGGTCCGCGATCCCGATGCCTGGATCGACATGGAGCGCGACCGTGTTTCGTTCGATGGCAAGCCTCTCCGGCGCGAGGAGCGCACGTATCTGCTGCTGCATAAGCCGGCTGGCTACATCACCACATATCGCGATCCACACGGGCGTCCGACCATCTACGACCTGCTGCCGGACCGCGAGCGCTACCTCTTTCCCGTCGGCCGCCTCGACCTCGACACGAGCGGCCTGCTGATCCTGACAAACGACACGCAGTTCGCCGAGCGGTTGACCAATCCCGAGTATCACGTGCCGAAAACGTATCGCGTCACCGCCAGTCGGCCGCTTGCCGACGCCGATCTCGATCTGCTTCGCAACGGCATGGAGCTGCGCGACGGCCCCACGCGTCCCGCGCACGTGACGCGCGTGAGCGAAGACGTCTTCGAGATCACCATTACCGAGGGCCGCAACCGGCAGGTGCGGCGGATGGTGGAAGCGCTCGATGCCGAGGTCATCACGCTCGTGCGCATCGCCATCGGATCTATTCGTATCGGCGACCTCCCCTCGGGACAAACGCGCGCGCTGACCACGGATGAAGTGAAGGTTTTGGGTGTGGGGAGTGGGGGGTGGGGTGTGGGGGCGAAGTCGTAACCTCTCCGACTCCCGACTCCCGACTCCGCCCGACTCCGATTCCGAGTTCCACTCCCCACACCCAACTCCCCACCCCCCCGTTGTACGATCCCGCTCCCATGTGGAACGCACGCAAAATTATCAAAGAGCTCGCCGATCCCGAACGCCGCCGCCGCATTCTCGTGGCGTTCTGGCGCTTCGGCGACGACACCGCGAAACTGATCGCCATCGCGCAGATCGCCAAGGCGCTGCACTTCCGCGAAGAGTCAATCCGCAAGATGCCGCTGGAAAAGAAGGCCGACCTCTTCGCGTCGCGCGCCACCGCGCCGGAGTTCGAGCAGGCGCTCGATACGGCCCTCATGCACTACCACACGCACGAGCAGAACGCGCTGCTGGCCGCGTTCCTCGACCACTGGAAAATCCCGCACGTAAACGGCTCGATCGAAGTGGAGGAGTACGCCGCGCCGTCCGTCGATCAGGTGCGCGACGCCGTGAAATCGCTCGATAACTTCGCGCCGCGCGACGTCGCCATCTACCTTGCCTCGGCCGGCCTGCTGATGGGTGAAGACTGGCGCGCCGCCACGTGGCCGGTGGTGGATGAGATGGCGGGAAGGCTGTTATCCTGAGCCGCCGAAGCGACGTAAGCGCGAAGCGTTGGAGTCGCGTAGGACGGCCGAAGGATCCCCGGCTGATAACCCGGGTTGGGCGGGGGCTGCGCGCTAATGAAATGGGCTAGCAGCCGGGGATCCTTCGCCGTCCTGCGGCGTTCCGCGCTTCGCGCTCCAACGCCTCCGGCGGCTCTGGATGACAGCTACGGACTGTACCGTCGCGTCGGAATCCCCTCGGCCTTGCTGATGCTCAGCTCCGCCATCACCTTGATCAGCTTGCGGTTCTCGTTGTTGGCCGAGGCGTAGGTGTCGCAGAGCAGGGCGACGTGTTCCGGCGGTTCGTCAGCGGAGATCGTGAAGCCGTTCATCGGCTGATCGGGACGCGTCGTCTCCGTCCGCCGCCACGCGCCGTTGAGCAGTTCCAGGCGCAGGAACTGGCTTCCCTTTCCGGTCTGAAATGTCTGCGCGGCGACGGCCGGAATCCCGCGCGCGTTGGCTTTCTGTTCGTCGAGCGCGCGCGCCACGACCTCGGAGATCATGTCGCGCAGCGTCTTCATCGCGATGTCGGACGCGCGGATGATCTCCATGGCCGCGTGATAAACGCTTTTCTCGTTCGCGTTGCGCGCCATTTTCTGGAGGGTGTTGCGCGTGATCCGGCACTCCAGCGCGACCGCGATGCTCTCCCACTCGAACATCACCACGCCCGTGGCGCCCTCGGGCGGGATGTTGCCCTGGTGCGCGACCAGTATGCCGCTCAGCGAAACCTCGAGCAGAAAAACGCGGACCGTGCCGACGCGCGCCACGACCGGCCGCGCGAGTCGCACACGCTGATATTTTCGACGCTCTTCGTTCGGACCCGCCACAGTGTGCGAAGTCTAAAGCAAAGCGGCAGCACTTATGGATCGCGGCACGATCCGCCGCTCTCCGTCGCGCGCGGCCACGGCGGCGTAGTAGCCATCGCGGTTCGGATCGACCGCGGCCACGCTCCAGCCGTCGACGACCGGCCTCAGGTCTGGATCGCGAAAGGGGACCGTGAACCCGTGCAGGTCGCCTGTGCCGATGCCTTTGCCGCTCGCTTTGACGATCGCCTCTTTCGCCGTCCAGATCGCGAAAAACGCATCGGCGATATCGGCGGCCTGTTCGACGATGGCTACTTCCTCGGCAGAAAAATAGCGCCGCGCCAGCGCGAGCGTATCGGTGAGTTGCCGGCGGCGTTCGACATCGATTCCCACCGCCGTATCCCTTGCGAATGCGAGCGCGACGAGATCGCCGGAGTGGCTGGCGTTGAATTCGATCGCGCGTGCGCGGAGAACGGGCTTGCCGAATTCTTCCTCGTCGATGATGAGAGTCGCCGGATCAGCGCCGAGGTATCGGCCGATGAAGCGCCGGGTCGCCGCGCGCGCGACGATCGAGCGGCGGCGATCGTCGGGGAATCGATACCGGTCCGCGCGGGTACGCTCCGGAATTGTGAGCAGGTTTGCGAGCGTCTCGAGAACGTCGTCCGCGACATTCACGTCGATGAAGTAGACGTCGATCATTCGCGCCATCCGAATGCGGCCACGGCGATTGTGATCGCTTGCACGGCCAGGACGAGGATCACGCAAGCTGTCCATCCGCCGAAACGCCAGAAGAATCCCGGCAGAACGCCGCTCACGCTCCCGCCGGCGTAGTAGCACGCGACGTAGAGGCCGGCTGCGGATGAACGTCCGCCGGCAGCCGCGGCGGTCTGGATGTAACTCGTCGACGCCGACTGGCAGACGAAGACGCCGGAGGAACAGAGGATCAGTCCGAGGAGAATCATCGGCAGCGAATGGAGGAGCGTCAGCGACACGCCGATCATCGACGCGATCACCGCCACGATCAGGACGGGCCGCGAGCCGGCGCGGCCGATGCCGATTCCCGCGAGTGGTGTGACGATCAGGCCGACCAGGTAGACCACGAACAGCGAGCTGAGTTGCGCAGGCGTGAGCAGATACGGTGCGGCGGCGAGGTGAAACGTGATGTACGTGAAGATCGCGACCAGCGAGAAGAGGACGTTGAACCCGACCACGTACGTCGCCACGAGCCGCGGATTGCGCAGATGCCGCAGCATGCCGCCGGGCGCACGTGTCGGCGCAATGGCGGACTTGCGGTCGCGCGGAAGCCAGCGTGCGATGAGCGCGCCGAAAACGAGATCGCACGCGGCGATGAGCAGGAATCCGATGCGCCAGCTCGGCGCGATCGAGCTCACGATGCGGTGCGTCGCGGCGTATCCCGGCAGGATGCGGCCGAGGAAGCCGCCCAGGACCGTGGCGCTGACGTAGAGCGACATCGCGGAGGCCACGTTCGCCGCCGGCCATTCCTCGGCGATATACGCGATGGCCACGCCGAAGATGCCCGGCATCACCAGCCCTTGCAGAAAGCGCCAGAAGATCAGCATCGGCAGCGAGGTCGCCGTCGATGCGAGAACGGTCGGGATTGTGAGCAGCAGCGTGGCGGTGACGATGACGCGCTTCCGTCCGACCCGTTCGGCGATCAGTCCGCAGAACGGCGCCGACAACGCAACGCCGATCGTCGCCGCGCTGACCGTCATCCCAACCGCTACCTTCGACGCCGTGAAGATTCGCACGAGCATCGGCAACAACGGTTGCGTCGCGTACAGATTCAGAAACGCGGCGATGCCGGCCAGCATGATGGCGATGGTGGCCGCGGTCGACGACGACGCCGCTTGCGTGCCGTACGCTTCCTCATCGGCCTGCGCGCTCGTGCCGGTGGCGACGACTGCATCCGCCGTGTCCTTGACCACGATGCGGCGCCGAAACGCGCGCTCGAGCGTTCTGCGGAAATCGGCCACCGCGCGATTACATCACGCGCGTCATGTCATCATCGCGCCGATGCAGCACACCGCCGGCGAGGTGATCGCCATCTTTCATCGCGACGTGATCGCGGGCGTGATCGCCATCGTGCTGATTACCATGGGCATCGGCATGCTGCTCCTCGGCGCGCTGACCGCGGGCAAATCGCGCCACTCGTTCGTGTACACAGGTCTTTTCGCCATCGCCTACGGAACGCGGCTGGCCTTCAACACCGGCGCGTTCACGCTGCTGTACGGCCATCCGCGATGGCTCGATTACCTGCGCTCTGACTTCGAGTACCTCGTGCCGATTCCGGCGGCGCTGCTGTTCGCGACCTTCAGCGGCAACCGCCGGCAGATTGTCCATCGCATCATCACCGCCGCGCTGGTTGCGTGTGCCGCCGTGGCCATTCCATACGAGATCGCGATCCATTCGCCGTTTGCGCTGAAGCCGGTCATCGACGCCCTGGTCCTTGTCCTCATGGCGGTGCTCGCGATCGACCTTCTTGCTGCCGGACCTGACGTCATCAACTGGCGCTTCGTCCGCACCGGCGCGCTCGTATTCACCGCGTTCGTGATGAACGAGCACTTTCGCTTCATCGGCGATCCATACGGACTCACGCGCGAGCCGACCGGCTTCCTCTTCCTGATGCTTACGATCATCGTCACGACGATGCGCCACGCCACGCAGTCGCAGCAGCGCCTCGTCGCCGTCGACAGCGAGCTGGCCACGGCGCGCGCGATCCAGCTGGCGGCACTGCCGCGAAGGAATCCCGAACTGCCCGGCCTCGACGTCGCCGCCATCTACACGCCCGCCTCTGATGTTGCCGGCGATTTCTACGATTTCCTCGAGCTCGACCACGGCTGCCTCGGCATCTTTATCGCCGACGTCTCCGGCCACGGCGTCCCCGCCGCCCTCGTCGCGTCGATGCTCAAAATCGCTTTGGCCACGCAAGCGGAAAATGCCTCATCGCCCGCGCGCATCCTCGCGAACCTCAACACGCTCTTCTGCGGCCGTCTCGAACGCCAGTTCATCACCGCCGCGTACGTGCACATCGATCCGATCGCCGGCGTGATGACAACGGCATCCGCCGGCCACCCGCCGCCGATCCTGCGCCATGGTCCAACATGCGACGAAATCATCGCCCCCGGCGTCGTCCTCGGCCGCTTCCGTGACGCGCGCTACGAGGAGCTGTCGCGTCCCTTCCTCCCCGGCGACACCCTCGTCCTCTACACCGACGGCGTCACAGAGACCGCGAACCGCACGGCGGAAATGTGGGGCGATGAACGCCTCCGCACAACAATCGCTGCGAACGGCGGCGACTCCGCAAACGCACTAGCGTCGAAGATCATCGCCGAGGTGGAACACTGGCGCGGCGTGAACGGTCCGCCGGAAGATGATGTGACAATGATTGTTGTAAAGAGAAGCTAACGTATGGTATACGTATGGTATGCGAAAGACGACGATCTACTTGCCTGACGAACTGAAGAAGCGCGTCGAGAAGGTCGCGCGCAACACGGGGAAGTCCGAGGCGGATGTAATCCGGGATGCGATCAGCGGCGCCACAATGGCTGCAGGTGCGCCAGCTCCGCGCATTCCGCTCATGGAGCGTGGTCTTGGCGATCCCACCATCGCCGAAAACGTCGATGCCCTGCTCGAGAGTTTCGGCCGGTGATTCTCGTCGACACGAGCGGCATCCTTGCCGCGATGTTCGCCGATCAGAACTGGCACAAGGCGTGTGCGGAAGCTCTCCTCAGCGCGCCGCCGCCCCGAATCATTTCGCCGTTCGTCCTGGCAGAGGCCGACTTCCTGATTCAGAAGTTCGGCGGTGTCGAGGCCGAGGCGCTCTTCCTCGCCGAGATCGGCCGGCGAGCCTATGAATTGGCGACATTCGACGAAGACGACGTCGAGGAGGCCCGCCACCTCATCACGAAATACCGCTCGCTCCGCATCGGCCTTGCGGATGCCTCGATCGCCGTCCTCGCCGCCCGCTACGACGCGTTCGACGTGCTGACTCTGGACGAACGCCACTTCCGCGCGATTCGCCCAGCTCCGAGAAAGAACTTCCGAATTCTTCCGGCGGACGTTTGAGTCAGCGTTTTGCAGAAATCGGCCACGTTCACTGCGCGCAAGCGGTGTTGTTTGCGACATTGCTTTCGGTCACCGCGACGTTGTTCATAGTGAGTTGCGCCGTCGCGCAGTTCTTCTTGATATCCACAGCCACGTTGAGACCGAAGGAGGCGATCTGGCCTCCTGTCGGAACTGTTATCCCGCTGCCGATTGTGTAGGTGAGGGTGATCTGTTGTGGCCCTGAGGTACCAGCACCCGGGCTCAGCGTCCATTTGGCGCCGCTGACGCCGCCGCCAGAGCCGCCTGTAATCGTCAGGCCTCCCGGCAGCGCGTCCTGCACCGTGATCTTTGCCGGTCCCACCAACGGGCTGCCGGAGTTGACAAGGGTGATCAGGTAGTTCGTACCTGACTTCGTCTTGAGAAGGCTGATATCCACCTGCGGTTTCGTACAGGTGATCGTCCCTGAAACCGTAACGCTATTGCTTGGCTTGGAGCATTTGATCGCGCCTGTGATCTTGGCTGAAATCGGGGAGACGACACTGCAGGAATCGCCCTGAGATACGTAGGTACCCGCGCCGGCAGCCGAGCACGCTTTTGGTCCATCGAAGAAACCGCCTGTGTTCGTGAACGAGCTGCAATACTTCGCGCTGGTCATGGGCGGAGGAGGGTTGACAATCTGCGAAGCGGGCACGCTCGTCACAGAGTCCGGTGCAGGAGCACAACTATCCTTCTGGGATACATACGTCCAGCCCATGCCCTTCGCCGCGCACGCCTTCGGTCCATCGAAGAAGCCTCCAGTGTTCGTAAACGAGACGCAATACTGCGCGGCTGTCATTCCTGGCGGAGTCGTAAAGCTCTGCGACGCCGGGATCGGGGTCGTCTGACCGTAGGCAAGGCCGCCGATCGAAAGAAATACTGCAACAAACACGCGACAAAAACCTGTCACTCGCTTCATAAATCCTCCTCGTTCCGGCGGTCTCCGCGGGATCGCTCCCGCTATAGATTTTCTAAAATACATCCTGCGGTGATTATATGCACTTAGAAATCAATGACCAGCAGAGCGAGCGTCTTTTTTAAAGAATGACGGAAGCGGCACCGATAACCGTGAGTTAGGCGATCGATCTCAACTCAATGCAGGAACATCGGCATGCCCATCACGTCTGCGACTTTCGGCCGGTAATTTGCCACGTCGTAGAAGCGGTCGACGTCGACGCGTTTGCGGCCGCTGCTGCCGACTTCGATGGGGACGGCGGTGTAGCGGCCGTCGACGACGGCGACCATCTTGCCGGTTTCGCCGCGGCGCATCAGATCCGCGGCCAAGCTGCCGTAGTTGTTCGCGACGAGCTGGTCGAGGGAGTCGGGGGCGCCGGAGCGCATCAGGTAGGCGAGGCGTTGGTAGATGACTTTGTCGCGCGAGCGTTTCTCGAGGTAGTCGCTGACGATGCCGCCGATGCCGCCGAGTTTGCGGTTGCCGTAGGCGTCGGCTTCGCCGCTCTCGATCGTGCCGCCGCCGATGAGGCGCGCGCCCTCGGAGACCGCCACGACGGCGTAGTTGCTGGGATTGTCGCTGCGGTCCGCATCGAGCAGGTGGTACAGCTTGTCGCAATCGAACGGCACCTCGGCGATCACGGCCCGGTCGACGCCGGCGAGGTACGAGGCCAGGAGGCAGGTCTCGCCGGAGTAGCGGCCGAACAGCTCGACGACGAGGAAACGCTCGTGCGAGCCGGCGCCGGTGCGGAGGTCGTTGATGAACATCACCGAGCGCGTGACTGCTGTCGAGAAGCCGAGGCAGTAGTCGGTGCCGAAGACGTCGTTGTCCATCGTCTTCGGGATCGCGACGAGAGGGACGCCTTCTTTGTGCAGGCGGCGCGCGAATGTCAGCGTGCCGTCGCCGCCGAGGGCAACCAGGCCGTCGAGTTTGAGGAAATCGATCGCGCGGAGAGCGGCGGCGGTGAGGTCGTAGCGTCCGCGCTCGTCGGGCTCGCCTTTGGACGGCAGGAGATGCTCGGGAATGTGTTCGAGTTTGCTGATGGCCGGATTGATGCGCGAGGTGTGCAGCATCGTGCCCCCGAAGCGGTCGATCGAGCGCGTGTTGATGCGTCCGAGGGGCATGATCCAGGCCGAGTTGTCGGCATCCGGCTCCGGGATGATGTTGAGCAGCGAAGCCCAGCCGCGGCGCAAGCCGACCACTTCGTAGCCGTCGTGATCGAGGAGCCGTCCGACGAACGCCTTGATCGCGGCGTTGAGACCGGGGACGTCGCCGCCGCCGGTGAGGATGGCGATTCGTTTCATCGCTTCAGTCGCGCGTTTGCCGCTGCCTCTCCCTCTGGAAAGAAGACCACTTTCAATGCTTCGTGCCGGTCGAAACGTGCAACACCTTCGTGAAAATCGTTGAGCGAATCGTAGGCGGCCTGCACGACCCATTCGACGTTGAGTCCTGACTTGAGCAGCGCCAGCATCCGTTGCCAGGTGCCGTACATGCGGCGGCCGATGATGCCCTGCATCGTCACGCCTTTGAAGATGACGTTGCGCGTGTAGTCGTTGATGGTGACGGAGTGTCCGGCGGGGAGGCCGAGGAGCGAGAGCATGCCGCCCATGCGGACAATGTCGAGCGCCAGATTGATCGCGGACGGCGCGCCGGACATCTCGAGCACGACGTCAACGCCCTCGCCATCGGTGACGGCATCGACTTCGCGCTTCACCTCTTCGGCGGCCATCGTGCGAACGTTGAATGCGTGCAAGTTGGCGAAATTGTGGCTGGCTGCCCATCGCCGCGCGGTTTCGAGGGCGTGATCGCTGACATCCGTGACTACGACCGTGCTCGCGCCGCTGTGCTCCGCGATGGCCGCAGCCATCGCGCCGATCGGACCGAAGCCGGTGATGGCGACGGACTTGCCGGCCATGTCGCAGATCTGCGTGGCGTGCACGGCGTTGCCAAGCGCGTCGAGAAACGCACCGACGCGAAGCGGAACGTAGCGGCCGAGCTTCACCACATTCGCGGCCGGCACTTTCACGAACTCGGCAAATGCGCCGTCCTCGTGCAGACCGTAGATGCGCGTGCGGTCGCAGATGTGGCCGTTGCCGGTGCGGCAGCGCGGACATTCGCCGCAGACGACGTGCATTTCGGCGGAGACGTAGTCGCCGATTTCGAGGTGGCCTTCGTACGAGCGTTGCGCGCGCGATCCGAGCTCTTCGACGAATCCGCAGAACTCGTGACCGTAAATCCGAGGAGGCGTGACCTTGTCGCGGATCGATGGATCCCAGTGATAGATGTGTTTGTCGGTGCCGCAGACGGCAGCAGCGGCGACGCGGATGAGCACCTCATCGGGTCCGGGTTTCGGCACAGGACAATCGCTGATGGACGTGCCCTCGAGCCCATCGACGGGGGCCGATTTAACGACGGCGAGCATGGCTTCCTTCGAATGCAGATTTCGCGCGCGGCGTGAAGCGCGGGCGCGTTCCGGAACGTATCACAGCGGCTGCTGCACCAGCCGGCGGCGCCACTGCCGCCGGACGAATCGCAGCGCGTGATCGAGAAGCTGCTCGCCCGCTCCTGGTTGGTATTGCACGACGTGCGGCGTGCAGCGCAGGCTGGTGGCGAAGCGGTTGATCTCCCAGACCAGTGTCTGCGCGTCGGGACGCTCGAACAGATCCTTGTGCAGCCCGCCATCGACGAGGATCAGCTTCTTCGCGCCGGCGCCACACAAATCGTGAAGCTTCTGCGCCATCCAAGAGGGGCAGACTTCGTCCGTGGTGCCGTGGATGATGAGAGCCGGGATGGTGAGGTTGCGGACCACTTCGAGCGTGTCGAACAGCCGGCCGCTGACGAGGTGAAGCGGCACGCGCGGGAAGGTGACGCGCGCGATGTCGGGCAGGTTGGTGAAGGTCGATTGCAGAATCAGACCGTCGAACGGATGCCGGCGGATTATCTGGCCCGCGATCGCGCCGCCGAGTGAGTAGCCGTAGAGAATCGAGGGGACGTGCTTGGGCCGGATTTTCTCGTGCAGCCGGGCCGCGGTCACGCCGTCGTCGATGATGCCGGAGAGCGACGGCGATCCGCTGCTGCGTCCGAATCCGCGATAGTCGAAGAGGAGAACGTTGATGCCGGCGTCGAGCAGATACGGCATGACGTGCGCGGTGTTGGAGAGGTTGCCGGTGTTGCCATGGCAGTAGAGCGCCGATGCGATCGGATGTTGCGCGCGGCAATACCATCCGTAAAGGAGCTCACCGTCGTCCGTTTCGAAGGACAACACCTCGGTGCGCTCGCGCGGGATGCCGTAGTCCTCGGGACTCCAACTGATGACCGGCTCGCGCTGCGGCTCGAAAAGTTGCGAGCGTCGGAAGATGCGCCGTCCGACTTCGAGCGCGAGAAGGATCGCGCCGCCGATCAGCAGCGGATTTGCGGCATCTGGAAAGTAGGCGCTGGCCTTTTTTCGGCTCACGGTTCAGCTCATCAGCAAAAGGTCTGCCGGAGATTATGATCGCATTTCATGCGCACGACCGAGAGCCGCACGCGCGTCCGCTACAAAGACACCGACCAGATGGCCATCGCCCATCACGCCAATTACGTCGTTTGGTTCGAGATCGGCCGCACGGATCTCTGCCGCGAAGCCGGTTTTCCGTATCGCGAGATCGAGGAGCGCGGATTGATCCTGGTGGTCACCGAGATCGTCTGCCGCTACCGCGCGCCGTACCGCTACGACGACGAAGTGGTCATCCGCACGTCGATCGCCGAAGCGGGCAGCAGGATGATGCGGTTTGCGTACGAGCTGCGCGATGGAAGCGGCGAACGGCGGCACGCGACGGGAACCTCGTCGCACGTGTGGGTCGCTCGCGAGACGCGGCGTCCGGTGACGGCGGCAGAGGACGTGATGGCGGCGTTCGCGCCGTGGCTCGGTTAGAATTTCGATAATGGAACGAACGCTGGCAGAGATCGCAGACGATGCGCTAATCTCGCCTGACGAGTGCGAGCGTCTTTGGGTTCGCGAAGCTGCACGGCGATACCGTCAGTTGCGCGATGGGACGGCTACCTCGATTCCATCCGACGAAGTTTTCGCTCGATTGAAAGCGCGTCGCACAATTCTTTCCTCGTAGCCGCGTCGAACCGGAGTCCCGCCGCGTAGCGGCATCCAGAAGATAGCGAGGGGTGCGAGCGCTTTTTGCGAGCACCCCTCGAAAGGCGAGGCGTCAGCGGCACCGGAAGCCTCGCGCTAACTTACATTCGTGCTGACGGTCCAGTGCCGCTGACGCGGCACAACTTTAGATTCGCACCAAGAACCAGGGGTGCTCGCAAAAGCGCTCGCACCCCTGGCTACCCTCTTTTTGCCGCTAGCGCGGCGGAAGCAGAGTCGCGTTCAACTCTGATGAACGAAATCACGCTGCACCGGTCGGTGCCGCGCCCGGCAGCAGGCATTCACCGAACAGGCGTAGACTCGGCGTCCCTTCATAGCCTGAGGAGGCGTCATGAAACGTTTCGCCGCTTGCGTCGTTGCCGCGCTTTCCGTCACCTCAATCACAGTTGCGCAGCAACCCGCGAAAGAGGCGCCCACCGCGATGCTGGCGGTGGTGGTGACCGACTCCCACGGGAAGCACGTTTCGTCGCTCACGAAAGATGATTTTCAACTCTCGGTAGGCGGGAAGCCGATGGCCGTGGCCAGGTTTTCGGAGCGCGGCGCGGCCGGGCAATATGCCGGCGAGATGCGGCGCATCGTAGTGCTCTTCGACGCGACGACGATTTCGGCGGGAGCGCGGCGTCAGCTCGTCGAATCGCTGCACGCATTTCTCGCGCGCACGCTGCGGCCGGGAGACATGGTGGCCATTCTCGCGGGCGGCCCGTCGCTTCGTCCGGTGACCGGCTGGACGTCCGATTTGAACGAGGTCGATAACGCGCTGCGGCTCGTGGCGGCCGAGAGCGCGCCGCCGCCGCTGGCGGATGGACAGGCCGCGGCCGAGAAGCGCATCCGCGAGATCGCGAATGACATTAAGCAGGCAGGCCTGTCGAATCACACGCTCTACACGTTTGAAGCGCTGATGGATGCGGCCCGCGCGTATGCGGCGGCCGGCTATCGCGACGCGGAACAGACGCTGTCGGTGATCTCGTCCGCTGTCAGTCTTTTCACGCCACGAACGCGCAACGTTTTGATCGTGGCAGGCGGTGGACTGCCGCGCACGCCGGGCGCGGCGGTGTTCCAGTACCTCGAGACGTTGCGCAGCAGCGCGCAGAACGGCGGCATGGGCGCCTTCCTGCAGAAGGGCGCGCAGGCCAGCTCACCGATGGGCGAGTCGTCGACCTACGATCTGACACCAGTCTTCAATACGTTCGGGATGCGCGCCTGGCGCCGCGGCGTCGTCTTCTATGCGATCGCGCCCGACATCGCCGCCGACGGCGGCAGCGAGATCGACATGCAGCAGTCGAGCGACCGCCTGGCGGCATTCACTGACGCCGCGGGCCGCTACGCCGGCTATCACCTGCTGGCCGACGAGACGGGCGGCGTCGCGTTCGTCGGCCGTTCTGCCGCGGATGCACTCAATCGCATCGCGTCCGATCTCGAATCGTTCTACACGGTTGGAGTCCATCCCCTCGCGCCCATCGGCGGGAAGCGCGACGTGTCGGTGAAAGTGAAGAATGGCTACGCCGTGCGCGTGACGCGCGGCAGCGCCGGAGCGGGAACGCCCGCGGATGAGATGGAGAGCCGCGTGATCGCCAACCACCTCATGAAGCCGACCGGCAACAACCTCGGCATCTCCATCGCCGCGATCCCAGGCGAGATGGAGGGCGAGCGGCGGCTGGTCACGGTCGACGTGAGGATCCCCATCCGCAATCTGAAGCTCGTCCCGGACTCCGCCGGTCTCGCCGGCTCCTTCACCGTCTTCATCGCCACCGGTGACTCCTTCGGTCATTCATCGAATGTGACGCGTCAGACGAAGGAGATCCACTGGCCCGCCGACGCCATCATGCGTGCCGGCGACAAAGAGCTGACCTTCCGCGTAAATGTCGTTCTCCAGCCCGGCCGCTCCCAGATTTCGGTCGGCGTGATCGACGAGCAGTCACACGAGAAGGGATTCGAACGGGTGTCGGTGTAGGGAACACTCGCGCGAGCACCGGCACAGACAGGAGTGTCTGTGCCACACAATCCTGCCGTCTTTCGCAAATGTTGCTACAGGGGAGGCCAGTGTGGCACGGTCTTGTCTGTGCTCTGGCAAGGTTCCGCGGTTGATCCTACGCATCCAAAGAAACGGCGCACCGAGGTGCGCCGTTGGAGAGCGTCGATGTGGCGCAGACACTCTTGTCGGCGCGCTCGCTTACTTTGCGGATGCCCGCTTCGAAGCCGCCGCGAGCCGCGATTTGTAGCGGTCGGCGGTGTTGCCCTTGATCACGCCGCGCTTGGCGGCCTTGTCGATCTCGGAGAAGCCGGTGGAGAGGACGCTCGCGTCCGCGGTGCCGGTGTCGACGGCCGCACGGGCCTTCTTGAGCGCCGAGCGGAGGCGCGATTTTCCGGCGCGGTTGCGCGTATTTGCTTTTTCGGCCTGTCGCTGCTGTTTTTCGGCCGAGCGGGTGTTCGCCATGAATGTTGCTCCTACGTAAAGTTATCTGCGGACCGTTTTCTCGGTCAAGGGCCGCGTATTCTACTTCGAATCGACGCCGAGCGACTTCAGTTTCTGCCGCGCCAGCGCTGCCTCCGGTGAGGTGGGATGTTCGTGCACGACGTACTGCAACTGCACGATGCCTTGTGACTTCTCGTTGAGGGCGATGTACGCGTATCCCTTCTTCAGCAGGGCACCCGCAACCTTGTCCGACCTCGGGTACTTGGTAACGACGCTGTCAAACTGCTGAATCGCCTCGCGATATTTCTTCTGCGAATAAAGGCTCTCGCCGATCCAGTACGCCGCGTTGCCCGACAGCTCCGAATTCGGGTTCTTCGCCGCGAAGTCGCGGAAGCCCGCCACGGCCAGGTCGTAGTGGCCTTGCTGGTAGTCGCGATAGGCAGCCTGGTACGTCTGCATCGGATCTTCCGAAGGTGCAGTCGACGGTTGAACCGTCATTTCGCCCGCGGCAGGCGGCATCGGATTCGGCGCCGGAGCGACAGCGGCCGCCGCGGCGCGGGCGGCTCCGGCTTTCAGCTCATCGACGTCGTGCTGGGTCTGCGTGAGTTGCTGCGTCATCCGGTCGAGTCGGTAGTTGGTCTGCTCGGTTCCGCCTTGCGCGGTTTGGATCTTTTCTTCGATCTGACCGACTTTCGCGACGAGCGTGGCGTTCGACTTGAGCAGCGTCTGTGTCTGCTCGGCGATGGTCCGATTGATGTTGTTCACTTCCTCTTTGTTCGACGACGTGCGCTTGACCTGCGCGAGCTGCTCCTGGAGGTCGGAGATCTGGCTCTGCAGCTTCTCGACGTCCGAACTCGTCACGCACGCGACGCTCGAAAGCGCTGCGGCGGCGAGCACCACGTTCCGGATCAGGGATTTCATTTTTATCTTCCTACGAGGACGAGGTGGTCGCGGCGGTTCTTGGCCCACGCCGATTCATCGTGGCCGGGATCGAACGGACGCTCTTCGCCGTAGCTGACGGTGCGGATGCGCGCGGCATCGACGCCGAGCGTGACGAGGTACTCCTTCGCCTGGTTCGCGCGGCGATCGCCGAGGGCCAGGTTGTACTGCTCGGTGCCGCGCTCGTCGCAGTGGCCTTCGATGAGCAGGTTGTACTGGGCGTTCTTTTTTAACCAGGTGGCGGAGTTCGTCAACGCCGTCTGCGCGTCGGCGGAGAGCGAGGAGTCGTTGTATTCGAAGAAGGCGTCGGCGATGTAGCCGCGTGACTGTGCGACACGGTTCAGCTCTCCGATGTCATTCGGCAACACCTCGGTGGCGACTGTGTCGGTCTGCTTATTGACGAAGTCGGTCGGTTCGGTGACCGTCTGCGCGGTGGCCGTCGTCACAGTAAGCGGAACGTCGGGCATGGTACTGGCGGGAGCAACAGTCGCCGTCGGCGCGACGACGGGCTTCTTCTTCTGACAGGCGGGCACGACCACGGCCGCGAGAAGAGCTAGGGTGACCGCGAATGATTTGAATGCTTTACTCATTTGATATTTCCCCTTTGCGGATGATAGCAGCGGAGTGGTCAGTGGTCAGCGTGAGTGCTAATCCACTAGTCCCCCTTCTTCGACCAGTCCGGGTCCTTGTTTTCTCTGTCGAACGTCAGTTGCAAGAGGTCGGTGCCGTCGACGCGCATCCGGTAGATCTGCCAGGTGCCGCTGCGGTTGGACTGGAAGGCGATCCATTTCCCGTCCGGCGACCACGTCGGCTGCTCGTTCGATCCCTCGCCGGCCAGGATGCGGCTTTGGTGCGTGGCCAGGTCGGCGATGCGGATTTGAAAGCGTCCGTTGACGCGCGACGTGTACGCGATCTGCGACCCGTCCGGCGACCAGGTGGCGTCGTCGTTCCACTCGCCTTCGAACGAGATGCGTTGCACGTTCGAGCCTTCCGCGTCCATCGTGTAGATCTGCGGCGATCCGCTGCGGCCGGACGTGAACGAGATCTGGCGCCCGTTCGGACTCCACTCCGGCGTCGACTCGATCGAGGAATCGTGCGTCAGCCGGCGCAGGTTCGTGCCGTCGTCCTTGACGAGGTAGATGTCGGGATTGCCCGCGACGGAGCCGACGAAAGCGATGTCGTTGCTGATTGGCGAGAAGGTGGCCGACGTGTTGAGGTTCAGGCCGGTGGCGACGCGGGTGCGTGCGCCGCCGCGCCGGCTGATGATGTACATGTCGCTCGTGCCGCGCGCGAAGGATGTGTAGACCATCCGCTCGTTGTCGGCCGATAGGCTCGGAAGAATCGACAGTGCGTTGTGGCGCGTGATCTGGCGCTGGTTCGTGCCGTCCCAATCCATCAGCCAGATCTCGAAGTTGCCGGTGCGATTCGATGCGAAGCCGATCGACGAGAGAAAGATGCCGGGCTTGCCGTTGACCGTGCGTACGAGATCGTTGCCGAGCATGTGGGCGATACGCGGCAACGCCGCCGCGCCGCCGCGATACCGCTGACCGAACTGCGTGGCGCCGGTGGAGTCGAGCAGGCGCGCGTCGATGATGTAGTCCTGCCCTTCCTGCGTGATCTTCAGCGAGAGGACGAATTGCGCGCCGGACGCTTTGGCAAGATTGGCGCCGGCCGGGATGTTCGGCGGAATCGGAGCGATGGCGAAGACGCCGGAGTAGGCGAGATCGCGCGTCAGCGGCGCGAAAAACGGCGCATTGATCGTCTCCAGCGGCAGCGCCGTCTCCGGCCGCGGCACGGCGATGCGCGCGATCGCGATGGCCTTGCTGGGATCGATGGTGGTCTGAATCTGGGTTTGCGCCGCAAGAGGCAGCGTGGCGGTCGAAAGGAGAAGTGCGAGTAGTACGGTCGTTCGTTTCATCGAAATGTGAGGTGCACGCCAAGGAATGTGCCGTTGTATCCGAACGGCAGCGGCGGAAGCGGCGACGCTTCGAGCACAGCACGCAACGCTGCCCGGTCGAACGTGCCGTTGCCGCTGGGGATTTCGTTCTTCGCATCGCGGATCGTTCCATCGCGGTCGATGACGAAGGAGACAGTGGTGGTGATGCCGGTGCCCGCCTGCGGCCGGAGCCAACGCTGGCCGATCAGCGTCTTCATCCGATCGATGTAAATCGTGTACGGGAAATCGCCTTCGATGCCGGTGACGCCCGCCGAGCCGATGGGGATGTCGATGTCTCCAACGACGCCGGGCTTGGCCGGGGGAGTGGGGGGTGGGGCGTGGGGAGTGGGAGGGGTTTCAGAGCCCTTCTTCGGCGACTTACCGAATGTAGAGAAGGGGACAGTTCTCGGTTCGCTTGTCGCTACCACCGCCTTCGGAGGTTCCGCGACGGGTTCAGGAATCGTGAGCTTTTTCGGAGGCGGTGGTGCTTCGGGCGGCGTGACGAGTTTTTCAGCTACCACTCCCGACACCCTACTCCCCACTCCCGCTGGTACGAATTTGATGCTCAGCGTCGAAACCTCCTGCGGCGCGGCGGCGTGCATGGCCGCGTAGAGGATTCCCGCGCCGAGAGCGCCGTGGAGGAGCATGGAGAAGGCGAGACCGCCCGCGGCGTTGCCGCCGAGGCGGGTGCGCTCGGCCAGCAGATCACCGATGCGGTCGTCCATCCCTCTCCTTCGGTTGCGTGACCATCCCGAGTTGCTCGACGCCGGCGCGATTCATGATGTCGAGCACTGCAACAACGCGTCCGTACGGCACGGCCTTGTCGGCTTCGAGCAGCGCGCGCTTCACGCGGCGCGCGCGGAGCATCGGCCCGAGGCTCTGATCGAGATTCGACGATCCCGCGGCGATGCCGTCGAGGTAGACCGCTCCGGTTGCCGTCACCTGAATCCTGGCTGGATTGTTCGAGGCCAGCTCGAAGCTCTTCCCTTCTGCGGCCGGCAGCGCCACCGTCAGCCCCTGCGTCAGCATCGGCGCGGTCACCATGAAGATGATCAGCAGCACGAGCATGACGTCGACGAGCGGCGTGACGTTGATCTCCGCCATGTCGCCGTAGTCGTCGCCGTGGTCGAATCGGAAGGACATGTGTTGTCGTCTTAGACGGTTGCGGTTTCCCGTTGGTAACCGCGGCTACATAAAGTTCCGCTCGGTCAGATTCAGAAACTCCAGCGTGAAGTCTTCCATCTCGCCGCGGGCCTGACGCATGCGCTGCACGAAATGGTTGTAGGCCAGCAGCGCGGGAATCGCGGCGAAAAGTCCGGCGGCTGTGTTGATGAGCGCCTCGCTGATGCCGGGAGCCACGGACGTGATCGACGTCGTCGCGGTGGCGCCGATCGTGGCGAAGGCGTCCATGATTCCCCACACCGTCCCGAACAGGCCGATGAAGGGCGACGCCGCCGCGGTCGTGGCCAGGAAGGGAAGGTGGCGCGACAGCCGTGCCGCTTCGATGCGCGACGCGCGCAACAGCGAGCGCTCCACGCTGTCGAGCGAGCGGATCATCGAGGTATTCGCGTGCGCGATCTGCGCCTCGATCTCCGCGTATCCGGCTTTGAATAATCCGACCAGCGATGAGTGCGACGCCTGCGCCGTGGCCGCGTGGACGTCGGCCAGCTTCTTCGCGCGGCGGAAGGCGAACATGAATCGCCTCGATGCCGCGGCCGACCGGCGGAAGCGCATGGCGATGACGAACGTCACCGCCCATGATCCGATCGAGAACAGCAGCAACACCCCCAGGACGGCTTTCCCCACCCATCCCGTATGCTGAAACGACGTCCAGAGTTGCACTGCCGTTAAGGTAGCACGGTCACGCGGAGCCGCGGAGGCGCGGAGAAAGGCATCCCCCTCCGCGTGAAACCATCACGCCGCCATCGACTCGTTCTTCACCAGACGTTGCGTTTCGAGATAGAACCGCACATCTGAAGGCAGCAGCGCGTACAGCAGCCGTCCGCCGGAGCGGCAGGTCGTGCTGAGGAACGCCCGCTCGTCATCGTTCACGAAGAGCACATCGCCGGCGAAGTCGCTCGGGAGCGTGGTGAGCAGATCCAGGAATTGCCCCTCGGTGGCCGCACAGTCGATGAAGAGCCGGTCGACATCCTCGGCCGCGTAACCGAGAGCGCCCTTCAGAATCGCGAAGGTGTCGACGAAGATGATGCGATTCGCCGCGTGCGGGGATGCGTCCCACGTCCGCGCGGGTGCGGCGGCGTTGCGTGCGATCAATGTGATTCGTCGGAGGTCGCGCATTTTCGTGTCCTTGCTTAGTGCGGTACGACTGCCGAGGCGATTGCGATCACGAGGGCGACGGACCACAGCATGCCGAGGACGCGCCACGATTGCCGGCCGCCGCGGAGGTCTGAGGTTGTTTCGAATACGAGTTGCTTGATCTGTGTCATGGGATTCTCCTTTTTCAGTCGTCTGAGGTGGTGTCAGTTGTTGATCGTGTTTGGTGTGGAGTTGTCGCCGGCGGTCGTCGGTGCCTGGACCGGAACCGTTCGCGTTCCGAACGCATCGATCGGCCATACATCGAGAGGCAGCGTGCGGCCGTTCGCGGCCAGATAGACCTTGCCGCCGTCGCCGAGAAGCTCGATCCAGCCTGACTGCGGTACCGAGTAGCGCGCTCCGGCGTAGGTGAACGTCGCGCCCGGCGTTCCGACGAATTTGTAGGAGACGGTCCCCGTGTGGCAGGTGACCGTCGGAGCAGCTGGCGCGTGGTGAAGAAGAGCGGCGAGCGTGATTGCGTGCAGGATGTTCATGCCTGGCCCTTAGTCCAAGGCCGGTACCAAGCAAGACTCCTTTTAGAATCAGCAACTTAGATGTGTCTGACGCATTTGCGGCTGTTTCGGTTCGATACAGCTGTTTGATTTTCAGACATGTTGAGACTTCGTGCGACAACGCCCTGCTTATCGTCGATGACGGTCGTCGCTGCATCTCGAAGCGGAGCGGCACCACGATCGATCGAAAACCCGTTGCGTCACCCCTCACACTTCGGTGACACCGTTATCCTCCCTGTCCGAGATACCCTCGGAATGCGGGCTATCGTTCCGCGACAAAAATCCGCCAGTGAGACTTTCATGACCACTTCTCCGAGGCCCATTCCTCTTACGACGGACAAGACCCGCACGCTGCGGATCGGCGTTCTCGCCGGAGTCGGAACGCTCGACCCGCGCGAGATCGGGGATACCATCACTGGCCTCGTCCTCGGTCAGATTTTCGAGATGGCCTATCGCGTCACGCCGTCCGGAGCCATTGAGCCGCACCTCTTCGCCGAGCGACTCCGCGAAGAACGCTCCGGCGCACAAGCGGTGTATTCAGCCGCGGTGCGCGAGGGCATCGTGTTCTCGGATGGCACTCCGCTGACCGCCGAGATTGCGGCTGCGTCGCTCGCGAAATCGGGTGCTCTTCGCGGCCGCGCCACGGTCTCTGTACGTGATGGCAGAGTGCACTTCGCGATGAGCGGCCCAAGCCCGCGTTTCGAAAACGTGCTCACGCAATGGAACTGCGGCATTGTCCTCGAGAAGGGGACGACGATGTTCGGCACTGGACCCTACCGGTTTGCCGAAGCCACGTCGATGCACATGCTTGCCGATGGGCGCGAGGTGAGGCTGGTGCGCAATCCGCGATACGCTGGCACGGCCCACGCCGATGAACTCGTCTTCGCCATTTATCGGCCCGACGCCGACGCTACTCCCACGCGCCTGATGGAAGCGGCAAAGAATGGCCAGATCGACCTGACGCTTCACCTCTCCGCGCAAGATGTCATCCGCCACGGCATCTCGGGATTTCAATCGATGATGCAGCCAGGCAACTCCACGGGCTTTCTTTTCCTGAATTGCGAGACGCCGATGTTCCGCGACGCGTCGCTGCGCCGTGCCGTTCGGGATGCCATCAATCCGGTGCCCGTTGCCGAGGTTAATTACGAGAAGAACCCTTTGGCGTTTCTTGCCCGCGACATCATCCCGCTACTGATGAGCAGAGCGAGCGGCACGCCGGCCACTCGCGACCGTGAGCTGTTGCGCAAACACCCCGGAAAGCCTGCGCGCATTCAGATGCTGATGCCTTGGGCGCCACGGCCGTATCTTCCGAAGCCGCTGGCATCGGCGCAGGAAATTGCACGCCAGCTTGCAGCGTATGGAATCGACGTTCAGCTCACCCAACCGCGGAGCACCGCCGAGGCCTTTCGGATCCTGGCGACGGGCGAGTACGACATGGGTCTGGGCGGCTGGGTTGCCGACAATCCCGATCCGGCGGAGTTCTACGAGTCGATGCTCTCGTCGGCGCAGGTTTCGCGCAACGGTCAGTACCTGACGAACCTCGCGCGCTGGAGCGACCCTGCGACAGACGCGGCCCTTGCCGAATACCGGGCCAATCCGTCCGCTGCAAATCGGAAGGCGATCACCGATCTCATCGAATCAGAGGCGATGATGGTGCCGCTGATCTACGGCGCATCGACCGCGATTCGTGCACGCAAAGTGAAGGAGTTTCACATCACGCCATCGGGACACGTTTCTTTCGCCGATATCGTGTTTTGACACCGCGTCGAATGTCGCGCAGCTACGTCTCGATCAGTGCGGCACGACTGCGGCGGCGACTGAGATCACGAGCGCGAGGAACCAGAGCATGCCGAGGACGCGCCACGATTGACGTCCGCCACGAAGGTCGTAGGTGGTTTCGAATACGAGCTGTTTGATCTGTGTCATGGGATTTTTCCTTTTCAGTCGTGATCAGTTGTTGATCGTGTTGGGTGTGTTGTCGGTAGCCGCCGTCTCCGGCTGCTGCACCGGAACCGTTCTCGTTCCGAACGCGTCGATCGGCCAAACATCGAGCGGCAGCGTGCGGCCGTTCGCGGCCAGATAGACCTTGCCGCTGTCGCCGAGGAGCTCGATCCAGCCGGATTGCGGAACCGAGTAGCGCGCTCCGGCGTAGGTGAACGTCGCGCCCGGCGTTCCGACGAATTTGTAGGAGACCGTCCCCGTGTGGCAGGTGACCGTGGGAGCGGCGGGTGCGTGGTGGAGGAGAGCGGCCAGCGTGATTGCGTGCAAGATGTTCATGCCTGCCCTTAGTCCAAGGCCAGTACCACGCAAGACTCCTTTTAGAATCAGCAACTTATATGCGTCTGACGCATTTGCTACTGTTTCGGAACGATACGGCTGTATGATTTCTGGACATGACCGAACCTTCCGTGAAGCAAAGACTGCTCATCGTCGATGACGATCCGAACGTTGTGGCCGGGTTGCAGGCCCTGCTGGCCGATGAGTGGGAAGTGAAAACGGCCATGACTACCCGCGAGGCGCGCTCCGTCTTCGCCGACTTTTCGCCGGACGTCGTTCTCCTCGACATGAACCTGCCCGACGGCAACGGCGTCGATGTCCTGCACGACCTGAAGATGTACTCCGAGGCCGTGTCGGTGATCATGATGTCCGGCGTCGGGACGGTGGACAGCGTGGTCGAGTCGATGAAGCTCGGAGCGGAAACGTTCCTGCAGAAACCGTTCGACTACAGCCTGCTGTCCCTGACGCTGGAACAGGTGGCGCGGATGGTGGCCACGCGCCGCGAGCTGATCGCGCTGCGCCGCGGCGACGCGAACGAGCAGGAGCGTCTGCCCGGCCTTTCCCCTGCCGTCCAGAATCTGAACCAGCTCCTCGGACAGATCGCCCGCGCGCCGTCGCCGGTCCTCATCGAAGGCGACTCGGGGACAGGCAAAGGAGTCTTCGCACGCCTCATCCACAACCGCTCGCCGCGCGCCCGGGCGCCATTCGTCGACCTCAACTGCGCGGGGCTTTCGAAGGAGTTGCTCGAGTCGGAGCTCTTCGGCCACGAGCGCGGCGCGTTCACGAACGCGATGAACACGAAGCAGGGTCTCTTCGAGATCGCCGCCGACGGAACGCTGTTCCTCGACGAGATCGGCGAGATGGACGTGACCGTGCAGGCGCGCTTGCTGAAGGCGATCGAGGACAAGCGTTTCCGCCGCGTCGGCGGCATCCGCGATCTGACCGCGAACTTCCGCCTCGTCGCCGCCACGAACCGCGATCTCGCCGCGGAAGTCGCGGCGAACCGCTTCCGCGCCGATCTCTACTACCGCCTGAACGTCGTCCGCGTCCGCATGCCCCCGTTGCGCGAACGCATCGAAGACATCCCGCTCCTCGTCGACGTCATCCTCCGCCCGCTGTCGAAGGAACTGGGACGGCCTGCGCCGACGGTCAGTCCGCGCGCGCTGAAAAAGCTCCAGAGCTACGCTTGGCCCGGCAACGTCCGCGAGCTGCGCAATGTCCTCGAGCGCGCCATGCTCACGATGACGGGGAAGGAGATCGTGAACGACGATCTGTTGCTCGAATCGGATACGAAGTCGCTCGCCAAGACCTCCGGCGGAATGCCCTCCGCCGACTGGGAAATCCGCGCTCTCGACGATGTCGTCGCCGACTACGTGACCGCCTCGGTCGCCGCCGCCGGCGGCAATGTCCGCAAGGCGGCGCGGCAACTTCAGATCAGCCCATCGACGCTCTACGCGCGCATGAAGAAGCCGATGTAGCGAAGTCAGTCACTGCACCTTGCCAAAGCACAGACAAGAGTGTCTGTGCCACACCGCTTCGGATCGTCCTGCGCAGTCTGCGAGGGGGAAACGCGAAGCGTGTGGCACAGACACTCTTGTCTGTGCTGGTGAGGCTCGGGATATCTGAACCTCGAAAACACCTAATCCAAATCGCTATGCCGCTCCGTCTTCCTCGCCGTCTGCGGGACCTGGCTCTCGAAGATGTAGACATCGGCTCCGATCGGCACCTCTTTGTACAACCTCTCCAGCATGTCCTCGGGCAGCCTGATACAACCATGCGACGCCTTGCGCCCGATCGAGTCGTACTCGTCGGTGCCGTGGATCATGATGCCGTCGCCGAGGTCGAGCGCGTACTTGCCGAGATGTCCTTTGATCTTGCGCTTCGGCGAATCGAGCGGCGGCACCGGCTCGCCGGCCTCGACGAACGCCCAGTCAGGCTTCGTCCACACCGGATCCTCGATCTTCCGCAGCACTTTCAAATGTCCCTGCGGCGTGCGAAACAACCACACCTTGCTGCCCTTCTTCAGAATCTTCTCGCTGCCGGTCGCGGCCAGCGATTTATCGACGAGCTGCCCATCCTTGAACAGGTAGAGCCTGTTTGTCGCCGTATCGATCGTGATCACCGTCCCCGTCCGCGGCGCGTCCGCTGGCAACCCTTCGATCTGCTTGTCTTCACAACGGAACTGCCACCAATGACACTGCGTCTGCGCCGAGGCTGAAACGCCGAGGACCAAACTGACGATGACCAGACCTCGGCTGATGAATTTCGCGGCTGAATTCAATCGCACCCTCCCCTGAAAAGTCGACTTCGAACTCAGAATAACTAGTGCGAGATCGACGCCAAAAGTGGAGGGTTTCGCTGTCATCCTGAGCCGCCGAAGGACGGTCGAAGGATCTCAAACCACACGACTTCTGCTGGAATCATGAAGCCGGAGAATGACATGCGCGTCTGGTGGCCCCGGGGCGACTCGAACGCCCGACAAACGGTTTAGGAAACCGCTGCTCTATCCACCTGAGCTACGGGGCCATGCTCCTGTTTTTCAGTAGTTTACGCGCTCGAGAGGACTCGACGGGTCGGCGTTCCCTCCTTATCGATTTGACTTAGCGCTTCGCCGGAAGAGCGTAGCACAACGTTTCTTGGCGGCTCTCGGTAGAGATAGCGCCATCGGACTACTCAAGGCAACGGTATGGAGATCGATCTATTCGATTCCGATATCGACGCATTTGGTTCGGACCTGGATTTTCACGTTGACGATAAGCGCGGTTACCGGCTCGTCGAGGTCAGCGGTTATAGCTGAGCGTCGATTGTGGTTCAATGACCGAAAGCGGCGGCCCGACCCGGCCACACTCGCCTCCGACACTCACCCTCACAAATGCGAGAACAGCCCCTTTGTGTATTGCTCGGGGTTCGCGAGGAAGGTGCGCTTGTGGTCCTCGTTGGCGAAGTAGTAGAGCTTGTTCTTGTACTCGACGGTGGGGATCGAGGCGCGGATGGAGATCTTGCTGCCGTCGACCGGGTCCATGGCGATGGCGGGGGTGA
>Ga0233356_1000040_pt1 | contig 47764 bp, 42 predicted proteins | sample GEONSFMMS_FD_180700 | JGI IMG/M metagenome (GOLD analysis project Ga0233356, IMG submission 180700) | Soil microbial communities from Shasta-Trinity National Forest, California, United States - GEON-SFM-MS | ecosystem: Environmental > Terrestrial > Soil > Temperate forest > Bulk soil | place...
GACGATCACTCCGGGCTTCCAGCCGCACTACACCATCGTCACCGCGGATGGAGTCCCGGCCGTCCTGCTCAACGTGCTGCGGCAACCGGCCGCCAACACCGTAGCCGTGACGGACGCGATCAAACTGGAGCTCGCGCGTGTCACGAAGCAATTGCCGCGCGACGTCGTCATCAAGCCGTTCTACGACCAGTCGCTGCTCGTTCGCGCGGCCGTGAGCTCGGTGCGCGACTCGATCCTCATCGGTCTGATCCTGTCCGTGCTCATCCTCTACGGTTTTCTGCGGAACTGGGGAACGACCCTCGTCGCCACGATCGTCATTCCGGTCACGATCCTCGTCACGATCCTGGTGATGTGGCTGGCCGGACTCTCGTTCGACCTCATGACCCTCGGCGGCATTGCGGCGGCGATCGGACTGGTCATCGATGACGCGATCGTCGTCGTCGAGAACATCTTCGCGCACGTGGCGCGGGGTGAAGAGAGGATGGTCGCCGTCCGCAACGCACTCGCCGAGATCTCCGGCCCGATCATCGGATCGACGATCACGCCGGTCGTCGTGTTCCTGCCGCTCTCGTTCCTGACCGGCGTCACCGGCATGTTCTTCCGATCGCTCGCGCTGACGATGGCCGTCGCGCTGCTGACGTCGCTCGTGCTGGCGTTGTTTTTCACGCCGGTGCTGGCGCAGCGATTCGTGTCGGCATCGGGAGAAGAGGCGAAGCGCAGCGAAGAGGGCGGACCGATCCTTCGCCGGCTGATGGGATGGTACGAGCGGGTGCTCGAGGCGGCGCTGAAGCGTCAGAAGCTCGTGCTCCTGATCATCCCCGCAATTCTCGTTTGCGCATTCCTCATCTATCGGCAGCTCGGCAGCGACTTCCTGCCCGCGTTTGATGAAGGCGCGTTCGTGCTCGATTACACCGCGCCGCCGGGTGCGTCGCTCACCGAGACCGATCGCCTGCTCAAGCACGTGGAGCAGATGTTGAAGGAGACGCCGGACGTGGAGAGCTATTCGCGGCGCACGGGACTGCAGCTCGGACTGGCCATCACCGAACCGAACACCGGCGACTTTCTCGTGAAACTGAAGCAGGGAAAGCGACGGCCCACCGACCAAGTGACGGCGGAATTGCGGCAGAAGATCGAAGCGAGCGAGCCCGCACTGCGCGTCGATTTCGTCGGCATTCTCAGCGATCTGATCGGCGATCTGACGAGTTCTCCGGCGCCGGTCGAGATCCGCCTGTTCAGTGAAGACACCGTGGCGTTGCATCGCACGGCGAAAGAGGTCGCCGCATCGATCGCGAAGGTGAACGGCGTCGTCGATGTCTTCGACGGAATCGTCGTCAGCGGCCCGGCCATCACATTCCGCATCGATCCGCAGCGCGCGGCGATGTACGGCGTGAAGGGATCCGATGTCACCGACACGGTGACGGCTGCTCTCGGAGGAACGGTGGCGTCGTCGATCGTCGAGCGCGGACATACCGTCGACGTGCGGGTGCTGCTTCCGAGTACGGTTTTCCCAGCGGATCAGCACCCGTCGCTCGACCGGCTGGGCGCTCTTCGCGTCCTCTCTTCCGTGCCTTCTTCCGCGACCGGCAACTACGTTCGCATCGATCAGGTCGCGACGGTCGAGTACGACCCAGGCCAGACCGAGATCGCCCGCGACGGATTGCGGCAGACAAACGCCGTCACCGCGCGCCTTCAGGGCATCAGCCTCGGCACCGCGATCCAGCAGATCCAGGCGCAGCTGCAGCGCGATGTTCATCTTCCGCCCGGGATGACCCTCGAATACGGCGGTCTGTATCAGGAACAGCAGGCGAGCTTTCGTCAGCTGGCGACGACGCTGGCCGTCGCTATCGCGCTCGTGTTTCTCGTCCTGCTCATTGAGTTCCGTTCGTTCGCGCATCCCATCGCCATCGTCACCGGCGCGGTGCTGGCGCTCACCGGAACGCTGGCCGCGTTGCTCGTGACGCACACGACGCTCAATGTCGTTTCGCTGATGGGAATGATCATGATCGTCGGCATCGTCGCGAAGAACGGGATCCTCATGCTCGATACGGTCGAGGAGCATCTGCACGCTGGCGACGATCTGCACGCGGCGCTCGTGCGATCGGGACGGCGGCGTTTCCGTCCCGTCCTCATGACGTCCCTGGCGGCGATGCTCGGCATGCTGCCGCTTGCACTGGCACTGGGATCGGGCGCCGAACTGCTGCAGCCTCTCGCGATCGCGGTGATCGGAGGTCTCTCCTTCGCGCTGGTCTTGTCGCTCATCGTGACACCGGCGATCTACGCAATCGTGTCATCCCGAACGCCGCGGGAGCAATCGAGTCCCTTTCTTCAGGCTCAACCTCAATCGATTCACTCATAAGGAGAACGAAATGAAATCGCATATGACTCTTGTCGCACTTTCGGTATTGCTCACTCTCGCGAACTGCGGGAAAAACGCAACCCAACAACAGACGGCCACGACGACACCCGCGCTCGCCACTACGACAACGGCGACGCAACCCGCGCTGCCGCCTCCGGCCGCGGCCACGGAAGAAGTCGGCCACTATGCGGAAAATCTCTATGACTGGGGAAGAACAGGCGATTGGACCAAAGCCCAAGCCGATCTGTCCGCGCTCAAGAGTGCCGTGGCGAAGCTCCAAGGCACGGGAGTGGTCGCGGACATGCAGGCCACGAACGAGCACATCGCCACGATCGAAAAGGCTGTCCAGGCCCATGACGCGCGCGCTCTCATGCACGCGGCGAATGACATGACGCGTGTGGCCGGCGAAATCAGCCGTCAGTTCAATCCTCAGGTTCCGGTCGAGGTGACGCTGCTCGACTACGACGGACGGGAACTGGAGCTGTGGTCAGAAGAAGGGAACACAGCGAAACTGAACGAAACGCGCACGAGGCTGCAGGAAACCTGGAACACCGTGCGCCCCGCCCTCGTCGCGAAGGGTGGAACCACCGAAGCGACGCAGTTCGACGCACTGGTTGCACAGCTGACCAAAGCGAAAACCGCGAAGGATTTCGCGGCCACCGCCAAGCCGATTCTCGACAGCGTGGACTTGCTCGAAAACGTGTTCACGCGCGCATGATGCGGGCGATGCCACGGTGGATCACCAGCCTCTTCGCAAAGTACGGCTATCGTGGGCATCCTTTCTCGAAAACGAAAATTGGCTGTGGCGGGAGGACCCGAACCTCCGACCACCGGATTAACAACTCCGCGTTTGTCTCGGGACATACGCGGATATCTCCTTTCCTCAGCATTTTACCTCCGTCTCGACGTGTCCGCACTTGTGCGAAAACGTTCAAGTTAGACGCGCGTTAGACGCGCCCATCGGGTTCAAGACGGTTCCGAGTAACGCGACCTATCGCGTGGATTGAGTGTCTTGATCAACGCCGATCATTCGCGATGACCGAACGTCACGCCGGTCACAAGTTCGCCAGATGGATCAAGACGTGAGACGGGCCGCGCTGGCGGGGCCGAGGTTCCAGTCGGCCCAGGTGGCACCGAGGGCCGCGAGCGTGCGCCGGCCGAAATCGGCCGAAGCCTTCATGAGCGCCTCCCGATCGATGGTCAGTGAGCCTACGAAGGGCGGTTCGGTGCACACCGTGGCGATATTGACACCGGCTGGCGGGGGGGTGCGGCCGATTGCCAGGTCACGATACTGGATGGAAACCTTCGCGTGGTCGCGATACGTGCGCCATGTGCCCGCGCTGCCGCGTGCGCACATCGTGTGGAAGAGGATGTCCTGCCAGAGCGCGTATTCGGACTCCACATAGGCGACGGGGTGGGACAGGAGCACAAGGATGTCGGTACAGCCGTCGGCGATGGCGTGCCGGAGCGGGAAAGGGATCCCTAGCCCGCCGTCCATGCAGGGGCGCCCCCCGACCATCACTGGGCGGTTGTAGAGGACGGGAACCGAGAGGGCGGCGTGCAGTAGGGTGTAGGTGGACTCTTTCGCGAGGCCCGTGTTGATGACGAGGCTTTCGCCGGTCGAGCGATCGAGCATGGCGACGTGAAAACGTGAGTGGGATTGCCGCAGGCGGTCGAGGTCCAGACGCTTACGCCCCTTCACGACGTCTTCCATGACGTAGTCGACATCGAGCACCTTCCAGCCGCGCCACGGGTTGTAAAAGGTGCGATTCGCCAAGTCGTCGAAATAGATGGTGATGCCGATATCCTCCTGCCGGGACAGATAATAGGCAGCGTTCATTACGCCGGCGGAGGTGGCATAAACATCGTCGAACAGTCCAGACAGTCCGAGGTGGGCGAGGGCGAGGGCACCACCGGCCGAGGTGGAGCCGCGCATGCCGCCGCCTTCGATCACAAGGCCGAGGCGCCGGCCGTCGGCGGCGTTGCGGCAGGTGAGCGGGCGCAGCGCCCGATGGCGGACGGCGTCGATCACCCGATCGGGATCCGTGCCATAGACGCCCCGCGGGCTGGGCTGGGAGGAGAAGATCGCGCGGTCGCCGGAATGGATGGCCGCTGCGCTCACCGTTGGGTCCTCTGTGGATCGACTCGCACTCCATGCCGCAACATGACGATGCCGAGGCCCATCCCCACGATGGCAAGGTAGCCACCCACGACTTTCGAAAGCACTTCGCCAAACAAGCCGAGCGCACGGCCTTCGAGGCTTTTTTTCCATTTCCTCATTTTTTCGTCTGCGTCGTCCTCGGCCGCCTGCGGGATCCTAGTCGCTCGCGAAAGCGTCGCGTTGACCTCTTGGGGTGGAGTGGCGGCCATGCCTCCCCAAAAGATCTCGTGGGCGGACTTGGCAGTCAGGTGCCAGGCCTTCGGTTCGACACCCTGCATGATGGCCAGCCCAATCCCCGCGAACAGCGAAGTCAGTACGACGATGGGCCACGCGTAGCGGAGCGTGAGCTTGATAATGCCTCGGGTGACCTGCATCGCCTGAGGCAGGCTCGTGACCGCGCTCTGCTGATCCAGGAATTCGGGCCAGACCACAGATGCGCGCAGGCTGTTGGTCATCATCGCCATCGCCAGACCAAGCCCTACGCAGGTCACGGGGAACGCGTAACCGCCGCGGCCGCTCACGAATAATGCGTCAAGCAATTCCCACATGCTCAGACGCTCGGGCGAATTCGTCCATCCGATCACATAGACCGCCCGGGGAGTAAAGACGAGAGCGATCATGAGCACGCAGAAGACGCCCGCGACGAGCGCGAGAAAGCCGCCGTATAACAGCGCGGGGAATGGGCGAAACATCGACAGCAGGCCATACTCCCGGCCGATCACCATGCGGTAAAGAGTGAGGCCAAATACCGTTCCTCCGCCAATGAGCAAACCGGCGGGTGTTGCCGCGAAGAGACCGCGGAATGCGCTCGCGCCGTCTTGCACGCACGACCAATTGAATAAGCTGGGAAGCCATTTGATCCCGGCAGCCCCGGCCATCGCAAACATGATCGCGGGGGTCAGGACAAAAAGAAATACAGGCAACGAGCTTCGAAGCCGTACAAAGTGGCTGAGCCACTGCGCCGGCCTGGCGTGCGGGCGCGGCAAACGTGCAAACCAGTCGGCGAAGCGCGGCCGTTTTTCCTCCATGTCGGCCACCGAGACCAGCCGGGCCAGCGCCGCGCGCACATCGGCCGGCAGGCGGACGGCGTCCGGCGCGGAGTGCTCGCGGAGAATGCGGTCGAACGGAGCCTCGCCGTCGATCGAGACGAGCGCCTGCGCGGCGGCGAGTTTTACCCTTTCGCTGTCATCCTTCATGAGGAGGTGGATCAGCGGCTCCTCGAACTCGGCCGCGTACGTCCCGCGCAACAGGCGGGCCGTGTTGCGCCGCAAGTCCTCCGACTTCGCTGTCAGGGCGCGCCGCAGGGATTCGTCCCAGATCGCGGGATGGTGCTGCTTGAGATCGCGCGAGAGCTCCTCCGGCGCCGTTCCGCCGGCGAGCTCGCGCTCGAAATCCGCCCCGATGGAGTCCCGGATAAAATCCGAGAGCGCCTCGTACCCTTCCGCATTCAGCAGATGAGGCGCTTCCTTGAGCAGGCGTCGCCCTTCCTCGAGCGCGACCCCTCGGGGAAGGAGCAAGCTCGGATCGCCACCCTTGGCCTTCCAGTGCGCATGCGCCTGCGAGACCTGGCTGCGAATGCGCAGACATTCGCGGTTGCCCTGGATCCAATCGGAGATAATCGGCCAGCGCTTCAACAGCGCTTCGTGCGTGAGGGTGACGTTGGCGACCCCCTTGTCGTTGTCGGTCGTGAGGAATCGCGCCTTCACCAGCGCCATGGTGAGCAACGCGCGCGGGCTGTCGGCATCGGGGCCCGTCAGCTCGGCCAGGCGTGGACGGAGGCGCACTGAAAGGAACTCTTCCCCCGATCCGGGATCGACGGAAACAAGGAGCGGCAACAACTCGGGCAAGGCCTCCTGCGTTTTGACCGACAACCCTTCAAAGACTTTGGTGGCGCTTCGTGTGATGGCTCCCTCGACTTTGCCGATCTCGCCGTAGGCGGAGTTCGTGAGCACCAGATGCCGAGGCGATTGTTCGGGCGACGCTGCGGCTTTGATCGCGGCTTCCTTGACCGACTCTTCGTACAGTTCCGCGAGGGCGAATTCGAGGAGCGGCAGCGCGCCGGGATCGACCAACGCATCTCGCAGGATGCGCTCGCTGAGCGAGCGGGTGGCGTCGCGCTCAAACGTGATGCCGGCCGTGCGGGCCGGCTTCTCGATGATCTCGGCGAGCGCGACCTCATCTGGCCGGATGAGATCGAAGAGTCCTCGATCTCCCTTCATGCGCAGGAAGGTCGGGCTCTCCTGGGCGTGGTGATAAAAATCGCTGCGCAGAGTCGACACCACCGCGAAGCCGGGAAGCTTCGCCAGGATCTCGACGGCCGCCAGGAACGCTTCCGGCGATATTTTTTTGTCCGACCAGAGCTCTTCCATCTGATCGAGCACCAGCAACACCGAGATCTTTCCCCGGGCGTTCTGTTCTTCTTCTTGGAGCACCGGTTTCAGCAACTCCCGGACGGCCTCCTCGTTGCGGTTCTGGAGATACCTCTGGAGGTTTTGACGCCGTTCCGCCCCGAGGGCAGGAAGCGGATCGGGCAGACGGAATGACTCGTCTTTCGTCCTGGGCGAAGCGGCGAGGCAATCGACGAGCGCGGCGAACGAGTTTTCCCTGCCGCCGGGCGTGAGCACGGCTACCCGCCACTGCAGCACCGATTCGTCGACGGAGCGGTTGATGAGCTTCGCGGCGAGGCCCGCCCGGGCCAGCGATGACTTGCCGGAGCCGCTGGCGCCGACGATGCAGACAAAGGCACATCCTTCCGCGGTGCGATCGCGCAACCTTTTGTGCAGGTCATAGATCTCTTCTTCGCGCCCTCGGAAGATCGGCGCGTGGTGGACGTCGAAGACACCGAGCCCGCGGTAGGGCGGCTCCTTCCAGACGATCGAGCCGCCCTCCAAATCGAGCTCGTCGAGCGCGGCACTGAGATGCTTCGACAAGAGTTCCGCGAAATCGTCCGGCTGCTTGTATTCGGTATACGCGCGCTTGTTGCGGCCCCCGGCATCCTGGAAGTTTTCCGCGCGAAAAGAGGCCAGCAGCTTTGCCTGGTCGACGATCTCATTGAGCTTTTCCCGCGGGACGCGAGTGAACTCTTCCCTGAATCCTTTGTCGTCATCGCGAAAGTAGACGAGGATTTTGGGCCCGTTGATCTGCTTGCGCTTGTTTTCCTCCGCGAGCTCGAGCATGAAATCGAATTCGCGCTCGGTACCGCTCCGATATTCGGTGCCGTCGCGCCGGGTGATTTTTTCGTTGAGAGGACTGCCCAGTCTCCACCAGAAAACAAAGATCGCGATATCGATCGGCGACTGGTTCCGGAGCTTCTCTTCGATGCCTACCTGAAACGGGTCGGCCGCTGAAAGGGGCATGGTTTCCCATGTCACAAACTCGAGGACCATCCTGTCTCCGAAGACGCGCTGCAGGGTATTGACGACTCTTCGTGCTTTTTCGCGCTCCTCGTGCACATCGCCGGGGCTGCCGATGAAAATGCGGACGGTCTTCATGCGCGGCAGCCTTCTTGCCGGACGTCACTGAGCGCCGGGCGATATGTTCGTCGTCTCATCCGAGATGCTCCTAAGCCGCGGCGGACCGACAACCGCTTTAGCTTAGGAGTGACACCGAAGGTCAATTCCCTACCCGGATGCAGCCGGTCAAAGGAACCACTCTGCATCGCGCAGCAGGCGAAGCCACTCGTAGTGCTCTTCGCGCAGAGAACGCTCCGCGACGGCAACTTCGCGCCGGATCGCCCATAAATCGTCCTGGTCGAGTTTCTCCGCCGCCTGGTCGATCGTACGGAGTTTTTCCTCGTAGAGGTTTGCGCTGCGCTTCAACTCAAAGGCCGCGAACCACGCTCGTATACCGCCGCCAACCACCGGAATGATTGCCGCGAACGCGACGAACCAGGTTGCCGCATCCTCGAGCTCATGATGATAAAGCTGTGCACGCGGCTGACGCGCCGCGAAGTCCAGACCGAAGTGGAGAAGTACACAGGTGATGCTGGCAAAGAACAACCATAACGAGATGTGCTGCCACTCCCGCGTCTCTTTTACGCTCTTGGTGAACCGCTTGAAGTACCGGCGCTGGTACGCCAGGCGTTTGACCCGGTAATAGGCGATCAGTGCCCGCGCGAATGAATTGTCATGGAACCGTGGCGGTCCCGGCTCCTCGTCCGCGAAGTCGGCCTTCTCCGACCACTTCTCCGCGAGGTAGAAGTCGGCCGCCGCCGGGACCTTCCGCAACTCCGCTTCAACCCACGCTTTCCAGGGCTCGCCGGTACCCATCCACAAGCGGTCAAGCGCGCGAAACTTGAGCATGCGCAGGCTCTCAGCACGATGCCGGTACCCCAGCCAGCGGCGATTAAACCTCGCGTAGACGCCGACGATCACTGCCAATAGCGCAGCGGAAACGGCGATTGCCTCGAGCAGACCGGGCACAGCCCTGAAGGCCTGCGACGGCGTCTCCCGCACCGCAAGTTGGAGGATGGCAGAGACAATGGCCGCCGTGCCCGCGAAGATCGCCGTCCGAGCGAGATGGCGATGACGTGTTTGGTTTCGCTTCGCCGCGTCATCCGCGGCAATCCACTCCTTGCTCACGGTGCCGGCCAGCCAGCGCAGCGCATCGATCAATTGACCGTCGCACTCAGTCATCGCGATTTCCCGCGAGTCGTTCATGTCGAAATCGTTATGACGCGACGTCTTCGAAAGTTCTTTGTACAGACGCTCTTCGAAAACGCGGTCAGCCGGCGATGGGCTGAGTCGCGGCGCGGGCTCGATGCGGTAGCCGAGGGCGGTAATCCCTCGCAGGGCGCCGATGGCTGTTTGACGGTCGTACTCTCGCTCATTGTCGGTAAGCTCGTCATACGCGACGAGTCCCGGGTGCGTCTTGGCAAGATCGTCCCGCTGCGGCCCGTACTTCCACCCTTCCTCGATACGCCGTTGTGCCCAGAGGTCGTGCGTGTTTCGCGCGAGTTGCTCGGTCAACGTGGCGATGCCAGGCTCCAATTCGACCGAGGCCGTGTCGATAGGATTCGGTGTGAAGGTCATGCTCGTTCTCTGTCCGCCGATTCTACGGCAAGACTGATGGCGGGAAAGATTTACGATTCGCATCAGCCGGCGCATTCGCCAAGAAAACGCCGACTTCGCGGGTGAACGACACCGGAGGTCGTGGTACCACGGCTAAATTGGCTGTGGCGGGAGGACTCGAACCTCCGACCACCGGATTAACAACTCCGCGTTTGTCTCGGGACATACGCGGATATCTCCTTTCCTCAGCATGTTACCTCGATCTGGACTTGTCCGCACCTGTGCGAAAACGCGCGAATTAGACGCGATCGTTCCCCCATGGAGGCATTCCCGGGTTGAGTAGGCAGGATTGCCGTGTACGCGGAACAAATGGGCGACCTTGAGCTATCCTGGCGGTCACTTTCCGCCCTCTTGTCGCCGATCTCATTGTCGCCTTTCCGCGCGACTACGCCCCCGAGGGCTTGACGCGCGGTAGAGACTTCACGAACGTCCTCGCGTCAATCTCAGCGCGATTCCGCATCCGGTACCCGCCATGGCGACAATGAGAGTGAAGATCGCCAACCCGATGACAGAGACGTACGGACGGACCGGCGTGACCCCGGCTTTCCTACCAGATCGCCAAGTACCGTTGGTAGTGGTGAAGTGCGTGTACCGAGCGAGCGAGGCGACGGTGTCAACGGGGACGCCCCGACCGCAGGAGCTGTGTGACGAGCTACGGCCGAGCGATGCGGCGTGAACGCTCTGCGACGCATCACGAACGGCGTGACGAAGCATCATCGCAATCGACGCCCGCGCGTCTGGAGGGAACAGAAGAACTCGGTTACCGTAGACCGCCGCCGTCCCTCCCGCAAAAACAGCATCTAAGGTCGCGGTCGGAGACCTTGAGGCGCGGGCTCTCCGATCGCCGCAGCCCGGCGAAGGTTGCGCCGGTGAGCATCGCGACGGCTCGCACGCAATCGAAGTAGCGCAGCTAATCGTACCAGCGGGTACGGGCAATAGCGCAGGGGTAGGGAAAAGTGCCGATGTGTCACTCCTATAGGTGAAGCACACATCACAAGCGGTCAGAGAGATGGATGGGCGCGTATGCGTTCTGGCACTGCGAGAATGCTTGCTGGTGGTCACGCGTTGTGAGACGTCGATCTCGCGACGGTGCGCAAGAGGTGTTATGAGACAGATCATCGCAGGTGTCACACTCGACACGCGAATCACATTTCTGAGCTGCGAGAGGAAGTCAGCCCAGCCGGCGTCCGCGACCACTGGTACGGCGACCGTTTCGATCCGGCAGCAATCCCCAGAACGCTCAGGATCGAGGGCGTGCGTGCGTACCGTGCATCACAGAGTGGCGTGCAAACGCGCCAAGGATCGCGGTGCGAGAGGAAGGCCCGCCTACTTGACGCCCAGGCACGATCCTAGGATTCGAGCGCTAATCAAAGCCGACGCTGCGGACCGGGGCTCCGAGAGTTCATGAGCGACAAGGACGATCGTCGGTATCTCCGCCTTGATGAGTGGACGTTTGAGGACTGGTTCTTGCCACTCCCGGCGATGGAACAGCAACCCGTAATCAAACGAATCGAGCACGAAGTCGAAGCCGCAGATATAGGCAACCATCCCTTCTTCCGCTTGGCATGCCGTTCTCGGCCGGCGTTGGAACTTTGGGTTACTCAAGAGCTGGTCATATCGAATGCGTTCTCTCAAATTGTGCTTGCCGCCGCGTCGCGCATAGTCAACTAACCGCAACCACGGGTATCCCGAAGCGTTCGGCCACCTCGGCAAGTGTTCCCTTGGAATCGGTGGGCATCTTGCGTTTGACGTCTTCAATCCGTGGGTCAGGCTAAGGTACACGCCCCACCCATATCCCGCAAATGGTCGCAGGGCCGTCGATCGACGCTGACTCTGTCTGATCCCGCAAGTTCATTTCGAACGGTTTGGAAGCAGCCCCGGAAGAGGCTCCCTGAGTGCACTCCATCGGCGCGACATCGAACGAACGATGAAGCGAAGAAAAGGAGCCTGCCAATGAACGACTTTGATTCTCGCAGAGAGCAAGGCGATGCGTTGCGCCTGCGCTGCGTGCGCGAAATTACCGATGCGGACGACGAGACCCTCACCATCGTGAGCGCCCGTCTTGAACCGCGTGCAACCCAACCCTCAACCCGTACGCCGCACCCGGCGTCGGAACGCGGCGCCTGATGCCGAGGCAGGTGCCAAGTGAAGCGCCGGAGCCTCGCCGTTGTTCTCATTCTCGTTACTCTTCTGGCGGGACTTTCCGCGAGCTGCGACTGGAGCAAGCGAACGGTCGTTGACATGGGTCTCGTCGATTCGCCGGCGCCACCGCCGTTCGTGGACGAGATGGTTTGCGACGGCAGCCGAGGTTCGACCTGCTCGGCATCAACGCTAGAGCAGGTGTTGACACCTGCGCTGACCGCCGCAGCGTCACGGCCGGGAAGCATCGTCCGTCTCTGGATGCAGGGCTCTACCGTCGAAAGAACGCGGTTCGTGTGAACGGCGACGAGTGTGAAGCCGCAGCGATCTGGAAGGCGCGCCGTCCACGACGCCGAATCGCGATGGGTCGCGAAGAGCTTGCGAGATGCTCTCTTGGCCGCCCGTCCCAGCCTCGGCTGCCATGCGTCTCGCTCGCCGATCGCGGAGACCGTAACCCGCGTCTCTTTGGCAACCGCACCGCAGGGCGCCGAACGCTGGATCACTGTCGTGAGCGACGGCTTGGAGGTCTCGGACTTCGCTAACTTCGAGTGCGGGACGTTGCCTCGGGCATCGACGTTCGTGCAGTCGCTCCGGCGCAAGCGCGTGCTCGGACCTTCTTCGCTCGCTCGAATCCACGTCCGGATGTGCTTTCTCGACCTCGCGCCGGTAGACGCCGGCCGTTGCCCGATGACGGTAGCGCGAGCCATTGATGTGCGTGCGCTATGGGCGTCGGCGCTCGCCGCTGCGGGTTCCCGCGATGTCCAAGTCACGGACGGCGCTCCCACCCTCTGGAACGAAATCCCACAGAACCAAAAGGAGAACAACCCATGATCGTACGAAGAGCAGTCGTCGCCCGCGCTCGCGAAGATGCCGCGCGCGGCATCTACCAACCCGATTCCTACATCGTTGCTAGCCAAGGGCCGGAGCCGTCGTTCGATCCGGTCGCGAACCTACAGCACGCAAACGTCGGTAGCCATCTCCAGGACCCGACCATTGCCGAACTGCAGGAGGACATACGACGCGATGAGGACGAGCTGGCGCACCATCCCTCGGCGCACCTGCTCCTTGTCTTTCTCATTGTTCTTCTTTTCCTCGAAGCGGCCGACGCGATCTACGTGATGAAGACGATCGGGCTCGCAAATCCCGAGCGGATCATCTTCGGCTCGGCGTTCGCCGTGTGCGTCTTCTTCACGGCGTGGCTTGCCTCACGAACGGCGAATCGCCTCCTTTCAATAGGCGCAATTGCCGCGCTGGGGGTCTTGATCGCCGCGCTCTCGGTCATCCGGGTCGACGACAACGCAAGCGAAGGAGGCTCGAAGGCCGTTGGTCTCGCAACCGCCGTCATCATGACCGCGGTCACCATTGGGCCGGCGCTCATGGCCGAGCACATCCTGCGCCTCCTCGCGCCGGCGCTGCCGCTCATGCGGCGGGTACGCCAGCTCAGGCGCCGTACCAAGCGAGCGTCGTCATCGCGGACGGGCGCGACGGGCTTTGTGACACGTCTCGCCAAACGCCGCGATGGATGGCAGCAAGAAGCAGCAAGGCGTCGCGCGATCTATGACGTTGCGTACCGCGCGGCGCGGGCGGAGCTCGGCGGCCAAGAGTCGCTCGGCGAGTCTCCAACCGCTCTTGAACTTGCACCTCGTTTTTCCTCTCAACCCGCCAACCAACGTGACCAGCAATAAGGAGAAACCATGCCATCGAACGCACCTGTCCGCACCACGCCTTCAAGCGACATGCAGCCGCAACGAGCACGCGTCGAAGTACTCACCGCGGGTGCAAATCGCGGCGCGCGCCTTATGCAGCCCGCATTTGCAGAGTTCAATCGCGCCTCAAATCGATTTACGCTCGCGCCGGTCTACGCCGACCCGGTGCCAGACCGTGCTGCATCGCTTGTGCGAGAGGCGACGAGCCGTGGCATTCCCGCCCGTGGCGTAGAGGCGCGTGTGGAGGAGATCCTGCCCGCGCGCGAGTTCAAGCACCTGCCGCTCATCCTCAGCGTCGACAACCCGGAGGCGATCGCGAACGCACTCGAAGCCGCAGTCCTCACCGAGCGGCCGGTCTTCACGGCGGACTGAAACTCCGATGCTGAATCTGCGCATTTGTTACGCGATCGCCGGAGCCTGTGTCCTCTTCACGGTGTCCTTGCCGCTCGGCAAGATGGAGGTGGCGGGCAGGCTCCGGCGGGTGAGTGGCGCGCTCATGCTCCTCGCATTCGCGCCGTACGTGTTCGTCAATCTCGTGCGAGCGCTTGCTCATGATTCGCCGCGCGTTGTTGCGCCACCAAGCGGCTCGATAACGAGTGGCGGGTTCCTTCAGGTGGTAGGCGCGCTCGCACTCGTCGCGCCCATCGCCTACTTGATCTTGGTCGTGAGAAAACGGCTCACGATCCACGCGAAGGACCGGGACAGCGAGTGGAAGCAGGTGCGCTCGTCGGGCAAATGGCCCGTCGAGCATGACCGGCGGCACGAAGACAACGCGCCGTCGCTCTTCGATGAAGAAGAAGAGGAATCGTGAACCATGGCTGCCATCTTCAAGTCCTTTTTCTCCTCCGCCGCGATCGCCGTGGGCCGGACCGATCTCGCGCTGAGATTAGGCAAGAGCACTTCGTATGTGCGTGCGCTGCGAAACGAGCGTGCGGGAATGGGTGATGAGCCGCCGACACCTGCGGCGATCTACGCAGCGGCGGCGCGGCGGATGGACGGAGCGCAGCCGATGACGTTCGGCACGCTGCCCTCGGGTGAGCGAGTGAGGGTACGCAGAGAGCTTGGTCTCATGAGCGCCCTCATCTTAGGCGCAACGGGCGCGGGCAAATCCCGGCTCCTGATCGCGCTCTTATTGGAGCCGCTCCGTAAGGTTATCGATGAACTCCGCCTCGACGCCCACCGGCATGCTGACGTTGGCGTCGAGCTGGAGCTTATCGATCCCAAGTTTGAGACGTTCGATTTGTTCCGCAAGTGCGTGGCCGCCTTGTGGCTTGGCGCGAACGACGCCGGCCGCGAGCTCCTCGAACGATCCGTGCGCGTCATCGATTGGTCGCACGAACGAGTCACGCCGCTCACGCCTTTAGACAATCACTTCGCCGAGATCTCGAACGCGTATTTGGCCCATCTGCGCGCGGACGTGAGCACGCGCACGAGCCCGCAGTCGTACACCGACGCCATGCGGCAGCTCCTCTATATGTTCGATTGGCTCTTGATCGAGTTGCGGTATCCCTTGAGCTACCGCTTCGCCGTCCGCTTCATGCGCGACACGCGCGTGTTCCGGAGCCCGAAGTCCGCTACTACTTCGAGAACTTTGATCTCACGGTACCGCGCCAGACCCGCGACGGTTTCCTCCGCCGCGTGCAGTACGGCACGAGCTTTCCGGAACTTCGCGCTTCCTACATTCCGCCCGAAGCAATGGACAAGCTCGGCCTCATGAAAGAGGCGCCGATCACGCTCGTGAACACCGCCTGCACGACGACGTTACCTCAGGCGCTCGGCTACGAGCGCGCCGCTTGGCGGGCAACCGACGTTCTCTGCGCAGCGCCACGGCGCGACCCGCGCCGTCCGAAGTCGTTCGTCCTCGAAGAAGCAGTCCGGTTCCTAGAAGACGCGAACGCCGATCACGTTGAGACGCTTCTGACGGGGTTGCGCACGCTCCGAAGCGTGAACATGGGCATCGTCCTTACGGCGCAGGATTTCTCGAACGCGGTGCCGGCGAACGTCGCACGCACGGTGCTTCTGAACACGACCTGGATCGCGGGCTTCCGAGCGCGCGAGGACGCGCAGATTTTCTGGCCGCATGTGGTCGGCGTCCCCGATGACCGCCGCACCGAGAGCGCGAAGAGGGACGCCTATCTCAGAGAGATGGCTGGACTCGCGCGGCAGCGCTACCTCCTCCTCGTCAAAGGGAATCCGGCGCTGCCGCTCCGCGCGCCCGACGTGCCGAAACCGGGCGAGGCGCTCGGCGTGTCGGAAGACGAGCTCCTCGACGTCTTCAACCGGCAGATCTCCGCGAAGTCAATGCTCCCGACCGGAACCGCGATGAAACTCATTGCGGAGTGGGAGGCGCGGGTCGTGGAGCAGGGCGAAGCAAGACCCGCGGCAACGAAGAGCGCACCTCGCAAGCCATCCATCACGAACCTCGCTGACCTGAAGCGTTTCTTCACGACCTCGGAGGAGAAATGAAGAAGCGGACCGTCGCGTGGCATGTCATGCTCGCGCTCCTCTACGTGCTCGCGCTGCCGATCTACGCAGCGACATGGTTGCGGCGGACAGTGAAGTCCGTTCTCCATCTCTCGGAGCTCCGGAAAGGATTCATTGACTGTCCGCACTGCGGCGTCAGGAACCCGCTCGACATCCTAGCCCTCTGCCGCCGCTGCGGGATGGCCGAGTTCGGATCGCGGCTCTACTGCACGACCTGCAAACAGGTCACGACGGCGTTTCCGTGCGACCGCTGCACAGCAGCGATCAAGGTGCTGTGATGTACGCGATTCGTCGTGACCACGCTTCTGAACGGTCGACGCTCCGATCGGCGACACCTTCGGAACTTCTAGGACGCAACGGCAAGCCGCCGCTCGTTCTTCATCCCAAACATCATCTTGAGCGAAAGGAGGTTGCGCATTTCTTACCCGTTGTACCCGCGAGGCAAGCTGCTGTGCATCACTCATCAAAACAATCACTCACATGAACACCATTACCCGCACTATCTCCGCAGAAACTGAAGACGGACAGCTGATCGATATCCCGGCTTCGGCATGGGCCGACGTTGTAAAGGTCGCCAACGAGGAGTTCGGCGCTTTCGTCAACATTCATGTCCATCCTGAAGTCGGCGCGTATCACGACGGACCGCTCATTCCGTTTCCGCACTTCTTGATCGAAGCAACGCTGGATCCGAGTCACAACGGCGCCTTCATCGAGAGAATCGATCCCCTCATCAACGACGTAGTCGCACGTCACACACAGCTGCTCTTGGTTGCAACGAAGTAACGAATGCCAATACACCTCCAACGCTCGAGCTGCACACGGTCCCGCCGGGGATGCCCGGCGCGCGAACGTTCGTTGTCGCCTCGCTCTTCGCTCCTCGCCGAGCGGCCCGGCACGAAGAAACGGAACCGCGCCCGCCAAACTCGCGGGACCGTGCTGCAGTCAACCATCCTCGTCACGACACGTAGGCATCCTGAACAGACTCACGGGTGTTCGCGATGGACATCCTTCGTCAGGTGAGCGCTACGACCGCCGCGAGTCAAGAGGTCGAGAGCCATTCAGCAGAGACGCCGCGTACTCGTCGCGGCCCTGATCCGCGTAACGGAGCTCTCAGTTCCCGTGACCTCGCCGCTCTCCAGTTCATCGGCCAAGCCGGCGAGTTGGCGCAGTACCAGTTGCACGCGCAGGTCTTCGGAGATGTGAGCGAAGTTGTCGTGTCGCGGTTTGTTCGACATGCGCTGAAGCGCGACCTCATTGCGACGGCACGATGGCGTGGCATCGGGATCAACCGGTTACGGCTCACAACCCGTGGTCGTTCAGAGCTCATGCGACATGGCATCGGTGTCGAAGAGCTCTTCGTCCTTCGCAACCCGATCGCGGAGGGCCACATTGAACACCAGCTTTGGATCGTCGACTCGCTTGTCATCCTTGGACGAGCCGCGCGGAAACCTGATCTCTTGCTGCCGGCGTGGGCACTGCAACGCCGCTTCACGCCGCGGCCAGCGGCAATCCCTGATGTGTTGGCGTCGTTTGTCTCGCCGCCGGAGCAACCGGCACTTCTTCTTGGCGTAGAGATCGACCGCGGTTCAGAAAATCTCGGCTCTATCTTTCTCCCGAAACTCGCAAAGCTCTGCGACGTGCTTTCGTCTTGGGCGGGAAGCGCTGCGTGCGCGATCGTCGTGCTCACGAACAACCTGCGCCGTCGCGACGCGTTGCGCACCCGAGCAGGGCCGTTACCGTTGCCCGTGATCGTCGAGCTGCTTCCCCAAACGCCCGGTCGTCCCGGTCTCGCGGAGCTGGCGACGACATTCACCTTCATCCAGTAGGAGGTGGCTGAATTCTACCCGTGTATTCGACCGTGCGAACGTGTTAACAGGACTGACGCGGCAAGTGCTTCAGCGGCAGCAGTTAGCGTAGGCGGCTAGGTGGCGCTTCTGAGCAGAACTACTGCAATAGAATCGCTGAATGGGTGACGAGATCATCTTCTTCGATAACAGCGGCTTGACTCGGCTGTTCGAAGAGCGCGACACGGATCGCGCGGCGCTCGTGGCGGGCCTCAGAACCCTCGGCACACCCCGGGTCTCCGCGTTGAATGTCTACGAGACCGCGCGAACGCCGAGCGAAGAAGTCCGGTTCGCCAAGCTGCACTTCTACCGGGAGGTAGGGGGAGACGCAGCGCCGGTCGCTGACCCTATGGCACTCCTCGCCGCACGTGCGTGCAGCTACCGCGATGGAAGCGGCAGCGTAGAAGTCATCGACGAACTTGCCCGCCGCATCCTCATCGGCCCTCAGATCGTTACCGGCGACATTCGGGCTGACTTGAGTAAATGGAGCAAGAACCAGGAGCGCGATTTTGCGGAGATGCACACCCAAGTCCGCACGGCTTTTGACGCAGCCTACGAGGGCATTTCGACGCGCTTCCGATCCGAGTCCGACTTTCTTCAAATGCTGTTCGCGTTGCCAGAGTTGGTCATCCATCCGCTCATCGCGCCGCCTTACCATCTCTGGACGGGCGAAGAGTTGGAACCAAATGAGACCGGCCGCTTGCTGGATACAACACCGGAATGGCGTGTCTTCGTCGCGGCCCTACTCCATGCCTTATGGTTGCGGTCGGCGACTTCTACCGTCGCATCATGGAAGCGCACCGGCATCTTCGACACAGGTTCGGCCGCCTACCTGCCGTTGTGCGACCGCTTCATCACTGCTGACCACGCGCAACTCGCGACGCTGGAGGCGGCGAACGCGTTCAACCCGCGTCGAACGAAAGTTGAAATGTTTTCAGAACTCAAGTCTCGACTTCTGCTTTGACGTTCCGTCACCGAGTTTTTCGTCCCAATCGCGCCGGCGCGATATCGAAGATTGAGACGGGATCACCGTCGTCGCGTTCGGCGTTAGGCCAGTCGAATCTATCTACGTGACACATGCTGGCGCGATTGCGTACGTCAGCATTGGCACCTCGCGAAGGCGATCTGCTCCCCGTTCGGCAGCCGTAAAACTCGTGAGGTGTCCGTCACTCATGCATGAGGAAATCTATGAGAATCGTGCTCTTCATCGGTGTGATCACCATTGCCACACTGCTGATCTTTGCGGCGGGATGCGCAACGTACCGAACTGGGCCGGAGTCGCGGCCCGAGCTGAGATGGACAACTGAAGGAAGGAATCACCTTGGAATCATCGAACTGGACGATCAAGGATGGCTGCGCAAACCAGAAGACGCGAAATACGTTCTGGACCAGATCGAACAGATTGCCGCAGGCGGCCCGACGAACATCGTGGTTTTCGTACACGGGTGGCATCACAACGCTAGCGCCGATCCCGAAGACTGCAACCTACGGTCATTCAAGCGAGTGCTCGCGCGAGTCGATGAAGAGATGCAAATCCCTCTTTACCAGGAAGCGCGCAAGGCGGTCTTCGGAAATCCAGAAGCGCACATCGTCGGCCTGTACATTGGTTGGCGAGGACGCTCGCTGCCGGGTTTCTTGGACTATCTGACCTTCTGGGACCGAAAACCAGCGGCTAGCCGGGTCGGCCACGGCGACTTGCCGGAGGTGTTCACGCGATTGGCTTCCATCTACGCGAAGGGGAACGATCCTTCACGGGCGAAACACAGCTACACAGGGCTTGTAACGATCGGGCACAGCTTCGGGGGTCAAGTCGTATTTGCCGCGGTAAGCGACATCCTGAAGTCGCGCGTCGCCGAAGCGATTCCACTGTCGGCGACGATTCAGTCTCCGGTTCCTCAAATCAACGGCTTCGGTGATCTTGTTGTTCTCGTGAATCCAGCGTGCGAAGCTTCGGTCTATAACTCAATAGACGTCCTCACGCGTCATGCGCAATTCGGTGCCATGCAGACGCCTGTCATGATGATCGTGTCGTCTGAGGCCGATTGGCCGAATCATCGCCTGTTTCCATTCGGGCGTTTCTTGTCTGTGCTGCACGAGCCATTCGGGAATGGTCCGCAGTTTTCGCAGAAACTGAACGCGATGGGCTGGTACAAGGCCCAACTGACACATTGTCTCGCTCTCGACGGCGGACCTGGATGCGATGGCGCCGCGCCGAAGGTCGTGAAGTTCGACATGACTAAGGAACCCACGGCTGACGCTCACCGACCGGGGTCGTCGACCTGCCCGGAAGCGGACGCGATCACCTTGGATGTCGGTCAGGCAAAGCGTTTTGCCGGCGTCTGGACGGAAGAGTTCCTGCTGCATCCCGAACGTATCCAGCTTGCGTCTGACTTCGCAGCGGCAGGTGCGCGCTTCTACCGAACCGAACCGGCACTAGACCCGAACAACCCTTTCGTGGTCGTGAAAGCGACTCGGGAGGTTTCCGGCGATCACAACGACATGTTCAATCCGACGCTCGTCAGTTTTCTAGTTCGCTACGCGGCCGGCACGCAGTTGAAGCGGTTGGCGCCGAGAATTCTCGCGGGGATGGCTCATCAAGTTCCCCCGAATTAAAAAAAATGGCGTCTGTGCTGCAGGAATGGCGCGGCATGCCGGGTCCGTGACCGTTGTTGAGCAGTAGCGTGAAACAACATTATCTCGCCCAGACGTACCAGAGCGGCTTCCTTGATCCGAAGCCCACGCCTGGTCACGATCCGTATACTTGGATCTACGTTCGCGCGAAGCAACGGTGGAAGTCGAAAGCCCCGAAAAACTTCGCCTGGATCACGGACCTCTACACCGTATTCCAGGCTGATGGCACGCGCGAGGACATGATCGAGAAGTTGCTCGGTGCGTACGAAGGCCGGTTTACCACGGCAATGCGGAGCGACATTTCGCGGAATCCGCTGTCCGATGACGATCGAATAGGTGTCGCCGGCTTCATGGCGCTCCTGCTCATTCGACCGCCCCGCTTCATCAAGGAATTCTTGCCTCGTGTCTTTTCCGATGAGGCGACACTGCGCGCCCTCACGGAGAATGTGCCGCGGTTCGCCGAAGCGCTGAAGAAGTCATTCCGAAATCCACACCCGAAGGACATCGCCACGTGGTTTGCCACACTTACCGAGAATGAACAGAAACTCGTCATTCTGAGGCTTCTGATTCCGGCCGTAGAGAAGACCGCGCAAAAGCTGTACGACTTGAGCTGGTTATTCCTAGTTACCAGTTCCAACGACAGGCTGATCTCGTCGGACACGCCAATGTCGTTTACGAACACCTCGGGACAAGCTGCACCGCTCGACCTTCAGCAAATCGATGATCCGAACATTGAAATCGCCATGCCCATGTCGGCGCACCTCGCATTGGTTCTTCACCATCACGGCAAAAAGCGCTCGCAGTCGGCGGGACCAGCAAACCCCGGTGCCGCTGCTGACCTTAATTCCAGAGTCCTCTGGCAGTCGCGTGACTTCGTCTTTACGTCGGGCAGGAGCTTTCCAGGGGACGAGGAACTGAGTGCTTGGACGGCGCGCACGCCCATGCCGGACCTCTCGCGAATCCGCGTACTCGTGACGCGTCTCGCGAAGTAACAACTATTCACTCTTCCGGCAGAAGCCTCGCTCTGAACTCCGTCCATCGGAGGACTCGCGTACGCGGACGGCGGCGATTGAGCGTATTTGCGATGCGCAGCGCCTCATATTGGCCGCCATTCTTCAGATCATGGGTAACGAAGGTATCGCAGAGAGGAAGGTAGGCTGCTGACCAAAGATCCAGAACGCCCACGGTACTTTGCAACCCGTCAGCGGGGACCCACACTGCCGCGTAGTAGACCGACAGTGCGACGGAGGCAAGGTAGACCGACCAAATACCGGAGCCCGCTTCGAGAAGTGCTTCCAGCCTGCTGAGCGGGAGAACTCGGCCAGTTGCAAGTTTGTAGAATTGAGACGGGAATGAGTAGTGCAGCTCCCAGTTACCCGCGATCAACTGGCGCAGCACGTCGGCCGGCCCGCGAGGCCGCTTCGTGGGCTCGGCCGCGCACAATGCGTCCGTTTTATTTCGCAATGCTGCCGCCGGCTCGTCGTGAAGTTTCTCATTGGCTTTCGTCCATCGCGTAATTTCCTCTCGGCCGCCTTCGAGCAGCGCGTTAGGCTGCGAGAATAGAAACCATAGGTCACGCTGGTCCGGCGGTATCGTAATCACGATGTTCGCGACACGGCTCTGAAACGCGCGAGTAACCGATTCGAGAAGTTCGTTCGGAAGCGCCAACGGTTCCAGATTCTTCGCCAGCGTTTTTGCGAGCTCGCGAAGCTTCTCGCGTCGATCGACGTTCGTGGTTTTGGCTATCTCGATGACATTCAAGGCCGAGATGTAGACGTCCATTTCGCTGAGGATCGTTGCCACGAGTTCCGCGCGCCGGGGATCATCGGCCAACTGATTGATTACGCTGGTGTCGAAGCAGACGATCATGTACTGAGTATCGCATTGGTACATCGTGACTTTGCAGCTCCGAGGATGTTCCATCGCTCGGGCTGGTGGTGAACCGATGTTGCCGAGCGTGCAACGTGGGAATCGGATGCTGGAGACAGACGATAGCGCCAAGCCGAAACGTGGCGGTGACGACCGTCCCTTTCCCTAGCTAGCGTGTCATCGTCCACGTACGCCTCTCTGACTTTGCACGTGACATGCATTGCATGTGTGTATGGGTAGCGAGGAGGTGAGCACGCATGGGAGAACTTAACGAGTGGGGCAAGGCGATTGGCAACATCATTCGAAGTGGCGGCACGACAACCGAAGATCCAACGCCCAGTCACAGCGATACCGATGACGACTCCGATTACAGCGACTTCGAGAACGTGGGCGGCGGTGATCGCGGCGACGACGACTAACTGTTTATAGATTTGTGTCGAATGGCTTGTCCTTCGTCGGGGTCTGAAGCAAAAGGTGCCCCGAGGTTTCCCTTGGAGCACATATGTTTCTGTTACGCACAGATGAGCGGGCACTTGCCTAGCCGGAATCGCTACTTCGTTGTCAGAATCGTGAGCGTCACCGAATACGAGAAATCGCATGGGCTACCGCTCGACCAGACCATGAAGTGATCCGCGGATCGCGCGACGTTTATCGGTCCATCCTTCTCGCCGCGGTGCCGATACGGAGTAACGTGGACGCTGTATTTCGCGCCCGACGTCCTCGGCAGAACACCAGCAGCCGCACGACTTTGAACAAGCATGGGAGCCGTCCGCCTGAAAACAGTAAGACCCGCCGGCGGCGGGTCTTACTGTTTTCGTATCAGGTTAAGGGTCTATTAGCGGCTATTCACGTCGACGCGGCTCGACTTCGGCCGGTGCCAAGCGACTCGCAAAGTATGCGGTGTAGCTTTCGTCGCCAGACGCGGCGAGCACGCCTCGCCCGTCGAGGCTCTCCAGCGCCTTCCTCGCATCGTCCGGAAGCGCAACAGTGTGTAGTACATGTAGCGCCTCTCCTCGAACGGGGTCTGGTAGCGCGAGATCAGATGCGACGGAAGTCAACGCGGAGAGGATGTCGGCATAGTTGTCGGCATTCTTGCTCGCAATGGCGCGCAACTCATCAGCGGCCGCAAAACCAGTTAGCAACTCGGGTTCTGGGAAGTTGTACATCGACAACATCGCGTAATGCTCAGGATTCTTGAGATCACTCATGAGGAGTGCGATGCGCGCCGCAGCACCGTTGCTAAATTTCAGCGCATTTACTGTTTCTGGAAGAAAAACGCCGGCCTTCCGAACCTGCTGTTTACGTGCGGCGGCATACACATTCTCCGACTCCTGCACCGCGGGATACCACGGCATGCTCTCTCGAGCCGATAGTAACTCGTCCGCCGGGGTCGCGACAACGCCTACCTCACGGGCCATCGAAACGTGGACATCAGAGCCACCATTGATGGCAGACGCGGAGATGGCCGTACCGGCGCCGAACCGTGTGACCGTCCACGCCGTTCCGTAGACCGCGACGGAGTTGCGCAGTGCATGGCGATATTGACCAGCAGCGCCATACTTGCTGACGACGATCGTATCAAGTCCAAGCCAAGGACCGTCGATTGTAACGCTGTGTTTCGTGTTGCCGGGCCTGGCTCTGTCCTTCGCGGCGTCAGTGTTACCGTAAATCCAAATTATCGTGTCGCCCTTGGCAGGTTTGGCCGGGCACATCGGAGAGTCGGTGCGAAGAAAATCGTCTGCAAGGGGTACCCACGAACGACGAAAGTCGAATGTCCGGCCGTGGCAATTCCACGCAATCGAGCCAGTGTACATTCGGTCTGCCGGCCGAAAACCGACCTGCTTCTCTACGGTTGACCACGACGAACCACACACCATCGTGCCGGAGATGCAGTCACCGGCGTAGTGATAGTGGATCACCAAGGCACCGCGTGCAGTTTTCAATGTGTGAGCGGCGGCGGTCGTTGAAACTACGACGATGAGGACGGCGAGGAGGCTGGATGCGGAATGGCGCAGTCGGGACATGGGGGCTCCGTTGGGTTTAGGGTTGATCAAGACTCCTTTGAATGCGTTGGTACAGCTTAGCACGAGGATCGTCAAAATAACACTTTCTCGACACTTGAGGGCGGCCACCGAGACAAACGCCAGTTTTTCCTGAAGTCGCCGGCGCCGGCTTGCGAGTTGACGTTTTTGGGCAAGACCGTCAGCTCGCATCGTTTGCAGCGATCTCATCGGAGAGAAGCGCCTCCTCGTACTTTTGCTCCCGCCGCCGATTCGTGACCGCGGCATACACCATCGTTGACGCGATATCGCGGTGGCCAAGCCAGTCCTGGACGTCGGCCGCGTCCCACCCCGCGTTCATGAGATGGACGGCGATCGAGTGCCGAAGAACGTGCGGGTGACAGCGGTCCACGGGCAGGTCTGCAGCGCCGGCATAGCGCCGGAACAGTCCATAGATAGTTGAGGGTGAAATCGGCTGGTTTCCACTCTGCCGGCTGACGAACAAGTACGGGTGCTCATCCTCGCTGAGTGATGCGAGGTACGTCCAGAGGAGCCGACGCGTCGCCGGATGGATCGGGTACTCCCCGGAAATCCCGCCCTTCTCGCGCGTGATCCAGACGCGGCCGTCTCTCAGGTGTTCACGCCGAATCGCTGCGGCTTCCTTCCGCCGCAGGCCGTAGCGATAGATGACATCGAAGAGCAACCGATCGCGCGCACTCGCCGCTGGAATCACGTCGAAGAACCGCTCCACCTGCGACTTCAGGAGGTAGGCGACCTGACGGCTTGAAGAGGGTTCGATGAGACGCATTTGGGTTGGTTTGTCGTTGCGGGAAGCCATCTTCACGCTTTTGCCCATTTTGGTGAACTGGCGAGCAGGTTGTGCGCCTCCAGATCATCAGGCTCGTGGCTCTCTTTTAATCTAAGACGCTCAGCGAAAGACGTAAAGAGTGGAGTAGACCGGGTTGAATGCAAAGCAAGAGCGGAGCGGCGGTCCAGTTGGGAGTTGTGGTGTTCTCGCAACGGCAGTCGCGTTCTGCGCGATGCCTCTCTTCGCGGCCAGTGAGCGGCCGCAGTTGTTCTCTCCCGACGGGTCCGACTCTCCGGTCATGCTCACTCAGCACGTTCGGGGCGCCGAGAGAGGCCGGGACCCATTAGCGCCGGACTGCTTTTCGTGCCCGAGTTTACGGCCCAGATCGCCGGAAAGAACCGGGTGCTGCGTCGCGATGGCGACATCGCTTGGACGAACGACGGTTTCTCCGTCCGCGCGAGCATCGATGCCAGCAACGACGAGTTCGCGGTCATGACGGTCGTAGGGCAGCAGGTCGGCGGATTGCTCGTGACCGACGAGGGGATGTTCGAGCTCTTTCCGGAAAAGTCCGGCTATCTGCTCCTGCAGGTCCACCCGAACCTCGACTGCCTGACACTCTCGGACGCGCCGCGCGACGACGCCGACATCGCGAGTCAGGCTTCAGTGGCGAAGGCCCTGGCAGCTTTTCTCGCTCGTCATCGTCCCAGTGTCCCGCCTCTACCACCCGCGCCGCGCCAATACCTCTTCCTCATCGATCAGTGGTACACCGGCGACATGCTCACGAAACTGGGCACTCTCGACGCCGTGCGCCTTAAGATCCAAATGAAGGTGGACCTCACGAACACCATCTTCACCCGCTCCGGGCTCGCGAACATCCAGTTCCGGACCCAGAACGTCTACCTCTATGGCGGCGCAGCCGAGAGCGGCGTAACGGACCAGCAACACCAGGAGATCGTTCAGTTCTCGCTCGATCCGGACGTGAACCGCAAACGCGATGAGGACCACGTCCACTTCGCGACTCTGTGGCATGAGACCGGTATGAGCCTCGCGTGGCGTCCGTTCGGCAACTTCAACCGCAACTTGGGTTTCCAGCTCGTGGTTGAGGGCGGCGTGCCCGGTTATACGCATGAGCTGGTCCACAGTTTTGACGGCGACCATGACCAAGCCCACAGTTTTACCGGCGATTCTTGCCAGGCGGGTAGCGGGTGCGCTTCCGTGCACGATCCCGTGCCCTATGGCCGCGGCCATATCGACAAGGTAGCGCAGTTCGGCTGCCTGATGTCGTATTTCACGGAGGACAACTGTCCGGGTTTCTGCGAAAGCGGCGCATTCATCTCTTCGTCCGATCCGAGCCTGACCTACAAAGGCTATCCGACCGGTTCGCCCATGGAGGACAACGCCCGGGTCGTTCGCGAAAGCGCCGCCAAGGTTTTCCTGTACGCTTTGTAAGTCCATTTCGGCCGGCTAAAGGTGCTTCCTCCAGAATCAGGTAGGGTTTTGCACGCTACCAGACACTCCTCCTCCTGCAGGAGACAAAACCATGAGCTTCGACCTGCTGTCGCCGCAAGTTTGGGCCGCTTACGCCGGAGGGTTGCTTTCGGGCGCCTTTGCGCTCGTCGGCATGATGGCCGCTGCGCGAAATGAACGACTGCGGCGCGCGGACGCTGCGAGGCGTGAAGACATCATTTGGTTCCGAAATGCGATCGCAGAGGCGTACAGTCAAGCCCTGTATTACTTATTCAAGCTCTCGGTCAGCAGCACTACCGCGGCGAGGACAGATAAAGAAGTTCGGCAACAGCTTAGCGAATCGCAGCGATACCTACTGCTTCTCTACGCTTACCAAGCCGATACTGCCAAGAAGGACGCGCTGATGGCTGAGGTCACAGCGCTCGACTCGGCCGAGGCGAGTCTATCAACGGTTGCGAAATCCGCAGCGACGACGGTGCGTAGTCAGTTCCAGGCCGATCCGCGGTTGAACGTGAAGAAGTAATCTTGGCTCTTTTCTAATACCCGCGTCTAGAGTTGTTCTTCTTGCGCATCGCGGATTTCGCCTTAGCATCGGGGCTACGCCTGCGACGCCTGCCAACGGGCATCTCCCGAAACACCGATCCTAGCGCCGCTGGGCGTAGTACTGCTTCCAGCTCGTGCTTTGTTATTCCCGTGCCGGAGACTACATGGACGTGCTTGCCTTTGGTGGCCGCGTACTTTATAGCGCATGCAAACAGGAGGAGTTCATGGGTAGAGGTGCCAAAGGACGCCTCATGAAGGACGATTGAATCCCCATCCTCAGCATCGCAGGCTTGCTGCCAGGCCGGCAGGTGCCGGGCAATGAAAGACCGGAGTTGGGTTTCAGAGAGTGGCTCAGCGGAGTCAAAGGTAGACGACTCGGGCATGTGTAAGGGGAAGTGTGTTGAGAAGACCTTTATATTTACTTTAGAACCGCAAGACACTTTCGTCAAAGGTGACGGGCCGCCTCCTCCTCGCTTGTTGGCGCAATTACTGTCACGGTACGAAGGTGGAGCGCATGGCCCTCTGACAGCGGTGTACCTCATCCAGACGTTCCTTCTCGCTCTCTCCGTTCTCGGCTTCGTTCACGCGCTTTTGCCGATGCGCCAACTGTCGATGCTGGCCCGCATCCACGACCTCGTCCGCGCCGGCTCGCAGTTCATCATCGCCACGCATTCGCCGATCCTCATGGCGTATCCCGACGCCACGCTCCTCCTGATGGAGCAAACCATCCGCGAGGTGGCCTACGGGGAGACGGAGCACTACACGGTGATGCGCGACTTCTTCAATCATCGCGCGGCGATGCTGCGGGAGTTGATGGAGTAACGGACGAGGGATCGCCTGTCCGACATCGTTATCGTCCCGTTGGCTGCTTCGGGAGTCCAGCTCGCTGCTTACCCGCGGTAATTTCCCCCATGGGATCGATACTTCTCGGCTCATGAGACTTTCGACGATTTCGATCCTCGTTCTGTTTCTCGCCTCCTCCGCGATCGCGGAAGATCCCGCCCGCATCCGGAGAATCGAGAGCCAGGCCGTGCCGGTTTCCCCAGGCGCTGCAAGCGAGCCTCTACGCCTATCCATCGACACTCTAATGCGGCTCTACAACGTTCCCGCTCTGAGCATCGCAGTAATCGACGGATTCAAAATTGCGTGGGCAAGAGGGTACGGTTTTACGGAGAGTGGCGGATCAGTTCCCGTTACTCCCCACACGCTGTTCCTGGCCGGATCGATCGCAAAGACACCGGCCGCAACCGGCGCAATGGCCCTCGTCCAGCTCGGCAAGCTATCGCTCGACGAAGATGTGAACCGGCAGCTCAAGAGCTGGAAAGTTCCCGAGAACAAGCTCACCACGCGCGAGAAGGTGACGTTGCGCCGGATACTCAGCCACACAGCCGGGCTGAACGGTCATTTTTTTCCGGGATATCCGGCCGGCAAACCTCTGCCGACGCTGCCACAGATCCTCAACGGCGAGAAGCCGGCCAATACCGAGGCGGTGCGCGTAACCAGCACGCCGGGGGTGGAGTGGCGCTATTCCGGCGGCGGTGTTGTCGTCGAGCAACAGCTCATGATCGATGTAACCGGCAGACCCTTCCCGGAGCTGATGCGCAAGCTCGTGTTCGACAGGATCGGAATGTCTGACAGCACGTACGAGCAGCCGCTTCCGGCCGATCGCGCGGCGCATGCTGCCAGCGGCACCGATCGGTCAGGGAAAGTCGTGCCCGGCAGATGGCACGTTTACCCGGAGATGGCCGCGGCCGGATTGTGGACGACGCCAACCGATCTCGCGCACTTCGCGATCGAGATCGCGCTGTCGAAACGCGGCCGATCGAATCGCATCATCTCCGAGGCAACGGCGCGGGAGATGCTCACGCCGCAAGTCAACGCCGTCCGCGAGCTCGCGTTAGGCAATCGGGACCACATCGATCGGATGGGTCTCGGTTTTTTTCTGGGCGATGCCGCGAGGCCGGATCTTTTCGGTCACATCGGCGACGACGAAGGGTTCCAGGCCATGCTCGTGATGTTCGGCGACTCCGGCAAGGGAGCCGTCGTCATGGCGAACTCGGAGAACGGCATCCTGCTCGGCGACTACATCATCACCAACATCGCCCGGGAGTATGGCTGGAAAGAGTACAAGCCGCCCGACCGTCCGCGTATCGGTGCCGCCTCGGCGCTGCGTCTGATCCAGCACGACCATGGCACCGAAGCGGCGCTGAAGGCGTACTCGCAGTTGAAGAGCGCCAACGATGCCCGGTTCGCGGTCGATGCCGAGTCCCTCATCGGGCTGGCCTACTCTCTTCTCAATTCCGGTGACGTTGACGGAGCCATCCGGGTGCTGAAGGCCGAGGTGGGGGCCTACCCGCGCTATTGGAATGCTTACGACAGCCTCGGAGAGGTGTATGCGCGCGCCGGCAACAACAAACTCGCCATCGACAGCTATCGAAAATCCGTCGAACTGAACCCAGCCAATCACGGTGGTATCGAAGCTCTCAAGAAGCTGAACGGCGACTCTCGATGAATCGCTCCCAGGAGAACAACAATGAACTCGCTCGCCAGAACGTTCATCATGCTACTGCTCATCGCCTCGGCTACGGCAGTCTTCGCCGCCGACGCATCTCACTCCGGGAAAGTGTGGGTATGTCCGATGCCTGAGCACGCCCAGGAGTTCGAAACATCGGGAACATGCCCTATCTGCGGAATGGAGCTGGTCGAAAGGAAGGACGGTTCCGCGTTGCCGTACTCATTTTCGAGAATGCCGAAGACATCGATTTCACGGCTCCGATCGAGGTTCTGGGCCAGGCCGGCGCACTGGTGTTCACGGTTGGGCCCACACTCGATTCGGTCACGACAGTGTTCGGCCTGCACGTTCGCCCCGACTACGATCTGGAGCACGCGCCGCAGGCAGACCTGATTTTCGTTCCGGGTGGCGGCGTGAACAAGATGCTGAAGGACGATCGCGTCATCTCCTGGATCCGCCAGCGCGCCAACGGCGCGCGCTATGTGATGTCCGTCTGCAATGGAGCATTCATTCTCGGAAAGGCGGGGCTGCTGGATAACATGAGGGCGACTACCACAGCCAGTCTGATCGACGCGTTGGCCGTTGCTGCTCCAAAGACCCGCGTCGTCAGAGAGCGCGTAGTCGACAACGGTAAGGTGATCACCACGGCTGGCCTGTCGGCAGGTATCGACGGAGCGCTGCACGTGATCGAACGCGAGTACGGGCGAACGCGCGCCGAGGACGTGGCCCGCGGAATCGAATACCGCTGGCAACCGGATTCGCACTGGACCCGAGCCTCCCTCGCGGATATCCACCTGCCGGATATCACGCTGCCGGCGGACTCGAAATGGAAAAAGCTCGTCAGCCATGGCGACACGAGGCAGTGGAAAATGTCCGGGCTGCTTCAGGTCACTATGCCGGCAAATGATTTCCTCGACTACGGCGCGAAGCAAATCACCGCGAATGGCTGGACACTTCACAACAGCGGCAATGGAAAGCGCATCTTCGTGCAGGAGGACCGCGACGGTCATACTTGGTTGACAACACTCGAGGCCCAGCCCGACGGCGACGCGATACGCGAAACGATGACGATTCGCCGCGTAGAAAAACCACGTACGGCGGCCAAGTGAGTGAAACATGGTCTGGAAGTAGGGTGAAGAAGCGGTCGACCAGCATCTCGACGCTCGTCCGGCTTTCATCTGTAGTGATTGCGCTTGCCGGGATGTCGACCGGCATCGCGGTCGCCGCCGACCAGCAGGCTCAGACGATCGTGCGAGCAGCGATCAAAGCACAGGGTGGCGAGCAGGCGTTGCGCGCATTGCGCAGTGTGGGGTTTGAGGCGATCGGATATCGAAACATGGTCGAACAGTCGGAGCGGCCGGAGGGTCCCTATGTGATCGAATTCGACCGCATCACTGAATCGCATGATCTAGCCGGCAGCCGCTTCCGCCGCACACTCAGTTTCCAAGTGCCGCCGTTTCCGGAAGCCTCGGACACCACCGTGTTGGCAAATGGCGTTGGCATGCGACAGACCGGCGCGAATACGAGCGCGGCGAGCTCACCCCTCGTACGGCAAATACAGGAGTCGCTGGCGTTGAGTCCTGAGCGTGTATTGCTGACCGCGCTCGACGCGGCAACCCTGCATCTGGAAGCCGATACGAAATTGCATGGGATTGTTCATCGTGTGATTTCGTTCGAATTCAAAGGAACGCCGGTTCGAATCTACCTGAGCGCAAACGCCATGTTGCCGGCAATGGTCGAAACCTCGGGAGCAGCCGCACACAGCGGGTATTGGAGTTACCTTGGTGACGTGACGATGCGCATTTGGTACAGCTCCTGGGCTTTGGAGAACGGTGGGATTCGCTATCCTATGCAATGGAACATCGAGCGCAATGGTCTGCAGGACCGGGTGCTCGTGATCTCAAAACTTACTTTCGACGCAACGCTCGACGAGGCGGGGTTCGTCATTCCTGAGAAGGTGCGCCTGCAAGCTCCTGCGCACGCACAGTCGGGCGACTTGGAGTCTTTGCCGCTCGGATTCCCGAATCGCCCCGCGTTCGAAGTCGTGGCCGGTGTGGTCTTCATCCCTGGAAGTTGGAACGTTACGCTCGTGAGGCAGAACGATGGCGTGGTAGTCATCGAGGCGCCGATCTCGTCAGGATATTCGGCGAAGGTCATTGAGGAAGCCGGGCGCCGGTTTCCGGGAGCTCCAATAAAGGCTGTCGTTACGACATCCGATTCATGGCCGCATCTGGCTGGCATTCGGGAGTACGTCGCGCGGGGTATTCCAGTGTATGCGCTCGACCTGAACCGCGAGATCCTGGAGCGCGTAATTGGCGATCGTCGCAGGAGCAAACCGGACGCACTATCTCGCGCGCCCCGAAAGCCGGCGCTTCACTTCGTGTCGACGAAGACCACGGTGGGCCAGGGGGCCAATCGCCTCGAACTGTATCCGTCAAGAGGTGTCACCAGCGAGCGGCAAATGCTGGCGTACTTTCCAGAGCACAGGCTGCTGTATGGAAGCGACATGTTCCAGAAGACTTCTGATGCTGAATACTTCACCCCGCAGACGGTCGGTGAGCTCGTTGCCGCGGTCGGGCGCGAGCATCTGGCCGTTGATCGCTTCTTCATGATGCACGTCGATCCGGCGAGTTGGCGAGAGCTTGGGAACGTATTGGCAGGCCCTACTCATTAAGGAAGGGGAGAAGTAGCAGCTTCGGGCCGCTCTGGTTTCGTGCGCGGAGACGACTATCTCCAAGGGGCGCCGTGAACCCGAAAGAGCGACAGCCGCACTCGTTGTCATCGCACCGCCACCCCGTGTTCGGGAGCGGTTCCGATTCACACAGGCTGCCTTTAGGGTGAGATTCTCGACGATCGCCTGACTCGTAGAAAGCTCACCGTGCTGGCAGGTTCAGATTGAACGGACCGGACATCCACCTGACAGAAGATGCATGCCAGATCGGCGTGGCGGTGTCGGTCATCGTCCGCGAGCTGAGGCCTCCCACCAAGACGATGGGGCGGTCGGGCTGTCCCCTTGGAGGGCTGCTTGAACGGACGGACTTCAGGGACTTTGGGGACTTGAGGGACTTCAAACGGAGCGACCCGCCGTGGTGGCGGGTCCTCGTATCCGTGTCTCTGTTTAGGCAATGTCCCGGAGCTTTACGGTTCCCTCCAGCTTGATAGACTGAAGGTCATCGGCTAGGTCACGGGGACAGTCTTTGGCCCAGGAAATAAGGGTCTCGATCCAAAAAGTTCGAACCGTGTCATTAAACTGTCCACTAGCCCGAACAAAGTCCCCAAAGTCCCTGAAGTCAAAACCCCTTCTGCCGCAAGGTTTTTCGGCGATCGCAAAGTTCGAAGTTTAGAACTGTGGGTACCACGCAAGGATATTCGAACCGCGACAGCAGGTTTAGCGCAAGTATCTTGCCGCAGAATTCCTGGCCAGATCACTAAGGGAATGCGGATATCTCTCCGGCACATCGTTTTCGATCTGACCATCCTCAAGCCAGTATGGATGATATAGCTCTAACTCCCGATTCGTCAGCAGGATCATCTGAACATGCTTCTCAGAGGCGAGCTCCTTGAATCGTGCCACTTCCTCGGCGGTGAAGCTATCTGCCGTCTTCGCGAAAATCAGATAGATATCGCTTATAACCTTGAGCGCGTTCAAGGCAGTTGCAGTAGCGAGAAGCTTTTTACAATCGTTATCATTGATTTCGCCACCGTCGCTCTTGCATTCGCCGATGGCCACCCCCAGCAGAGAATCGCGTCGGGCGGTGTCGGCCGCGTTGTCGAAAACGAGAAGCGCGTCGCGGTCATGAAGTGTTGAGTGGTAGAGCCCACTGAGGGCCGCGGTATCGTCGGGAAGCGAACGCCCAGGCTGGTAGGCGTGAATCACGTGCCTCATGACGTCGGGCGCCGATAACGGCTGCTCCAAGTTCCCGTTGAGATTGAGAAAGATAGTTGATTGATACCGAGAACGGAGGCGCTCAACGACGGCCAAGGCGAGTGCCGTCTTGCCAACACCGCTCGGACCCTGCACGCCGATGATCGAGAAGTTCCGGGTCTCATGCGCGTTGAGTAGTTCCAGGAGTTCGTCGTCTCTTCCGCTAAAGTCGCGTGCGGGGGGTGGGGTTCCCCAGGGCGTGCGCAGTGGCTGTGTCAAGGAAAGCTGATCCGCGATCCTGCTCGGCAGATCGAGCAGTTGAGAGAGAACATTCGAATCGTCGGTCGAGAGAAATGATCTTCCCTGCATCGCCCGAGGTGTGGTGGGTCGGGATGTAGCGGAGGCGGGTACGGATTTACCGGACAATCTAGATGCCTCGCCGACCAGTATGCGAGCAAGAAAGCCGACGTCAGGGTCGTCGGGGAACCCAAGCCCCACCCGATGTTTTTGAAGCGGGCCTGACAATTCGAGTTGCAGACGTTCTTCGCCGACGGAGATTTCTAGGGGAACGAGAATCGTTTCGGCGCCGGTTTCCGACTGCCGAGCGAAAGGCAGTTCACGGCGTTTGGTCAGCGCGGTCGTGATCGTGCCTTGTGTCCGTTCTTCGCGAGCGGTCAGCTTCTTCGCCGATCTCCCACCCGCCGTCTTTTCCCTGTCGGGGCCGATGATGGTGTCTCGCAACGCCTCATGCGAAAAGAGCGGTAGCGCTTCTGCCCGTTCGCCTTCGGCGAGCCATTTCGTAGTTTCTTTTACGAAGTGTTGCAGGAGCCGCTTCGGCACACCGCCTTTGAGGCGCAGTGCTGTCGCGAGATCTCTGGTCAGAACCGTCTTGAGGGCTGCCCAATGCACCGACGCAAGAGGGTACATCTGTTTCTCGGCAGCGGCGCGATGCGTTGAACTTGATTCCCGACGTGCCCGCTGACCCTAAGTGGAAACCCAACGAGATCAAGCTTCGGGTGAGGTTCGGGTCTCCTTCGGGTCCTCAAGGCCCTCTGCGGAGAAAGGTGCGTTGCGCCTCCCGCGCGGCAGCCACCATGCCCGTTCCCTGAACCTAGGCAGGGACCGGAAAAGGAAAGGGCACCGCTTAGGTGCCCATATTGGGGCCAGCCATGTCAGTGGCTGAACCCCCACCCGAAGGGCTCCGGGCGTCCGCGCGTGAAAGGAACATTGAGATGAAGCGTTCACGCACAGACGGCCAAGCCGTCGATCAAGAGAAATCTAGCACAAATAACATTTTAATGCAAGAGCTCGCTTCGGCGGGTCCGTCCGCGATCGAATCGTTCGGTCCCGAGCCGAGCGGCGAGGTTGTGTATGTCGATATCTCCGTTTGCCCGGCCCAGCCACAGACCTTCAAACTTCGCTGCGGCCTCGCGTTCGACGGAAGTGTTCTATGAGCGCCGCAAATGCGTTCGCAGGGAACTTTTCTCGGGCCGAAGAGAAGGCAATGGAAGCACTGGCCGAACTTGATCGGAGGAATCGGCGAGCCGCCGCGGATGTCCAGACGGAGGCCTATCGCATCACGGAAGGTTTGCCACGGCTCCGGCACTGGCTCGCGGAAAGCGATGTCCAGACGGAGGCCTATCGCATCACGGAAGGTTTGCCACGGCTCCGGCACTGGCTCGCGGAAAGCGATCGGCTTGTTGATGAGTTGTCCGGCTCGAAGCGACTTCGACGACGGCGCCGACGCGGCATCCTCCGCCAAATCGACGGCCTGGAAGAGGGACGGCCCTTCTTCGATCCGCCGACATACCCGACCACGTTCGGGCCGGAACCGCGAGTCAATTTTTTAGAAGATGAGCTGGACACGATCGTGATCGCGGGCCGTTACGAAAAAGGACGGTGGCGACCGGCGAAAGACGAGCTGACGTTCGATGAAGCCCGGGCGCTAGCGGCGATGAAGTCAGGCACGCTCTATCGTTTGACGTGGAGGAAGGACAAGGACGCCGTGCCGGGACGCATCTGGCCACTGGATAACGATGAGCACTACCCCTCTAGGGAACTCCGATTCGACACGGTGGAGTTTATAGGCTGGTCCGTCGTCATTTTCCAGATGTATAGGAAGAGATGATCTCACGGTGCAACTCCTACCGCTCGCGATTGAGCGCCTCGCGTACCCGCTCGAGCACAATCTGATCTGGCCGCGCGTATCGCTCGGTTGTGGTCGCGTTCGTGTGTCCCATCACCTTCCCGATGAATCGCAGCGGCAGACCGGCAGTTGCGAGGTCGCAGCCGAAGGTGTGGCGAAGATCGTGGAATCTGCACCTCCTGTTGAGTCCGGCAAGACGCTTCGCGATCTTGAAGTAGCGCCGCATGGTCGATTGGCCGTACGGCAGACCAGTGTCGGTAACAAAGATCGGATCGTCGGCGGAGACTGCCCGATTCGCCAGCGCGCGCCGAAGAGCGAGCCGGCACTCGTCCGAGATGGGTATGATGACGACCTCCTTCGTGGTCTTCTGCTGGACAAAACGTATCCAGCCTTCCTCGAAGTCAACATGGTGGCGCGCCAGTGCCCGAAGATCGCCTGAGCGGATGCCTGTGTTTCGAGCGCCGCGAGGAAGAGATCCCGGGACGCTTGGAAGCGGAGGAAATACGCATGCGCGGCGTCGCTGTCCTCGCGCATCCCCGCCCCATGTGCCCGTCGCGATCCGAAGCGGCCATCCTTCGTCTGCCTGGGTTTCGCTTTGGGCATCGTTTCGGCGAGAAAACGGCGGAAGCCCGGCTCATCGTTGAACGCCGCAAGGAACGCGGCCCGCTCTTCGGCGTTGAGCTCGAGACACGGTTTGTTCGCTTTCTGCTTCTTGAGTTTCTTCTTGAGCGGCAACTCCGCGATCACGTCGAACTCCACGGCGTAGCCGAGGAGGAGTGCCGCAAGCGTCATGTACTTGTTGACCGTTGCGCCGGCATATCCCTCAGCCATCAGGGACGAACCAAGGCGGTTGAGAACGCCCGAGGTGATCTCGGTGAGGCGAAGCGCGCCAAGCTGCGGAATCAGGTGGCGGTCGATGCCGTAGCGGTAATCGCTCGCGGTCTTCTCTTTGACGCTCGCTTTGATCGAGGGGAAGTAGTCAGTGATGAACTCGCAGAACGTCGGGGCCTCGGGCGAAGGGCGGCGGAGTCCTTCGGCGGCCCGGCTCCGGAACGCGGACCAGAGCCCTACCGCCTGGTCATACGATGCGGCACGCACCGTTGCGCGTTTCCGGACCCGGCCAGCCGTGCCGGGCACGTACATTGAGAAGTGCGCGACGCCGGCCGCCTCGTCATAGGTGAAGCCGACGAGGCGGTCATGCCGCTGGCGCACGTTTCTCACGCGCTTCGACGTCTTGGCGCGACGCGCGCGCGTCTCGCTCTCTTTCGCTCCTCGATCGCGCGGCGCACCTCGTCGCGGTCGTAGAGGATGACGCGGTCCGAGAGAGTGAGCTTCGGTTGCGGAAAGAAGCCCTGCCTCGACCACTTGGCGAGAGTCTGTGGCCGAAGCTGAAGTGCGTCGGCCAGCTCGATGCGCGAGATGAGGTTCTTCAGGTCGATGCGCTGAAACAAATGCAAGGACCCCGTCCCGCGGCTCGTCTCGTTCCAAACGGAGCGAAATGATGTCGTCGCGACGCCGATTAGACGCGCGGTTAGACACCTGCGCTGAAACGGTGGAAAAGGCGGATGAAGAGGATTCGGCTAAGTCGTTCGTGCGGAAGTTGTTAAGTTTGGCTGTGGCGGGAGGACTCGAACCTCCGACCACCGGATTAACAATCCGGCGCTCTACCAACTGAGCTACACCACAGAATTCGGCGCGAGGGACGGCATGGTGGATGACGCGAGGGCGCGGTGTCAACGTTGAATATTGACGCTTCGGGGTGGGTTCACTAGACTCGCCAATCTTCTGAGAGGGCGACGTAGCCAAGTGGTAAGGCAGAGGTCTGCAAAACCTCCATTCGCCGGTTCGATCCCGGCCGTCGCCTCCATTCCTGTTCCTCCCCACTTCAACTTCGCGGCGACCGTCGTCTCGCACGGCTGGTATCTGCTGGCGCCATTCCGCTGGGCGCGCGACGAGCAGACGCTGCATCGGCCGGAAGTTCTCGACGGGAAGGCGGTCGATCTTCGGATCTCGTTCGATGGTGCGTTTCTTCGAATCGAAGGGGCCGATGAGAGCGACGAACTTCGCCGCAAGCTGGGGCGCATGTTCCAGCTCGGCGTCGACACCAGCGAGTTCGTGAATCTCTCGCGCAACTCGCCCACGCACGCTTGGGTGGAGTCGTCTGGATTCGGACGGCTGCTCTGCGGCGCGACGCTCTTCGAAGATGTCGTGAAGATCATCACCACCACCAACACCATGTGGCGGCAGACGATGAGGATGACAGAACTGCTCGTCGACAAGTGCGGACGGAAGACGAAGTCGGGACGCACGTTTCCGAGGCCCGAAGACGTCGCGCGCTTTTCCGCCGACGAGCTCCAGGAGGATTGCCGCCTCGGATATCGCGCGAGGTCGGTCCATTCGCTGGGCAGTGGCATCGTCGACGGCTCCATCGACATGAACGCGCTCAGCGATCCGTCGCAGAGCACCGAGGAGCTGTTCAAGAGCTATCGCGAGCTGCCGGGGATTGGACCGTACGGCGCCGCGCATCTGCTGGCGATGGACGGGCGGCACGACTTCATCGCCGTCGACACCGAGTTCCGCCGATTTGTGCGCGAGCGCTACCACGGCGGACGCGCCGTTTCCGATCGCGCGATGCTGCGGCGCTACGCGAAGTGGGGGCGCTGGAAGTACCTCGCCTACTGGTCGGAACTGTGGGAGTCGGTGGCTACCGGTTTGCAGCCACTCGAAGCGCAGAAGGACGAATAGGATACGCCTCGCGGCGCCGCTTCGGAATATTGACGTTCGCCGAGGGAGTACTACACTCCTCGGTACCTGGAACGAACCCTTGGACGACAAAATCAAGCAACTCCTGCAACAGCTCGGGACGGCAATCAACGATTCGATCTCGAGCTCGGAAGACGTCAACGAACACATGCAACGGATCCGCGACGAGGGCTACAACCTCTACGTCGTTCTCGATGCCACCATCGGTCTGAACCGCCTGGGCGACGACGACGAAACGCCGGCGCCCGATCCTGCCGCGGGCATGCTCGTGAAGAGCGACCGTCAGGTGCAGTTCCGCATCGACGTGAACGACCTCGCAATGCTGCGCGCAATGGGCATCGATCCGACGCGAAAGGTGAGAGGCGCGCGCCGCCCAGAGCCGCTCGCGGCGAGCAGCGATGACGAGTAGCTCCGCTCGTGGCCACCAGTGACGACCGATAGCCCCACGAATCTCTACGATCTCGCGCCGCCGCGTCTCGAACAGGCGCTCGGCACGATCGTTTCGCCGCCGTTCCGCGTAAAGCAGATCGAGGAGTGGATGTACGTCCGCGGCATCGATGCGTTCGACGCGATGACGAACATTCCGAAGGAACTTCGCAGCGCGCTCGCGGAGCGCTACACGATCGCGTTCCCGGAGGTGGTGGAGCGGACCACGCCGGCGGCGGATGGGAGTCAGAAGTATCTCTTCACGCTGCGCGATGGCAATCGCATCGAGGCGGTGTACATGCCGATGGGAGACCGGACCAGCGTCTGCCTCTCGTCGCAGGCGGGATGCGCGGTCGGCTGCACGTTCTGCGTGACCGGCTTTTTCGGCGCGGGACGCAACCTGTCGCCGGGCGAAATGCTCGGCCAGTTCTTCACGATCCAGCACGAGCACGCCGTGCCGATGGAGTCGATGAACGTGGTGTTCATGGGCATGGGCGAGCCGCTGCTGAATTTCGACCATCTCGTGACGACGCTCGATGTGCTCTACCGCAGCATTGCGCCGAAACGGATCACGGTGTCGACCTCGGGCATCATCCCGGGCATCGAAGAGCTGGCGAAGCTGCCGCGCCGTCCGAATCTGGCGGTGTCGATCAACGCGCCGGACCGCCGCCGCCGCGAAGAGATCATGCCGATCACGAAAAAGTATCCGCTGGAGGAGCTGATCGCGTCGCTAAAGCGATACCCGTCCGAAAAAGGACGCGAGGTTACGATCGAATACGTCCTGCTGGCCGGCTACAACGATTCGCATTCCGATGCGCTGGCGCTGGCGAAATTGATCCACGGCCTCCGCGCGAAAGTGAACGCGATTCCGTTCAACGAGGACCCGAACCTTCCCGCCTGGATGAAGCGCCCGAAGGAAGGGTCGATCGACCGTTTCGTCGACACGCTCGTACGCAACGGCGTAGCAGTGACGGTGCGGCGTTCGAAAGGCCGCGACATTGCCGCGGCGTGCGGGCAGTTGCGCGGGAAGTCAGTCGCCAAGAGCCGCGCCACGCGCTGATCTTCCCAATAGTCCCGAGCCTCACCAGCACAGACAAGAGTGTCTGTGCCACATTGATCCTGCCGGCTCGCGCGCATGCTGCTATCAGGGAGAGCCAGTGTGGCACAGACACTCTTGTCTGTGCTCTGGCAAGATGCAGTGCCTGATGTCGCTAGCCCGCGCCTCGCCGCTCGCTAGGCCAGCGCGAACGTGCGCATCGGCGTGTGAATCGCGCCTTTCGGATTCAGCTCGCTGGAGAAGAGCGTCACCGCGTCGACCGTGAACGGATCCGATTTGAAATCGCGCAAGGCGCCGTTGAAAATCTCGATACACGCCGGCGGCCATTGATCGCGGATGCGAAAGAGCGTCAGGTGCGCGCGAAAATCGCCGCGGTCGAGCGTCACCCCTGCGGCTTTGACGCCGCTGCGCACTGCATTTGCGACCGCAGTGAACTTCTCCTCCGGTCCGGCGCCGACCCATCCAACGCGGGCGTGACGCGCGTTCGGAAAAAATCCGCTGCCGCGAAGTTGACCCTCGAAGCGCGGAACGCTCGTCAGGCTTTCTTCCACGCATTTGGCAAGCGTGGGCAGGAGCGACTCCGGTTGCTCGCCGAGAAAGGCGAAGGTCAGATGTTGCGTCTCCGGACGCACCCACGCCGCGGGGGGAAGCTTCGACTTCACCATGGCAATGCGGTCGCTGATCGCACGGAGCTCAGACTCCGGGAAGGAGATGGCGATGAAGAGTCTCATTGGATTGGCGGGACGGCGGACGAATTGTAGTCGTCAATCAGCCTGACCGGCCAAAAACTCGGGGCTGAAGATGCGCGCGATCTCAGCCTCGCTCAGCAGGTTTTTCTCGCGCAGCAATTGCGGGATGGGCGTGCCACTCTTGGCCGACTCTTTCGCGATCTCCGCCGCTTTCGCGTAGCCGATGATCGGATTCAGCGCCGTCGCCAGCGACGGAGAGCTGATGTAGTACACCTCGCACTGCACGCGGTCCGCTTCGATTCCGGCGATGCATTTCGCGATGAAGACCGGCAGGTAGTTTTTGAGGATCTCGATCGAGAAGAGGATCTCGAACGCCATCAGCGGCATCATCACGTTGAGCTCGAGCTGGCCCGCCTGCACAGCGTAATCGACCGCGGTCGCCGATCCGATGATGTGGAAGAGCACCTGGTTCATGCACTCCAGCATGGACGGATTGACCTTCCCGGGCATGATCGACGAGCCGGGCTGCACGGCCGGCAGAGTGATTTCGGCCAGGCCGGTCTGCGGCCCGGAGGCGAGCAGGCGAAGGTCGTTTGTAATGCGCGTCAACTCGAGCGCGAGGTTGCGCAGCGCGCTGGAAACGGCGGCCACCGGAAGCTGCGATTGCATCGACTCGCGCAGGTCGGCGGCGGCTGTGAGATCGAGATTCGTAAGCTCGTTCAACCGCCGCACGACGACATGGCGATATCCACGCGGCGCGTTCATGCCGGTGCCGACGGCGGTGCCGCCGATGCCGATGTCGCGCAATTCGTCAGCGGCGGCGCGGAGGAGGCGCGTGGCGCGGCGTGTGGCAGCGGCGTAGGCCCGGAACTCCTGACCGAGCGTGATCGGAACCGCATCCTGCAGGTGCGTGCGGCCGGACTTGATCACGTCCGCGAAGGCATCGCCGCGGTGATCGAACGCGTTCACGAGCGCGTCGAGTTGCGGCAGAAGCTCATTCAACAGCAGCAGTGTGGCGATGCGGATGGCAGACGGGAACACATCGTTCGTCGACTGCGCCATGTTGACGTGATCGTTCGGATGGAGCGGCTTGTACGTCCCGCGCTCCGGATTGGCGAGGTTGGCGATGACCTCGTTCACGTTCATGTTGAACGACGTGCCTGCGCCGGCCTGGAAGACATCGACGACGAACTGCGGCCGATACGTCTCCGCGTTGTTGAGTAACTCATCGCAAGCAGCGACGATCGAATCGGCCAGTCCGCCATCGAGCGCGCCTAACTCCCGATTCGCCAACGCAGCCGCTTTCTTCAGGAGGATGAACGAACGGATGAATACCGGATGCTCGCGCAGCCCGCTGATCGGATAGTTCTCCACCGCGCGCTGTGTCTGCGCGCCGTAAAGCGCCTCATCAGGGACGCGGACTTCGCCGAGGGTGTCGCGTTCGGTGCGCATAGCTCTTAGCTATTAGCTCATAGCTCTTAGGGGAACGAGCGAGGTTCATGCCCGCGCTACGTCGTCTCCGATTCTCCTAACAGCTAAGAGCTAACAGCTAAGAGCTTCAAACCTTCATCGCATCCAGCCGCGCCTTCGATTCCTCGAAGACGTTCTTGTGCAGCGACTGGCCGTGCGCATCCATCGTCACGATAGCCATGAACTCTTCCACCCACAAATGCCAGATCGCCTCGGGGGATCCGAGGTCCATCCAGTCGACGCCGTCGACGCGCTTGATCGACGCGGCACAAACCTGCGCGGCGCCGCCGATGGCGTGGAGGTAGACGGCGCCGTACTCCTTGCACGCCGCCAGCGTCTTCTCGCCCATCCCGCCCTTCCCGATCACGCCTCGAATCCCGTAGTCGCGCATGACCTCCCACTGGTATGGCTCCTCGCGCGAGGAGGTGGTCGGCCCAGCCGCTTTGCAAACCCACTGATCGCCCTCTTTCACCATCACCGGACCGCAGTGATAAATGATTTGTCCTTTGAGATCGACGGGCGGCTTCGTGCCGGTGTGAATGCGGTGATGAACGGCGTCGCGTCCGGTGTACAGCCGGCCGGTGATGGCGACGGAGTCACCGACTTGGAGTTCACGGATGGTGGTTTCGTCGATGGGGGTCGTTAGTTTTACGAGGGCCATCTCAGTACAACCACTCCGTCACGTTGCCGCTCGCGTCGAGCTGCGCTCCCCGCCGCCGATAGGCCCAGCACATATACGCGATCGATACGAAGAACGATGCCGGCAACCGATTGAGCGTGCCGATCTTGCAGGCCAGCAGCGTGGTCTTGCCGCCAAAGCCCATCGGTCCGATGCCGGACTGATTCGCTTTCTCGACCACGCGCGACTCCAACTCGGCGAGCACCGGATCGGGATTGGTGTCGTCGAGCATGCGCAGGAGTTGCTCCTTGGCGAAGCCGTATCCGGTGCCGCGGTCGCCACCGATGCAGACGCCGAGGATGCCTGGGCCGCAGCCCTGGCCCTGGGCCTGGAGGACGCAATCGAGGATGGCGTTCTCGACGCCTTTGAGATCGCGTCCGCCGAGGTCCGGGTGCGGGAGCGAGTACTGCGCGTTCATGTTCTCGCAGCCGCCACCCTTCAGCATCAGCTTCACTTCGACGTTCGGCTCGCGCCACTGGTGAAAGTGAAAGACGGGCGAACCGGGTCCGGTGTTGTCGCCCGTGTTCTTGCCGGTGATGCTGTCGACGCTGTTCTGCCGCAGATATCCCTTCTTGGTCGCAGTCCTCACCGCCTCGGTGGCGATCTCCTCGAACGCGAGCTGGTCGTAGCCGGCCGGCGTATGGACGTAGAAGAGGATCGTGCCGGTGTCTTGGCAAAGCGGCAGCGAGCTGTCGCGCGCGAGTCCGATGTTGCAGCCGATGACGTTCAGCGCAACGTCTGCATTCGATCCTTCCACCTCGTTCTTGCGCGCGCCGGTGACGGCCCGGACGACGTCGTCCGGCAGAATCGTCGACGTGCGCCGGATCAGTTCGAGGATCGATTCGAAGAGGTTCGTTTCAGGCGAGATGCGTTCAATCGTTTGCGCGGTCGCGCTCATGCGGTTCTCCGGGAGAGGAAGTCTATTTCGGTCGCGCCACGGGTTCGGTCGGAAAGGCTTCTTCGATGATTCGCGCAAACTCCTCGCCCTCTTCGCCGCTGAGCAAGCCACGGAGATCACTCCAAGGCGGTACTTTCTCAATCGGATACGCTTCGTCAATCGCTCTGCCAAAGCTCTCAGCGTTCTCGCCCTTGAGACTGTTTTCTAAATCACTCCAAGGCTTCTTTGCCTGGGGCCGGTCAACAGTGACCGCAACCTTGTCGCGATTGGCGAAGCCTTCGAGCGGCTTGGGGAGACGCAAGCTGCACGTCTCGTCGTCGTATTCAGCGATCAGAATCTGGCTCATACGCACCTCAGTCTACGACAATGGCCTCCGCACCCGTCTTCAATCCCATCCCCCATCCGCTACTTTTTAATCACCAGCTCGACGCGCCGATTCTTCTGACGGCCGTCAGGGTCGTCGGAGCCGTCGGGCTTCGTATTCGGCGCGACCGGCTTCTTCGCTCCGAAGCCCTCGGTCGAAAACTTCATGTTGCTCAGCCCGTGCGCCATGAACCAGCTCTTCACCGAGGCCGCGCGCCGTTCGGACAGCTTCTGGTTGTAGGCGTCGTTGCCTTTCGCGTCGGTGTGGCCTTCGATCCGAACGGCGCCGCCTTTCGCGCGGTCGCGGATGAAATCGGCGGCCTTCTGCAGCGTCTCGTCGGCTTTCGGAAGCAGATCGGCTTTATCGAAATCGAACAACACGTCCGCCGCCATGTCGACGCGCACCTCGGTGGGAGTTTCTTTGACTTCAATGTCCTGCACCACACCGCCGATGCTCTCGACGCGATAGACGAGATCGACGATCGTGAATTTGTACGGAGGACCGGGATCGCTGTCGACCGGGTCGCCGGCATAGGCCGGAGTCGCGGCGAGCACCACGACCGCGAGAAGCAATGTCTTCGCGTTCATCGTCAGCGGCTGATGGTGACGTCGTCGAGCGGCTGAAAATGCGGAATGATGATCGAGATCTTCTGCACGTCATCCGGCGGCGCGGGGAACTTGGCCCACAGCGAGATGCGCGAATGCGGCGCCACGTCGGGGATCTTCGTGCTGCAGACGCATTTGCTGTCGGCGTCGCGGGCGACGAAATACTTCTTCTTCCCGACCGGATCGACGAGCTGCACGGCGCCGATGGTGTCGTAATCGCCGATGTGGTGATCAGGGTCTCCAAAGTCGTAGCCGAAACCGAGCGCCTTGTCCGAGTCGTTGACGAAGGCCATCTTCAGCGTGACCGTCCCGCCGCTGCCGCGCTTCAGCTCCGTCACATCCACGCGCGTTCCTGGTCTCTCGCCGTCCGCCGAGGCGATGCCGGAGGAGGAGGTCGCGGCTGGAGGAGCAGCGGCCGGCGTTGACGTCGCGGCAGCGGACGATGTCGTTGCCGCGGATGACGTCGTGGCGGGCGCGGGGGCAACCGTGTCCGAAGCGGTCGACTCTTTTTTCGCGCACGAGAGAACGACCAGAACCGACAGCAGGAGAATGAGATAACGCGTCATGAGTGCCTCCCTGGACGCGCCAATCTACGTCCGCCGACGCCATGCGGCAACCGTCGCGCGCTCTTCTTGCACGTCGGAATGAGGGATAAGTTTTGGCCGTTACGATCTGAGTCTAACAGACTCAATGTGAGGTAATCCTATGAATTTTAATAAGCTTACAGTCAAAGCGCAGGAGGCTGTCTCCGAGGCCCAGAACCTCGCACGTGGCGCAGGGAACCCGGAGTTCACGCCCGAGCACCTGCTCATCGCGCTGCTCCGGCAGGAGGGCGGGATCGTCGTTCCGATCCTGACCAAGCTCGGCCTGCAGCCGGGGCAGATCGAGGCGGAGGTCGCCGGGGAAGTCTCGAAATACTCGCGCGTCGGCGGAGCCTCGGCGGAGCCAATGACCGGTTCCACACTTCGAAAAGTCTTCGACGCCGCGTTCAATGCAGCCACGCAGTTCAACGACGAATACGTTTCGACCGAACACTTTTTGCTCGCCATCGCGCAGACGAAAGAGTCGACCGCGGCGAAGATCCTGGCGCGGCACGGAGCCGTTCCGGACGCGCTGCTGAAGGCGCTGCAGTCGGTGCGCGGCACGCAGCGCGTCACCGATCAGAATCCCGAAGCAAAGTACCAGGCGCTGGAGCGCTACGCGCGCGACCTCACGCAACTGGCCCGCCGCGGCAAGCTCGATCCTGTCATCGGACGCGATGAGGAGATCCGCCGCGTGATCCAGGTGCTGTCGCGGCGCACGAAAAACAACCCGGTGCTCATCGGCGAGCCGGGCGTCGGCAAGACGGCCATCGTCGAAGGTCTGGCCCGCCGCATCATGGAAGGGGATGTCCCCGAGGGCCTCAAGAACAAGCGCGTGGTCTCTCTCGACCTCGGCGCGATGATCGCCGGCGCGAAGTACCGCGGCGAGTTCGAAGATCGGCTGAAGGCGGTGATCAAGGAAGTCGAGGAGAGCGAGGGCGAAGTCATTCTCTTCATCGACGAGTTGCACACGCTCATCGGCGCCGGAGCCGCGGAAGGGGCGATGGACGCCTCGAACATGCTCAAGCCTGCGCTGGCCCGCGGCGAGCTCCGCGCGATCGGCGCGACGACGCTGAACGAGTATCAGAAACACATCGAGAAAGACGCCGCGCTGGAGCGCCGCTTCCAGCCGGTGTTCGTCGGCGAGCCGACGGTCGAGGACACGATCGCGATTTTGCGCGGCCTGAAGGAGCGCTACGAAGTTCATCACGGCGTGAAGATTCAGGACGCGGCGATCGTCGCGGCCGCGACGCTGTCGCATCGCTACATCACCGACCGTTTCCTTCCCGACAAAGCGATCGATCTGATCGATGAAGCAGCGTCGAAGCTGCGCATCGAGCTGACCTCGATGCCGCAGGAGATCGACGAGCTGACGCGCCGCATGACGCAGCTCCAGATCGAGAAACAGGCCCTCTCCCGCGAGGACAACCCGGTCTCGAAGCACCGCCTCGGCGAGATCGACAGCGAGATCAGCGAGCTGCAGGAAAAAATCAGCACCCTTCGCACGCAGTGGGAAAACGAGAAGGGCGTGATCACGCAGATCAACGATCTGAAGAAGAAGCTCGAGGAGACGCGCGAAGCCGCGAATGCCGCCGAGCGCCAGGGTGATCTGAATAAAGCCGCGGAGCTGCGCTACGGCGCGCTGCCGCAGATCAATCAGCAGCTCGAGTCGCTGTCCGCCAGGCTGGCCGAGATGCAGAAGAGCGGCGCGCTGCTACGCGAGGAAGTGACGGACGAGGACATCGCGGAGATCGTGTCGAAATGGACCGGCGTGCCAGTGACGCGAATGATGGAGTCCGAAATCCAGAAACTCGTGAAGATGGAGGACAACCTCAGGAAACGCGTGGTCGGGCAGGAAGAAGCGATCACCGCCGTCGCCAACGCCGTGCGCCGTTCGCGTGCCGGACTGAAGGATCCGAGCCGCCCCATTGGCTCGTTCATCTTCATGGGTCCGACCGGCGTCGGCAAGACGGAGCTGGCGCGCGCGCTGGCGGAGTTTCTGTTCGACGACGAGAACGCCATGGTGCGCATCGACATGTCGGAGTACATGGAACGACATGCCGTCGCGCGCCTGATCGGCGCGCCGCCCGGCTACGTCGGCTACGAGGAAGGCGGGCAGCTCACCGAGGCGATTCGCCGCCGTCCGTACGCGGTCGTGCTCTTCGACGAGATCGAGAAAGCGCATCCCGAGGTCTTCAACGTGATGCTGCAGGTTCTCGACGACGGGCGGCTGACCGACTCGAAGGGACGGGAAGTCAACTTCAAGAACACGGTCATCATCATGACGTCCAACGTCGGCGCGCAGTACATCTTCGACTATCAGAAGTCGATGCAGACGCCGCAGCAGGAAGCGGAGATGGAGCGCAACGTTGAGGAGGAGCTGCACAAGCATTTCCGCCCGGAGTTCCTCAACCGCATCGACGACGTGATCATCTTCCATGCGCTCGACATGCAGCACATCAAGCGGATCATCGAGATCCAGCTTCGCAAACTGGCCAAGCTGATCGGCGACCGCGGCCTGTCCATCGAGATCGGCGATCACGCCAAGGAGCAGCTGGCGAAGGAAGGCTACGACCCCGCCTTCGGCGCCCGCCCGCTCAAGCGCGCGCTGCAGAAGCTGATCATCGATCCA
>Ga0233356_1000041_pt1 | contig 47353 bp, 32 predicted proteins | sample GEONSFMMS_FD_180700 | JGI IMG/M metagenome (GOLD analysis project Ga0233356, IMG submission 180700) | Soil microbial communities from Shasta-Trinity National Forest, California, United States - GEON-SFM-MS | ecosystem: Environmental > Terrestrial > Soil > Temperate forest > Bulk soil | place...
TTATTATTTATTAATAAATTATTTTTTAAATCAAATTTATTTAAATAATAAAATAATTGAATAACTACTTTATTAGGAGTAATAATAATAATAGGTTTACTTATTAAACTAGACATTGATAAAAATGTGGATTCTAATAAAGTAAATACATTTTTATTTATTCCTACACTGCTATTCTGTATACCTTTATTATTAAATTGATATACAATATTTTGATATTTTACAGTTTCAGAATTATATTTAGAAATAGATTTTATATATTTATTTATATTTAATTTTATTTCTTTTTGATTTTTATTTTGATTTTTATTAATTAATTTTATAGTATTTTTACTAATTTGTACTTTATTATCCTCTGCCCCAGCCACAGACGCTAAAGCCGGTGAACTAGCGGTAGCTAAAGTTTTAGGTTCTAATATACTGAATTTATTATTTGTATTTTTATTTAAATATAAATATAAATAATTATCATATAATTTTACCCATAAAATACTTTTATTAAATATATTTTTATAGGAAAAGAATTTCTTCTTATTTTCAGTATTTGACTTTTCGGAAAGAGAATTAATTACATTTCCAAATATTGGCGCTAAACTTGCTTTTTTGTTTATTTTATTCATTAATATGATTTTTTCCTTGCGCTCTTTGACAAACTATCCCTTACTCTAGCACCAACTAAGGCTAACTATGCAGGATTATTTTTATTTATTATATTTATTATATTTATTTGTAAAAATACAAGGTATAAAAAACTAAATACAAATATTTGTTATTTGAGCAGGATTCTTATTTAATACAAAGACTAAGTAATATAAAAATACTTAGTTATTTAATATTCCATTCTATTTAATCGTAAACATTGTACGATTTACTATTTTATAGTTAAATAGATGTTTAATATAATTGATACTTTATTATATTATTATTAAATATTTGTAGATAAAAATATATTTATTTTATAGTATCTATTACTTAATCTACTCTTTTATGTTAATATAAAAACAATGTAACTTAGTTTATGGTTAATACCTTGAGTAATATGATGATAAGCTTGTGGTTAGTGGGGATAATTAAGCTTTAAAATATTTAATAAATTAAGATTGTACAGGTAACATTTTAAATGCGTGGAATGGAATAGGACTTTTTAATGACCATTCTAATGTATTAACATTTTGTGTATCACCATTAAATAGTACAGATGAAGTAAAGAATGAAGGTACAGCCCAAGGGTTATTTGAAACTTCTTTACCATTAGCGAATAGATCATAAATAATATAACCAAATAAAATAGCAGAAACTAATGAAATTAAAGAACCTAAACTAGATACGGCATTCCATCCGGCATAAGCATCAGCATAATCAGGGATTCTTCTAGGCATTCCAGATAATCCTAAGAAGTGTTGAGGGAAGAAAGTTAAATTAACCCCAATGAATAAAATCCAGAAGTGTACATTACCTAAGAATTCATTATATGTTTTACCTACAATTTTGGGAATCCAATAATAGAAACCTGAAAATAAACCAAATACAGCACCCATAGATAATACATAATGGAAGTGAGCTACTACATAATAAGTATCATGTAATGCTATATCTAATGAAGCATTAGATAATACTACTCCAGTTAAACCACCTATAGTAAATAGAGCTAAGAAACCTAATGTAAAGATTAATGGTGTTGTAAATCTTAAACTTCCTCCATATAATGTAGCTATCCATGAGAAAATTTTAATACCTGTTGGTACGGCAATTACCATAGTAGCTGCTGTAAAGTAAGCTCTAGTATCTACATCTAATCCTACAGCAAACATATGGTGACTCCATACTAAACATCCTAATATACCAATAGATAACATAGCATATACCATTCCTAAATAACCAAAAATGGGTTTACCAGAAAATGTTGATACAACTTGACTAACTATACCAAAAGCAGGTAAAATTAAGATATATACTTCAGGATGTCCGAAGAACCAGAATAAATGTTGATATAATATTGGATCACCTCCTCCAGCTGGATCATAGAAGCTAGTATTAAAGTTTCTATCTGTTAATAACATTGTTATAGCTCCAGCTAATACAGGTAATGATAATAATAATAATACAGCTGTAATAAAAATTGACCATACAAATAAAGATACTTTATGTAAACTCATACCATTTGCTCTCATATTTAATGCTGTAGTAATGAAATTTATAGCACCTAATAATGAAGATACTCCTGCTAAGTGTAAACTAAAAATAGCTAAATCTACTGAAGCACCTGAATGAGAAATAATACTTGATAATGGAGGATAAACTGTCCATCCTGTACCGGCTCCATTTTCTACTAAAGCACTTAATAATAATAAGATTAATGAGGGTGGTAATAACCAAAATGATATGTTATTTAATCTTGGAAAAGCCATATCTGGTGCTCCTAAATGAATTGGTAAAAAGTAATTACCAAATCCACCTACTAAAGCAGGCATTACCATAAAGAAGATCATTAAGAAAGCGTGAGCTGTAATTATTACATTAAATAATTGATGATCTCCTTGTAAGAATTGTACACCGGGTGCTGATAATTCTAATCTAATTAAAACTGAAAAAGCAGTACCAATCATACCAGCAAATGCAGCAAAAATTAGGTATAATGTTCCTATTTCTTTAGCATTTGTAGAAAAAAGCCAATGCATTTTCATTATACTCTTTCCACCTTTTGGCTCGTTATTTAATTAAATATTATATTTTATATTTTAATTAAAATTTCATTGTGTTAATTATTTATTTATTTTATTTATTTATTTTATATTGCCGGAATAGAGGTGAGTCGAACACCTAAGGGTCTCCCCGAACAATTAGCAATCGTCTTAACTTACCAATGTAAACTATTCCTTTAAATTTATTTAATTTACATTGTTTACCTTGCTAGGCTTGCAGGGTTGTAGCGGTTGTGTCTTTTTAATTTAATAATTTTAATATTTGGATTAGGGTAGGTAAAGCTAAATAATAGATTTTTATTATATTTATAATTAATAATAGTCTTTATCAGAATCGAACTGACACTAACTACGTGAAGGGTAGCCGTACCACCATTATACTAAAAGACCTTTAAAATAAACTAGAAATTAAAGCGATAAGAGGAATTGAACCTGTTCTAGCAGATAATGAGACTGCTGTGCTACCTTTACACTATATCACTTAAGGGGTACACTATAATTGAAATACCTAATACGAACAAAGAGACTTGAACTCTTAAGGATTTACTCCACTCCTGCTTAAGAGGAGATTGTTTACCAATTTCAACATGTTCGTTTTTTTATATTATTATTATTATATTATGTTATTATTTTATTTAATTTTATCTATCTCTTTTAAGATATTTTTAATTAAAATTATTAAATTTTATATAATATCTAATAATTTATATTAAAAGGCATCAAGAGGAATTGAACCTCTGAAAAAAGTATTAACAGTACTCCGCATTAACCACTCTGCCATGAAACCTTACTTTAATTAATTTAAAATTAATTATATGGTAGGCGCGACTCGAACACGCTATATGTCTCCCACCCAAAGGGAGCGACGAACCAGTTTGTCATCTACCATTATTTATTAGATACTTTTATCTATTTATATAAAATAAATCTTTATATATTACTTATAGAGGTATTTAATTTATAATAAGATAAAATAGAAAGTTTATTATTCTAGCTTACCTTACAAAGAGCAGGTTTAGGTAGGCTAAGGTATTTATAAATTAGCAGACTGGGTTAAATAAGAAATAAGATGGGGGGTAATTTTAATAAATTAAATCTAAATTAGAATAATAATGTAGATACAGAGACATGTAGTGAATCTAAGATAATATTAGGGTATATACCTAAGATAATAGTAGGTATTAATAATGTGATTAATAAAATAAATTCTCTTCTTGAAACATCTTTATAAGGTTTTAAGTGAGGAGAATAAGCACCATAAGAGATTCTATTATATAAATAAATTGAATAACAACCAGAGAATACAATACCGGTAGCACCTAAAGCAGAAATTATAGGACTTCTTTCCCAAATACCGATTAGAGATAATTGTTCACCTAAGAAATTTAAACTTAAAGGTATACCACTATTACATAAAGTAAAAATAAAGAATAATATAGTAAATACAGGCATATATGTAACTAATCCTCTAATATAACTTATTATTCTTGTTCCAGTTCTATCATAAATTACTCCACCAACACAAATAAATAGAGCAGGAGAAACAAAACCATGAGCTAAAGATAATAATATAGCACCTTCAATACCTTGAATATTATTAGAAAATAAACCTAATATTACTACAGCCATATGAGCTATACTTGAATAAGCAATTAAAACTTTAGTATCACCTTGAATTATTGTAGCTAAAGAAGCATAAATTAAAGTTACAATAGCAATAGTTTGTAATAAAGGACCAAAATAATTACATGCATCAGGTAAAATATTTAATAATACTCTAATATAACCATAAGTAGCAAATTTTAAAACAGTACCAGCTAATAATATAGAACCAGCTAAAGGACTATCAGCATGAGCTCTATATAACCAACCTGTAAATGGCCATAATGGTGTTTTTATTGCAAATGCTAATAAAAAGGCTAAAAATAATATTTTTTGATTCTCTAAACTAATTTCATATAATGATATTAATTGGAAATCTGTTGATCCTATATAACTATATATTTGTAATATTGCTAATAACATAAATAATGATCCTGCAAAAGTATATAAAAAGAATAAATAAGCTGATCTTATTCTAGCTTGACCTGAACCATATACTATGATTATTACAAATAATATAGGTAAAATACTTTCAAAGAAAATATAAAATAAAAATAAATCTAATACTGTAAATAAACAAATTTGTAAACTTTCTAAAATTAAGAAAGAAATTACAAATGTTTTAACATTTTCTGTTATATTTTTATAATTAGATAATAAAGCTATAGGTGTTAAAAAGGTTGTTAATAGTACATAATATAAAGAAATCCCATCGATTCCTAAATTAAAATGACAAAAACTTAATTGATTATATTCAGATACAAATTGTATTTGATTTGTACTTGAATCAAAATTTATCCATAAAATTATAGAAACAAAGAAATTAATTAAAGAAGTAATTAATGCTATATTTCTTATTTGATTTTTACTATTGATTGAGATTTCTTTTATAGGGAGTAAAAATAAAGAACCTAATATTGGTATTAATATTAGTAATTGAATCATTGTTTTTTTTATATTTATATTTTTTTTACCTTATTCCTTAACTTTTATTGCCCTAGCCCTGACGTTAAAGCAATAGTGAATCTAGATCAACTAGATTTTTTTATTTAATTTAATTTAATTTTGTTAAGGGGAATGGAATTTTCTTAAACTATTTTATAAATGAATTAATAATTTATAAGGAATTATTACAAAATGTTTTTTTTAACTTGTAATAATTTTAATTAAATATTTTGTAAATTTTTTATTTAATTAATTTTATAAGTAAATTATTTTTTTTTACTTCTCTTTTATTTTAAAATAAAAATTATGATAATTTATTTATAGGATTGCCTACCTTTAATTATATTGGGTCTTTAGCAACCACATCTTTTAAATTATCTACATTAAAGTTTTTAAATGGTTTAGCATTAAGTAATTGTTTTCTTAATACAGCTTCTCCGTCCATGAAATAGATTGTTGATTTACCTATTTCTCTTTTCTTTTTAAACCTTCTCTTAACTTGGTATCAACCCATTTTAAATCAAAAATACCTAACACCGTAACATTATTTACTAACCCATCTAAAAGTTATTATTAGATAATTATAATCAGGACTAGAGTAATGGTACATTATTCATAATAATGTTTATTGTTATCGATATTTTTATATTTCATCATTTTTATTTTATTAATTTTATTAATTTTATTTTTTTAAGTGGGGATAAAGGATTATTTATTTATAATGATATTATTAATCCTAATCATTTTAGAAAAAAATAAAATAATCCAGTAGGTTCGGCTAAGGCAAATCCTAAAATGGCAAAAGTAAATATATTGTTTACCATAATATAGTATAACCTATCTTTTGTAATAAAGATATAACGGATGCTGTATTTAATCCTAAACTTTCTAGAGTAGTAATAGAAATTAAAGTAGAACCATTTAGTTGATTAAATAGATATTGAAGTAGTTCTTGTAATTCTACGTCACTTAATGTAACCACTGTTTCCACAGCATTTACGTATAACGGCAATATACTTAAAGATAAAACGAATAATCCTGCTAGCATTTTTAAAGTTGCAATTTGATATATTATAGTGTCTAAAGTCTAAAAAAGAGTTATTTAATTATAAAACTAAATACTTCTTTTATACTGTAATAATGTATAATAGTAAATTATATTTAATAAGATGGTTATTAATTCATTAAACAGGTTCGACTAACTATTTATGACTTTGGCTAAACTTGCCTATTTACTAGATGAATTGAACTAAATACTTTATGATATATACGCTTTTTTTATGTTATTTCATAGATTGATTATAATAATATAAAAAAATAAATAAGGTAAGGTGCAAAAGGGCAGGGGATTAATAAATATTATTTAACATTAATTAAATATAATTAAGCTTTTTTACTTAATTTGGTAATATACATTCTTATAACTTGTTGAAATGTAAATAAAGGTAAAATGTATTTAGAAAATACATAAATTAAAACTAATAAAGTTAAGAATGAAAATGATAATTGATTTAAAAAATAAAATGGAATTAATTGAGGCATTCTATTTAATTTATTTGATTGCTTTGTTCTAGCTCAGCCTGCTAAAGAAGCAAGGGTAAGAGACATAGTAAGAATTAAAGCTATCTCTATAATTATTTTTAATAAAATTATAATATAGTAAAAAAAATAATTACAAAAAATAGAAATTTCTATTTATAAATTGAGATATTAAGGAGTATCTTTAAAGATAATATAAAAATATTATAAAAATAAAGAGTGAACCCACTACTTCTGCTATGCAAGTAGCAATTCTCCGATGAGCTTTAGTCACCTTGTGGCTGTCATGACCTAAAGGTAGGTGGGGATAAATTGGATATTAATTGGATATTAATTAATTTTTCCTATCCTAATCTTAAAATAGGGCAGGGATAATTAATAGTTTAAATATCGTAAAAATTGGCATTGTATAATACTATGTGTGGCCTTTGGCCTAAGTATAAAAGATCGGTAAATTTATTTAAGTAAGAAAAAGAGAGATATAAGTAAAAATGTCTTCCAAGAAATGAAGATTGTAGATATAAACAACAAGGTCTTCCAAGAAATTATGATGTTCAATCATTGTTTCTTGAAATTGAATATATTCTAAATGAGCATTAGTTTCCAGAGCAACATTTACATTATTATTAAGATCGGTTATTTCTAGTATATCTGCTAATTCAGGGTTTAATCTTAAATCTTCTGGAGTTATTGTTACTTCAGAAGGTAAACCATCTTGCGCTCTAACAGCTTCTACTTGTCTAACTCTATTTAATAATGTTATTTCAGTATAACTAACATAAATTTTATATGCTGCCACTACAGAAACCGCTGCAACTGCTATTATACCTACATTACTTATATCATTATTAAAAAGATATTGTAAATCCATTATTTATAATTATTATTTTATTAAATTGTATACACCTATGCTTATATTTAATTTTATATGAATTTTTATTATATATTATAATATAAATATTTTTATTAAATATAGAAATAAACTAGTATTTGTTTATTGTAGGTTGCTTATAGAGTTATAAAATATAACTTCTCTTTTATAATATTATTATAAAGATATTTAGTGGGGGATAAAGGATTATTTATTTATTGGAAATTCTTCAACATAACTTGATGTAACTTTTATAGCACCAGATCCAATTTCTAAGATAAATCCTATAGTTAATACAATAAAAAATATTAATGCTACAGAAAACCCAAACATACTTACTTGATATAAAGTTACAGCTATGGGAAATAGTAATAGGATTTCTAAATCAAAAATTAAGAATAATAGTGCAACTAAGAAGAAATGAATTTGGAATGTAGATCTAGTTTGTCCATATACAGGACTAAAACCACATTCATATGCAGATACTTTAGCTTCATCAGGTTTATGTGTAGATAATAATAAATTTAAAGCTAATAATAAAACAGCTAAAATAGGAACAAATATAAATAACATTAATATAGTATTCATTAATAATAGTATAAAGTTAATGATAGTAATTGTGTACTTTTTAATAATATAGATGGTCTTAAGACAAAGAATAATATTAATAATGTTAAACTTGATATTAATAAACTATGAATATTACTAATTCCTACTGTTGTATTTGTTTCATTGTGGCCTTCGGCCTTTAATGAATTATTTAATTCAGTTTCAGTATGTAATATTCTAATTATTCTTAAATAATATGATGCACTAATTATACTTACTAATATACCTGATATTGCCATAAAGTAATATCCACTTTCAATAGCAGAATATAATACAAACTGTTTAGAGAAAAATCCTAATAAAGGAGGAGTACCAGCCATAGATAATAAACAAATAGTTAGACTAATAGATAATATAGGATTAGAGAAGAATAAACCTTTTAATTCAGAAATATATTTTATATCTTTTTCTGAACCTTTATTAAAGATAGTATTATTCTTAATAATATAACCTATAGCTAATAATATTAAGAATGTATTTAAATTAGTTAATGTATATTGGATAATATAGAAAATAAATGAATCAATAGATTGTTCACTATTTATAGCTAAAGCTAATAAAATAAATCCTATATGTGAAATTGTACTATAAGCTAATAGTCTTTTAATTTTTGTTTGAGCTAAACCTACTACTGTACCAATGATTAAAGAAAATAAAGAACTAATTAATAATAAATTTTTAATAGTATTTAATCCTATTGTATTATAAGTTGCAAAGCCACCAACCATTGAATCTAAACTTTCTAAAATTGGATTTACGGATGTTATTTGAGTAAAGATTTCTAAAATTAAAATTAAAATAGATATTTTAGGCATAATAGTTAACCATATTGTGATAATTGTAGGACTTTCATCATAAACATCTGGTGCCCAATTATGTAATGGTGCTGCAGCGATTTTTAATAAAAACCCTGAAAATATAAAAATAAATCCTAATGCTATACCTTGAGTAATTTGACTAGGTCCTGTTACAGATATTAAATTATAGATTGATTCTAAATTAGTTAAACCTGTAAAAGTATAAATTAATCCTGAACCTAATAAAATAAAACAAGAAGCTAAACTACCCAATAAGAAATATTTTAATCCAGCACTAGTAGCAGATTCAGAATTTCTATATAAAGTAGATAAAATATATATTGCAAATGATTGTAATTCTATACTTAAATACATAGATATTAAATTTGAAGAAGATATTAATAAACTAGCTCCTAATGTACTAAACATTATTAGTAAGCAATATTCTATTGAATTTTTATAACTATTTTCTTCTATTATTGAAGAATTTGTATAATTTACAAATATAGGTAAAGGTCTCGCTATTAATATAGCTGCCCCTATAATGTATATAAATATATCTAATAATTGAGATATAAAGGTTACATGGAATAATCCACTATAAATACCTATACCTGATCCAATTGACTGAATATATAAAGCATTTAATGATAATGCTCCGGCATAAATTAAAATTATAGAAGATAATCTCTGAAATAAAATTGGTGATATTTGTGTTTTAAGAGAAGGTATGGCCATAACCATAATTAATAATAAGATACTAATAAATAACATTACTCAATACTATAATTTATAGTGTTTGTACGAGAAATCAGATTCGAACCGATGATATCTACTTGGAAGGTAGAGGTTATACCATTTAACTATACTCGTTATTATATTCTTTTTTTTGCTTTTGCTTTGCTTTTGCTTTTATAATAATTATATCTTCTTTTAGATATAAATATATAATAATGTACCCTTACGGCAGAAGGCTAGGTAAGCAGTGTGAAACTGGTGGGGATAAGATTATTAGAATCTAAAAACAATATTAATTAATTAAATAAATAAATTTATTGAGCATCAACCCAAGCTAAGTAATCTTGTACAGATACAGATTCAATAGCTATAGGCATAAATCCGTGATATACACCACAAATTTCAGAACATTGACCATAGAAAGTACCAGTTCTTTCAGCTAATAAAGAAGTTTGATTTAATCTACCAGGTACAGTATCAATTTTAATTCCTAATGAAGGAACAGAAAAAGAGTGTAGAACATCAGCACCTGTAACAATGATTCTAACATGAGTATCTACAGGAACAATAACTTTATTATCAACTTCTAAAACTCTAAATTGTCCTAATTCTAAATCAGATTCAGGTATCATATAAGAATCAAATTCAATAGATTCTCCACTTTCATTTACATAATCAGAATATTCATATGACCAATACCATTGGTGTCCTACAACTTTAATAGTTATTGTTGGAGAAACTACTTCATCTAATAAATAAAGTAATCTAAATGATGGGAAAGCAATAGTAATTAAGATTAATGCTGGTGTGATTGTCCAGATTAATTCAATTAAAGTACCGTGGTTAAGATATTTATGTATAATAGGAGAATTTTTAGAATTATAGTAATACATTGTTGAACCTAAAACCCAAAAAATTCCTACAGCAATAACAACTAAAAAGAAGAAAATAGTATTATGTAATTCTACTATTCCCGTGAAACTTGGTGAAGCACTATCTTGGAAACCTAATTGCCAAGGTTGAGGTGCATCGTTATATATTGTATTAAAGATTGAAAAATTTGTTAACATTTTTTTTAAGTAAATTAAAGAATCTTAGATTTTTTTATAAAAAGAGATTCTACTAGATAGTATAAAAATTATAATAGTTTAAGGTCTTGTCCTCACCAGCTTCGCATTGCAGGTGGATGGAGAGTTAAATGAATTATATAAATTTTTGCTACTAAAGATTATTTATTTTCCAATAAGAATTGTTCTTGTTTTGTATGCCTTCTTGAATAAATTTTATATCTTTATCAGTAAATAACTTACTAATTTATAAATAAAGTGTACCTAAGGCGACCTACAGCTACTTCACAAGAAGCTTTAAGAAAAAAGTCAATTACTATTTCTTACATCTAAATCACCTTTTATAGAACACATAAATATGTTTGATTCTATAATAATTTAAGTAAGTATTATATATTAAATAGATTAAATAATAGAAATATACAATACATAATTATTATATTTTTCATAAGCTTTAGTTAATATTTATTTTTATATACTTATTTCACCTAAAACTTGTAATATTTTAATAAAGGAATGTAATTGTAATTTAATTTATTTTTGTTCTTGTTCTATTAAATAATGTGAATTTTTTCTTATTCTTATTATTTTTTTATTTTATATATCAAAGAATCTTAGATTTTTTATTCCTCGTTTATTATATAAATTAATTTATATGACTATGAGACAATACTGTAAATATATTTTGTAAGTATATATAGTATCCTAAGATTGAGCTTAAACAATTCTTTTATGTAAATATGGTAAAAATATTACCTTATTTTCCAATATAGCTCTGCCTAATTAGATTATATTTAGGGTAGGCTACTGATTTGGACTCCATAAAATCTAAGAAGTAAAGGAATCGAACCTTTATTTAATTTAGTAAGCCTTTCTTCTTTCTTTTACCCTCAATCTAAGAATGTAATTGACTATAATTCTTAATATTTATATTTTAGGCCTAATTTAGGTTTACTAAGGCAGTAAGTGATTTAAGCGTCAAAGGCTAAGGAACTTAATATTTTTAATTACTTTGATGTTATTACTATATTGTCATCGATACTTTTATATTTCATCATTTTTATTTTTTTATTATTTTTATTAATTTAAGTGGGGATAATTATTATTTATTTTATTTTATAATTTTTATACGCTTAATATTTACCCTTTTATTATTAGTTAAGTGAAAATAATTCAGTAGCTTCGCCTAAGGCGAATCCTTATAAATAATAAAAATACATTTAAATTTTATAATAATTATGAGTATAATAATAAGAATGCAATCATTAAAGAAAATAATCCTGTAGCTTCGGCTAAGGCAAATCCTAAAATGGCAAAAGTAAATAATTGTCCTCTGATTTGAGGGTTTCTAGCTGTTGAAGCTATTAATGATGAAAAGATTAAACCGATTCCGGCTCCAGCTCCTATTAATCCTGAGCAGGCTAATCCGGCTCCTAAGTATTTTGCTGCGGCTAACATTTTTAATGTTGTAATTTAATATTTTTATAGTGTCTAAAGTCTAAAAGGAGGTTTTAATTTTAAAACTAACTGCTTCTTTTATACAGTAATAATGTATAAAACTAAATTATTTTATTCCTTTAAATTAAACTAATAAAAATGTAAAAGAGGTAAGATTAGTTTAACGGTAAAATGACGTCTTGTGGCGACGATGTTCAGAGTTCAATTCTCTGATTTTACCCTTATTTTTTAATAATAATTTTATTTTTTAGAAAACTAATTCTGTATTTAAAGGATATAAATAATTTTATAAAACTTTACCCTTAGTATTATGTTTATATAAGAATTTATATTTTAAAAAGAATAATAAAATATTTGATTTAAATCAAAATGAATTATTCTTTTTATTAACTTTACTTAAGAAAGGTCAAAGGTTAATTTAGGTAATATTAAAAAAATAAATAAATTAATTTATGGTAAAACTATAGAAAACAAATAATAAATTTTAATTAAATTATAATATTTATAAATATTATAATTATCTAACACTTTATAGCCTATCCTAATTTCTCTTTCTCTTTCCCTGCTCTCTGAGCACCTAGGTAAAGTTGGATGGATGCACAGTAAACGTTTGTTTAAAGAATTAAAATTTAAGAGAATAGAATCCTATGCCTGGCTTAATAATTTTTAGAAAATCAGCCTTTTATTGTTATTATATAATATGACAATAGTATTTTATATAAGTAATATATAGTATTAGAATATAAATTGTATTACTAATATAAACTATATTATTTTGATACAAAGGACTTAACTTAAATCTTTTTAAAGATATATCTTCTAATAATATTACAATAATATTAGTTATATATTCCTATTTTACCTTATATTTAAACAGGTAATTATATTAATATAAAAAGTAATATATAATTTATTAAAAATTATCCCCAATAAAAATATATTGGTTAGATATAAATTATTATTAATGTTAGTTAAATTTTTAACCTTTATTTACATTAATATCTAAATTAGCTATTTCAATAATTTTATTCCAAAAATGTTTTATTAGTTCAATATAAGGTTCTAATAAATCATAATAAATTGAATAAGTATTATTTAAAGGTGTTACAAAATCTGTAAAATACAATATTAATCCCACACCTAATACTAGATTTATTATTATAAATAGTTTGATTATATTATTTGTTTTTTTTAGCATTTTATTATTAGAAGTAAATAATTTAGATATTAATGTAAATAAAGGTATAATATAAATATATTTATTAAAAGTATTGAATATTTATTTAATTTATGCATTAATTTTAACATTTGTGATCTATCCATTGAAATTTATTTAATTTGATAAATTGTATTATCATCAACCTTATCTTTAACTATTATTTACTTATTTCTGACAATAACTTAAACAGTGACCTTTGGTTTTAGTTAAAGGAATGGAATTTTCTTAAACTATTTTAAGAAAACAACTACTTAATGCAAAACCATTCACAAATTTAAAAGTAGAAAAAGGAATTATTAGTGACTTCTACTCAATAGATATCGAAACAATCAAACAATCCAATAATAAATTAAGTCCTTATCTAATCTGTGGTTATGATGGACAAGATTATATAACTTCTTATAATGATAAACCTAAAGCATTATTTAACTCATTCTTTGAACAATTACTTTCTAAAATTAAACCTGGTTTAACGATAGTTTATGCACATAATCTTTCTGCTTTTGATGGAATATTCATAATGAGACATTTATTTGAATTCGGTGAAGTATTGCCATTAATTGATGATGCAAGAATAATATCTATTAAAATTAAAGTAGGAAATAAAACTATTTTATTTAAAGATTCTTATCTATTGCTACCTATGCCTTTAAGAGCATTATGTTCTACATTTAATATTGTTATTTTTAAAACTTTCTTCCCTTTCAATTTAACTAATACTTTCCAGATTGTTGTTCTACCATAATACAATGATAATACACTAATTATTTGTTTAATATAAGGTATTTTACTTCCATATGATAATACTGCAGTTGCTAACCATAACATAAACATTGAGCTTTTCATATGTAAGTTCTGAATGTAGGAATGTTTAATATCATTTGTTTTCTCTGCTGCTGGTGAAGCTTTGGTTGATTTTAATTGTTTTTGTAATCTATCTAATTCAGCTTGTAATGTTTTTAGAGTTAACTTATTATTTTTCATTTATTTTAATTGTTTTTTATAATGTTTTTATTACTAATATAATAATAACTGAGGAATATCCTCTTATATTAATCAACGATGTAACTAAGTTAAGCACTGTTGTCGGTTCCATCTTACTTATAATCAGGTTGCTATTTTCAACAGATGATAGTTAATTATTAATATAAAATATATGACATTATAAACATATATCTCTTTTAATTAAACTATCTTGTTGGGTTAAATATATAAATCTACCTTGACACCTTACCTATATAAAGTATTCGGAAAAAGAATGTGGTATTTTCAATTAGAATCTACTAAATATTGTAAACTAGATTGCCAAGTATTACACCAAATCTTAACTAAATTTAAAGAATTAATCTTTAAAGAATTCCAAATTAATATTCATAATAAAAATGTATTAACATTACCATCATTAGCTATGAGAATTTATAAAACCCATTTCATGCCAGAAAATTCAATCTTTCAAATATTAGGAAAACCTGAATGGTTTATTAGAGAATCATACACTGGAGGAGCTGTGGATGTATACATTCCACATAATAGAACCTCTAGTTTCTTTAGTAAAATTAAATATAATTTATTAAATTATATTATTACGATGTTAATTCATTATATCCTTCAGTTATGGCTAATACTCCAATGCCTATTGGAAAACCAATAGCATTTCAAGGTAATATTAGAGCAGTTGAACCTAATGCATATGGATTCTTCTATTGTAAAATTACTACTCCTGAATTCCTACAACATCCTATACTACAAAGAAGTGTAATGACTAGTGAAGGATTAAGAACTGTTGCAGCTTTAGGAACTTGGGAAGGATGGACAAATTCTGCTGAAATGGATAACGCTATTGAATTTGGTTATACTTTCGAAATACTTCATGGATATCAATTTGAAACTGGTGATTTATTCTCTGGATACATTAATAGAATGTATGAACTAAGATTAAAATATCCTAAAGGAGATCCAATGAATCTTATAGCTAAATTATTAATGAATTCGTTATATGGTAAATTTGCAATGAAATTAGATAGAAAAGAAGTATCAATCTATAATGTTTCAACTGAAAGTACTATGAATGAATTCAAAGATATGATTAGCGAATTAGGTGAAAGTATAGAAGATTGGGTAAATTTAGGTACACATTTTGTAATTATTAGAGATTCTCTTGCTAATATAAAGTATAATGAAAAAGAAGATATGTATCATGGACAAGATATTAACATTGCTATCGCATCAGCAAAAGGCTTGCTTTATTAATCAATATTATACTTATTACTATGTAATATCTTTATACCTCCGATTTAGCTAGGTGAGCTTGAATATTAATAAATATTATTAGAAATTAAATTTTATGATGCAGTATTCCACAGTTATTATCAATAGAAGGCTGTGCTGCTTCACCTTGCTGGGGGATAAATTGAATATTAATTTTTAATCCTTAATATTTGTTACTTTCTATTACTGTGCCTTGCCTATGGCAGGAAGGCTTAAAGTTAAATTTTGAAACAAGAAAGTAAATTTACAAAAAATGTAATCCAACTCTTAAATTAAAAAAAGTAGGGTAGCAGCTATCCTATGCTATTTGCAGAAAATATAAGCAATAGCAGTGCTTTATAAATTAGCACCAGGGATATTATAAAAAATAGAATTATTAATATTAATTAGAATTTTTAATCTGTGGAGATAAAACTATAATTAAAGAAGCAAAATAAATAATAATTAATCTAATTTCACTTAATAAAGAAGTATCTATTAAAACAGGAGCAAAAACTAAAAATAATAAAGCTAATAAACCTAATGTTATATAAAGAGCGTAAGTAGTAATTACACCACTATCTAATTTAGAAATATTATTACCACTATTAGAGAAAATATTAGATAATCCTTGAGGACCTAATAATTCAATAACTCCTCTATCAATAACTTTAGATATAGTATAACCTAATTGTAAACCTACAGATGTTATATAATTATTATATACTACATCAAATAAGTATTTACCATTTAAGAAAGTATATATTTTTCTACCTAAAGAAGTTTCAGTTAAATCAATAACAAAACTTGTACCTTTATGGTATAATAATATAGCTAATAAGGCACCAACTAAAGATAATATAGATGGTAATAATTTAATTAAAATAGGTAAACTAAATTCAGCTTCAATTATAGAAATATTATTAGGATGTATAAATAAAGAATTAGCAAAGAAATCTGAACCTACACCAACAAATAAATCAGAGAAAACAAAACCAAAGAAGATACTAAATAAAGCTAACACAAATAGAGGTACAATTACAGCTAAATTAGCTTCATGTGAATTTAAATAATTATTTTTAGGTCCATTAGGTACTGTTAAGAATACTAATGAAATTAATCTAAATGAATAGAATGCTGTAATACCCGCAGTTAAACTACCTAAAATATAAGCATAAGTACCACTGAAACTATATTGTCCGTAAGCTAACTCTATAATTAAATCTTTACTATAGAATCCTGTTAACCAAGGAGTAGCTAATAAAGATAATGACCCTACTAACATTGCTGTATAAGTGAAAGGTAAAAATTTTATTAATCCACCTAATCTTCTTACATCTTGTTGATCTGAAAAACTATGTATAACTGCTCCGGCTCCTAAGAATAATAATGCTTTAAAGAAGGCATGATTTATTACATGCATTAATGCTACATTATATTGACTTAATCCTACTGCCATTACCATATAACCTAATTGACTTATTGTTGAAAAAGCAATAATTCTTTTTAAATCATTTTGAACTAAACCACAAGTTGCGGCAAAGAAAGCAGTAGAAGCTCCAACTAAAGTAATAATTAATAAAGCAGTTGAACTATATTCTAATAAAGGAGAAGATCTTACTAATAAATATAATCCCGCTGTAACTAGTGTCGCTGCATGAATTAAAGCTGATACTGGTGTTGGTCCCTCCATACTTCCAGGTAACCAACTATGTAAAGGAATTTGTGCAGATTTAGCCATAGCTCCCATTAATAATAATAAACCAATTATTGTTATTCCTGTTTCATTCATTAGAGGTACTAAACTAAATACAGTAGAAAAATCTAATGATCCAAATAAGGCAAAGATTGCAAAGAATCCTATACTTAATCCCATATCACCTATTCTATTCATTGTGAATGCTAAAATTGCAGCTTTATTAGCTTGAATTCTTGTGAACCAGAAGTTAATTAATAAATAAGAAACTACTCCAATACCTTCCCAACCAATAAACATTACAAAGAAATTTGCACCTGAAACTAAAACTAACATAAAGAAAGTGAATAATGATAAATAAGAGAAAAATCTTTGATTATGAGGATCTTCAGCCATATAATCAGTAGAGAATATATGAATTAAAGATGAAATATATAAAACAGGAATTAACATAGAAACTGTTAATTGATCAAATAGGAATTCCCAAGAAATAGACATAAATTCTGAATCGATCCAACTTGTTAAATTTATAGAAACTGGAGAACCACAGAAACCTACTTCATAGAAAGCTATTGAAGCTAAAATTGATGATAAAATTAAGCAAGTACAAGTAATTATATGTGCTCCGGTAACACCAATTTTTCTACCCATAAAACCTGATACAAAAGAACCTAATAAAGGTAAAACTAAAATTGATAAATACATTATGTTCTTAATGAAATATTTCCTCTTAATCTATAATATGCTACAAGAATACTTAAACCTACTACTGATTCAGCACCAGCTATTGAAATTATAAAGATACTAAAAGTTTGTCCTATTCCATCATCAAAACTAAAACTAGAAATTAAGATTAATAATGTTACAGATAATAACATTAATTCTATCGCTATAATCATTAGAATTATATTTTTTCTATTTAATATAAATCCTAAAATACCTACTAAAAATAAAAGTAATGATAGATTCATGGTTTGTATTTTATTTATTCCTTTAGGATACATTGAATATTATGATTTGATTTATTTATTTGATAGCCCGACCTCTGCTTATTTAGCTGGAGGGGTGTTGGGCCTTGTAATTATTTTTTCCTGTAAGATCTATAAGATTTAAGGTATAATTAATAGTTTTCTAGACCGATACAAATATTTATAAAACATTTGCATTGTATAATTGTAATTTGTAAATCTTACAATAAATTTAATAGCCTTCTTTTACTTTATTTGAAATATAAATATATTGTACAGTTGTAAAGATATTATTATAATTTATGCCTGTGCTCTAACGGCCTAATCTCAAGACCTTCCCTAAAGTCTTGGGCAACACAAATATTAAAATTACAATTGCGTATACTCTAATTAAGATAAATAAGGGATAGAAAATACTATCTCTTTTATAATATATTTTGATAAATTTAATAAATTAAAGAATTAATAAGGTGGAATCATTAAATAAGCTTTATTTCTTGGACCTAAAAAATACGGTAATTTAATTCATTCAATAGTTTAAATATTGATATTAAAGAATATAAATAATTTCTAATAATAAATACATAGTAAAATAATAATCCCTAGAGAAAGTATAAAGACTCCCCGAAATAAAGTATTAAAATTTTAGTGTAGTTCAAACTAGGCTTTTTCAAAAAGATAAAGAAAAATAAATAAAACCTGTAAATTGAACAACTAAAAATAAAGAAAAATAGCGCCTAATAGGCCAATGAACAATATGCTTTAACAAGAATCATTTTAGTTAATGGGGGTTAATTTATAATAATTATAAAATTTAGTAATAATCTTATAGCAGGAGATGAGAGCTATAAGACCTTAGAATTAATTTAGTTACCTCCCCAGTAGTAAACTGCAATAAATAAGAATAACCAAACTACATCTACAAAGTGCCAATATAAGATACCAGATTCATGTCCGATATGGTGAGTATCTGTTAAATGATAATTTAATATTCTTATGAAACCTACAGTAATAAAGATAGTTCCAACAATAACATGTAATCCATGTAATCCTGTTGATGCAAAGAATACTGTACCAAATACTGAATCAGCTATAGTAAATCCTGCTTCAGAATATTCAATATATTGTAAAACAGTGAATACAACAGCTAAGATTATTGTTATAAAAGTTCCAAAGATAGCACCTTTTCTATCTCCAGCTATTAAAGCATGGTGACCGAAAGTAACAAAAGCTCCAGATGATAATAATAAGAAAGTATTTAATAAAGGTATACTAAATGGATCTAAAGGTGTTATTCCTAAAGGTGGCCACACTCCTCCTATTTCTATAGCTGGTGATAAACTAGAATGGAAGAAAGCCCAGAATACACTGAAAAAAGCAAATACTTCACTTATAATAAATAGAACTAATCCGATGATTAAACCTTTTTGTACTTGTTTTGTATGGTGTCCTTCATATGTTCCTTCTGTTATTACATCTCTAAACCATAATCCCATACCTGAGGCTGTTAAAATTAATCCTAAAGTTAATAATAATCCTCCATTAGGATATCCTTGTAAGTACATCACTGCTCCTGTCGTTAAACTTAATAATGAAAAACTTACTAAAATAGGCCATGGAGAAGTTTCTACTAAATGAAATGGATGATATTGAAATTTATTTAATTTTATGTTATTCATTTTTATTTTATTTTATTTTAATTTTTAAATTAAATTGTATTTACCTATGCTTATACTATATTAAATATAAATTTATATTTTATTTTTAATGTATAAATATTAAATTTTAATTATAGTATAGAAATAAACTAGTATTTGTTTATTATAGGTTGCTTATAGAGTAATATTATAATATTTTTATTAAAATATAACTTCTCTTTTATAAATTTATTATAAAGAGAGCCGAATAAATCAACTCTACCTTCATTAATTTTAATTGGCAAGTATTCATTTTTTATATAATCTTTATCATTAGTATTTTTAATAGTAATAAATGTATTTTTAATATCAATATTTAGATCTGTAAATGATTTAAAGAATCTATTTGATACATTTTTGGTAATTGTTTCACCAATAAATATATTTTTAATTTGATTAAATGTTAATGAATCTCTAGGTACACCAGCAAATACTGATTTCTCAACTTTGTTTCCATCTTTATCTAAGTACCAGTAACCATATTTTTTAGGTGCTAAGAATAAACCTTCTTGTATCACAATTCCATTCATTTCATCTTTCATCTGTCCTAATTGATCACCTAATAATTCAGGGTCAATTGGAGCAGTTGTAAAGATTGAATCTGTATCAGTGTACAATGTATTTGGATCAATTTTAAAAGGAATCATAGCAATTCTAGCATAAGCAGTTACTGCTGCAGCGATTGCTACATTAGATTTAATTGGGCTGTTAAAGTTTTCAATGTTACTATTTAATTCATTGTTTAATAGAGTAAGTAATTTATAATTAATATTAGAATAACTTAATACAGTAGAGTAATTTTCATTAATATTCATAATTGATTTAACAACTCTAGTTAATAGAATAGGTTCTAAGTTATCATTTTTAACATTTTGTGTTATGATACTTATCTGTTTTCTACCAAAGTAACCATATAAGTTATTTAATAATAGTTTAGCAATTGCTTTTTCTGAACCACCACTTGTTCTTTTTATTTCATAAAATGTATTAACATAGTTACTAAATAAATCAACTTTAGTGAATTCATATCCCCTTATTAAAGTTATTTGATATCCTAATTTAACTACTGCTTTAAGTTCTTCTGAGAAGTATACACTTTTCCAATTACCAACAGGATAAATTGTTTTACCATTTAAATGATAAGGTAACACAGGTCTCAACATTGAATCAGGGCAAGTAACCTCTACTTCAGCAAAACCAAAGAATGAATCTAATGTTCTATTACTTAAATTAATTAAATTAGGATTAACTAAATCATGAGGCATAGGATTTAACATTGCAAAAGGATATAAACTATTAACATCATAATAATGTAACAATTCTCCAAATGCTTTATAAACATCTGTACCACCTCCAAAGTAACCTTGTCTTATAAATAAATCAATATGTTGTGGTAATATAAAAATGTTTTTATCTAAGAATTTAACTCTAAAGATTTTTAAAGATAAAGTAGCTGTTGAATAAATTGATTCAATATCAACACCAAATTTATTAAAATATAATAATTGAGCTGTAAATAAAGCTTGATATAGAGAAATAGAATCTTGTAAAGCATATTTTTTAAATAAACCCCAAGTCCCAGGTGAGTTAAATAATGAAATATCATTAAAATTAGAATTATAAGGAATTAATTTTCCATCCACACCAAATAATTTACATAATTTATCTAGAGACATTGGGAAAACTCTTAAAGAATCTTTCCATTCAAATGATAAACCTGATAATAATTTTATTGAAATAAATGAATTACTCTCATCAATAATTGATGAAATGTGTTCAGGGTTGTATTGGTTCATTAAAGCTTTATATAAAAAATATCCATCAAAATCACCTAAATTATGTGCAAAGATTGTTAATTTATCTATACTTTGATCCAAATCTAAATTTACTAAATAATTAAAATACTTATTCCATAATGTTTTAACTGCTAATTCATAATCACTTATTAAAACTAAATGATCAATTAAAAATAATTTACTTTCTAATTTACCATTATTTACTCCACAACTACTAATAGCAATGGGAACTTGAATATTATTAAAGTTAATAGTTTCAATATCCATAACAAATATTGGTGCTGGATTTACTAATTTTAATTTACCAATTTTATTTACTAATGATAAGGGGATAATTAATCCTTTACTCCAATGTTTAGCTTTAGTTGAATAACTTCTATTAATTTGTGATAAAGAATTTAATTTATCAGCTCTAAATTTAGTATGTGAATCCATAGTTCTAGCTAGAGTTATTGAGTTGTGACTTATTTTGATATTAAGATTGTTTAAATTTGAACAGTTCCAAGCTTTAATTGTGAATCTAATTATAGATAGATTGTTATAACCATATTCTAAGTTATTATAACTAGTTAAATCATTTGATATTTCGTTATAATAATCTGTGAACGGTGTATCATTATCAATTAATACATTGGAATGTAAATTTACTTCTTTATAATCTTCCAACACACAACTTAATATAATGATTTTTTGATAGCCGAAGCCTCTAAATTCATCATTACTGATTATTGTGTTATAAATTCCTTGAAATAATTCTTTACCTTCTAATAAATCTTCATTTATCATTGTAATACTTAAACATCTCATGTTTTTATTAATTTCTAATATTTGTAAAGTTGATGTTTCTTTATTATTAAATATGAAGAATTCAATTAAACTAAAATTAAAGAAGTATAATATAACTGAAATATAGCCTACTATTTGAAATAATTCAAAGTAAACACCTAATTTATTATTAAATATCAAAGTGTTGATAAATAATCCAATGATTATACCTATTACTAATTGATTGTTTTTTAAGATTGTTTTCATTTGTTTAATTAATTTATCAGCTTGCGATCTACTGATCAGGTGTTTTCAAGAGTAAGTACAGAGACTAAGTTTAATTACTTAGTTATTTAACATTAAATTAATAATATCGATTTATGGGATTAGTTATTAAAGGTATTAATATATAAAAGATTCATTTTTAAATCTCAATTTAGAATGTGGGGATAATTTAAATTTCTACATTTTAAAATAAAATTAGTGTAATTCGATAGCATCTTTAATATATGAACATACTAATAAAGTAAATACATAACTTTGAATTAAAGAAACAGCTAATTCTAAACCAATTAAAGCTAAGAAGATAGAGAATGGTATTAAAGTTAACACAGCTACAATTATACTACTACTAAACATTTGATATAAGAAAGTAGATAAAATTTTAAGTAATGTGTGACCAGCAACCATATTAGCAAATAATCTTATTCCTAAAGAGAATGCTCTAGCTAAATAACTTACAGTTTCAATTAATACTAATAAAGGAACTAATGCTAATGGTGTACCAGATGGTACTAAGATTGAAAAGAAATGTAATTTATGTATAGATAATCCTAAAATAGTTACACCTGTAAGAATAGTAAATGATAAACCAATTGTAACAATAATAGAAGTTGTTACAGTATAAGAATAAGGTACATTACCAGTTAAATTACCTATTAAAATAAAGAAAAATAATGAGTAAATAAAAGGTAAATATATCTCTTTACCTAATTGCTCTCTTACCATAGTATTTACACTTGCAAAGAGACTTTCTAATCCAATTGACCATTTATTTGGTAATAATTTTGTTTCATTATTTCCCATATAGTGTATTCCTATTATTAAAATTAATACAAATACTGAATAGAATCCTAAATTAGTCAAGGTTATATTTAAATAACCAAAGATCGGTGCATTTAATCCTAGTAAACTAGTTACTTCGAATTGTTCTAATGGAGAATTAATTATTAAATTTGTGTTAGTATTATGTAACATTATTTTGATTTTATTTCTGTTTAACACAGTTTGATTTTAAAACTTTGTTTGTACTTATCTCGCCCTATCATTTTAAATTTAAATTTTACCATAGGAGTGTTAATATTTTATTTTATTTTATATTATATTAAACATAGGGACACGCCCTTATTTATATAAAAGTTTCCTTTGAAATATATTTTTATTTTAAAGTTAAGTTATTGTAGCATCAAAATAATATAGTTATCAAAGTTTCTTTAATATAGAGATAATGTATCTCTGGATTAGATAATTTCAATCTCTACTCCATTACTTTTATAATTTTTTATTTAAAAGTTGTTCTTTTTATTTAGATTTTTACGAGTAAAGAGACTTGAACTCTTACGATAAAATCATGAATTCCTAAGATTCACCCGGCTACCATTTCGGCATACTCGTTTGTATTATGCTGTGTTTTTAAATTAGCATTACTAAGCTGGTGGGTCACTATACTTAGGCTAAGAGAGTTTACTACCCGAGCACTGCTGGTTAATTCTTATAAAAATAAGATGTCAATATAAATAAAAATTAATAATTAATTTAAGGAGTAGAGTAATCGAAACCCTGTCTATAAAGTGTAAATTTATCGCTAAACCACTCAGCTAACCCCTTTTTCAATTTATATTTATTTATACTTATAAAAAATAATTCATTTTATTATTATATAATAGACTTACAGTGTAATCCTTTATTTATATTTAATTTTAATTTAGCATAGTGCCCTCCCTTACAGCAGAGGGCTAGGTAAGATGGGGGATAAAATATTTTATTTTCCAGCAGCACTTTCCAGTACGGCTACCTTGCTATGACTTTTGAGATGTTACTTAAATGAATTAACTAAAGCTAATTATCTTAACAAAGGTGTTTTATTCCTTTCCCAAAATTAATAAATTAGGAGGGTATATATAAAGAACTTTAAGAGACCTTTATAAAAGTTTTAATTTCGCTCCAGTTTCCTTCAAGTTAAGCTTCTTCCCAGCGACAGACAGTTAGTTCATCACGAATGCAATCTTCACCGTTGCGCCTAGTGATCAACGATTACTCGAAATTCCTTCTTCATGTCGCCGAATTGCAGACGACAATCCGACTAAATATTAACTTTTTTTAATGATTAGCTCTTCCTTATTTCCCTATTATAAAAATAAAATAATAATATACTTATTTACTTATGCAAATAGCCATATTAAATTTAAAGGAACGGTTTTGCATCACTTTGTAAAAGTTTTTGTGGCACGTTTATAGCCCAGTTCATGAGGGCCATAACGACTTGTCTTAGCCCCAAATGATACTCTATCAGTAACATTAATTGTTAAGTATAAATTAACAACAGGGATTTCGTCCGTTAGCGGAGTTAACCTCACTTCTCACAATACGGACTGACGACAGCCATGCAACACCTGTAACAGAAACATTTTAGAAAAACACTTCATTTTTAATTAAATAAATAAATAAAAACTTGTTATGCAAGAACTGGTAAGATTTTACGCGGGTTATCGTATTAAATAACATGCTTCACTTCGTTTGCTTCGAGACCGACTAATTTTTTTGTTTTCAACTTTGCAGTCGTACTCACATGGCGGAATGGTTATCGTGTTAACATAGCCACTAATTAATTTTATAACTAGCAACCACCATTCATCGTTGACAGTGAGTGGTATCTGGGTATCTAATCCTATTTCCTATACTCACCTTCGTTTCTCAGCGTCAATCATTAGTAGATAAAAAGCTTTCACCCTTAATATTCCATTTAGTATCTAAGGATATCACCCCTCCTCTAAATATTATTTAATATATCCTCTATTTGATTCTAGCTTTTATTTGTTCATTCTTTTCTTATTTATTAACTTTATAGAAATAAAATAATAAAACTTTGTCTATATTTCTTCACCTTTGCTTGTTAAGGCTGATAAATTTTAATTTTATCGAGGATATAGAAAAAAAGAATAAAGTTTAAAGCTGCCTACACACCCTTTACGCCTGATTAGGACGACTAACGTTTGCGTCTCTGGCCTTACCGAGTCTTCTGGCACCAGATTTGGACAACACTAATAGTAAGGTAATGTCATTATCTTCCCTTACGTTATCACACTTGACACAAGTATGATTTCAGTTAGCTAGTTCACTCTTGCGAGCATTGACTAATATTCTCGACTGCTGGTAGTTAATACTACTTGGGAGATCTCATTCCCGATGTGGCCATTTGCTCTGTCAAGCTTGGCTATCGATCATCGGCTTGGTAGGCCTTTACCCCACCAACTACCTAATCGAAATAAATAGAATCCTAAAGCAGAATTATTCCTTTATTAATAAATATAGCTTACTTATTTTCTTATTTTTACAATAAAAATATCTCCTATTTACGGGGACTCTAGGGTATCTTATTTACTATCCTCACCTTTACACCTTATTAACTTAGTATTTATTAATTATCGATCGAAAAAGACCTTAATAAATTTTAGGTTAACAACGATTCGCATGTCTCAAAACTACTGAAAAACGTTCAATCAGAACCAAAATTAAATTCTTACTTAAATTTTAAACAATATTCATTAACGATTATTGTTGTATTATATTTACTATAAATAGTAATTGTTATTATCTCTTTTAAGATGTTATAATACATAATGTAATTATTAATCGATCATTTTACAATATTAACATATTATCTTTTCAAACTCCTGTCAGAATCGAACTGACATCTTTAAGCTATGCTATACTTAATATTATTTCCACTAAACTAAGGAATTTTATGGGGTTAATTGTTATTCATAACCAGGGCTACTTACAGCTGTTGCTACAGCTTCTTCAACTTCATCTAATTCATCTCCAAACGGTAAACCGTGTAATCTTCCAACTGCTGATCTTAAGGCTTCTTGTTCAAATGGATTAGTTAATTCTTCAGTCATTACATGTGTTAACGGTTTTAATCCTGGTGTACTAGGTACAGAGAATATTTCTCTGCCACACTTTGAAATCCTTGATCCAAGGTTAATCCTAAACCTACTGTTGCTACATGCGGTGTAACTTGTAATGTTGTACCAGACCCCGATGCAACATTTTCTGGTACAACGTGAGCATGTTTACTCATTTCATTTATCCAACTTTTAGCTAAACTTTTTCTATCTATAATTTCTGCACTTGTTTCACCTAAATAATATAATCTCATTCTTCTTATCCATGAATCATGTGGGTTTACTTGTGTATAAGGATATAAATCTTCTAATCTATTAGTTGTTGCTTGTTGTGTTAAAAATTCTCTAGCTTGTTCTGCAGTATCTGTTGACGTTAGAAACCAATACGACGGATTTAATTTTCTTACTCCTCTAAATACTCCTCTAACTACTTTTCTAGTTATTTTAAATGCTAAACTTTCTTCAACTGCTCCTTCAGGAGTAGCTGGTGTAACAGTTGTTCTTAAATTGGCTGCTGCTGCATTTGCTACATCGGTTCCAGCTCTACCTTCAACGTTACCCCAGTTAGCTATAAACAACGGATCTTGAATAAATTTATATAATATAAATACTGTACCTATGGTTACTGCTCCTCCGGCTAATATTCCTCCTATCCATAACCAAGACGGTAAATCTCTATACCATGATGTTGGTGTAGGTTCTACATTTATATTAAATAAAGAATTATAAGACTTTCTTAAACTATCTTCGACATTGCTTGGAACTATATTTTGTGGATGATACACTGTTTTGTCTAACGGACCGCTTGACCAGATTTTATTATACGCATTACCTGTACCACTTACATTATCTCCAGGCACATTAGGTATTACTTTATAATCAAATAATTCAACGAACCAATGGAACATCCTTTTTGTAAAGTTAGTAAAGATTTCTAGATAACTATGACCCATACCAACAAATCCGGCTAATAAATTATCATAGGAAAAACCTACAGTTTTAAATACCATATACACACCTATTACGGCATTAAACATTATAAATGCTTTTCTTAATTTTACTAATACTTTCCAGATTGTCGTTCTACCATACATTAGACTTAATACTGTAATTATTTTTCTTATGTAAGGTATTTTACTTCCATAAGATAATACTGCAGTTGCTAACCATAACATAAACATTGTACTTTTCATATGTAGATTTTGAATATAAGAATGTTTTATATCAGGCGCTACACTTGATCTATGTGTTTCACTTACTGGTTGTACTTTGGTTTTAGCTTTTGATTTAACTTTACTAGATTTAATTATATCTAATTCGGCTTGTATTTTCTCTATTAAATTTTTAAGCCCTAAGAATAATCCTTTAAATGTTGACGGTAAATAAATGAATATTAAAGGGGGGATAAATTATTAATAATAAATTAGTAAGGTGCAATATCAAAGGCAATTAATATACTAGGAACTAATATAATGAATGCCACAGCTACTGGTAATAAATTTAACCAACATAATTCAATTAAAGCATCATATCTTAATCTAGGTAAAGTAGCTCTGAACCAAACGAACATAAAACAGAATATACATGTTTTAAGACCTAAAACTATAGATGTTATATTAATAAAAGATTCATTTACAAATAATTCAGGGAAATTATAACCACCTAAGAAGAAAATAGCTGTAATAGAACTAAATAATACTATAGAACAATATTCAGCTAAAAAGAAAAATACAAATGGTACACTTGAATGTTCAGTGAAGAAACCAGCTACTAATTCTGATTCCGCTTCTTGAAGATCGAAAGGAGTTCTAGAAGTTTCCGCTAAGATAGAAATGAAATAGAAAACAAATACAGGTAATAAAGGTAAAATAAACCAAACTGCTTGTTGACTTTCTATTATTGTTGTAAAATTAAATGATCCTGTTAATAATATAATAATTAATACTGCTGAACTTAATATTAATTCGTAACTTATCATAGCTGCTGTAGATCTTAAAGATCCTAAGAAAGCATATTTAGAATTAGCACTCCATCCTGCAAATAATATTCCATAAACACCTAAAGATGATAAAGCTAAACTATATAATACTCCTAATGATAAATCTGAAATTGTTAATCCTTCTCCAAAAGGAATTACACCCCAACCTAATAAACTAAAAATTAATGCCGAAGCTGGTGCTAAATAAAATAAAACTTTATTAGATTGAGAAGGTATAACTGTTTCTTTAAGAATTAATTTTAAAGCATCACTAAAAGGTTGTAAAATTCCATAATAACCTACAGTATTTGGTCCAACTCTTCTTTGCATAGCAGCTAATTGTTTTCTTTCTATAATTGTCATGAAAGCTACAGATAATAATACAGGTAATATTATTATTAAAACATCCATTAAATTTATTAATATATCTAATATATTAGATATTAAATTATTATTTATCATTGGTATTATTTAATATTCATAAATCTAATTAAAGAATAAATTATTTAATTAAAAATGAATGTGTATTTTATTAATAATTTAATAACTTTCAATGAAGATTTTTAAGTTATCAAATATTTTGTCTTATTTTAGCATTAATTAAATTTAATTAAACTAGGTAAGGACCGAAGGGCTTGAGTCCTGTCCTTTATAAATAAGGATAGCTTATATTTTTCCCAGGCCTCTTTTTTTTAATTTATAATTTTTATTTTGTAATACACTATAACTATTTATTATTATTTCATTTGTATATTTATTTTAATTTTAATTAATTTATCCTCTTTTGAATTTTAACAAAATTAGTTTACATTGTTCTAACCATTAAACTAATAGAAATTATTTATTTTTTTATTTTATTTTATTTATTTTATAATCTGCAGTAGCTCTACACTTCTTTAATTATAACCCATGCTAAATTAGAATTATATAAATAAATTATATATAAAGCGTTGTGCCTACTTACGTTCCCTTTTATTTTATTATTATTTGATTTTTAGGTTACCAATAAATAAGGGTGCTGGGAAATTAAAATAGAAATATTTTTATATTTATCTAAATTAAATTAAGAACATTAATTTTACTATTACTTTTAAATAATTAAAAATAAATTAATAATTAAAATTAATTACTCTTAAAAGAGATTCAATATATAAAATATAATAAAAAAGGGGGAAATCTGATAATGGTAATCAGTTGTATTTGCACTACAAATATGATAGTTCGAATCTATCTTTCTCCAAATAAATAAAATAAAAATAAATAAAATAAATAATAAAATAAGGCCTCTAAATATAAAGCCTCGGTTGCTTAGTGGTCAAAGCGCTATTCTGAAGATATAGATATGTGAGTTCAATTCTCTCCCAAGGCAAAGGCCGAAATAGTTTAATAGGTAAAATGAATTCCTTGTAAGATTTAGATATTGGTTCAATTCCAGTTTTCGGCATATATTAATATAATATTTCTCCTTTATACTGTTCCACCCTAAACGCCTTCCCATAAAATATTTAAATAAATAAAGGTAGCGAAGCTAGGTAATTAAAATAAATTAAATGAGTTGTAGTTTAACTTGGGAAAACACCATTTTTTGGTAATGGCTTATATCAGTTCGAATCTGGTCAACTCAGAATAAAATACAATATAATTTTTATATTCTTGCACCCAAAGTTTTTAAATAAAAATAAAAATAAAGCAAAGGATGCATAATTCAAAATAAAGGTGGAAGGATAGTTAGAAAGCAGAACTCGAGTGGTGGAGTGTCTCCCTTTTAAGGAGAAAGTTCTGGTTCAAGTCCAGGTGCTTTCAAAATAAAAGAGATTTAAATCAAAAATAAATAAATTAAGGGCAGGTGATCCGATTGGTAATGGTGATTCTCTGTAAAAGAATTGGTTAATAGCCGTAAAAGGTTCGATTCCTTTACTGCTCAATATATTTATGTAATTTTATATTTCCTTATTTATAATTGATAATAATTACTGTCTTATCCCTCCAGCTACGCACAGCTATTCAAAGCTTCGCAACCTTCCGAAGAAAAATATGTATAAATCTAAATTAAAAAATATTTACATCATAAGACTGTAGCATAATAGGTTAATGCAGTCCGCTCATAATGGATATTATAAGGGTTCAATTCCCTTCGGTCTTAATTTAATTATTTTACCCTAAATTAAGAATAAAAGAGAGTAATAAAACAATAAAAAAGGGTATTTGGTCGAGTCTGGTTTATGGCACTCGTCTTGAAAACGAGAACTTGAATAAAGTCGTGAGTTCAAATCTCACAGTGCCCGTATAAAACTTTCATATTGATTAAATTACATACTTACTCAATCGACAAATTATTATTAACCAACGAAGTATTAGAAGCATACATTAGCAATTTTTGGAGTGATATATTTAATAATATAATAGCAGATGGGAATACTAAACATTTAATGTTAATGTGTAAAGTAGAGTTTAATGAATCTGAAGTAGGTTATAGAACATTAGGTGATTTAAGAAGAGTTAATTTTAGTGATAAAGAATTATTTATAGAATATTTAATCTTAAGATTAGGTTTATTAAATGAATCTTATGTATCACACCCGATTTCTAAAATAACATTTACTTATATCATTAAAGATGGTTTAGCTACAGATAAAGATAGAGTATTATTACAAGATCTTACAACTAAAACATCTACTACTCATAGATTTAATAACATAAATTTACCTATTAGTATGAATCCAGCTGATTATGGTACAATAATGGTTGATAATTATATTCAAATAAATGGTGAATCAGTACATAGATTTTTTGTAGTAAGTGGTAATAGATCATATTTAATTGATTCATCTAAAGAAGGTTTAATTAATAATGTTACAATACAGGGTGCAGTTGATTTAAAATGGGTTGATACTGAAATCTCTAGCGGTATATTCAAAAGAGAAATTGGTAAATCAGTAATTTATTTTATGGGTGGAGAAAGAGTATTAACTAAAAAAATGCTTAATGCTAAACCATTCACAAAAGTATCTACAGATACAACATTAAATTCTGAATTTATTACTATGGATATAGAAACAATCAAATCAGTAAATAATAAATTAACCCCATATTTAATTTGTGCTTATAATGGTACAGATTATATTACATCATATGCTAATGAAACCTTAGATCAAAAAGCATTATTTGCATCATTTATTAATCAATTGTTAACATTTTTCAGTAAAGGAAATAAAACTATAGTAGTATATGCTCATAACTTTGGTACATTTGATGGAATATTCTTATTTAAACAATTAATTGAATATGGTATAGTTGAACCTTTATATCATAATAGTAAAATTATTTCATTAAAGGTTAATTTAAATATTACAGGTTATAAAACTAAAACTATTATCTTTAAAGATTCTTATCTAATGTTACCAGGAAGTTTAAGAGCATTATGTTCTTCATTTAATGTTAAAACAATTAAAACTTATTTCCCGTTTAATTTAACAGATATTTTCTATACCGGAGTATTTCCTAAATTTGAATATTGGACTGGAATAACTTTAACTGAATTTGACACATTAGCAGCAGAATTTATGAAAAACACTTGGTCATTCAAAGAAGAAGCAATAAAATATTGTAAAATCGATTGCCTAAGCCTTCATGAAATATTATCTAAATTTAATTCATTAATTTTTAAAGAATTTAAATTGAATATTAATAAACCTTTAACATTATCTGCATTAGCCATGAGTATCTATAGATCACAATTTATGCCTGAAAATGCTATTTATCAATTAGGTGGTGCTGTGGAAAGTGATATCAGACAATCCTATACAGGAGGAGCAGTCGATGTATACATTCCACATAATAAAATTAGTGGTTTCTTTAATAATATTGAAGCTAAATTTATTAAATTATTTATATATGATGTTAATTCATTATATCCTTTCATTATGGCTAATACTCCAATGCCTGTAGGTAAACCAGTAGCATTTCAAGGTAATATTAGAAATGTTAATTCAAAAGCATTTGGATTCTTCTATTGTAAAATTACTAGTCCTGAATTCCTACAACATCCTATACTACAAAGAAGTGTAATGACTAGTGAAGGATTAAGAACTGTTGCAGCTTTAGGTAGTTGGGAAGGTTGGATCTTTTCTGGTGAAATGGATAATGCAATGAAATATGGTTATACTTTTGAAATACTTAAAGGATATGAATTTGAAAAAGGTTACATTTTTAAAGAATATGTTAATAGAATGTATGAACTAAGATTAAAATACCCTAAATCAGATCCTATGAAATTCATAGGATATGATAAATCACATCCTATGAATCTAATAGCAAAATTATTAATGAATCTCTAGGAACTCCAGCAAACACTGATTTCTCAATTTTAAAAGGAATCATAACTATTCTAGCATAAGCAGTTACTGCTGCAGCGATTGCAACATTAGACATTATATGATGTTGATCGGAACCTATAGATTTAAATTGATTTTGTAATTTTTCTAACATTGTAAAATTAATATTAGAATAAGTTAATACAGTTGTATAATCATTATTAATAGGAGTTATTGATTTAACTACTCTAGTTAATAAAATATTAGTAAGTTCAACATTTTTAACATTTAAAGTAGTTAAACCTATTTGTTTTCTTCCAAAGTATCCATAAAGATTATTTAATTGTAATTTGGCCATGTTTCTTTCAACACCTGTGCTATTTTTTTTAATTTCATAAAAATAATTAATATAAGATTCAAATAGATTAGCTTTACTAAATTCATAACCTTTAATTAATTTAAATGTATAACCTAACTTCACTAATGCTTTTAATTCTTCTGAGAAGTATACTCCTTTCCAACTACCTACAGGATAAATTGTTTTACCGTTATTATGATAGGGTAGTACAGGTCTTTTCATATCAATAGGGCATAACACTTCAACTTCTATAAAACCAAAGAAGTTTTCTAATTTAATATTATCCATATTATTATGGAATTTAATTAAATTATAAGGCATTGGGTTTAACATTGCATAAGGATATAGAGAATTAACATCATAATAATATATATTTTTACCAAACCCTTTATAAACATCAGTTCCACCTCCGTAATAACCTTGTCTAATAAAATTATCAATAATAGAAGGTAGAATATAAATAGGATCTTCTTGGAATTTACTTCTAAAGATTTTTAATGATAAAGTAGCTGTTGAATAAACGGATTCAATATCAACTTTAAATTTATTGAAGTACATAATTTGAGCTGTAAATAAAGCTTCATATAAGGATTTAGCATCTTGTAAACTATAATTAATAAATTCTTGTAATAAATTAGGATTATTAAATAATTCTAAGTTATTAAACTTTGAGTTGTATGCTGTTAATTTACCATCAACACCAAACATTTTACATAATTTATCTAATGACATTGGAAATATTCTTAAACTATCTTTAAATTCTATTAATTCACCTAAGGCATTACAAGTAATAGAAATAAAACTATTTTTTTCATCTATTATTGATGAAACATTATTGGGATTATAACAACTCATTAAACCTTTATATAAAAAATATCCATCGAAGCTTCCTAAATTGTGTGCAAAGATTACTAATTTATTTTCAATAGTTATATTAGTTTCTAATACAGATTTTAAATAATTAAAATACTGTGTCCATAAATCTTTGATAGCTAATTCATAATTACTTAATAATAACTTTGGATCAATTAAAAATATTTTATTTTCTAATACACCTTTATTAACCCCACAACTACTGATTGCTATTACTACTTCACTTTTAACACTATCTAAATAAATTGTTTCAAGATCTAAAGTAAATATTGGTTTAATATGTTGTTGTTTTAAGATTCCTTTTTTATTATAAAGTGAAATTGGATTAATTAATCCTTTATACCATTTTTTGGTATTGATGGTTGAATAACTTCTTGATAAAGTTAATGGGGTTTTAGTTAATTTAGTTGTTGTATAAGTTTGTTTAATTAATAAGTTTTTTGCATTTTCAACATTCCAAGCTAATATAACATATCTACTAATAGCTTCATTATGGTAACCATATTGTAAGTTATTATATTTACTTAATTCATGTGATATTGTTGAATAGTATTCTCCAAATGTTGTATCATTATTTATTAATATATTTGAATGTAAATTATGTTCACTTTCACTTAATAAAACTACACTTAGAATAATTATTTTTTGATAACCAAAGTTTAAGAAATCTTTATTAGACATTAAAGTTGTATAAATACCTTTAAATAACTCTTCTCCTTCTAATAAATTGTTATTTACCATTGTTATATTTAAACATCTCATGTTTTTATTAGTTTTAATTTCTAATATTTGTAACATTGATGTTTCTTTATTATTAAAGATTAAAATTTCAATTAAAGTAAAATTAAAGAAGTATAATACAACTAAGAGATAACCTGCAATTTGAAAGAATTAAAAATAAATTCCTACATTATCACTAATTATCATTGAGTTGATAAATAATCCAATGATTATACCTATTAATAAATAGATGTATTTTAATAAATTGTTCATTGTTTTGTATTAAATTTGTTATGGAATTACCATAATAGCCTTACTCCTTAATATTACTACCTACTCGAACGTTAAAGTAATAATTAATCTAATAGATTTTATTAAGGGAATGGACTTTCTTAAACTACTATATTTTATATAATTTAGCTTTACTAGTAGAGAGGTGTCCCGTGTAGTAGGATTAGGGCTCTGGTATTATATAAAGTGTCACGTTAATAAAACTTTAAAGTTTATGAAAGTTTCATTAGTTGTTACCGCATTAAAGATACCTTCTAATAATTCTTTATGTGTTAATAAACCTGGATTAATGATATTTAATATTAAACATCTTAAACCTTTATCATACTCTGTTAAGAACACACTTACATTGTACTCTGTTCACTTATTAATAGTTGGTTTAGTGCTTCAATTAAAGGTAATAATGGTTTAAATGGACTTTCAATTAGTAAAATTGGTATAATCCCTGGAGCTTCTATTAACGGATACAAAGGTTTTATTGGTGCTACGATTTGTAACAATTGGTTTGGAGATGATATTTGTTTAATAGCAGTCCCCGTCATCCCAGCATATGATTGTGTAATCATTAGAAGTGTAATTTACTCCATTTTGGCTCGATATCTAATTAATATATTAGAATTACATCAGCCTAATAAGGGGGGATAAAATAATATTATTTAGATTTATTTTTTAGAAATGAAGATAGGTGCTACCATAGCTAATAATAAAATAACACTTGTTATTATTAATAAGAATGCACCTGTAGTATAAAGGTGTTGTCCTATAGTTTCAATTTGTAAGAAATTAGTAAAAGTTGTATCAGCAATATTAGGATTATAAGCAGTATTAACAGTATTAATAGCAGATATTTCAGAATTAAATAATAAACCATTAAAATTAGTTAAAGTTTCTAATAATACAGAAATTATAGATACATTATTAAAACTAAATGGCATAATAGTAAAGATTTCATAAATAAATAAAGATCCTATTGCTAAAGCTAAAGGTAAATTTTTTGTATATTGTGAACCAGTTTCTAATATATCAGTTAATTTTATATTAATCATCATAATTACAAAAAGGAATAATACTGTTATAGCTCCAACATATACTATAATATAAGATATTCCTATAAATCCTACACCTAATAAGATTAAATATCCTGCTGCATTAACAAATACAGAGATTAAAAAGATTACTGCTATTACAGGATTTTTAGATGTTATAACTAAAACACTAGAAAGTAAAGTACCAAAAGCTAATATATCTATTAAAATATTTTTCATTGTATTTAATTAGTTATCATTACTTCTATTACCTTGTCAAAGGCTCCCAACCCTATGAAATTTTTTATAAGCATAGATTTTTAATAATGATATGTAGCCTAGCTATTTGCCCAGCCAATATCCAAATATTTAAAGGTAGGCAAACTATAGCTATAGCATGGTTGCGGTGCTAGGCCTTATTATTTAATTGCTAGGTTAGGGTTTTCTATAGAAGTGATATATGATTCATATATCTAATTAAAGAATAAATTATTTAATTAAAAATGAATGAATGTTTTATTAATATTTAATGACTTTCAATGAAGATTTTTAAGTTATCAAATATTTTTATTGTCATAAGTATAATTATACCTATAAAGAGGTCAAGTGCTAGCCTTAAATTTAATTATATTGTCTATTAATAAACACTGCTATTATATAAACTCCTATGCCCACTCCTTATTTATAATCGGTGCTAAGGCAGCCTTGCTTACCTTTAGGATAGCAGTGCTAGAGATAGATGCTATAACGCAAAGTTGAAGGCTAAGGTAGCATAGTCATAATTATTATTGGTATAATAGCAGAGATATTTAAACATAAAGTTAAAACAATTATTATTTTGTAATACACTATAACTATTTTTATTTTCTTTTTATTTATTTTATTTATTATATCATCATTATATTTAACTAATTTATCCTCTTTTGGACTCGAACCAAAATTAACACTTTAGAAGAATGCTGTTCTAACCATTAAACTAAGAGAAATTATTTATTTTATTTATTTATTTATTTAAATTAGCTAAGGCAGCCTAGGCAAGCAAAGTTCTATAGAAATATTTTTATATTTATCTAAATTAAATTAAGAACATTAATTTTACTATTACTTTTAAATAATTAAAGTAAGTTTAATTTATTAGAAAATAGATTCAATATATAAATCAAATATGGGAAAGAAATATAAAATATTAAATAAATAGCCGAAAAAAGGAATCGAACCTTTGTTATACCGTCATGAATGGTATGTTTTAACCTATTAAACTATTTCAGCTCAAAATTTTGTTACTATTTCTTTTAAATTTATTATTTTACTTATTTAGGACTACCCTTTATTAATCTAACTTATAATATAAATTAATTAAGATGTAAATTTATTTAATATTTTACCACTTTTATGATATTTGATTTTTGTGTATTAATTCATATTCTAAACCACCTTTGCTCTAATAGGTATAGGCTGCTGTTTCAGCTTGCTGGGGGTTAAAAATATCTTTTTCTTTAGAATATTAGTTAGATTCAGTAGCTAAATCCATTAAAGTATTTTCTATTAAACCTACCATTGGAACGATTATAATAAACCAAGCAAAGTAGAATGCTGTAGCAATTTGTCCAATTTCAACATAAGGTGTGTTAGGGTGTTGGCTTCCAATCCACATTAGGATAAAGAAATCAACAACGAAAGCCCAGAAGAAAAATTTCATAGCAGGTCTGAAAGCCATACCTCTAATTCTAGATACATCTGTTAAAGGTAAAACTAATAAAATTAATAATGAACCAAACATAGCTAATACTCCTAATAATTTATTAGGAATAGATCTTAATATAGCATAGTAAGGCAATAGATACCATTCAGGTACGATTGAAGGAGGTGTTTGCATTGGATTAGCTGGAATATAATTATCACTGTGTCCTAATAAGTTAGGATAATAGAATATTAAAATAGATAATACTAATAAAAATAAGAAAATAGTTACTAAATCTTTAAAAATAAAGTAAGGATGGAAAGCTAATCTATCTGTATTAGATGTTATTCCATTAGGATTATTTGAACCATGAATATGTAAAGCAATTAAGTGAGCAACGGCTAAAGCAGCTAATAAGAAAGGTAATAAAAAGTGTAAAGAGAAGAATCTATTTAATGTTGCATTACTTACACTAAATCCACCCCAAATTAATTCTACTAAATCTTGACCAAATACTGGAATGGCACTTAATAAATTAGTAATTACAGTAGCTCCCCATAAACTCATTTGTCCATAAGGTAAAACATATCCTAAGAATGCTATAGCCATCATTAAAACTAAGATTATTACTCCTATTGACCATAATAATACTCTAGGTGATCTATAAGATCCATAATATAATCCTCTTCCTATATGTGCATATACAAAAATAAAGAAGAATGAAGCAACATTAGCATGGCAATATCTAATTATATAACCTGCATTAACATCTCTCATTATGTGTTCTACTGATGAAAACGCAAAATCTACGTGAGGTTGATAATGCATTGCTAAAAAACTTCCAGTTAAAATTTGTATTATTAAACAAACTCCTAATAAAGAACCAAAGTTCCATAAATAAGAAATATTTGCTGGTTCTGGAGAATCAATTACATAAGAATTAAATAATCTAAGTAAAACATGCGATTTTAATAATCTCATTTATTTATTTAATTATAAATTTAACATTACTATTTTAAAAATTAAAATAAAAATAATGAATAATTTATTTTTTGTTGTTTAGCCCTTTATTTATAGACAGGTAAAGTAAAGAACATTTAATTTATCTATAATTATATATTAATTTATTTTTATTAATGAAAATGAAGATAAAAATTATTAATTTATTTTTTAAAGTTAATAAAGAATTTAACTTTTATGTTAATATATTATATTTAATAATATATTTAGTTTAATTATTATTTTGTATGACACTATAACTATTCTATTTTATTTTATTTAAAATTAAGCCCAAGAAGATTTGAACTTCTACAGATTCCTCATCAAGAAATTATTCTACCATTAAATTATAGGCTTTATTTTTATTTTATTTTTAAATAGCTTCGCAACCTATATTAATTATTTATGGGTAGGATAGACTGGAACGCTAGCAAAGAAATGGTTGCGGTACAAACCTTGCCAAAGCTGCCTCAGCGTTATAAATTGTATAAGGGTGCAGCAAGAAAAATATTACTTCTTATCTTACTTATTTATTTATTTTTTAATTATATATTATTCAGACTATAAATTTGAATAATTAAATATATAATAATTGGGTTTAATTTTTCCCTATAATAATAAAACATTATTTATTACTAATCGCTTCTTTTAAGAAATTTATTTTATAATTATATATTTTTATATCTGTTCCTACATCATTTAATGATTAGAGTTAAGAAGGAATTGAACCTTAATTTGATAGACTTTGCAGGTCTACTACAGAACCATCTGTAAACTTAACTCTTTTATTTTTAACCTTTAAAATCATAATAATTTTCATATTTATCAATATTGTTATTAGATTAATCACTTCTGACTTAACTTTTACATATTATATAGAATATATTGTTATATTAAAGGTTTATCTAGCCCTCTTCCGTAGGCAGGGCACTATGATATTATAGTTCAGAGTTTTATAACTAATAGAAAAATAGTTTATTACTTAATTTTACTAGTGTTAATGCAAATAGAACTGAAGCTGATTTTAATTTTATAGCCTTTTTTGAAGTTGATCCGTTTACTAAATCAGTTAAAGTTCTTAATGTATTTTTTTACTTATTAATATTATAACTTTTTAAATGTTATTGGGTTATTTAATATAGTAAATTTATTATATAAAATAGCTTATGAAAAAGAAGGTGTTAAAGATGTAGTAGCAACAATAAAAATTTTAACAGATGTTGGTTACAAATATTAAAATAAATAAGTTTTATTATCCCTGTCCGCCCCATGAATGAGTAGAGCCGTAGGCAAGGCACTACTTTACGAATCTTACCAGACTCAAACTGGAATTGAACCTATATCTAAAGATTATTTCGCTCTCCAGGCCTCTTTTTATTATACAGCGCCAGTGCCAATAGGCAGGGTGTAAATTAAAAATATTAATATAAATAAGGTGTTTTAAAAATTGACAATTATTAACATCAAGTCTACTTGATAAATTAGTAATGCTAAACTAAATACTTTACAGTATATTCATTTGCATCCTATTTAGAAATGATCTATTTCTTATAAACAGTTTTTTCTTCAGTTACCTTACCTAGTACAAGCTATTGCAAGGCGACTTAAAATAGACTCCACTTTTCGTAAATGCCTGACCTATAAATAGGTATAACCAAGCCGAGAGTGGGAGAGAACCTAAGCCTTTTGTCAAACAAGAGACCTAGGCAAACTATTGATAGTATCCAGAGGTTAGATTCTTGCTTTATATACATTCAGCGCTTATCTATTATGTTTGTGGCTACCCAACTATGCTTACTGATTTTATCTTATTAAATAATCTTTAAAAACTTCAACAATTGGTACACTAGAGAAACACAGCCTATTGATCCTTTCGTACTAGAAGGTCTGCCTCTTTTTACTATTTGTCCCTCCAGAAGATAGGGACCATACTGACTCACGTCGTATTAAACCCAACTCGCGTACCCTTTTAATCGGCGAACAGCCGAACCCTTCCCAGCTTCTTCCCCAGGAGGATAGGATGAGTCGACATCGAGGTGCCAAACAGCCGGGACAATGTGTACTCTCGCCGGCTATCAGCCTGTTATCCCTAGCGTAACTTTTATCGATTGATCCCCGTCTATTCCATAATATAGCGAAGGGTCACTAAGCCCTACTTACGTATCTGTGCGACTTCTAGGTCTTTCAGTTAGGCATGCTTTCCGCCTTTACACTCTGCATAACCGTTCACTGGTTAATTGATCTCCATTCAATTTCTAGCTATACCTTTTGAAATTATAAATTATTATATATTATAAAAAATTTGTTTTAAATAATTTTCTGTCTGGATATTATTATAAAATATTCTTCTTGAATAAATTAGAATAAAATTAATAATATTTATTATTGAAATTAAAATTAAATATTTGGATGTACTTTGCTACTTTATTAAAGACGACCGCCCCAGTCAAACTGCCAATTAGTCAACTATCCCTTTAATTATAAATTATAAGGTAAACATAGACCCAACCTAAGTTTTAAGGTTTCCAATATTTGTCTATCGACAGTCCTATTTTCTATTAACTAAAGGTTGTTGTAGATCGATGTGATAACTAACTACAGTAAAGCTGCATAGGGTCTTCCCGTCCACCTGGAGGCAATCCGCATCTGCACGGATAATTCAATTTCACTGAGCAAGTTGTAGAGACAGTGAGACCATCGTTACACTATTGATACCAGACCACATTTAATGGCCAACTGATTTTGCTACCTTAGGATCCTCATAGTTAAGACCGCTATTAACCAGACTTTCAATTAGTAACAGTTTCCCATTACCTCTTTTATGTTAATGGCATCGGGCAAATTTCATCCAGAATACTATGATTTACATCATTGCTCTGAATTGTGTTTTTAGTAAACAGTCGGGGCCTCCGATTTTGTGACACCACCATAAATATTAAATATTTAAGTGGTTCCTCTTATTGTCAAACTTATGAGGAGAACTTGCCGAGTTCCTTAACAACTTTTAGCTCTACGCCTTAGTATTCTCTACTTACGAACCTGTGTCGGTTTAGGGTACGGTAGAAATTCTTATATTTAATATATATTAAAAATAAGTAATACATTATTTTCCTGGTCCTTCCTCTATGCTAATATAGCATAATGGTTATTTTATAAAATATAAAATATTTTTTAGGACTTTCAGTAAATTACTCATCAGCCAAAACTTTGGTTTTGGACCTTAGAGGCCGCATTAACATGAGACGGTTCAACCTTTTCTCATAACCCTTTCGTATTCGGCGAGAAGTATTATAACTTCTTTTTACGTTACTCATGTCAGCATTATCTCTTCAGTTACCTTAAAACAATGAAACACTGTTCTATCATTAGTATTACTGAATGTTCTACTACCTAGATTAAGAATAAATATTAATAAATTCTTAATCAACACGATATCGGTTGATTATTTAGACCCGTTAAATTTTCGGCGCTACAATCTTATTCATTTTTCCATTTATAAAAATAATTGTGTTAATGAAGGGCTGCTACGTTGTTACAACGGTCATTAAAAGATAGCGACTACCAGGCTCACTTTACAGCTGCATTCAATTTGTTACTTCCTTAATTTCACTTAATAATCATTTGGGACCTTGATTTCGTGTTCTCGGCTGTTTCCGTCTTGACTACCCAACTTAGCATGAGCAGTCTGAATATCTACCATCAATTTATGTACTTCCGAGATTCGCTTCCATTGGTAAGATTTTCGAGATCCCCGCAACCTAAACGCCTCATAGTTTTTTATTCTATGATTTGTTGGGAATTGCCGTGCTGTACCTCCATAAATTTTGTATAGATGTCATACTTACATATGTTTCGTAGAAAACCAGCTAGCACAAGGTCAGATTGGCATTTCACCGCTTTCCAAAACTCTTCGGAGAATTATGCAACATTCACCCGTTCGATCCATTATAATCTGGTCTTGGAAAGATCACCTTGCTTCGGGTCTAATAGAAGTAACTTATCCATCACTATTTCCTAGGCAATATTAGCTTATTTTCTAAGGTAATATCTTACTTCTATTTATAATAGATTTCAATTTCACATATTACAATGCTAATTTTTACGATATATTATAAATAAAAATTCTTAATTTATTTAATTAAGCTAGTCAGTCCAGTCGCTTTCGCTAGGGCTTTAAACCTTGCTACTCCTATTAACTTGCTGACCCATTATGCAAAAGGTACGCCGTCATTTTATTATTAAAACTTCGACTGCTTATAGGGTTACTAATTCAAGTCTATTTCACTATGTTAATACAATTCTTTTCAAACTTTCCTTTACAGTACTTTTCGCTATTGCTAAATTTATAATACTTAGCCTTAGAGGATGGTCCCCCTTTATTCCGACAAGTTTTCTCTCATCGTACTTATTATTTAGTTTGATTATAAATCTACAGGACTTTCACCTTTTTTAGTTATCTTTATTTATTTTATTTTATATTGATAGATTTTCAATTTATAATTTTTACTAGGCTAATCCGATTTCACTCACCATTACTTTCGGAGTCTCGGTTGATTTCCTTTCCTTTCCTTACTAGAATGATTTGCTTCAGGAAGTTTTTATATAAAGGTTTCCCTTAGGATCGCCACATTATTTTTTATTCAAGCTTATATAATTATTATAAAATTTAAATATAATATTTATTAAAGTTATTGAATTTGTGGCTTTTGGCTTACACCTCCTTTTTTATAAATTTGCTAGTTATCCTTAATAACCCCTTTAAATTACTTTGATGTTATTACTATATTGTCATCGATACTTTTATATGTTAATTTGTTGTAATTTAATATTACACTTCATTAAATTTTCTAATGTTCATTTTATTAACTCTTCATATTTGAATTGATAAGGGAGTAGAGGGGAGGGTAAACCAGTGCTAGATTTACAAATAAAAATAAAAGAGGATCATTTAGTATAACCGTAACTATGGGTCATATCTTTTTTTAATAAATAAATAAATAAATAAAACTTTACCCCTTATTATATATCATAATATAATTAGTTCAATTCATCTAGTAAACATGCAAGTTACCCAAAGTCAATATTGATAGTAAGTCGAACCTGTTTAATGAATTAGCATTCTTTAAATAGAAACAGTTATATTTTTGAGTAAGGAAACTCAGTTATTTTTTAATTTAAATAATAGCTATTAATATAAAATATAAAATAATAATAAATAAAAATAAATTAAGTTTAAAAGTTTTAGAAGCTGAAATAGAAAAATTAAAATCAGCGAACAAAACTAAAGGTAAAGCATCAGCTGAAACGACTAGTGATATAAAACATTCCTATATACAAAATTTACATATGAAATCAAGTATGTTTATGATGTGGATAGTAACAGCTTTAATATCATACGGAAGTAAAATACCCTTTATCAAACAAATAATTAGTATGTTATCATTGTATTATGGTAGAACGACAATCTGGAAAGTATTAGTAAAACTAAGAAAAGCATTTATAATGCTTAATGCATTAATAGGAGTGTTTATGGTATTTAAAACAGTAGGATTTTCTTATGATAATATCTTAGCAGGATTTGCAGGTATGGGACACAATTACTTAGAAATATTAAATAATTTCACTAAGAGGTTATTCAATTGGTTTGTTGAATTATTTGATCATAAAATAATACCCAATGTATCAGGAGATAATACACCAGGTGTAAGTAAAAGGTTATGGTCCAACGGTCCAATAGATAAATCAGCATTTAATCCACAATACCCATCTGGTGGTGTAGAAGGTAGTTTAAGAAAGTCTTATAACTCTTTACTAAACATTCAAGTTGAACCACAACCAACATCCTGGTATAAAGATTACTCAACTTGGTTATGGATAGCGGGTGGAGTGTTTGTAGTATACTTAGGATATAAATTAATAATCGATCCATTATTCATCCATGAGATAGGTAGAGATGTTACAGGTGTTGATCCTAGAGGTGGAGCAGGTCCAAGTAGAGGGTGGGGCCAAAATTCAAGGTTAGATTTAATAGCCACACTACTATTCCTTAATCAGATGGAATCATACTTATTGGTAATTTTATTAAATTAAATTAAAAGAGATTATTTTAATAGTAAAGAGTGTAGTATCAATTGGTTAGTATGGCGATCTCCAAAATCACTGGTAGGTGTTCAAATCACCTCGCTCTTGTAAAATAAATAAATAAATAAATTCGAACAGAAGCTTAATAGGTAGGGTTAGTTAAATTTATAACTAAACCCTTTGCTGTCGACTTAGTCGAGGGTTTAGTTATAAATAATATAAACTTAATAATAGGTTAGAGCACTCGATTGTCAACTGAGGTAGTCCTAGTTAATTTGTTGTAATTTAATATTACACTTCATTAAATTTTCTAATGTTCCATAAAAGAGTATAAAGAATTAAAAATACCTTTATATCATAAAATTGACTTAATAACTATCATCTGTTGAAAATAGCAACCTGATTTATAAAATATGATGGAACCGACAACAGTGCTTAACTTAGTTATAATACTTCCGAATTGAAATATATGATAATTATAAATATATAGTAATAGTAGGTTAGAGGAATAAGGGTTTTATGGGGGATATTTCCCAGAGGTAATACAAGCATATTATCAAGTATTAAAGGGTTTTTAGCTTAATAGGTTAGAGCACTCGATTGTCAATTGAGGTGGTCCCAGTTCGAATCTGGAAAGGCTCGTTAAAAAAATAGTAAGGTGTTGAAAGAAACATGGCCAAATTACAATTAAATAATCTTTTTTGTAAAGTAACTAAATATCTCTAAGTAACTAATGGTAGAACAACAATCTGGAAAGTATTAGAAAAACTTACTATTGTTATTTGTTTCTATGAAGTAAATCATAATAGCAGAATTGGTACATTGTTAGCTGACCCTATTCAGTTTATTTATGATGTAAATAATCCTTTATCTGTTAATGAATTATTTAACGCTATCGCATTTTTTGATTTAGCTTTTCAAATTTCTGCTAATAAACACGTTAGTGTTACTATTGAAATTGTAACACCCGTTGAAGTTAAATAATACATTACTCTATATTTTCTAAATTTAGATAAATTTAGTAACAAGTTTTTATAACTATTTATAAAAATCCAATTTATCCCCTATGTTAATTTACGAATCTTATCAGACTTGAACTGATAATTCCAGCCTGACTGAATTGATGATTTACCATTAATCTAAAGATCCTGAGGGAGGGATAGGAAAATGTTATTTCATTTAAGCTGTTTGATGTATATGAATCATTTAAGTAACCTAGTCTATCTTGTAAGTATTCTGTAAATAATTCTTTATCTGAATAGTTTACTCTTCTTAAGTGTCCTAATGTTCTATAACCCATATCCATACTAGTGGCATTAAATGATATTTTGCACATTAACATTAAATGGTGTACTGAGGGTCCTTTTGTTAATTGTTCAAATACTTCTTTCCAAAATAAATCTATGTATGTGGATAATAAACCATTTGTTAATAATGAATTGCATATTGAATACGTTTTTAATTTGATCATTGTTTTAAATTTGTTTCGCTAGACTCGGTTGATGACCCTTACCCGTGAGTTTCCTTACTCAAAAATATAATTATTTCCTGTTTATTAGAAAGGTGTGCTAATTCATTCCACTGGCTTGACCTAATTCATAGAATTCTGTTTCCTTACCAGTTTACTCAGATGAAGTAACTAATTATATTATGATATATAATAAGGGGTAAAGTTTTATTTATTTATTTATTTATTAAAAAAAGATATGACCCATAGTTACGGTTATACTAAATGATCCTCTTTTATTTTTATTTGTAAATCTAGCACTATCAACAAATTGAGCTTTACCTCTAGCTAAAGTACCTCTTTGTATTGTTTTAACTGTTAATCTTGGTACAACTCTTTGTGTTAATAATCTACCAGCCACTCTAATTTTAAAACCTGATAAGTAAGAAGGTATAATAGAATATTTATTAATAAAATTATTACTTTTTTTAATTTTAGCAATTTTAAATAAATTTTTAATAATAAATCTAAGTTTAACAATATTACTAATTAAACCAATCATATTAGATAATATATTACTATCATAATAAGGGTAATGTAATCTATCTAATTCTAATTCTACAGGTTTTTTATATATTTTACTTAAATTTAAACATAGTGATTGTAATTTATCATTATTATTTA
>Ga0233356_1000042_pt1 | contig 47109 bp, 48 predicted proteins | sample GEONSFMMS_FD_180700 | JGI IMG/M metagenome (GOLD analysis project Ga0233356, IMG submission 180700) | Soil microbial communities from Shasta-Trinity National Forest, California, United States - GEON-SFM-MS | ecosystem: Environmental > Terrestrial > Soil > Temperate forest > Bulk soil | place...
GCGCGCGGCTACGGCGAAGCGCTCAAAGCCGAGGCGAAAGGGACGAAGGCGAGAATCATCGCCGTCGCGCCGGGTGGGATGGACACGCCCTTCTGGCCCGAGCCGCGTCCGGGCTTCATGGATCCGGCCGATGTCGCCGCTACGATCGTCGATGCCATCGAGCGGCCTGTAGATATTAGCGAGCTCGTCATTACAAGGCGTTAGAATCGTTCCGGAGGTCCATCCATGCGCAGATCAAGATTCGTCCTCGTCGCGTTTTTTGTCGCCTTCCCGCTGTTCGCGCAGGCTCCCTTTCCGGCGCCGTGGCCGAAGCCGATCTCACCCGAGGCGTATTGGCAGACGCTCATGACCGGCAACGCCACGTACATGGCCGGCGCCCTGCCGTACACCGGACTCGGGGCACAACGCGAAGCGACCTTTGGCGGGCAGAATCCGCCGGTGACCGTGCTCTCCTGCGCCGACAGCCGCGTCCCGCCGGAGCTGATGTTTGGCCGCGGAGTCGGCGATCTCTTTGTCGTGCGCGTGGCCGGCAATGTTGCCGGTCCGTTCGACATCGCCAGCATCGAGTACGCCATCGCCAACGACTGGACGCGCCTGATCGTAGTGATAGGCCACCAAGATTGCGGAGCCGTCAAGGCCGCTCTCGACCCCGACGATCCGCAGACGCCGAGTCTGGTCGCGCTCGTTCAACGCGTCCGCGAGTCATTCATCGGCTGGCCCACGTGGACCGGCCCTGATCGCACCGAGAAAGCCACCAAAGCGAATGCCCGAAGCTCCGCCGCGTACCTGCTCGCGCACAGCGCCGTGATCCGAAAAGCAGTGTTGGAACACCACGTCGGATTGATCGTGGCCTATTACAATCTTAAGAGCGGGAAGGTGGAGGAAGTACTGCCGTAGGCGTACCATTCTCCGGCGATGGGCGAACTACTGGTCGACGAAATCGAGGCTGACGTTCTGGAGAAGCTCCAGGAACGCGCGCGGTGTCACGGCCGGAGCACCGAGGAGGAAGTCCGCGAAATCCTCCGAACCGCGGTGATCACCGAAACCGCCGCACCTGTCGGGCTGGGAACTCAACTGGAAGAAATCTTTCGCGATGCCCGTAAGAGCGAGGGAGATAACCGGCCTGGGTTGGGCACGCGCCTCGCCGCTCGTTTTCGGCACATCGGCCTCAAGGAAGAGATTCCGGAACTGCGCGGCTATCCGGCCCAGCCAGCGGATTTTGACGATCCGTGATCTTGCTCGATACAAACGTGATTTCCGCGTTTATCAGGCCGGAGCTGGATCAGACCGCCATGTCATGGCTTGACATGCAACCGCCGGAGTCGATGTGGACCACCTCGATCTCGGTTTATGAGCTTCGTTTCGGAATGGAGCTCCTCGCCTTTGGTCGCCGCCGCCAATTGCTGGAGGAGGCTCTGACCAAGGCTCTGGAAAGACCTTGACGGGCGCGTGATTCCCTTCGATGTACCAGCCGCGCAAGCTGCCGGACGAATCGGCGCTGCGCGACGACAGTTGGGCAGGACGATTGAAGTTCGTGATGTACAGATTGCCGGCATTGCCATCGCGCGAAACGCAGCCATCGCCACGCGCAACATTCGGCACTTCGAAGATCTTGGAATTGATGTGATCAATCCATGGACGGCGTAAGAACTACCTCCGCCCCTTCCAAACCTCCGCCACCTTCGCCCCCATCTCGCTCGGCGCTTCGACGACATGGATGCCCGCGGCTTTCAGCGCGGCCATCTTTTCGGCTGCCGTTCCTTTGCCGCCGCTGATGATGGCGCCGGCGTGGCCCATGCGGCGTCCGGGCGGCGCGGTCTGGCCGGCGATGAACGCGACCACCGGCTTCGTGACCGATTCCTTCACGAAGGCCGCTGCTTCCTCCTCGGCTGATCCGCCGATCTCGCCGATCATGATGATGGCCTCGGTGGCCGGATCGCTTTCGAACGCCGCCAGGCAATCGATGAAATTCGTGCCGGGCAGCGGATCGCCTCCGATGCCGACCGCCGTCGACTGTCCGATCGCGCGCGTTTGACCGACTGCCTCGTACGTCAGCGTTCCCGAGCGCGACACGATCCCGATCGGACCGGGACGGTGAATGTGGCCGGGCATGATCCCGATCTTCGCCTCGCCCGGCGTGATGATGCCCGGGCAGTTCGGTCCGATCAGGCGCGACGGCATCGCGCCCGACATGATCGCCCGCGCGTTCGACTTCCGCAGGAAATCGTGCGCGCGCATCATGTCGTTCACCGGGATGCCCTCGGTGATGCAGATGATCAGCTCGATGCCGGCGTCGGCGGACTCCATGATCGCGTCGGCAGCGAACGGCGGCGGCACGAAGATCAGCGAACAGTTCGCGCCCGCCTTTTCGCGCGCCTCGCGAACGCTGTTGAAGACCGCGAAGCCCTCGTGCGTCGTTCCGCCCTTGCCCGGCGTCACGCCGCCGACGACCTGCGTTCCGTAGTCGCGGCATTGAATCGCGTGGAACGTTCCCTCGCGGCCGGTGATGCCCTGCACGATCACTCGTGTGTTTTTGTCTGCCCAGATGGCCATTACGCCTGCCCCTTCGCGGCTGCGACCACTTTCTGCGCCGCGTCCCACATGCCGTCGGCGGTGATCAGCGGGAGTCCGGAGTTACTGAGGATCTCCTTGCCGAGGTCGACGTTCGTTCCTTCGAGCCGGACGACGACGGGAACCGGCAGCCCGATGTCGCGCGACGCGCTCACGACGCCCTCGGCGATGCGATCGCAGCGCATGATGCCGCCGAAGATGTTGATCAGGATCGCCTTCACGTTCTTGTCCGAAAGGATGATGCGGAAGGCGTTCTTGACCTGCTCCGCGCTCGCGCCGCCGCCGACATCGAGGAAGTTCGCGGGCTGTCCGCCGGCGAGCTTGATGATGTCCATCGTGGCCATCGCCAGTCCCGCGCCGTTCACCATGCAGCCGACGTTGCCATCGAGCGTGATGTAGTTCAGGCCGAACTTCGATGCCTCCACCTCGAGCGGATCCTCTTCATTGAGATCGCGCATTTCCGCCAGATCCTTGTGGCGGAACATGGCGTTGTCGTCGAAATTCATCTTGCAATCGAGCGCGAAGACGTTGCCCTCACTGGTGACCATTAGCGGATTGATCTCGACCAGCGACGCGTCCGTATCGATGTAGCAGCGCATCAGTTTCTGCACGAAATCGACGCACTTCTTGTAGGCGTCGCCGGTCAGTCCGAGCGCATTCGCAACGGCGCGGGCCTGGAACGGCAGCGCGCCGAGGACACCGTCGATCGGCTCGCGGTGGATCGCGGACGGATCGCGCTCAGCGACTTCCTCGATCTCCATCCCGCCCTGCTTCGACGCCATCACCACCGGCATGCCGATGCGGCGGTCGAGTGTGATGCCGAGGTAGAGCTCCTTGTCGATATTGAGCGCTTCCTCGATCAGAACCTTGCGAACCACTCGCCCCTCGGGGCCGGTCTGGTGCGTGATCAGCGTCATGCCGATCATTTTCTTCGTCAGTTCCGCTGCTTCGTCGGCGTCCTTGGCGAGTTTCACGCCGCCGCCTTTGCCGCGGCCGCCGGCGTGGATCTGCGCCTTCACGACGACGCGGCCGCCCAATTCCTTCGCCGCGGCGCGCGCTTCGTCCGGATTTTCCGCGACGATGCCGCGCGGCGTCGGAACGCCGTAGCGGCGCAGGATTTCTTTGGCCTGATACTCGTGGACTTTCATAGGGCGCGGAGTTTTATCACATCGAATGCCGCGCGCGCGGGAGCGCCCGAAAGTTGCATTACACTGCCCGGCCCGGAGGTTCGCGATGCCGATCGATGATGCTCGTTTCAGGCTGGCCATGTCGCATTTCGCCAGCGGTGTAACGGTCGTGACGACGTCGCACGACGGGAAACTTTTCGGAATGACCGTCGCTTCGTTCGCATCCCTCTCGCTTCATCCGCCCCTCGTCCTGGTCTGCATCGAACATTCGGTGAAGACGCACGACGCGATCATCGCCGCGCAGAAATTCGGAGTGAGCATTCTCAGCAACGCGCAGACGGAAATCTCCTCGAAGTTCGCCTCGCGCAGCGACGACCGATTCGCAGGCGTGGAGACATTCACCGGCGCGCTCGACGTCCCGCTCATCACCGGCGCGCTCACCGCAATCGAATGCCGGCTGCACGAGCAACTGCCGGGCGGCGATCACACCATCTTCATCGGCGAAGTCGTCGACGTCTTCACCCGCGAGGGCGAGCCGCTGCTCTACTTCCGCAGCGGCTACCGCGAGATTCGAGACTGATGCAGCCGATGCGCGACACGCTGCGCACCGCCTTCCGGCGCGCGCTGCGGCTCCCCAACCGGCGCAAGGAAACGCGGCGCGGCACTTTCGATCACATCCGCGGATTTCACTCAAACATCCTCGGCAACGACCGCGACGTCACCATCTACCTGCCGCCCGGCTACAACGACCGCGACGACGTTCGCTATCCCGTGCTCTACATGCACGACGGCCAGAACCTCTTCGAGGGCGAACGCGCGTTCATCCCCGGCCAGCATTGGCGCCTCGGCGAAGCAGCCGACGAGGCAATCGGATCGCGAACTGCCCGGCCGATGATCATCGTCGGCATCGACAACACCGGCGCGTCACGCATCGACGAGTACACGCCCACGAACGATCCGTCTCGTTACGGCGGCGGGAAGGCGAAGGAGTACGGGCGGATGATCATCGAAGAACTGAAGCCGATCATCGATGCGAAGTACCGCACGCTGCCGGACGCGTCGAACACCGCGCTCGGCGGATCATCACTCGGCGGTCTAGCCACGCTGCACCTCGGCCTCACGCATCCCGACGTGTTCGGCCATCTCGCGGTGATGTCGCCCTCGGTCTGGTGGCACAACCGCGCGATTCTTTCGGACGTCGACGGCTTCGCGTCGCCGCAGCGTCCGCGCATCTGGCTCGACATGGGCGGCCGCGAAGGGGTCGAAGGACTGAACGACGCACGCGCACTGCGCGACCTCCTGCGGATGAAGGGTTGGCGCGACGACGCGGACTTCAACTACTTCGAGGATCGTCGCGCCGATCACAGCGAACGCGCCTGGGCCAAACGCGCCCCGGCCGTGCTGGAGTTTTTGTTCCCGCCGCCGGAGTTGTCTGCGCTGAATGGCCCTTGACGCGCTCGGCCGTCCCCTTCGCGACCTGCGGATATCGGTTACAGACCGCTGCAACTTTCGCTGTACCTATTGCATGCCGAAAGAAGTCTTCGGCCGCGACTTTGCCTTTCTCGACCGCGCCGAGCTGCTGACGTTCGAGGAGATTGCTCGCTTGGCGCAACTCTTTGCCAATGAAGGTGTTCAGAAGATCCGGCTCACCGGCGGCGAGCCGCTTCTGCGCCACGACCTCGACCGCCTCGTGGCCATGCTCGCCGCCACCCGCGATGTGCAGGATATTGCACTCACCACGAATGGCTCGCTGCTGACGCCCGAGAAAGCGATCGCACTTCGCGAGGCTGGACTCAATCGCATCACCGTCAGCCTCGACTCGCTCGATGATGCCGTCTTCCGCCGCATGAATGACGTCGACTTCCCCGTCGCCCGCGTCCTCGACGCGATCGACGCGGCCTCGGACGCCGGACTCGACCCGATCAAGATCGACGTCGTCGTCAAACGCGGCGAGAACGACGGCAGCATCGTCGCGATGGCGCGACGCTTCCGCGGAACGGGCCACATCCTCCGTTTCATCGAGTACATGGACGTCGGCAACACAAACGGTTGGCGGATGACGGATGTCGTGTCGGCGCGCGAGATCGCCGAACGCATCGCCGAACACTGGCCGATCGAGCCGCTGAATCCAAACTACTTCGGCGAAGTCGCCGAACGCTGGCGCTACCTCGACGGCGCCGGCGAGATCGGCATCATCTCCTCGGTCACCCAGCCGTTCTGCGGCAGTTGCACGCGCGCCCGCCTCTCCGCCGACGGCAAGCTCTATCTCTGCCTCTTCGCCGGCACCGGCCACGACCTGCGCGCCCTCCTCCGCGGCGGCGCCGACGACGAAACGATCACGACCGCCATCCGCTCCCACTGGCGCACCCGCGACGACCGCTACTCCGAAATCCGCTCCGAGGCGACACCGGGGACAAAGGTCGAGATGTCGCACATCGGGGGGTAGCGATTCGCGATACAGAGAACGACGTTCACGCGGAGCCGCGGAGGCGCGGAGATAAGAAGACTCTCTTCCTCCGCGTCCCCGCGTGAACCGGCTCCCTAATCTTCCACGCGCGGAAATTGCGAGTGGCGCGCCATTCCGGCGACGAAGAGGTTCTTGCCGCCCTGCGATGGATGGCGAACCTTCTCGTGGGGAACGCCGAGGCGCGTCAGGCTGAACGATGCTTGGTTGCCGATTGCGGCGACGCGTTCGATGGCGAAGAGGCGAATCAGGCGCATGACGAACGTCGCGCCGATCTCCAACTCCGCCGGCGCCGGCATCCGGTTCGTCAGCGGATTTCCGGCGTCGAACGGGTGAAACGGAAACGCGTTCCAGAGCAGCGGCAGCGGTTTGATATCGCGGATCGTTCCCCATACCATCGTGGCACTGGCCTCGGTCGAAACACGCGTAGAGAGATCGGCTTTGCGGTAGCCGCGTTCCGCGCCGAGGACGTGCAAACCGTTTGCGAGGTCGACGCCGCAGAGCATCACCGTCTCGCTGACGAACGGGATGCCGGTCAGCCGTCCGCCGCGATACGACACCGCCTCGCCGACGAGGAGCAGCCGCGGCCTGATCGCGTCGAGCTCCTCGAGGTACAGCCGCAGATTGCGGCGGCGGATGGCGTTGCCGCGCGCGTCGCCGCCGGTCCGCGCGAACTGGTTGCACGCGCGCGGTGAAAGCTCGACGCACGAGAGGTCATCGATGAAGCGATCGAAGCGCCGCGGCACGGCGCGGATGATAACGGCCTACAATCCGCGCCGCATGCCGCTGGTAACCCTGACCACATTCCGCACTGCTCACGACGCGCAACTCGCCAAGGCCGTTCTCGATGACGAAGGCGTCCCTGCATTCCTCGGCGACGAGAACATCACCTCGATCGCGCCTTACACCTCGCCGATGGGCGTCAAGCTGCAGGTCGCGGCCGAGGATGTCGAACGCGCCGAGTCGATCCTCAATCACATCGCTGGACTGGACGTCGCCGAAAAGACCACCGCCAGCGCCGAACACGCCATCCGCCATCCCGAGCAGTGCCCGAAGTGCGGCTCGGCGGATATCCGCCGCACGCGGCGGATGACCGGCTTTCTGATCTGCGCCGCGCTGCTCATCGCGGTCGGCGTCGCCGTCGAGCAGCTCATCATGGCCTTCTATCTGATCATGGCCGTCTGCATCTTCTTTCTCGTCGCGTCGCCGTATCGCTGCGCCGATTGCGGGCATCGCTGGTGATCGATGATCTACGCGCTGATACCTGACGACGTCAACGCCCTCGGCGTCATGTTGCTGGTCTTCGCCGGCGTGTTGATCCCCATCCTCATCGTCAAATCCGCCCGCCGCCTCGGCACAGGACCGCTGCCGATTTCGCGCCCGCGCTTCTACAAACAGACGATCATTTTTCAACTGTTCCTGGCCGCGATCGCCGCGTGGACGGCGTACACGCACGGCATCCTGGCGATGCCGCTGCCGCAATGGCCTCTCCTTTCGTGGAGCGCCGCGGCGCTCATGTACGTCGTGACCGTGCTCGCGTTGAAGTTTCGATGGGCGAGCCGCAGCGCCGCGTCAAAGCAGCGGCTCTACGACATCCTCCCTCACAACTCCACCGAGCGGGTGCCGTATGTGTTCATCTGCATCGTGGCCGGAACGTGCGAGGAGTTCGTCTATCGCGGCGTCATGACGGAGCTGGCTCAGCGGCTGATCGGAATTGCCATGGTCACGATGATCGCCATCTCGATCAGCTTCGCCGCCGCGCACGCGACGCAAGGAGTACGAAGCATGATCGGCGTTTTCGGCATCGCGCTCTGGTGCCACGCGCTGGTGTTGATCTCGCAATCACTGATCCCGGTGATGGTGGTCCACTTCGCCTACGACCTCACGGCAGGAATGCTGATTCCGAGGTGGTTCGAGGCCAGCGTTAACGAACCACTCGCCGCCGCGTAACGCCGCGGGGCGCGATCTTGTAAACGATCCCTTTTGCCACATCGATCACGTACAACTCGCCGTTGAGGTCTTCGCCGAAGGCGCTGATGCGAAGGGTGGTTGAAAATAGAGTTTTCGGAATCCAGGCCGCGCCGGTTTGCGCAGCGCTCCAGATCATGCCGGTGCAGTAGTCGCCGTAGAGGTACGCGCCTTTGAGCGACGGGATTTGCGTGCCGCGGTAGCGGTAGCCGCCGCTGATGGAGCAGGCGCCGCCGGCGTGCGAGTACTCGAGAAGCGGAAACGTGACGCCGTTATCCACACAGTTCGACGACGGGTTGTAGCAGTGCTGCCCCTCCATCTTTCGCCAGCCGTAGTTTTCACCGCCGATGCTGGTCGCAGGCTGGAAGTCGACCTCCTCGAACGCGTCCTGGCCGACGTCGCCGATCCAGAGATCGCCGGTGGCGCGATCGAAGCTGAAACGCCAGGGATTGCGGACGCCGAAGGCCCAGATCTCGCCGCGCGCGCCGAGACGCTGCACGAACGGATTCGACGGCGGGATGGCGTACGGCGATCCGTGGTCGACGTCGATGCGCAGGATCTTGCCGAGGAGTTGATTGAGGTTCTGGGCGTTGTTGTTCGGATCGCCGGCGGAGCCGCCGTCGCCGGTGCCGATGTAGAGGTAGCCGTCGGGACCGAACTGGAGCTGGCCTCCGTTGTGGTTGGCGAAAAACGGATGTGGAATTGTCAGCAGGACCGTGCCGGAGGACGCATCGGCGCGGTCGAGATCGGACGAAACCTTGTAGCGTGCCAGATTGTTGTCGCCGTTGCGATTTGTGTAGTAGACGAAAAAGAGTCCGTTGTCGCGATACTGCGGATGGAAAGCAACGCTGAGCAGGCCGCGCTCGCCGCCGCTGAGGACGATCGAGCGGATGTCGAGGAAGGGCACCGCGCGCAGGCCGAGCGCGTCGTAGATGCGGATCGTGCCGGTCTGCTCGGTGATGAAAAGGCGCGTGTCGCCGGCGTGTGTGAGCGCGACAGGCTGATCGAATCCGGTGGCGATCGGCTGCAGCGCGGCGTCCTGCGCGAATACGGTCACGCCGAAAAGCAGGAGAATGAAAGAGATGATGCGAGACATGCCGCTCAACCGATGCAAGCGGTTGGCCGAGTCCGCTCGAGGATGCTCACGCCGACGGACTGACGGTCGCCACGCCGTTTCCGCAGCAGCGTTCTACTTCCGCGTCCATCTTTCCGGCCATCATCAGGAAGAGCATGCGATAGTCGGCGAGCAGCGAATAGAAGGGGTGCTCGAACGTGGCCGGCCTGTTGTGCTCGACGAAAAAGTGCGCGTACCAGGCGAAGGCGTAGCCGACGAGCGGGACGCCGATCAGGAACCAGAGGTTGACGGCGAAGGCGAGGCCGAGCATGACCACCGCGAGCACGGAGCCGATGGCGTGGAGCACGCGCGTGCGTTCGCGAGCGTGTGCGCGCACGTAGTCCGGCCAGAAGTCGGCGAAGCTCTGCATGTGCATGGACCGCGCGGATTCTCCCACGACTTTCCGTGGCACTTCAATTGCTCGGGCTCGGTACATGCCCAACGACTTCGAACAACTGCTGAAAGACATCTTTGGCGAGCCGCTGAATCGCCTCACGCAATTCTCGTCCGAACAGACGCAGCGCCTGCAGACGCGACTGCAGGAATTTGCCCGCGAGGCGGTCAAAGAGGAGCTGGCGAAGATCCATGCCGAGCTGAATGACCTGCGCGAACGGGTGGCCGAGTTGGAGAGAGAGCGGGCCGATAACGTCGCGAATTTGGTGTAGCGAGTCGATCTCGGATGCTCGTGTCAGCCGCGCGCGGAGGCGCGCACGAACAATCTAGCCCCGCGCTCTGCGCGGGGAACGCGGCGTGAACGAAATTTCGTGGCCGCGGAGGCGGCCACCACAAAATGCTTGCGCCGCGCGAGATCATGTAGCGACCGCCTCCGCGGCCGCACATTCGTGGGCTCAACCCCGCGCAAAGCGCGGGGCGGCACTGTCGAGCGCGCCTCCGCGCGCGACCGCCGTTTATCCCGCGCGGCGCGCCTTCAGGTACTCCGCCACCTCATCCGCCGGCTTCGTGTTGAAGATCTCCTTCGGCGTCAGGCCTGCTTTGCGCGCCACCCAGGTGCCGCTGATGAGTGCCGCGTATTCGTGAATCGAATGCGCGTCGGGATTGATGCTGAAGCCGACGCCGAGGTCGAGGGCGCGGCGGATGTGGCGCCAGTCGAGGTCGAGGCGGTTCGGATTGCCGTTGATCTCGATCATTACGCCGCGCTGACCGGCTTTTTCGAAGATGCGCTCGAAGTCGACGCTGTAGCCGTCGCGTGAGAGCAGCTTCCGGCCGGTGAGGTGGCCGAGGAAGGTAACGTACGGGTTGTCGAGCGCGCGCAGCATGCGCTCAGTCATCTCGTCCTTCGGCATCTGAAATCGCGAGTGGATCGAGGCGATGACGAAGTCGAATTTCTTGAGCGTCTTCTCGTCGTAATCGATGGTGCCGTCGGGAAGGATGTCGGCTTCTGTACCGCGAAAGACGCGCATCGGGGCGACGTCGCGTTCGTGCGCGGCGATCTCCTTGTGCTGGAGCTTGAGCTGCTCGACGCTCAAGCCGCCGGCGTAAAACGCGGCCGGCGAGTGGTCGGAGATGCCGACGTATTCGAAGCCGCGGTCGCGCGCCGAGGCCAGCATCTCGTGCACGGTGTTGCGGCCGTCGGAGAAGGTGGTGTGGACGTGAAAGGTGCCGCGCAGATCGGAGACTTCGATGAGGCGCCGATGCCGTTTGTGTTTGAGGTCGTCGCCGTTTTCGCGGCGCTCCGGATCGACGTAGGCGAGGCCGGCTTTGTCGAACAACTCTTTTTCGGTCCGCACGCGGCCGAGCTTTCCGCCGTGTTCGAGAAAGGCGGCGACGAACTCCGGCGTGCCGGTGGTGACGAGCAGCGTTGCGCCGAAGCCATCCGGCTTGGCGAAGTGAAACCATACGTCGATCTCATTGCGCGCGAACGCCTTCACGGTGTCGTCGTCGATACGCTCGATCTTCTCGACGAACTTCGCCAGCGCGTGGACGACAGCGTCCTGATCGCGCGTGGCGATGACGATGTTCACATTGCGGATGATCTCCAGCCGGCGCCGCACGCTCCCCGAAACCTCGGCGTCTTCGATCTCCTCGATGGCCGCGAGGTGCTCGCGAATCTGTTCGCCGACTTCGACGCCAATCGGCAGCAGGAAATGCGACTCGCGGCGACGCGCCTTCTCGATGCCGCTGAGGATGTACTGCTGCGTCTTCGGTCCGAATCCGGGCAGCGGCGCGACGCGGCCTTCGCGCGCAGCCAGTTCGAGCTCGTCGAGATTTCCGATTCCGAGTTTCTCGTGGAGGATGCCGATCTTTTTCAGGCCGAGCTTCGGAACGCGCAGCAGTTCGAAAATGCCGGACGGATATTGCGTGCGCAGTTCTTCGAGGTACTTCGATCCGCCCGTGCGAACCAGCTCTTCGATGATGGCGGCAGTGGCCTTGCCGATGCCGGGCGTCTTCACCAGTTCGCCGCTCGCGAGCAGATCGGCCGGCTCGGCGTCGAGTGCGCGGATGCTGTGCGCGGCACGCTCGAAGGCCAGCGCGCGGAAGCGGTTGTTCTCGCTCAGCTCGAGGTAGCTGGAGATGTCGTCGAGCGCGCGTGCGATGTCGAATTTGTTCATGCGGTCGCTATCATGCCGAATATGCAAGCAACTGACCGCTTGATTGTCGCTATCGATCGTTCCTCGCGCGACGACATCCTCCGCCTCGCCGATGCGCTGCACGGCGCGGCAGGCGTGTTGAAGATCGGCTTGCAGGCATTCGTCGCGAATGGTCCGTCAATCGTGCGCGAGGTGATCGATCGCGGCGCGAAGGTCTTCCTCGATCTGAAGATTCACGACATCCCGAACACGGCGAAGCATGCGGTGGCCGAGGCAGCGTCGCTCGGCGCGGCGATGGTGACGGTGCATACGGCCGGCGGCGAGGCGATGCTTCGCGCGTGCAGTATCGACTCCACGCTCGTCCTCGGCGTCACCATCCTGACCAGCCTCGATGATGCGGAACTACGGCGCATCGGATTCCGTGGAACGCCGCTCGACAATGCCGTTCGTCTGGCGAAGCTGGCGCAGGAATCAGGACTGCGCGGCGTCGTCGCATCGCCGCATGAAGTCGCCGCGATTCGCGAGGCGTGTGGCGGCGGGATGCGGCTCGTCGTTCCGGGCATTCGCCCCGAGGGAAGCGAGGCGGGAGATCAGCGCAGAACGACGACGCCCGCCGCGGCCATTGCGGCCGGCGCGGACTACATCGTGGTCGGGCGACCGATTACGGGCGCCAGCGATCCGAGAGCGGCGGCGCTGGCGATCGTCGAATCGTTCCGCTGATCACACCGCGCGGCGTCGCGCCACGCAGTTCGATCCCGGGCCCGGGAAGAAGATGCGCTGGCTGGAGAACTGCCGGCGATTTCCGGCTGCATCCGTCCCGATCGCGCGCAGCACATGCTCTCCTCGGGTGATCGCATCGAGGTTCGCGGAAACGCGCCATGTCGACACCGGCGTCGTCGACGGAATGTCGATGCGCGGTGGTCCGGACAGCGACGCCGATCCGAGCGAGCCGCCGTCGAGCAGCAGCTCCACGTTGGTGATCTTCAGCGTGCCCGTGACCCAGCCGTGGATCTCGGCGCCGCCGCAGACGGTGCCCGCGATCGAGTCGAATTCGATCTTGCCGGTCATCAATCCGCAGGCGCCGTAGGTCTGCGTGCCGGTCATTTCGCCGACGACGTAAACGAGCGAGCCGACCGACAGCGGATTCCACTTCACCTCGTCGCCCTGCGTGTACGAGACCTGCTCGTACTGGCGCGGGTCGCGGCCTTCGAGCATGGCGGTGGCGTAGTCGAAAACGTCGAAGGCGATCGTGCGCGCGGGCTGGAGGGTCTGGTAATCGAGCTCGTCGATCATCGTGATCAGACGTCCATTCGCTTCGTCGAAGACAGCCTGAGGATGAAAAATGATCGGGTTCGCGCGCTCGACCTGCAGATTCGCGGTCGAGTGGTACGTAAGCGGGTGAAAGAAGTTGGTGGCGTCGAACGGCGTGACCGTGTAGGTGATGATCGAGGTGTCGTTGCCGACGCCGAGGAGGGTCGAACCATTGCTGACCAGGAAGGTGCCCGGAACGGCGATGCCGCTCATAATCGTCGGAGAGGCCGGATTGGTGAGGTTCCAGGCGACGGTGCTGCCATTGGCCGCGGCGATGAGGATGCCGAAGTTGAAGGCGATGTCGTTGTAGCCGCCCAGCGGATTGAGGAAGGTCGAAAGCGAGCTGACACGGAAGGGCGCCAGGGGGTTGGCGACGTTGTAGATGTCGATCTGGTTGAAGCAGCTATTCGGCACGACCGTGTAGACCGCCGAGCACGGCAGGTCGGTGGCTGGGTAGAGCGCGGCCAGCGTGGTGCCGCTGACGGCCAGGCGGTGGTAGCGCAGGCCGGGCGTGCGGGAGACGAGGATCGGCGCGGTGCCGCCGGCGCGAACGTTGCGCAGGTCATAGATTTCGAGGCCCGCCTCGCTGGAGACGTAGAGGAAACCGGCGTTGAAGGCCATGCCGCCTTTGGTTTCACGAGCGGCCAGCGCGCCGATGAAGTCTTCGCGGGCGATCTGCATGTCGCCGAGGTCGGTGACGGTGTAGGTCGTCAGCGTCTGTCCGCGGAGCGCGAAAACCTGCGAGCCGAAGCGGAAGACGCCGTGCGGCGACTGGTAGAACGCGGTCGGTCCGGCATTGGTCGCAACCAGCGTCAACGGGCACGTGGCCTGGTACTGATCGGCGACTGCCGTCGGAGCGGACAGGACGGCGACTGCGAGGACAACGAGGACGAGCCGTGACAATACGCGCATACATGCCTCCCAAAAAACCACACCCGGAATGCGCTCCGCAGAGCTGGATTCAGAATCGACTCAGGCGCTAACTATCTATGAATCCTCAACTTTTTTCAAGTTGGGACGCCGGAAGGTAATCGCGCATCGCCTCCGGAGGAGGCACGGACGGTAGCCGGTGGTCGCGCGCGAAGCGCGAGACCACTGGATTCACGAACGTTCCCGATTTTCCGACCGCGGCAGCGGTCACGGAGGGAATTCACGCCGCTTGGTATTTGGTCCGCGACTCCTGCCGGAGTCGGATTCCGTCGCGAGAATTGGATCCGGCGGTCGCTCGCTTCGCTCGGACCGCCGGCTACGGTATGGGACGCCTCCGGCGTCGTCCGCGCCGGTCGAAGCGCGGCGTATCGCCGCCCGTGTAGAATGTCTCGGCTCGCCGCAAACTGGCGAGTATGGAAACAACCTCGGCTTTGCGCGGCGTTACGAGTGGCGAATTATGCTCGACGGTCACGTGCTCGTCCTCAATAGGGTTTTCCAGGCGGTGCAGATCACTTCTGCACGTCGCGCGTTGACCCTGTTGTACAAAGGCCAGGTCAAGGCGGTCGACTCCGAGTACCGCACCTACGACTTCGAGAACTGGGCCGACATCCCCATTCAGGCCGATGAGGACCATTTCGTCCGCACGCCGAGTCGCAACATCCTGATTCCGCATGTGGTTCAGCTCCTGGTCTTCGACCGCCTGCCGCGGCAGGAGGTGAAGTTTTCGCGCGGCAACATCTATCTGCGCGACGGCAACCGCTGCCAGTACTGCGGGAAGAAGTTCTCCTCCTCGGAGCTATCGCTTGACCACGTCGTGCCCATTTCGCGCGGTGGCAAGTCGACGTGGGAGAACGTCGTCTGCGCCTGCCTGCCGTGCAACGTGAAGAAGGGCAACAAGCTCCTGACCGAGACCGGACTTCAGCTCAAGCGCCAGGCGGTGCGGCCGAAATGGCATCCGCTCCATCGCCTGCAGGGACGCAACTTCCCGGACATCTGGAAGAACTTTCTGGATGAGGCGTACTGGAACGTCGAACTGAAGGAGTGATCCCGCCTACTTCGCGGCGAGATCCTTCAGCTCTTCACCTTCATTGACGAAACGGTTGATGGCGACGCCGTACTGTTTCTCGTAGAGGCTGCGGTAACGGCCGCCGAGGACCATCAGCTCGCGGTGGGTGCCGCGTTCGGTGATCTGGCCGTCTTCGAGCACGAGGATCTGGTCGGCGTTGCGGATCGTGGAGAGGCGATGGGCGATGACGAAGGTCGTCCGGCCCTTCATCAGCGCGTTGAGACCATCCTGGATCAGCGCTTCCGACTCGCTGTCGAGCGATGACGTTGCTTCGTCCAGGATCAGAATGCGCGGATTGGCGACGATGGCGCGGGCGATGGCCACGCGCTGTTTCTGGCCACCGGACAGCCGCACGCCGCGCTCACCGACGATCGTGTCGTACTTGTCGGCGAAGCCTTCCGTGAACTCGTCGACGTGCGCGATCTGTGCGGCGCGCAGGACTTCCTCGCGCGATGCGTTCGGATTGCCGAGGGCGATGTTCTCGTAGATCGACTCGGCGAAGAGGAACGAGTCCTGCGGCACGATGCCGAGGTGCGAGCGATAGTCGCCGAGGCGGAAATTGCTCAGCGGTTTGCCGTCGACGAAGACCTCGCCCTGCGTCGGACGATGAAACGCCGCGATCAGCGAGATCATCGTGCTCTTGCCGGATCCCGAGGGACCGACCAACGCGATCGACTTGCCCGCGGGCGCGATCAGGTTGATGTTCTTCAGCACGGGCACGCCGGCGGTGTACTCGAACCAGACGTCGCGGAACTCGACGGTGCCGTCGATGTCGGGCGTCGCGGTTTTCGCGGCGTCCTGCTCGTCCTCGCGCGTCTCCCCGAAAATTTCGCGCATCCGCTCCAGCCCCGCGAACGCCTCGGAGAGCTGCGTCCCGATCGAGACGATCTGCACGACGGGACCGATGACGAGCGCGAGGTAGAGCGTGAAGGCGATCAGGTCGCCGGGCGTCATTTTGTGGGCGACGACCTGATGGCCGCCGACGAACATCACCACCGCGCTCACGGCTCCGACGAGGAACGTGGTCATCGCGCCGGCGGTAGAGATCGTCCGCATCGTGCCGACGATGAGGTTGAGCAGCTTCCTCGCACCCTCGCCGAACACCTTCTCCTCATGTTCCTCGGCGGTGTATGCCTTGACGATGCGAATGCCGGAGAAGCCTTCCGTCAGACGCCCGGTGACGTCGCCATACACCTCGCCGCGCTTCTTGAACATCGGACGCGCGGTCGAAAACGCCCAGAAAAGGATGCCGGCGAAGGCGAAGAATGCGAGGAAAACCATCGACGCCAGACGCGCGCTGAAATGGAAGAGGAAGAACGACGCGAAGCCGGCGGTGACGATGCCGCCGAAAACCTGCGCGAGCCCGGTGCCGACGAGATTGCGGATGCCCTCGGCGTCGTTCATGACGCGCGAGACGAGCACGCCGGTCTTGGTCGCGTCGAAGTAGCGGATCGGAAGGCGCTGCACGTGCTGCTGCAATCGCGTGCGCAGGTCGGTGATCGAGCGTTGCGCGGCGATGCCGAGGATTTGCGCGAGGGCGTAATCGGTGATGCCGCCGAAGAGGGCCACCGCCGCGCTCACCAACGCCAGTTTCGGCAGCAGCGCGACCTGCCCTTTCGCGAGCACGTTGTCATAGAGCAGCTTCGAGAGGTACGGCAGGACGATGCTGGAGAGACGGTTGGCGAGCAGCAGCGGGATGCCGATGGCGAGGCGAAGACGCGAACGCCAGATGATTTCGCCGGCGTCCTTGAGAACGGCGCGGAAACGCGCCTTGTCCATGCGCTTTTTCGGGGTGTCGGGTTCGGCCATCGCGGGATTGTATGGGAGTGGGGTGTCGGCTGTCGGCTCTCGGGGTCGGGGGTCGGGGGTCGGGGGTCGTAGAGGAGATACGAGGATCTTTGTTGTTTCACTCCCGACTCCCGACTCCCGACTCCCGACAGCCGACAGCCGACAGCCGACAGCCGACAGCCAGTCCCCACACCACACTTTCCATCCCCATGGTTCAGAACTTGCTAAACACCCACCGAACGGAGTGGCATCAATGACGTTAGTAAATTCGCTCTGCGCCGAAATCAGCATCTACCAAGGCGTCGGAGAACAGACGGGTGTGATGGTAGAGAGAAGCGCGATCCGCGGTAAGAAGGGCCTCTGCAAAAGCATGCGCGACCTGGCCATCAAGTCGCGCGTCCTCGGCGACGGCTACTACTACATCCCCATCGAGCTGTGGCCGAAAACGAAAGAACCGGTAGTCGTGCACAAACACGACTGGACGGTCATCGGCTCGATCCCGCGTACTTCCCGCGCCGAAAAGAAGCGTCCGAAGCGCGCGCAGGCCGAACAACTCTGATCAATTTCTGTTTCCCGGAGCCCTCTCGATGAAACGTTGTTTCGTTGTGCTGTTTGTTGCCGCAATCGCCTCCGCCGCGTTCGCGCAGGATGAGGAAGGAACGGGCGCCGCCAAAGGAGCGCAGGTCAATACGACGGGCAAGGGCTACACCGCCGCGTACGTGATCGACGCCGCCAGCCGCCGCGTGCTGTTCGAAGAGAACGCGCACGTGCCGCTGCCCACCGCGTCGATGGCCAAGATGATGACCTGCATCATCGCCATGGAGCGCATCCAGTCGGGCGAGATCAAGCTCGATACGCCGGTGACGACGTCCGCGCGCGCCAGCAAGATGGGCGGCTCGCAGATCTTCGCCCGCGAGGGGCAGGTCTTCCCGTTGCAGACGCTGCTCGCGGCCACGATGATCCGCTCGGCCAACGACGCCGCGGAAATGATCGCGGAGAAACTCGGCGGCTCCGCCGAGGCATTCGCCGATCTGATGAACGACAAGGCCCGCCAGCTCGGATTGAAAGAAACGACCTTCTACGATCCGCACGGCCTGCCGAACAGCCAGGACCCGAAGCGCATCGATGTCTCCAGCGCCCACGATCTCGCCGTGATGGGGCAGGAGTTGATGAAGTATCCGCTGATGCGCGAGTACGCGAAAACTCCCTGGATTCCGTTTACGAACGCGACCTACACCTCGGGACTGACGAATCCGAATCACATGATCAACCCGAAGCATCGCGACTATTACGGCGATGCGACGGGCATCAAGACCGGCTACTCCGTCCCTGCCGGCTACTGCATCACGGCCTCGGCGCAGCGCGGCGATATGCAGCTCATCGCGGTAGTCATGGGCGCACGCGCGCCGTTCGGTCCCGAGAGCTCGTTCGGGATCGCCGCACGTCTCTTCAATGATGCATTCGCGCACTGGCGGCAGCTCGTGCCGCTGAAGAAAGGCGCCGTCGTCGGTCAGGCGAACGTTGCGGACGGTCAGGCGAAGACGGTCAATGCCGTCGCGGCGTCCGACGTGCGCACGCTCGTGCAGCGCGGACAGGAAGGCGGCATCAGCATCCGCTTCGTGCCGAGCAATCTGACGGCGCCTGTCCGCGCCGGCCAGCAAGTCGGAATCGCAGTCGTGAATCAGGGCGGCCAGCAGATCGGAAAAGTCCCGGCGGTTGCGCAGACCGCGGTCGAAAAGCAGCCGTGGTGGAAAAAGTTCTGGCCGTTCTAGTTGAGCACGACGCGGCGGCCCTCAACGCGGTAGTTGCCTGACGCGAGTTTCACAAGCGCCTCCACGTACGCGGCGTGCTCCTCCTCGAGGATGCGCGCGGCGAGGGTGGAGGCGTCGTCGTCCGGACTGACCTCGACCGCGCGCTGCACGATGATCGGCCCGGCGTCGAGGTTTTCGTCGACGAAATGCACCGTGCATCCTGAGATCTTCACGCCATACGCGACCGCCTGCGCCTGCGCGTCTACACCGGGAAACGCCGGCAGCAACGACGGATGGATGTTGATGATGCGCATCGGATACGCGGCGACGAAATCCGGCGAGAGCAGCCGCATGTAACCGGCCAGGGCGATGAAATCCGGCCGTGCGTTGTCAAGGATTGCAAGCATTTCCGCCTCATGCGCGGCGCGGCTTTCGAACGCACGAGGATCGACAACATGCGCCGGCAATCCTATGGATCGCGCGTACTCGATGCCCGGCGCGCCCGGACGGTTCGAGATGACGCAGACGATCTCCGCATTAAGCTCTTCGCGAACGATCGCGTCATGAATCGCCGCGAAATTCGAGCCGCGGCCGGAGAGGAGGACTGCTAGGCGCACGTCATTCGATCCACGACGCGAATCCTGCCGGGGGGCGGTCGTAAACGACCTTTCCGCGTCCCTTCACCACGTTGCCGATGAAGAAAAACTTCTGGCCGATCTGGGCGAAGTGGCGGGCGATCGGGTCGACCTGTTCCTTGCTTGCGATAAGCACCATCCCAATACCCATGTTGAAGACGCGCAGCAGTTCATCGTGCTCGACGCCGCCATGCTGTGCCAGGAAGCGAAACGTCGGCAACACAGGCCACGATCCGAGCTTGATGTGCGCATCGAGCGAGTCGGGCAGCACGCGCGGAACGTTGTCCGTCAGCCCTCCGCCGGTGATGTGCGCGAGCGCATGAATCGCTCGCTGCTCGACCAGTGGGATGAGCGGCTTGAGATACGAGATGTGCGGCGCCAGCAGCGCCTCGCCGATCTTGCCGATCTCCGGCAGGATCGTTTGATGATCGTGTCCGAGCTGGTCGAAGAAAATGCGCCGCGCCAGCGAATAGCCGTTCGTATGCAGACCCGCGGACGGCAATCCGATGAGCACGTCGCCTTCGCGCACGTCCTTCCCGGTAAGGACGTTTTTCTCGTCGACGACACCGACGATGAAACCGGCAATGTCGTAGTCGTCGTCGCCGTAGAAGCCCGGCATCTCGGCCGTTTCGCCGCCGATGAGCGCGCAGCCGTTCTCGCTGCACGCGCGCGCCATGCCGCGCACGACGTCCGTCATCACTGCGGGTCTCAATCGACCCGTTGCGTAGTAGTCGAGAAAAAACAGTGGCCGCGCGCCCTGCACGAGGATGTCGTTGACGCAGTGACAAACGAGGTCGTATCCGACGGTGTCGTGAACCTTCATCGCCTGCGCCACGCGCAGCTTGGTCCCGACGCCGTCCGTCGACGAAACGAGGATCGGCTTCTCGATGCCCTCGAACGACGCGCGAAAAAGTCCGCCGAACGATCCGATATCCGAGATCACCGGCGGCGTGAACGTCCCGCGCGCAATCCGCCGCACCTCGCGCAACGCCTCATCCTGCGCATCGATGTTCACGCCCGCATCGCGATACGAAGATTTGTTAGCCACGATCGGCAGTGTATCAAGCACCTATAATCCCGATCCTTGGCCCAGTTCCTCCTGATCACTACCCTGCTCTCCATCGTCGGCATCATCGCCACCGGCGTCCTCGGCTTCACCGCCACGCCGGGCCACATCGCGACGCACATTTTCTGCGCGCTCGGCACCGTGATCGTGGGCCTCTTCTCGCAATCGATGACGATGTTCTTCTTCATCGGCACCGGCAAAGAGATCAAGGACGCTGCGAAGAACGATGCCGAGGTCGTGCAACGGACGAAGGCATTCAAGACGAAGGTGTTCCCGACTGCGATGTACGCGATGGCCGCGCTGATGGTGACGTTCATCATGGGCGGCGGCGTGGCCTCGGGGAAGACGCCGCACTGGCTCCACATCGCCCTTTTCGCCGCCTCGGCCGCGATGTACGGCCGCGCCTACTGGGTGCAGCTTCAGGCGATGCTGGAGAATGCCGCGCTGATGGAGAAGTACCTGCGCGACGACGAACGAATTTGAACCACAAAGACACAAAGGGCACAAAGGGGCTCTCTTTGTGTCCTTTGTGTCTTTGTGGTTCAACGCCTTTCGCGCCTACGCCACCGCGTTTCGCATCGTTGTCGCCGACGACGGCAACGACACCGTGATCGACGTTCCCGCGCCTTCGTGCGAGAGGACTTCGATGCGGCCGCCGTGCTCCTGGACGATGCGATAGGAGATGGCCATGCCGAGGCCTGTGCCGCTGGGGAAGTTCGTTCGGAAGGGCTGGAAGAGGCGGCGCTGGTCGGCGTCGTTCATGCCCCGGCCGTTGTCGGTGAAGATGATGTTGTAGCGATCGGCGGCGATGGCAGTTGTCACGCGCAACGTTCCGCCGTTCGGCATCGCCTGCACGGCGTTGCGGGCGACGTTCCAGAAGACCTGCCGGATCTGATCGCTGTCGCCGACGATCGTGTACGACGGCGGCACAATCTCGTCTTCGATCGCAATGGTCGCCGCCACCTCGGCCGAGTTTCGCAGCAGGTCGAGCGTCTCGGCCAAGCTCGCGGCGATGTCGAATTCCGCGGGACGTTTTTCCTGCGGCTTCACGAAGCGGAGAAAGTCGGCGATCGATTTGTTCAACCGCTCCGACTCCTTGAGGATGATCGACATCAGCCGCTGTTCCTGCGGATTCAGCGCGGCCGACTTCTTGAGCACCTGCACCGACCCGGCGATCGCGGCGAGCGGGTTGCGGATCTCATGAGCGATGCCGGCGGACAGCTCGCCGACCGCGGCCATGCGGTCTTTGAGCCGCAGCTCAGCCTCGAGCGTCTTCATGTCGGTCAAATCCTGAAAGATGAGCGTGTATCCGGACGCAGCTCCTTCGATCGTGTTCAATGGCGTCACCGCGAATCCGATCGTGCGCAATTCATCGCCGATGACGACGTCATTTTTTTCGCGGCGGATGACCGCGCCGCCGGTGAGGGTGTCGCGGAACTCATCCCATTCGCCAACCGCGTAGAAGCCAAGTTCCGCGATGGGACGGCCGACGATCGCCTGCGCGTCTTGCCGGAGGATGAAGCATCCGGCGGGATTGATGAACGTGGCGACGCCGTCGGGTGAAAGTGTAATGAGCCCCGACGGGATCGACTCGACGACGTTCTGATTGAGCGCGCGCAGCTCGGCCAGGTTCTGCCGGTTGGCGTCGAGCTCCTTCGACGTCTTCTGCAGCTTCTCCGACAGAAAGGACGTGAGCAACGCGGTCGCGTAGAAGCCGGCGAAGTTCGTGGCCATGTTCAGGTAGAGCCGCGACGACGTCCACGCCGTCGGCACGAACCACGACTGCTCCGGCATCGGGACGACGCCGTAGTACATCAGGTCGCCGAGAACTCCGTAGAGGATGACCGCGCCGCTGGCGCTGAGCAGGCCGCCGCGGCGGTAGAGCAGCATCGAGGCGGTGATGATCGAGACGAGGTAGAGGAACGAGAACGGCGAGTCGAGTCCGCCCGTGAAGTAGACCAGAACGGTTTCGACGGCGAGATCGCCGGCAACCTGAATGATGAGATTGATCTTGCGCGAGGCGACGTAGCCGATGCCGATGTAAAAGAGCGTGAGGCCGTACGTGATCGCCGCGGTGGCGTAGAGATAGTTGATCGGCAGCAGCTCGCGGACGGTGTACTGGATGATCAGCGCCGCGAGCAGCAGCGTCGTCACGACGACGACGCGGATGGCGAGGAGCATGCGGGCGTCGGAGGGCATGTCAGCTCTTAGCTGTTAGGGGAACGAACAAGAGTGTCTGTGCCACATCGCTAAGAGCTAACAGCTAAGAGCTGATGTCACCCAATTTGTCCGATCAACGTAAACATCGGCATGTACATGGCGATGACGATGCCGCCGATGGCCACGCCGAGGAAGGCGATGAGGACCGGCTCGAGGAGTTTCATGAGACCGGCTACCGCGGTGTCGACCTCGTCCTCGTAGAAATCGGCGATCTTCGAAAGCATCGTGTCGAGCGCGCCGGTCTGTTCGCCGACGGCGATCATCTGCACGACCATGGTCGGAAAGACGTCGGTGTCGGCAAGCGGCTCGCTGATGGTTTTCCCTTCCTCGACCGATTTGCGCGTGGCCATGATCGCGTCCTCGATGATCGAGTTGCCGGCGGTGCGGGCCGTGATCTGCAGGCCATCGAGAATGGGAACGCCGGACGCGGTGAGCGTCGACAGCGTGCGGCAAAAGCGGGCCACGGCGATCTTGCGCATCAGAAGGCCGAGGATCGGCATCTTCAGGACGACGCCGTCGATGACGCGCTTTCCTTTGTACGTCTCGTGATAGCGGCGCAGCGCGTAAATCGTGCCGCCGATGACGATGGCGATGAGCCACCAGAAATCGGCGATGAAGTTCGAGAGCCAGATCACGATCTGCGTCGGCATCGGCAGCTCGGCGCCGAGGCCTTTGAAGAGGGCCGCGAAGACCGGAATGACCTTCCAGAGAATGACCGCCACGACGATGCAGGCGATGGAGATGACGGCGACCGGATAGATCATCGCCGACTTCACCTGGCTGTTCAGCTTCACCGACTTCTCGATGTATTGCGCCAGGCGCTGAAGGATGGTGTCGAGAATACCGCCCGCCTCGCCGGCAGCGACCATGTTGGTGTACAGGTCATTGAAGATCTTCGGATGCTTGCGCATCGAGTCCGCCAGGTTGGAGCCCGACTCGACATCCTGCCGGATCTGGATTAGCGCGCGCTTGAAGGTCTTGTTCTCCTGCTGCGTGGCGAGAATCTCGAGGCACTGCACGAGCGGCAGGCCGGCGTCGATCATGACCGAGAACTGGCGGGTAAAGATGGCGATGAGCTGGGGCGGTACGCCGCCGCCGAATTTCGGGAAGGCGATCTCCTTCCCTTTCTCCCGGATCGACGGTGCTTCGATGCGCTGCCGGCGAAGCATCTCGTTGGCCGCTTCTTTCGAATCGGCAGTGAGAACGCCCCTCTGTATCTGTCCGGCGCGCGATCCCTTCCATTCAAATGTAGGCATCATCTCCTCCGTTGAACGTCTGCGTTACACCGTTCGCGGCCGCGTGCCTGTCGGCTGCCCCGTTCCCTGCGGCGCGAGCGCTCCTGCGCCGCGCGAGATCATCTCCTGAAGCTCGTCGGGATTTGACGAGCGGGCCAGCGCCGTCTGCAGCGTGATCTGCTTCTTGAAGTACAGCGTCGCCAACGACTGGTTGAGAGTCTGCATTCCGTATTTAGCCTGCCCGGTCTGCATCATCGAATAGATCTGATGCACCTTGTCTTCGCGGATCAAATTGCGGATGGCGGCGTTCGGAATCAGGATCTCCATGGCCATGGCGCGCCCCTTTCCGGTGGCGTGCGGCAGGAGCGCCTGGCAGAGGATTCCCTCGAGCACGAACGAGAGCTGCGCGCGGATCTGCGGCTGCTGATGCGACGGGAAAACGTCGACGATGCGGTTGATCGTCTGCGCCGCGGAGTTCGTGTGCAGCGTGCCGAAGGTGAGGTGGCCGGTCTCGGCGATGCGCAGCGCCGATTCGATCGTCTCCAGGTCGCGCATCTCGCCGATCAGTACGACGTCGGGATCCTGGCGCAGCGCCGACTTGAGCGAGTTCGCGAAGGAGTGCGTGTCCGCGTGGAGCTCTCGCTGATTGACGATGCAGCTCTTGTGCGAATGGAGAAACTCCACCGGATCTTCGATGGTGATGATGTGCTCGTGGCGCTCGCGGTTGATCTTGTCGATCATCGCCGCCAGCGTGGTCGACTTTCCGGAACCGGTCGGACCGGTGACGAGCACGAGTCCGCGCGGCTTGTTGCATATCTCCTCGACGACCGCCGGCAGCCCGAGCTCGCGAAATCCGAGGATCTCGTAGGGGATCTGGCGGTAGACGGCGGCCGTGGCGCCTCGCTGGTTGAAGATGTTCGCGCGGAAACGAGCCAGCCCTTTGATGCCGAAGGAGAGGTCGAGCTCGAGATTCTCCTCGAAGCGATGCTTCTGCGCGTCGGTAAGAACTGAATACGCAAGCTGCTTGGTCTCCGGCGCCGTCAGCACGGGCATGTCCAGCGGCGTGAGCTTGCCATCGATCCGAATCTGCGGCGGGGAGTTGGTGGTGACGTGCAGATCCGAGCCGCCGCGCTCGACCATGGTCTTGAGTAGCTGATGAAGTGTGACCGGCATATTTTCTCCGGGGGTAGGGTGTTGGGAGTGGGTGGGAGTTTGTTTTTCTTCCACTCCCCACTCCCAACACCCTACCCCCCAATCACAGTATCGTCTCCCGCACGACCTCCTCGATCGTCGTGGTGCCGTCTTTGATCTTGATCAAACCGGAGCGGCGGAGGCTGATCATGCCGTTTTCCGCGGCTCGTTTCTTGATGTCGATGGCAGTGCCGCCGGAGAGAATCAGGTCGCGGATCGTGTCGTCGATGGCCATCACCTCGATGAGCGCCACGCGGCCTTTGTAGCCGGTGCTGTTGCACTTCTCGCAGCCGCGGCCCTTGTAAACCGTGAACGTCCCGACCTCGTCCTTCTTGAAGCCGACGTTCATCAGCGCCTGCGGCGTCATCTCTACCGGCTCCTTGCAATTCGCGCAGACTCGCCGCGCCAGGCGTTGTGCGGCGATGAGCTGCACCGACGTTGCGACGAGAAATGGCTCGATGCCCATGTTCATCAGGCGGTTGATCGTCGACGGCGCGTCGTTCGTGTGCAGCGTCGATAAGACCAGGTGGCCGGTAAGCGCGGCCTTGATCGCGATCTCCGCCGTTTCGAAGTCGCGGATCTCGCCGACCAGGATGATGTTCGGGTCCTGCCGCAGGAAAGAGCGCAGCGTGGCCGCGAAATTGAGGCCGATCGACTCCTTCATCTGCACTTGATTGATCCCGGGGAGATTGAATTCGACCGGATCTTCGGCGGTCATGATGTTCACTTCAGGTGAGTTCACCTTCGACAGCGCTGAATAGAGCGTGTTCGTTTTTCCCGAGCCGGTCGGGCCGGTCACGAGCACCATTCCCCACGGCTTGAAGATTGCCTCCTCGAAGCGCACTAGCGACTCCGGCTCGAAGCCGAGCTTGGTCATGTCGAGCCGCAGGTTGTCCTTGTCGAGAAGCCGCATGACGATCTTCTCGCCGAAGAGCGTGGGCAGCACGGAGACGCGGAAGTCGAGCTCTTTGTTTTTGTCGTTGAGCTTCATCTTCAGCTTGATGCGGCCGTCCTGCGGCAGGCGTTTCTCGGAGATGTCGAGCTTCGCCAGGATTTTCATGCGCGAGGTGATCGCGTCCTTCAGCTTCAGCGGCGGGTTCATGATTTCGTACAGCGTCCCGTCGATCCGGAAGCGCACGCGGAACTCTTTCTCGTACGGCTCGATGTGGATGTCGGATGCGCCGCGCTTGATGGCGTCCGTCAGGATGAGATTCACGAGCTTGACGACCGGCGCTTCTTCGGCCGAGTCGGCCAGCGCGGCGAGGTCGAATTCCTCTTCCTCTTCCAGCACCTCGAGGTCGGCGTTCTCGGACTGCTGCAGGTCCTCCATGACCTTCTTCAGCTCGAGCGACGACGTCGTGCCGTAGTACTTGTCGATGGCCGCCTTGATGCCGAGCTCGGACGCGACCACCGGCTCAACGTTGTAGCCGGTCATGAACTTGATGTCGTCCATGGCGAAGACGTTTGTCGGATCGGCCATGGCGATCGTGACCGTCGCACCGGTCTTGTTCACCGGCAGGATGTTGTATTTGCGGGCGACGTCCGCCGGGATCAGCTTGATGACGGACGAGTCGATCTCGAAGTGCGCGAGGTTGATCGACGGCACCCCGAACTGCTGCGACAAACACTCGGTGATGTCTTCCTCGGCCACAAATCCGAGTTTGATGAGCGTCTCGCCGAGCTTGCCACCGGTCTCCTTCTGGAGCTTGAGCGCCTCCTTGAGCTGATCAGGGCTGATCAGGCTCGCTTTCGTCAATAGTTCGCCAAGGCGTACGCTCATTGTTTGGAGTCGGGTGTGCGGAGCGCGTCAGAAGCAACGCGCCGTGGTCGTCGGAAGTTGCGGGGCATCAGCGATTTCGGTTCGTCGACCGGCGAGTTTACCCTCCGCCGGACACAGCGTCAACGCGCGTTTATTTGAAGTATCCGCATGACGTCGTCGACTGTGATGTCCTGCATCGACTTGCTTCTGGTGAACGACGAGACGACGCGATCGAGCTGGCGGTACGGTCCGTTTCGGGCCGGATCGGTCGGGCCGTAGAGGCCGATCAGCGGCGTGCCGAGCGCTGCCGCGAGGTGCAGCGGCCCGGTGTCCGCGCCGACGACGAGCCGCGCGCGGCTCAGGATGAACGCCAGCTCGCGGAAGTCCGTCACCGGCGCTACCTCGGCGCCGATGGCGCGCGCGAGCGACTCTTCGCCGGGACCCCAGACGACAAGCGCGTCGCTGCCGACGCGCGCCGCCAACTCTGCGAATCGCTCGGCCGGCCACTGCTTGCCGGGTCTGCCGGCTCCCGGCAGCAGAACGATGCGATTCGTGAATCGTGCAAGTTCGCCGCTCGCGTCCGCCGCAAACGGAGTGAAGTCGACCTCTGGTACGCGAGCGATCGCGGGCGCGAACGTGCGCGCGAGTTCCACGTTCCATTCGATCACGTGCTTCGATCGATCAACGTTCGCGTGCTTGTTCACGAACCACGCTGCCGGTTTCTCGCGGATCAGATCGCGCGCGAATCCGTAGCGCTCCGCGGCGCCGCTCGTCCATGCGATCAGAGCGGATTTGATCAGTCCCTGAAAATCGATCGCGGTCGAGAATCCGCGTACATCGCGCCGCGCGGCGGCGATGCGCGAAGGCGACCAGCGCTTCAGCGACACGCGGATCGCTTTCACACGCGCCACCGTCTCGACCAACTCCGCATACGCCGGCTCGACCGCCCACGCGATCTCCGTTTTCGGCAACGCCTCGCGCAGCGCCACGACGGCGGGAATCGTGTGGATGACGTCGCCGAAAGCGGAGAGGCGGATGACCAGGAGGCGCTGCGGCGCGGGGTCCGTCATCGCCGGCGCATCGTCTCCAGCAGCTCGGTCGTGGAATGATCTTTTGGATCGCCGACGATCGCCACGCGCCCGCCGTACGACCGCACGACCGCCGCTTCCGGCACGCTGTCGGCCGTGTAGTCGGTTCCTTTGCAATGCACGTCAGGTTTGAAATCGCCGATCAGCCGCGCCGGACTGCGCTCGCGAAAAATCGTGACGTACGAGACGCCGCGGATCGCCGCGATGATCTCGGCGCGCTCGGCTTCATTCATGACCGGCCGGCCCGCACCTTTCAACTCGCGCACCGACTCGTCGCCGTTGACGCCGACGACGAGCACTTCCGCTTCCTTCGCTGCTCCCTGCAGGTAACGGATATGGCCGACGTGCAGAACGTCGAAGCAACCGTTGGCAAACGCGATCGTGCGCCCCGCCGCCCGCTCGCCGGCAAGCGCTTCATCCAGCGCGCGCTCATCGAGGATCGGCGCGTTCACTCGGGCAGCGCCTCGTCGCGTTCGATCGCGCGCCGCAATTCGTCGTTCGACACCGTCGCTGTCCCCATCTTCATGACGACGATCCCGCCGGCATAGTTGGCGATCTTCGCGGCCTCGGCGAACGATGCGCCGGCGGCCAGCGCCAGCGTGAACGCGGCGATGACGGTGTCACCGGCGCCCGTGACGTCGGCAACCTGGTCGGTGCCGTAGACAGGGATGAAGATCGGCTCGGCGTGCTCGCGTTCGAAAAGCGCCATGCCGCGGCTGCCGCGCGTGATCAGCAGCGCTTCGCTGCCGAGTTTCTCGCGCAACGCTTCGCCGGCCTGCCGTAACCGCACGTCGTTGTCGCCGTTGAACAAGGACGTTCCCGCAGCCTCCGCCGCTTCCTCTTCGTTCGGCGTGGCCGCCGTGATGCCGGAGAATCGCAGCAGGTCGTAGCGCGAATCGAGCGTGACCGGCTTCGCCCCCGCTGCCGACGTCAGCGCCGCCGCGAGCGGTTGCGTCACCGCGCCGTAGCCGTAGTCGCTGATCAACGCCGCATCCGCGTTCGTCATCCGCTCTTGCAACGCGGCGCCGAGTTGCTCGGCCTCGGCTTCCGTCAAGTCGCAATGATCCTCGATGTCATATCGAACGATCTGCTGGCGGCTCGCATGCGGCATTCCGCCGAGGATGCGCACTTTCGTCGGCGTCTTGTAGCGGCCCGCGCGGACGACGCCCGCGCACTCGATGCCCTGCTGGGTCATCGAGTCGGCGAGTTGCTGCCCCTGCGCATCGTTGCCGAGAACGGACACCGGCATCGGCACGCCGCCGAGCGCCTGGATGTTGTTGATGGCATTGCCGCCCGCGCCGAGGAGGACGTCGTCGCGATACTGACGAAGGATCAGCACCGGCGCCTCGCGCGAAATCCGCTTCGGCGTTCCGTAGATGAATCGATCGGCGACGATGTCTCCATACACGACGATCCGCCGCCCCTTCATCCCCTCAGCAATCTGCAGGAGACGCGTCCGCGCAAACACCCGCGAAGGATATCGGAATATCGTTGCGGCCATGGCCGCGCTGATCGAAGGCATCGACTTCTACTACGAAGGCCCCTTCATGGTTTTCACCGAGAAGTTCCTCCGCGACCGCGGCTACTGCTGCGAATCCGGCTGCCGCCACTGCCCGTATGGCTTTCGCAACGATCAGAGAAGTGACGCGCCAGCAGACGATGTGAAGGACTAACTCCTCCGCCTCTCAGCGCGCTCCGCGTGAACCGTTCCCTCAAGCCGAATCGCGGAGCGGCGGAGTCAAATCCGCATCCGCAAGCGCCCGCTTCTCGTCGCCGCTGAGGATGTTCTCGATGTCGATGAGGAGATAGACCTCGTCCTCGTACGGGACGATCGCGATCAGCAGCTCGCCGCGAATTCCGCGGATGATCGGCGGCGGCGGGAGGAGCGCGTCGGTGCTGACGTTGACGATGCGGCGGACCGCGTCGACCTTGATGCCGATGATGCCGGCGCTGCTGTGTGTGATGAGTACGAGCGGCTGCTCCGGTCGCTCCTGCAGTTGGGGATAGAGCCGCGCGCGCAGATCGATGATCGGGATCACTTCGTTGCGCAGCACGATGATGCCTTCGATGAACGCGGGCGCCGTCGGAACCGTCGTCGAGCCGGTGTACGGAATGATCTGCCGCAGACCCATGATGTCGAGCACGAACGTCTCGGGGCCGACGGTGAAGGTGATCAGCCGCAATTCTGCGGCGCTGTCGGGCATGGCGCTCATTGTATGACCGACAACAGCGCGTTCCGCTCCGGTCCGGCGATCGGTTCGCCGAGGCGCTCCAGGTCCGCGCGCGTGGCGACGCCGATGCCGCGCAATGTGCCGATTGTGTAGAGCGTCACGTGATACGGCGGACGCTCGATGACGGTCTGCAGTTCGCGTTCGAGTCCGGCGAAGAACTCTTCGGCGCCGTCGACGTCGCACGTCCGAACGATGGCCCGTGTTTTCTCTTCGCGCATGGGCCAGAACTCGTCGCGAGGCGTGATGCGGAACGCGAGCCGCCGCGCCGCGCGCTTGATGACGTCGTCTGCATCCGGGGTTAAATTGCGCATCGTGGCCGTGCCGGCGAGCGTGACGTGAAACTCACGTTTGGCGCGCCAGTCCGCGCCCGCGAAATGGATCACGTCCGGAATCGGCGGATGGTCGAAATGGACGATCGCGCCGCCGCCGCGCCTCGTGAAGCGCCCGCGCAGCGACGTCATCCGCGCACGCGGAAGCGGCGGATTTCTTCGTCGAGTCCGCGGATGGCCTCGGAAAGCAGCGTCAGCGACTCGCCCATTTCCATCGCGTAGTTGCCATTCCCCTCGGCGATCGCGCGCACCTTCTCCATCGTCGCCACGATCTTTTCGCTCTCCGTCGCCTGCCCGGCCGCGACCTGGAAAATCTCGTGAATCATGTCGATCATCCGCTCGGCCGACGCGGAGATCATCGACGAGCCCGAGCGTTGCTCCACCATCGCCTGGCGCACGTACCGCGTCACCTCGCGCATCGACTCGACCGCGTTCATGATGTGATCCGAGCCCTGCGCCTGCTGCGTCGTGGCGCTGTTGATCTGGCTCACCAGTTCCTGCAGCCGGCCGACCGATCGCGTGACGGTCTCGCTCCCTTTGGCCTGCTCGCGCGTCGCGGCCGCGATCTCTTTGCCCATCTCCGATGCTTTTGTCGACGACTCGAGGATGTTGTTGAGCGCCTTGCCCGCTTCGTGCGACAGCGAGACGCCGTCTGCCACGAGCTTCGTGCCAGCGGACATCGAACGCAGCGCGTTGCCGACTTCGTCCTGCACCGAGCGGATCAGATTCGCGATCTCGCGCGTCGACGATGCCGTCCGCTCGGAAAGATCGCGAATCTCCGCGGCCACGACGGAGAAACCCTTCCCATGTTCGCCCGCGGATGCGGCGAGGATGGCGGCGTTCAGCGCGAGCAGATTCGTCTGCTCGGCGATGTCTTCGATGACATTGAGGATCTTGCCGATCGCTATAGAACGTTCGCCGAGGCGCGTGATGACGGTGTTCGACTCGGAGACGGAATGGCGAATCTGTTCCATGCCGTCGATCGTCTCGCGCACTGCCTTCATCCCCGACTCGGCGGCATCGGCGACGGCGAGCGCGAGGTCGTACGACTTCGCCGCGTTCGACTCGACCTGCGCGATCGACGCGCTCATCTCGACCATCGACGAAGATGTGTCGGTGACGAAGTTCGAAAGGAAGTCGACGTTCTGGTCGACCTCGTTGATCGACGTCGCCATCTGTCCGGTGGCCGAGGCCGTGTCTTCAACGGAGTTGTAGAGCGTGTCGGTGTGGCGGCTCACTTCTTCGATCGACGCGACCATCTCCAGCATCGACGACGAAGTCTCCTCGGACGCCGCGGAGAGCGCTTCGACGTTGTCGGTGATTTTTCGGACGCCGCTATTGAGCTGATCGATGGAGTGATAGGTGCTGTCGATCATCGAGCGCTGCTCGTCGACGCGCTCGGCCACGGTGCGCGAACGCGAGCCGACCGTTTCGACGACAGTTTTCAGTTGCGCCTGCGAGCGTACGAGTTTGGAGACGGTCTTCTCCAGGTTGGCGGCCATGGTGTTGAAGGCCGAGGAGAGGTCGCCGATCTCGTCGCTCGATCCGACTTCCGCGCGCTGCGTGAGGTCGCCATTCGACAGGTTGCGCGCGTTTTCCGCGAGATGAAGAACAGGCCGGATGATGAATCGCGACCCGATCGACGCCAATCCGACGGCCGCTGCGAGCGCCAGAAGTGCGACGCCGAGGTTGGCCCAGCGAAGTTGCCGCACGACGCTCATCGCTTCGCGCTCGTTGGCAACGAGCCGGAAGAATCCGCCGCTCGCGATCGGCATCACGAAGAGGTGTAGCTCGTCACCATTGGTATCGAGCAGATCGGTGCGGCCGGGCGTCATCGTGAGATTCGCCGGAGGAGTTCCTTGCGATTTCACGACGATCCGGCCATCGGCGGTGACGAAGTCTGCGTAGTCGATCCACGCGCGCGCTTTGATGTCGTCGGCAACTGGGCGAAGCTCATCGGCGCGGCCATTCTTCATGGCGTTGTCACTCGCCACCGCGACTGTTCGCGCGATTCCTTCGGCTCGCGTGAGCAGTTGGTCATGGAAGAGATTGCGCACTCGCCACTGCACAAATCCGACGATCAGCACGGCGATGATGACGGTCTGCACCACGAACGCGAGAATGAATTTCGGGCGCAGGCCAACGCGATTACGCGGAAGTTCCGTTGGAGCGCCGGAGAGCATGCGGATGGCCGGAAGTGTAGCGTATGGCGCTGCGCTATCATCCGCCCATGCCCCTCATCCGCTGCGCAAAGTGCGGGCAGGCGTACGACGTGCCTGGCGTGATCGCCGTCCGCCTGCCGAACGCGATCGCCACCTGCGCATGCGGCGAATGGCTCGCCGGCAGCAAGGCCGCACTCCTGGCGCGCCTCGGCAATCCCGACGGTGTAAAGGAAGTCGATCTCCAGCCGTACAAGGTCCAGCGCGCCGAAACACCCCCGCCTTCCGTCGATCCGCACCAGGTTCCGACGCTCGGTCAGCCGCGCTCGATCCGCATCGTCGCCCGCGGTGCTCATGACGCGGTCGACACCGTCTTCACGATCGGTCTGCACCCGCTCTGGATCGGACGCGCCGGTTGCCACGTTGAGCTCGCCGAGGCAGAGCTGTCGATCCGCCACTGCTCCATTTCGATGAGGGGAAACAATCTCGTCGTGCGCGATGCCGACTCGCACATGGGCACATTCCTGGACGGACAACAGATCAAGGAGGCGGTGATCACGGACGGCATGCACCTGCTCCGCGTGGGCACGGCCCTCGTCAGCGTTGAGCCGACGGACGAGAAAGGTGTTCGCGTCGAACCGATTCGCCTCGATGTGCCGAAGCCACTCGAAGAGGCAGAGCTGGTGCACAAAATCACGCAGCGCAGCGCCGCACAGAAGGCGTCATTGCGACCGGTGCTGATCTGCATCGGCGGTCCGCTGAACGGTCAGGAGTTCGAAATCCCGACGAGCGGTCTCGTGGTCGGCCGCGAAGGTCACGTCCGCGTCCCCGATGAGTTTCTTTCGCGCCGCCATTTCGAGGTCGGTCCCGATCCCGACGGCACCGTGCGTGTCCGCGACCTCGGCAGCCGCAATGGCACGTACCTCAACACGCTGCCAGCCCAAAACACGAAGGTGCAGAGCGGCGACGAGATCCGAGCAGGCGTAAACCGTTTCCGCATCGAGCACCGCTAAGCGGGCACGGCGGTCGTTGCCATAATCGCCGCTTGACGGCACCCCGCCGTCTTCAGATACTCCGCAAATCCAACGAGGGGAGTGTGGAATGGGCAGGTTCGCCGAGGACGCGGCGGCCCGCATCGTGCGGTCGCTGTCTGCCTCATTCAAGAAGAAGCTGACGATCGTCGACTCCGCGTCGGCAGACGCTGAACGTTCGTTCGCTCTGACGCCGGCGACGTCGATTCAGTTCGAGCAGCCGCTCGCCCCCGCTTCGCGCGACCTTGTGAACGAGATCGCGTCGCTGATCCGCTTCGCCGATCAACGCGACGAACGCGTGCGCGAACTGCAGGAGCAGCTGGCGATTGTCGAATCGGCGAACGCGGAGTTGCTCACTAGAAACAGCGCTCTCTCTAAAATCTCGGCGCGCGATTCGCTGACGGGTCTGTACAACCGCTGGTACGTGATGGAGAAGATCGACAGCGAGATGAATCGCTCGCTTCGCCATCGCTCACCGGTGTCGCTGATCATGCTCGACATCGATCACTTCAAACGCGTGAACGACTCGTTCGGACACAGCGCCGGTGACCGCGTGCTCCGTTCCGTCGGCCAGGTGCTGCGCGACAGTTGCCGCGTCTACGATGTCGCGGGCCGCTACGGCGGCGAAGAGTTTTGCGTCGTCCTGCCGGAGACGAAGGTCGGCAACACGACCGTGGTCGCCGAACGGATTCGTGAGCGTCTCGCGGCGAGCCGCTTCGAAATCGGCGGCGACTCCGTTGTCGTCACCGCCTCAATGGGCATTGCCGGCGTCGATTCAATCGAATCGGAAGCCGCGCTCAGTCCCTCGATGCTGATCGACCGCGCGGATCAGGCGCTGTACTCCGCCAAGCACCACGGCCGCAACCGCGTCGAAATGTGGGACGTCGGGATGCAGGGCGCCGAACTGCTTCATTAATCCGGCGCGCGTTCCGGACGAATCAGTTCCGCGATGCCAGCATCTGCCACTCGGGGTCGTCGCGCATGTAGCGCGGCGGACGCTTTTGCCGCGGCTCGTGCACGTCGGAAACCGTCTCGATCATGAGCTGGAACTTGGCCAGCAATGCGCGCTGCGAGTGCTTCGGCAGCGACTGCAGTTCATCGATGAGCCGCGCGGTTGCGAACTGTTCCGGATCGAGCTCCCACGGCGCGATCTGCTTCTCCACGCCGCCGCCGAAGAATTCGGCCTCGGACATTTCATACACGGCAAGCAGCCGTTTCAACTGACAGAGCTTCATCGCCCCGACCCGCTCGCCCGTTTCGAACGAGCTGATGGTCTTCTCGCCGACGCCGGAGAGGCGCGCTGCATCCTTCTGGCTCAGGCCCTTGAGGCGGCGGATTTCACGAAGTTTGAGTACGAGATCCATGTTGAGTCCTCACTTTCGCGATCAGAAACGGCGCATCAGACCGACGACGACACCCTGCACGGCGACATCGCGCGCAGCGGCGTAGATCGGATGCATCATTGAATTGGCAGGCTGGAGGCGAACCTTCTCGCCTTCCCGGTAGAGACGCTTGAGGGTGACTTCGCCGCTGACATTCGCGACGACCATTTCGCCGTTGTCCGCTTGTTCGCGGCGGGCGATGATCACGTAGTCGCCGTCCATGATCCCGTCATCGATCATCGAATCGCCGCGGACCTTGAGCACATAGTTCTCACCACGGCTGGTGAGCCGCTCCGGAACGGTGATTGTCTCGTCGGAGATTTCGACCGCCAGCGGCTGGCCGGCAGCGATGTAGCCGAAGAGCGGCAACTCGAGAACGCCCGCGGAAACCGCGGCGTTCGGCTTCGCGGCCTGTTCAATCACCTCGACTCCGCGCTTCTGGTTCCAGTCCCGCTTGATCAGCCCCTTCTTCTGCAGCAGCGAAAGGTGCTTGTAGACGGTTCCGTACGAAGAGAATCCAAAGTGATCGCAGATTTCGCGATGGGTCGGGGTAACCCCCCGTTCCTTCTGGAAGTCCCGGATGAACTGCAGGATGTCGCGCTGACGCTCAGTCAAATACGTCATTTCCGCCTCGTGCAGAGCAATGTAGGCGGTAATGGAGCGAAAGTCAAGCGTAAGCTACGCGAAAGTTGCTCGACCGCGCGAAAAAACGGTTCTACCCGATTTTCCGAACGTCCTTCGCTTCGAGGCCCTTCTTCCCTTCGACCACTTCGAACTCCACGCGGTCGCCTTCGCCGAGCGTGCGGAAGCCTTCGGCGATGATGGAGGCGTGGTGGACGAAGACGTCGGGGCCTTGCTCACGGACGATGAAGCCGTAGCCTTTTGCGTCGTTGAACCATTTGACGATGCCTGTTTCTTTTTCTGCCATAGCGCGCCATTCTAACCGGACACGGCGTGTTTCAGGGCAGCCTCAAGGCCGGGGTAGGCAAATTCGAATCCTTCTTCCTGTGCGTGCTGGGGAAGGACGCGCTGTCCGCCGAGGAGCATTTCGTTGGTCATTTCGGAGCCGAGGGCGAGGCGGAGTGCGAAGGCGGGCGTGGGCATAAATGCCGGACGGTGAAGGACGCGGCCCAGTGTTCGGGCGAAGTCGCGGTTGCGCGCGGGAGCGGGGGCGGTGGCGTTGTAGGTGCCGCGCGTGGCGTCGCGATCGATCGACCATTCGATGATGCGGAGGATGTCGTCGCGGTCGATCCACGGCATCCATTGTTGGCCGCTGCCCATCGGACCTCCGGCGCCGAGGCGGAAGGGGAGAAGGAGTTTGGCGAGTGCGCCGCCATCTTTGGCCAGGACGACTCCGAAACGCAGGATGACGACGCGCGCGAACGGCTCGGCGCCCCGCGCGACCTCTTCCCATCGTTTCGTGACCTCGGCGAGGAAGCCGGAGCCGGCCGCCGAGTTCTCGTCGAGTAATTCGTCGCAGCGGTCGCCGTAGAAACCGGTGGCCGATGCGCTGATGAACGTTCGCGGCTGTTCGGGCTTGCGCGACATCGCTTCGACTAGCGCACTCGTGGCGGCGACGCGGCTCTCGATGATCCGTTTCTTCCGCTCGGCGGTCCATCGGCCGCCGCCGACGTTTTCGCCGGCCAGGTTGATGACGATGTCGGCGTTGGCGACTTCGTCCGACCAACTCCCTTGCGACGATGGGCTCCAGGCGACGGCACGGCCGGCGCGGACTTTCGACGGATTGCGCGTCAGGACCGCCACGTCATCACCGCGGGCGAGGAGGCGGCGGACGAGCGGCTCACCGATGAATCCGCTGCCACCGGCGACGATGATTCGTTTCATCCGCCCATTCTGCTCCCAAAAAAGAATCGCCCCGCCTGAGCGATGGCGGGGCGAATTCGAGGAGAGGGGTAGGAGATCAGGTCTGTCTGTTCAGCCGCTCACAATGTTGGACGGACGATTCCGGGAAAGGTTTCACTGAACTCGTGAACGCGCGGAAACACGGCGCGAATCGGTTGCCGCTTCCGGTTTTTGCAGGGCGGCGAAGGCGATCATGGCGGCGTTGTCGGTGCAGTAACGCTTCTCGGGAAGACGGACGATGACGTCGTGTTTTGTCGCCCACGCGGACAGGCGTTCGCGTACGGCTGTGTTCGCCGCGACGCCGCCGGCGACAGCGACTTCGGTCGGCTTCGGATTGTCGAGGCGCGTCCAGATGACCTCCAGCCGATCGAATAGCTGATCGATGAGCGCTTCCTGAAACGTGGCGCAGAAATCGGCCAGCAGTTGCGGATTGCCGGCCGCGCTGATGCCGTGTTCGCGCGCGAGGCGAATCGCGCCGGCTTTGATGCCGGAGTAGGAGAAATCGGCCGACTTCTCATTGAACTGCGGCATGGCGAAGTGGAAGCGTTTCCGGTCGACGCGGCCGGCGTTCGCATGCTTCTCGATCTGCGGACCGCCGGGATACGGCAGTCCGATGAACTTGGCGACCTTGTCGAACGTCTCGCCGATGGCGTCGTCGCGCGTGCGGTTGAGCATGGTGATGCCGCGATCGCGAACGTCGTAAATCGACGAATGCCCGCCGGAGATGACGAGACTCAGAAACCGCTGCGGCAGCGGGATCGACGCGCCTTCGCGTTGCAGATACGGCGAGAAGATGTGGCCTTCGAGGTGATTGACAGGAACGAGCGGGATGCCCAGTCCGTAGGCGAGGCCTTGGGCGCCGGCGACGCCGACCAGGAGCGCGCCGATGAGTCCGGGACCGGCGGTGACGGCGATGCGATCGACGTCTTTCCAACTCAGGTTCGCGTCGGTCAGCGCGCGCGTGATCAGCGGAAAGAGATGCTGCAGATGCTCGCGCGAGGCGATCTCCGGTACGACGCCGCCGAACGGTTGATGACGTTCGATCTGCGAGGCAATGAGGTTGATGCGCACGCTGCCGTCGTCGTCGAGGACGGCGACCGCGGTTTCATCGCAGGAGGTTTCGATGCCGAGGATCATGTGCGAGATCTCCCAACCTTGCAGCAGAGAGAACGATTTCACGCGGAGACGCGAGGGAGCGGAGACCTATAATCCGCGCTCCGATGGCGACCGAGGAAGAACTGAATAAACGGTACGAGCCGAAAGAGATCGAACAGCGGCTCTACGCATTTTGGGAAAACGGCGAATTCTTTACGCCGCTCCTCGACGGCGAGCGGCCGAAGTTTTCGATCGTCATCCCGCCGCCGAACGTGACCGGGCGGCTGCACATCGGCCACGCGCTGGTCAACACGCTGCAGGACATCCTCGTGCGTTGGAAGCGGATGAGCGGCTTTAACACGCTCTGGCTGCCGGGCACCGACCATGCCGGCATCGCCACGCAGATGATCGTCGAGCGCGAGCTGAACAAGCAGGGCATCTCCCGCCTCGACCTCGGCCGCGAGAAGTTCGTGGAGAAGGTGTGGGAGTGGAAGGAGTCGTACGGCCACCAGATCATCGATCAGCTCAAACGCCTCGGCAGCTCCGCGGACTGGACACGCCTCCGCTTCACGCTCGATGAAGGTCTCGCCCGCGCCGTGCGCACGGCGTTCGTGAAGCTGCATGACGACGGCCTCATTTACCGCGGCATCGCCATGGTGAACTGGTGTCCGAACTGCCGCACGGCCATCTCGGATGTGGAGGTCGAGTACGTCGAGCGCGCATCGAAGCTCTATTACGTCGACTATCCAGTCGCCGATTCGGATCGCCTGCTGACGATCGCCACGACCCGTCCCGAGACGATGCTCGGCGATATCGCGCTGGCCGTTCATCCGGACGATGAGCGCTACAGGGATGTGATCGGCCGCGAAGCCATTTTGCCGATCGCGAATCGTCGCATTCCGATCATCGGCGATCCGATCCTCGTCGATCCAACGTTCGGCACAGGCGTCGTCAAAGTGACGCCGGCGCACGATAAGAACGACTACGAGGCGGGCAAGCGCAACGATCTCCAGCAACTGCAGGTGATCGACGAGAGCGGCAGAATGAACGACGCCGCGGGGCCGGAGTTTGTGGGCCTCGATCGCTTCGACGCGCGCAAGAAAGTCGTGGACATGCTCCGCGACTCCGGCGCGCTGCGAGAAGTGAAGGACTACACGCACTCGATCGGTATTCACGGCAAGTGCGAGACGGTGATCGAGCCGATGATCTCGCGGCAGTGGTTCGTGAAGATCGAGCCGCTCGCCAAGCCGGCCATCGACGCCGTGCGCAACGGCACGATCCGCATCCTTCCGCAGAGTTGGGAAGCCACATACTTCAACTGGATGGAGAACATCCACGACTGGACGATCTCCCGCCAACTCTGGTGGGGCCATCGGATCCCGGCGTTTTACTGCGCGAATGGCCACATGACCGTGTCGGTCGACGATCCCGCATCGTGCCCGCAGTGCGGCGATGCACAGATCACGCAGGAGACAGACGTACTCGACACCTGGTTCTCGTCGGGACTCTGGCCGTTTTCGACGATGGGCTGGCCGGACGACACCGCCGACCTGCGGATCTTCTATCCGACCGACGTCCTCATCACCGGCTTCGACATCCTCTTCTTCTGGGTGGCGCGGATGATCATGTTCGGTCTGCGCTTCACCGGCGAGGCCCCGTTCAGTCAGGTCTTCCTCAACGGCCTCGTGCGCGACGAGCACGGGCAGAAGATGTCGAAGACGAAGGGGAACGTGATCGATCCGCTGGATGTGATCGACGAGTTCGGCGCCGACGCCGTCCGCTTCACACTGGCCATCTTCGCGTCCGGCCGCGACATCCCGCTGGCGAAGGCGCGCATGCAGGGCTACGCGGCCTTCGCGAACAAGATCTGGAACGCGTCGCGCTTCGCGATGATGCACATCGACACGACGCTGGCCGCCGCCAAGGCGATCGACCGCGATGAGCTGAAGAGCGTCGAGCGCTGGATCCTGTCGCGGCTGAACGAGACCACGCGCACCGTCAACCGCGCGCTCTCCGATTTTCGCTACGACGAAGCGTCGAACGCGATCTATCAATTCTTCTGGCACGAGTTCTGTGACTGGTACATCGAGATGGTCAAGCCCGTGCTCCTCGGCAGGCACGGCTCGCCGGACGACCAGCTGCGCGCCAAACGCGTCCTCCTCGAAGTGCTCGACCGCTCGCTGCGACTGCTCCATCCGTTCATGCCGTTCATCACGGACGAGATCTGGCAGAAGCTCGGCGGCGTGGAGCCGTCGATCATGGTGGCGCCGTATCCCGTGGCCGAGGAGATGCTCGAGGATCCGGAGGCCGAGCGGCTGGTGCGCGCGGTTCAGGCGATGATCACGACCATCCGCGATGCCCGTGCGCAGCGCGGCTTCACGCCGAAAGATCGCTTCAAACTCTATGTGCGCGCCGAGGGACGCGATGCCGCGTTCTTCGATGCGTATGCGTATCTGTTGATCGATCTGGGGCGTTTGACGGAGGTCATCGTCAATGCCGAACCGCCGGCCGGCGCGCATCACGACGTCGTCGAAGGCTTCACCATCGCCATCGAATTTCCGGAGAAGGTGATCACGAAAGAACAGCAGGAGCGGACGGAGCGCGAGCTGGAAAAGAGCCGCAAGGAGCTGGAGTCGCTCGACGCGAAGCTGGTGAACGAGCAGTTCATGAAGAACGCGCCGCCGGCCATCATCGCGGGCGCTCAGGCGCGCCAGAACGAACTGCGAGCCAGGATTGAGAAGCTGATGCAGAATCAGGGATAACTCGCGACGTCCATCGCTCGTCCCTGCCGAACATGTCCATCGACACACGCCGTATCGTCGACCGCCTGACTACGATCGAATCGATCGCAGTGATTCCGCGCGTGGCGTCGACGAACCTGGTGGCGCGGCGGATCGTCAACGAGTGCATCGAGAACGAGCTGTCGCTGCCGAAGGCCATCATCATCGCCCGCGAGCAGTTTGCCGGACGCGGCCGCAACGCGCGGCAATGGTCGTCACCGGCAGGCAAAGGGATTTACGCGACGACACTCCTGCCGCTGCCCGTCGAGAAGCTGCCGCTCGTACCGCTGGCCATCGCGAACATCGTGGCCTCGTACCTGCGCGAGGTCTTCGGCCTCGATGCCCGAATCAAGTGGCCGAACGACATCCTCGTCGGCGGCAAGAAAATCGCCGGCATCCTGATCGAGGCGCGCATCAACGAGGAGCGCGCCTTTCTGTTGATCGGAACCGGCATCAACGTCGAGCCGGTCGCGGACGAGACGCGTCCGAACGCGATTTCGATCTCGGAAGTCACCGGTGATTTTCGCGGGATCGACGTCGCGACCGAGGCCTTCATCGAACATCTCGACAAGCGCCTCGGACAAGCTCTCGATCGCGACGCGGTGCTCGACGAGTGGCGGCGTTACTCGATTCACCAGCAGGGCGATCGCATCCACTGCGTCATCGGCGAGCGCACGATCGAAGGAACATGGGGCGGGATCGACGAGCATGGCCGCGCGCTTCTGCGCAGCGGAAACGAGACGACGGCGATCAGTGCCGGCGACCTGATCCTCGTCTAAGAATCTGCAATCCACAGTTCGTGGAGCGGCCCTCGGCATTGCCATTCGGCCGCCGAGGATTGGGGCTGGTGACGGCAGTAGGTAACGGCGGTTACTGGACAAGAACTCGGTATCAATTGTTACTTCCACACGTGCCGAAAGCGCGCGAGGCAGCAATCTTCGGAGAAATCGTCCGCGGCGTCCGCAAGGAACACGCGTGGACGCAGGAAGACCTGGCCGAGCGCGCCGGCCTGACCACGACCTACGTCGGACAGGTCGAACGCGGCGACAAGGTGCCCAGCCTGACGGTCGTGCTCAAGCTGTCGATGGCGCTCGAAGTGCTGCCGTCGCAGATGCTGGAGACGTTCGGGTTCGCAGTGATGCGGGAGATGTTTCGGTAGCTGTCATCCTGAACCGCCGGAGACTTCTCAACGTGAATCATCGCGGCCTTTGATGCTTGCGCGACTCGCGGCACATTTCGCGAAGCTTTGGAGTGCGCGTGGCAGAGCCACCGCTTTGGGAGGGCGGGACGTAATCATCGCGCAGGCGTAGCAAGCATCACGTGCTGCGGGTCGTCACGATTCCGCCGCCCTCCCAAAGCGGTGACCTGCCACCGCACTCCAAAGTGCTGCGCACGAAACGGGCGCCGCATTTCTCGCGGCCTCGAGGCTGCCAAACTCGGTAAACTCCCTCCCATGCCCACCCGTACCCTCCTTCTTTTCGGCGGCCGCAGCGCGGAGCATGAGGTGTCGATTCTCTCCGCGCGCTCGGTGGCCAAATCAGCGCCGAAGGAGCGGATCGAGATTGTGCCGCTCTGCATCGCGCGCGACGGCCGCTTCGTGGCGCCGGAGCGCAGTGCCCGGATTCTCGATGACAACGACAAAAGCGACGCCGGCGACGCCGATTTCTCGATGGAATCGTGGGTGCGCACGGCGGCCATCGACTGCGCCTTTCCGCTGATCCACGGCACCGGCGGAGAGGACGGCACGCTGCAGGGCTATCTGGAAATGCTAGGCCTCCCGTACGCCGGCAGCGGCGTCACGGCCTCGGCCATCGGCATGGACAAGGGCCACATGAAGCACGCCTTCGCCGCCGCCAAACTGCCGCTGGTCGAATTCGTCCAGGTGCACGAGCACGACTGGCACAACGAGCGCGAACGGATCCTGCGCGCCGTCAACAACGCCTTGCGTTTGCCCTACTTCGTCAAGCCCGCGAATGGCGGCTCGTCGGTCGGCGTGACGAAGGTCAAGAACGACGGCGACCTCGGCGCCGCGATCGAGAAAGCCTTCCGGTTCGACGAAAAAGCGCTCGTCGAACGCGGCATCGACGCCCGCGAGATCGAAGTCGCAGTCCTCGGCAATGACGATCCGCAGGCCAGCCTCCCCGGCGAGATCATCGCCGGCCGCGAGTTCTACGACTACGAGGACAAGTACGTCGACGACAAGACGCAGTTGGTCATCCCCGCCACGCTGCCGAAGGAAAAGATCGAGGAGTTCCGCCGGCTTGCCATCGCCGCGTTCAAAGCGATCGGAGCGGCGGGATTTGCCCGCGTCGACTTTTTCCTCGAGCGCGGCAAGAACCGGCTGTACGTCAACGAGATCAACACCATCCCAGGCTTCACGAACATCTCCATGTATCCGAAGTTGTGGGAAGCGACGGAGATCAAATACTCGCGCCTCATCGAGCGCCTGGTCGAGCTGGGCATCGAACGCTTCCGCGCGCGAATGTCACGGCAGGAGGGCGCGATGAAGTGGTTCGATGAGGTGAAGGGTATCTTGTAGGCACTTAGCGAAAAGGCTTCACCACAAAGACACAAAGGACACAGAGGAAGCCCTTTGTGTCCTTTGTGTCTCTGTGGTGATTGAGCCTTTCTCTTAACCCATGCTCTGGCCAATCCGAATCGCCGCATCAAAACTCCGCCCCTTCAACGCGGCGGCGATCACGCGAACCGCCCTCGTCACTTCGCTCTTCGCCGCGTTTCTGTTCGGCGATTTCGCACTCTTCCGCCGGCTCTTCGCGGCCATGGCCAAGGTCGAGGAGGCCACGCCGTTCTTCGCGCTCGGACTGCTGCGCAACCTGCTGGCGCTCGTCTTTCTGGCCGCGGTGGTCATGCTTTTTTCGTCCGCCATGACCGCGGCCATCGGCGCGTTTTTCAGCGATCTCGATCTCGACATTTTTCACGCCGCTCCGCTGTCGAAGACGCGCATCGTCGTGAGCCGATGGGCGAAGACGTTTGCGCAGAGCGCCACGATGGTCTACCTCTTCATCGCGCCGATGTTCGTCGCCTTCGCGCAGCGCTATCACACGCCAATGCGGCTCTATCCGATCGCGCTGATCAATCTCGGGCTGCTGCTGGCCATCCCGGTCACGCTCGGCGCGCTGGTCATCGTCGTGCTCGTGCGATTCTTCCCGATCCAGCGCGTCAGCCAGATCGTGGCCACGATCGCCATCATCGTGCTGACGGTGGCCGTGATCGCGTTTCGCATGTCTCGCCCCGAACGGCTCTTCGCCAGCATCAATACCGATGACGTGACGCGCGTCCTTCGCTCGGTGGAGTTGCCGTCGCTCGACCGCTATCCCGGAACGGCGCTGGCCGATTCGATGGTGGCGATCGCGGACCGCCGTCCCGCCAGCGTCCTCCCGCCGAAGATCGCCGTGACCGCGCTCGCCCTCTTCGGCGCGTTCGTCCTCATCGCGCGGCGCATCTACTTCCCTGCGTTCGTCCGCGCACGCGAGAGCATGGCGCCGTCCGCACTCGGCGCCAGCGGACTGACGAACCTCGTCGATCGACTGCTCGCCCCGTTCTCCCCGCCGACGCGCGCCATGATCGGCAAAGAAGTTCGAACGCTCACGCGCGACGTGGCGCAGTGGTCGCAGCTCTTCCTCTTCATCGCGCTGCTCTTCCTCTACCTGTACAACATCCGCATGCTGCCGCTCGGCGGCGACGCCCGCGCCACGATCGTCGCCTACGCCAACCTCGGCATGGCCGGGTTCGTCGTGGCCGCGATCTGTCTCCGCTTCGCGTATCCGTCGATTTCGTCGGAAGGCAAAGCGTTCTGGATGCTGCAAAGCGCGCCGGTGTCGTATCGGCGATTGCTCATCGTCAAAGTGCTGGTCTACGGTGCGCCGCTGACGATCCTCTCGATCCTGCTGACGATCTTCGCGGACGTCCTGCTCGACGCGAACCGCGTGGTCTGGACCTTCACCCTGATTGGCGCCTCGATGCTCGGCGTCACGCTGGTCAGCATGGGCGTCGGCCTCGGCGCGCTCGCTCCCGACTTCAACGCCGAGAATCCGCTGCAGGTCGGACTCTCGCTCGGCGGCTTCGCATACATGGGCGCGGCTCTGGCATATGTCGGCGGAATCATGATGCTGATGACGAAACCGGTCACGCGTTACTTCTTCTCGCGCTTTTTCGGGCTGGAACACGAAGCACTCGCTGCCGATCTCATCCCGCTCGTGATTGCGGTCACACTCTCCATCGCGCTTTGCGTGTTCCCTCTGCTCGCGGCGGAAAAACGTTTAACCGCCCTTTCCGAAAGCCGCTAGAATCGCGGCGAACCACTAACTCGAAAAACTGACAGGAGAAGCAATGAGCGACATTCCGTCCTACACGCCTCCGCCCCCGCCTCCGCCGCCGCCCGGTGGAAGTTACACGCCGCCTCCGCCTCCGCTTCCTCCTCCCGGCGGTACGGCGCCGAACAGCGACCGGACCATCATGCTGGTGCTGTCCTACCTCGGCATCCTCGCGCTCATCCCGCTGCTGGTGAAGAAGGATGACAAAGAGGTTCAGTGGCACGCCAAGAATGGACTCGGCCTCACCGTGGCCTGGATTCTTCTCTGGATCGTCATCGCCATCATCGAGCACTTCATGCCGGCGATCATCGGCTGCGGCATCGCCGTCGTCCACTGCGTCCTCGCCCTCGGATTCCTGGCCGTGATCATCATGGCCATCATGAAGGCGCTCAAAGGCGGCCGGATGCGCTTCCCCGTCATCAGCGACTTCGCCGACACCCACTAGAGGAGATCAACGATGGATACGCCTGGCGGTTCCTACACCCCTCCACCTCCACCGCCGCCCCCGACGGGCGGAACGCCTGCCGCTCCCGGCGGCGATCTCGTTTACCCGCAGCAGCCGCCCAAAGATCCGGTGCTGATCGCCGTTCTGAATCTCGTCGTAGCCGGCTGCCTCGGCTACTTCATGATCGGCCAGAAGATGAAGGGCATCGTGGCGGTGGTCGCCTGGTGTCTCGGACTTTGCAGTTTCGGCATCGTTTCCGGACTCGTCGCCATCGTCGCCGCGATCGACGGCTACCTCCAAGCGCAGCATCTGAAGGCCGGCTTCCCGGTCGCGCAGTGGACCTTCTTCAACGACCATCGCTGATTTCGATTTGCATCTGACGCAAAAGGCGCCGCAAACCGCGGCGCCTTTTTCTTTTCATTCAAAAAAAAGTCTGTATCATCTTTTTCCCAAGACAACGTGCCCGAAAACGCCATCGCCGTCGCTCTCATTCTTCCTGACCTGACCCGCAGCGTCGCCGAAGAACACCTCTCCGAACTGGAAAAACTGATCGAGACCGCCGGCGGCTCAGTCGTCGACCGCGTCTTCGCAAAACGGCCGCGTCCCGATCCCGCCACGTACGTCGGCAGCGGAAAGGCGGAGCAGCTCAAGTCGCTGGCTGCAAACGCCGGCGCGAAGTTGATCATCTTCGACGACGACCTATCGCCCGCCCAGACGCGCAACCTCGAGAAGATCACCGAGGTCAAGGTGATCGATCGGAGTGGATTGATTCTGGATATCTTCGCGGGCCGCGCGCGCAGCCGCGAAGCGCGCACGCAGGTCGAGCTGGCGCAGCTCGAATACATGCTGCCGCGGCTGACGCGCGCCTGGACGCACCTCGAGCGGCAGGCCGGCGGCATCGGAACGCGCGGCGTCGGCGAAACGCAGCTCGAGCTCGATCGCCGCATCATCCGCAACCGCATCGCGCGATTGAAAGAAGAACTGACCAAGATCGAACGGATCCGCGAGACACAACGCAAGTCGCGTAACGCCGCCTACACCGTCGCGCTGGTCGGCTACACGAATGCCGGCAAGTCGACGCTGTTCAACCGGCTCACCAGCGGCTCCGCCGAAGCGGCCGACAAACTCTTCGCCACGCTCGATGCGAAGTCGGCCAAGGCCGTCTTCGACATGCCGCGCGAGACCGTTGTCATCGACACCGTCGGCTTCATCCGCAAACTCCCGCACCACCTCGTGGCCTCCTTCCGCTCGACGATGGAAGAAGCCGTGGCCGCCGATCTCGTGCTGCACGTGATCGACTCCAACCATCCGCAGTTCGAAGATCAGCGCGCCGTCGGCGAAGACGTCCTGCGCGACCTCGGCGTGAAGCTGGATCGTGTCGTCGAGGTCTACAACAAGGCCGATCGCACCGACGCATTCGAGCTGCGCCGCAAAAATGCAGCGAGCGTTTCCGCGCTGACCGGCCGCAACATCGATCGCCTCATCGACATCATCCGCGACCGCGAGCTGGAAAACGGCGAAGTGCTGCATCTCGAGATTCCGCACAACGACGCGCGCGTCATCGCCAGGCTGCACGAACTGGCCGAAGTCTACGAACAGCGCGTCACCGATGGCGCCATGCTCATCA
>Ga0233356_1000043_pt1 | contig 46754 bp, 37 predicted proteins | sample GEONSFMMS_FD_180700 | JGI IMG/M metagenome (GOLD analysis project Ga0233356, IMG submission 180700) | Soil microbial communities from Shasta-Trinity National Forest, California, United States - GEON-SFM-MS | ecosystem: Environmental > Terrestrial > Soil > Temperate forest > Bulk soil | place...
CCGACGGCTCTGCTGCACCGATAAATCAAATTCAAAAACAGGAGGACGGCAGCCAGGGGAAAAACAGATCAGCGCGTTAACACAAGCGGCGTATCTTGACAGGGTCACTCCATATCAGCGAGGGGTGTGCGAGCAAAGCGAGCCACCCCTCGAAAGGCGACGCGTCTTCGATTTTCGTGCCGCGTAGCGGTACAAGATTTCTAGTGCCGCTGACGCGGCACAAAATCCTCGCGCAATTCTGATCGAGGGGTGGCTCGCTTCGCTCGCACACCCCTCGCTACCCTCTGTAGCCGCTCACGCGGCGAAATAAGGACCCGACACGTCGATCCACTTCCCACTTTCCACTCCCGACAGCCCGACAGCCCGACAGCCCGACAGCCGACAGCCGACAGCCGACAGCCGAACCTAACCAAACTACCCGCATCCAGTCTAAGGTTCCGACGATGGAGATGCCGACCGACGTTGCCGTGGTGAGCCGGGCCCGATCCGGCGATGCCGATGCGTTCAGGCAACTGGTCGAGCGGCATTCCAAACCGATGTTTCGAGTGGCCTATCGCATGACTGGAAATGAACATGATGCCGACGACGTGGTGCAGGAGACGTTTCTGCGCGCTTACCGACAGCTCCGCAATTTTGAAGATCGAGCGAACTTCGGCACCTGGCTGCACCGCATCGCCGTCAACTGCTCGCTCGATCTGCTGCGCGCACGCGGACGGGCCGACAAGCATTACGGCGGCGATCCCGAGTCGGCCGAGCTGGCCGGCGCGGCGGCAGCGCGAACGGACGCGCAGCAGGATCGCCTGCTGATGTCGGCCGATCTGCAAAAACACGTCGCCGCGGCCATGGAACGTCTGAGCAGCAACGAGCGGACGGCCTTCGTCCTCCGCCACTTCGAGGGAATGCCGGTCGAAGAGATCGGAAAAACACTGGGCATTCAGGTCAATGCCGCAAAACACACGATCTTCCGCGCCGTGCGCAAATTGCGCGAGGCGCTGGAGCCGATTGTGAGGTCGACACCATGCAACAGCTGACACAACATCTGACAGAAGAGCAGTTGATTTCGCACTACTACCACGACGGCGATGCGCCGTTCGCGCCGGAGCATCTCGCCGCGTGCGATGAGTGCCGCGCGCAGTTCGACACGCTGTGCAGCGTACTCACGCTCGTCGATCAGCTTCCCATCCCCGAGCGCGGCGACGCGTACGGCGACGAAGTCTGGACGCGCCTGCGCTGGAAGCTCGGCAGCAATCGCCGCCGCTCCGTCTACGGCTGGATGTCCATTGCCGCGGCGTTGGTCGTCGCATTCATCGGCGGCATCCTCTGGCACGCGCGGACGCAGCAGACCGTGACGCCGGCGACGATCGTCGCGCACAACACGCCCGCTCCTGCCGCGCAGCCGGCGGCAATCGGATCCGCGTCGAAAGACCGTCTACTCCTCGTCGTCGTCAGCGATCACCTCGACAGCTCCGAACGGATGCTGCTCGAGATCTCGAACGCCGACGCGAAACATCCGCTCGACGTCGCGTCGCAAAGCAAACGCGCCGGAGAGCTCGTCGCATCAAATCGCATCTACCGGCAAACGGCCACGCGGAGGGGCGAGACGCGTATCGCTTCGCTGCTGTCGGACCTGGAGCCGGTCCTCGTCGAGCTGTCGCACGCAGGCTCGACTCTCTCGCCCGACGAAATCGCCGCACTGCAGAAGCGGATCGATTCGAAAGGCCTCCTCTTCAAGGTGCGCGTGGTCAGCGCACAAGTGGGCGGCCACGAAGCCCCCGCCACAGTCCCGCAGAAAGGAACGGATTCACTATGAAAACGAAATTGATCTACACGCTCGTCGCCGCGCTGGTCGCGCTCGCGCCGTCCGTGCGCGCAAACTGGAATCTGTCTTCAGACCCCGTCATCGCAATCAACGTGTCGGACGACGATGACGACAAGGACCGCGAAAAAGAACGCAAGGATCGCGAGAAGGAACGCGCCGAGGCCAAGGTCGAAAAAGAGGAAGACCTATACGACGCCGCCACCGACGCGCTCGACGATCACGAGTGGCGCCGCGCCGCGGCGTCGTTCCTCAAAGTTGCCGACATGCGCATGCAGCACGCCGACGCCGCGCTTTACTGGCTGGCGTACTCGCAAGGCAAGATGGGCGCGCGTTCCGAGGCGCTGTCCACGCTGCTGCAACTTCAGAAGTCGTATCCGAAGTCGAAATGGGTCGAGGACGGCAAGACGCTCGAAGTCGAAATCCGCCAGTCCGCCGGCCAGCAGATCGAGCCGGAGCATGTCGACGATGAAGACGTGAAGCTGATGGCCATCAACGGCCTGATGAACAGCGATCCCGAGCGCGCCATCCCAATCCTGGAAGGAATCATCAACGGTCACCAGCCGGCGAAGCTGAAGGAGCGTGCGCTGTTCGTCCTCAGCCAGTCCGGCTCGCAGCGCGCGTTCGATATCGTCGTGCGCACCGCGAAAACCGGCCCTCCCGATCTCCGCCAACGCGCCGTGCGCACCCTCGGCATCCTCGGCGGAGAGCGCAGCCGCGCCGTGCTCACCGACATCTACAACGCGACGAACGACGTCGAGGTGAAGAAGTCGGTGCTGAAGTCCTACATGATCGCCGGCGACCGCACGCGCCTGCTCGCTCTTGCGCGAGCGGAGTCCAACACCGAACTGCGCGCCGATGCGGTGCTGCAACTCGGCGTGATCGGCGCGCGCAACGAGCTGACGGAACTGTACGGCAGCGAACCGTCGGTCGAAGTGCGCAAGAAGATCCTCCAGGCGATGTTCATCGGCGGCAATTCGGAGAAGCTGGCCGAGATCGCGCGCAACGAGAAGGTGCTCGAGCTCAAAGTCACCGCCATCCGCAACCTCGGCCTCCTCGGCGGCGGCCGATCGGGCGACCTCCTCCTCACGCTCTACAACACCGACTCGCGCCCCGAGGTCCGCAAGGGCGTGATCAATGCCCTCTTCATCCAGGGCAACGCCAAGACGCTGGTCAGCCTGGCGCGGACGGAAAAAGATCCCGAGACGAAGCACGAGATCATCCAGAAGCTGTCCGTGATGCGCTCGAAAGACGCGACGGATTACCTGATGGAGTTTTTGAAGTAGGGCGGCGGGAACGCTGCTCCGCATATCTTTTGTGATTTGCGGCTCAGAGTTTGTGAGGAATGGGATGCCCTTTTCGTGCGAAGCACTTTGGAGTGCGGTGGCAAGGCCACCGCTTTGGGAGGGCGTTGGAATCGTGACCACCCGCAGCATGGGATGCTTGCTCCGCCTTCGCGATGGCGACCGTCCCTCCCAAAGCGGTGGCCCGGTCGCCACCGCACTCCAAAGCTTCGCGAAATGTGCCGCGAGTTGCGCGAGCATCAAACGTCGAGCTGGCTCAGAATGACAGGGCGAACAACCAACACAACAGCAACACGATCGGCGCGTGAAACAGCAGTTGCAGGATCGAGTAGCCGGCCAGGTCGCGCGCACGGACGCCGAGGATGCCCATCAGCGGCAGCATCCAGAACGGGTTGATCAGGTTCGGGAGTGCCTCGGCGGCGTTGTAGATCTGCACAGTCCAGCCGAGGTGCTCGCCCCATTGGCGCGCGGCGGCCATCACGTACGGCGCTTCCACGATCCACTTGCCGCCGCCTGACGGAACGAACATGCCGAGGATGGCGGAGTAGATCGCGACGACGATCGGAAAGGTCGTCTTCGTGGTGATGCCGACGAAGACGTGCGCGAGCTGCGCGGCGATCGGTGTCTTCGAGATCATCCCGAAGATGCCGCCGTAGAACGGGAACTGGATCAGGACGCCCGCGGTCGCCGGCACCGACTTCGTCACCGCGCGCAGAAACGATCGCGGTCTCCAATGCAGCAGAAGGCCCGCGGCCAGAAAGAAGAAGTTGAAGTTGTTGAGATCGAGCGCGGCGATGCCGCCTTTGTCGCGGAACTGCGTGATGAGGAACCAGAACATCAACAGCGCGATGACGATGTTGAGGATGGGACTGTTTTCAAATCGTTCCGCTGGCGTCGTAGCAGGAGGCTGCGCCGCATCGTCCTCACGAAACTCAATTCCCATCATCTTCGCCGTTCGAGCCTGGCCCTCGCGAGGCGCGGAAACGTAGGCGACGATCACCGACACGATCACCAGCACCGCCGCCATGGCCATGTTCTGCGACAGAAAAATCGTCTGGGTCAGCGGAATGACGCCGGTGATCGGCAGCAGCGCCGGCGGAATCGACGACTTCGTCGCTTGCAGCAGAGCCGCGGACGACGAAAGTCCGAGCGCCCAGACGCTGCCGAGCCCGAGGTAGGCGGCTGCTCCGATGGCGCGGTAGTCGACGTCGATGCGCTTGACGATCTCGCGCACGAGCAGGCCCGTGAAGACGAGCGACAGCCCCCACGACAGCAGCGACGAGAGCATCGCGAACGCGGCCACGAACGCCACCGCGCCACGCGCCGTCTTCGGAATCGCCGCCAGCCATCGCGTCAGCCGTGCGATCGGCGGCGATGACGCGACCACGAATCCGCCCACGATCACCATGGCCATCTGCATGGTGAAGTTCACCAGCGACCAGAAGCCGTTGCCGAACTCCATCGCCATCGTCACCGGCTTCACGCCGGCGAACATCCCGCCAATGAAGACGAGCACGATCGCCGCAAGCGCGAAGACGAAGGCGTCCGGAAACCATCGCTCGCAAACGTCGGCGATTCGCGATCCCACGCGGGCGAGTAGGGGCGGGCGGGGCATTGGCGATTGTAACCACGTCGAGGAGGCCGGCTTCACGCCGGCCTCCTCTTGCATGACGCGCTACCAGAGAACTCGCAGGCCGAGTTGCATCTGACGCGGTTCGCCGACGCCGCTCTGCACGGTGCCGTCGAAGTTGAAGATCAGGTTCGTCACTTCGGGGCGGTGGAAGTTCTTGCTGTTGAACAGATTGAAGACGTCGATGGCCGGCTGGACTTTGTACTTTCCGAACGGGAAGTCCTTAGTGAGGCGGAAATCGAGCGACGAGAAGACATTGTCCTTGCGGCCGAGGTTGCGCTGTGTGACGACGGCGTCGGGGAGACAGGCCGTGCCGTCCGGCGTCGTTTTCGAGCAGCGGGCCTGAGGGGATCCAGCGTCCGCGCCGCTGGCCGTGATCGACTTCGGCTGCGCGGAGCGGTACGAATAGCGCACGTTCACGTCGACTCCCATCGGCGCGTTCCAGAGCAGCCAGCTGTTCAGGCGGTGGCGCTGATCGCGGTCGGAGTAGCCGTATTCGGCGGCCAGGTCGGTGATCTTGGCGTAGCGGAAGGAGAACGGATCGCGCTCGTTGTCGTCGTCCGACTTGTCTTTCGAATACGTGTAGTTCACCTCGTACGCGAGGTTGTTCGACGGCCGCTTGTTGATACCGAGCGTGACGCCGTTGTAGAGGCTCTTGGCCGTCGACTCGATCGTCGTCAAAACGCCGATGCCGTTCGCGCCGCCGGCGCCGAGGCCGGTGGCCCACGGTGATCCGAGGAGCGGATCGTTGCGGTTGGTGAAGCGTGTGATGTGATCGCCCTTCGCGTAGTTGTACTTGACCAGGAAGCCGTAGTCCTTGATGAGCTCCTGCTCCCACGAAACGCTGGCCGATTTCGTCCGCGGATTCTGGAAGTTCTTATCGAACACGAAGACGTCGGGATCGAACGGCGAGCCGACCTGCGACTGCGGAATGATGTTCGGATAGGCTGGCACGGGTCCGAGGATTCCGGTCAGCGCGCTGTTGCGGAAGATGGTCTGCCCGCGCGATCCGTTCGTGGAACGCGACGATGCCAGCGTCAGTCCGGGAACGCGTCCGTAATAGATGCCGGCGTTCGCGCGCAGCACCTGTTTGCCGTCGCCGTGAGGATCCCAGGCCAAGCCGAAACGCGGCTGCCACATCTTCTTATCGCTGGGGATCTTGCCGTTTGATGGGAACTCCTGTCCCTTTGACGTTTTCCCAATGAACCCGGCGTAGAAGACCTGATCGGGCGGCGTGATGGGATCGGGCTCGATCTCCGCTTCCCAACGCAGTCCGTAATGCACGTTGAGGTGCGGTGTGGCCTGCCATGAGTCCTGCACGAAGACGGCGGGCTCGGTCTGCGGAATGCTCTGCGTGCCGGCTTCCTCCACGCTGATGTTGCCGACGCCGGCCTGTTGCAGGTAGAGCAGCACCGGGCCGGTGATCGATGCGCCGGCGGGACACACGCCGGTCTGCGAGGTCGCGCCATTGGAGCACTCGACGTATTTCGGATTCTTCACGTAATTGAGGAAACCGTCGGTCGAGCTGAAGATGTAGCGGCCGTTGGCGAAGCCGAGGAAGGTCTGCACCGAGTTCACGCGATTGAATTCCACGCCTGCCTTGATGTCGTGCGCGCCGCGCAGGAAGCTGACGTTCTCGTTGAACTGCACGCGTGTGTCGTAATACTTGACCGGGATGAAGAACGGCTCACCGAAGCGATAGCTCTTCGCGAAGTCGAAGGCCGTATCGGGCAGCGGCCGGCTCTGGCCCGCGATCAGTGGCCCGGTGTATGGGCGCGGCCGCCTTTCCTTGGCAAACTGAAAGCGGAACTCGTTGAGCAGCGATGCCTGCAGCGTTGAGGTCAGGCCGCCGACGATGGCGTTCGAGGAGTCTTTCTCGGTCGCGTTCGCGCTGCGGCCCCACGAGTCGACGTCGAACGTGCCGTTAGCCTGCTGCGACCACGTGTAGTTGTAGCGGAGGTTGGCCAGGTTCTTCGCCGAGGCGTTCCAATCGAGTTTGAGCAGGAGGACGCGCGCATCGTTTGTGCGCTCGATCGAACCGTTCTCGTTCGGGCTGCCCAGCGCGGCCAGCACATCGACGACTCGCTGCTCGATGCGCCCCGGATTCGTCTGCTTCGTTGTCGTTGCCTTCTGATAGTCGAAGGCTCCGAAGTAGAACAGCCGGTCTCGCTGCAGAGGTCCGCCGAACGTGAAGCCTGCCTGGGTCTGCTTGGCGGGGAACTTCGGAGAGGTCGTCCCGTCGGGGTTCTTCGGCTGACTGCTCAGCGAGTCGTTCTTGAACGTGACGTGCGCGGTACCGTTCAAGTCGTTCGTCCCTGACTTCGTGACGACGTTGACGAAGCCGGACATCGATCGGCCGAACTCCGCGTTCGCTCCGTCGGCGATGACGACCAGCTCTTTGACCGCGTCGAGATTGAAGGTGAACGGAGGCCGCTGCCCGCCGCGCTGCTCGCCGAAGAACGGGTTGTTGAAGTCGGCGCCGTCGACGGAGACGTTGTTGGAGATGCCTTTCTGGCCGTTGATCGACAGCTCGTCGCCGTCCGGACCCTGCACGATGGTGACGCCGGGCGTCAGCTTGGTGAACTCGAGGAAGTTGCGGCCGTTGTTCGGCAGGCCCTCAACTGCCTTCTGGTCGATGCGCGTGGCCCCTTCGGTCCGCGCGGTCTCGATCAACGGAGGTGCCGCCGTCACCACAATCTCCTCGGCGGCCGTGGCCTGCTTCAAGGCAATATTCACCGTCAACGTCTGACCGACGCCGAGGTCGAGCCCCTTCTGCACGACCGTGGCGAACCCCTGAAGCACGGCCGTGACCTGATAGGGCCCGAGCGGCAGAAGCACGGCCCGGAACCGGCCGGCGGCATCGGTGACGACCACGATCTCGTAGCCGGTTGCGATGTTCTTCACGGTGAGAGTGACGCCGGCAACCGCGGCGCCGCTGGCATCGACGACGGTCCCTTCGATGACGCCGGTCGTGGCCTGCGATTGGGCGAAGAGGGGAAGGGCAACCAGGAGGAGGAAGAGCGCGAGAAGCACGAAGGACAGACGACGCATACAGGTCTCCTTTTTCGTTCGCGTGGCGGTGGTGAGTTGTGGGCGCAGCATAGTTCCCTCCGTACGTAGATCGCAATGGCGTTCGTTCACCGGTACATTTGGAGACATGCCCGAAGGCGACAGCATCTATCGCGCGGCGCAGGCGCTGCATCGCGCCCTGGCCGGAAAGACCGTGACGTCGTTCGAGACCGTGCTTCCGAAACTGGCGCGCGTCGACGAAGACGCGCCTGTGACGGGCCGCACGATCGAGCGCGTGACGTCCGCCGGTAAGAACCTCATCATCGAGTTCTCGGGCGATCTCCATCTCCACACGCACATGAAGATGAACGGGAGCTGGCACATCTACCGTTCCGGCGAGCGCTGGAAACGTCCCCGCCGCGACATGCGCATCGTCATCGGCACCGGCGAATACGTCGCCGTCGCATTCACCGTCCCCGTGGCCGAGTTCCACACCAGCCGCAGCCTGGCCCGCGACAACGATCTCCGCAGCATGGGCCCCGACCTCCTCGGCGCAACCTTCGACCGCGACGAAGCACTGCGGCGGATTCGTGGAAAGCCTGATGAAGAGATTGCAAACGTGCTGCTGAATCAGCGCGTGTTGGCCGGCATCGGCAACATCTGGAAATCGGAATCACTCTTCTGCGCCGGTGTCGATCCGTTTCACCACGTCGCCGATCTCGACGACGCACAACTGGAACGCATCGTCGACTGCGCCTTCAAACTCCTCCGCCGCAGCGCCGGCGGCCGTTCGGAGTTTTCCGTCTACGGCCGCGGCGGCGATCCGTGCCGAAGATGCGGGACTCCGATTCGCTATCGCAAACAGGGCGTCGACGTGCGGGGGACGTATTGGTGTCCGAAGTGCCAAGTTTAACCGCCGCGGAGCGGCTTCAGAGGGTAGCGAGGGGTGCGAGCGGCTTCATCGCGAGCACCCCTCGAACGAGAGTCGAGAATGAAGTGTGCCGCGTCAGCGGCACTGGATGGAGTGTCACATTTTCAAGTGCCGCTGACGCGGCACGAATCATGGGCGCCTCGAATTCGAGGGGTGTTCGCTTCGCTCTCACCCCTCGCTACCTTCTGATGCCGCTCTGCGGCGCCGAGATTCAGAGGTGTGCTACCGGCGCCGCCGATGTGGCACAGACACTCTTGTCTGTGCGGCTGAGAGCTTGCGCAAACTGTCCAAGCTGCGCGATTTCAAAAGAACAGACAGGAGTGTCTGTGCCACATCTCACCGAATCACGCGCCGCACAATCGCCGGATCACTCCAATCGACCGACTGATCGAAGCGATCGATGACCTGTCCTCGCGAGTCGTACGCGATCGTGGTTGGAATCACGCGCACGTGATGTGCGGCCGCGAAGCGCCCGTGATCGTCGATGAATGTTTCGAGCGTGATCCCCTGCTCGCGAAGGAACCGCTCGGCGGACGCGTAATCGCGATCCTGCGAAACGGCGACGATGCGCATGTGGTGCTCGGCCGCAAAGGCCACGAATCGCGGCAACTCCGCGCGGCATGGTCCACACCACGCCGCCCAGAAATGGAGCAGCGTCACCGGCGCGCCGCGAAGATCGACGTCGACGCCGAGGCCGTAGCGGTTTCGCGGACGCGGCGGCGTGCAGGCCAGCGCCAGAACGAGCAGCGCGGCGGCGAAGCGGCGCATCATGAGTTTCATTAAGGAATGTATCCGCGGATCGTGCGAACGGTCGTCCCAGGCTTCGACACCTTCACCTCCACCTTGCGGTACGTGCGGTCCTTCACCGACGTCTGCGCGTTGTAGGCCATCAGGTATTGCGAGCGGAGGTCCTTGTCGAGCTGCGCATACGTCTCGTCGAGCTGCTTGATGTCGTGAATGAAGTAGGCGATGCCGCCGGTTTCCGCGGCCAGCGTCTTCATCTTGTTCGTCCCGCTGGCGTCGAAAAGGCCGAGGCCGACGCCAATGAAGTAGAGCGGCACGCGGGCCGAGCGGGCGTAGGTCAGCATTTCCTCGTAGGACGTGCGCGATGTCGTGTCCTCGCCATCGGTGAGGATGATCAACGCTCTGCGGCCCTGCAGCGTGCGGAAACGATAGAGGCCGGTCACGATGGCGTCGTAGAGCGCCGTTCCGCCGCTCGCTTCCGGAATGGCGCTGACTTGCGATTGCAGCGACGACACATCCGTCACGAACGGCGACGAGGACTTGGCGTCGAACGCGAAGCCGGTCACGAACGCGCGGTCGCCCGGTCTCATGATCTTCTTGAAGAACTCCAGCGCGGCGGATTTGGCCTGCTCCATCCGCGGCTTCATGCTGCCGGAATGGTCGATGAGCACGCCCGCCGCGATCGGCAGGTTCGATGCGTAGTTGAACGTGGTGAGCTTCTGCGGCTTCCCGTTTTCGAGGACGGTGAAGTCGGGTTCTTTCAGGTCGGTGACGGGAAGGCCGCTCTTGTCCGTCACCATCACCGGCAGTTCGACAAGGTTGACTTCGATCTCCTCGGAGAACCGATTGCCGCTTAGAAAGAGCAGATCGCTGGCCTCGTAGTTCGTCTCGTCGACCACCGAGGCGCGGACGAAGTCGACGCCCTTCAGTTGCGAATTCGGGATGTTGATCGCGTACGGCGGCGCGCTCCACTCGAACAACTTCTTCTGCCCCGCGAAAAAAGTCGCCGACTTGATCGTTGTCGATTTCGGATTCTGCACGCTCAGCTTGAAGTGCGAAACGCCGTCGGGCGTGACGATGCGCGTGATCTTCACCTCGAGCGGCGTCTCATGCTCGTTGACGACGAAGGCATCGGCGTCGATGTAGCGGTTCTGCGCGTCGTAACCGACGGCGCGCACTTCCACGCGTTTCGGCAGCGCGCCGAGATCGAGCTCCGCGCGGTACGGCGGTGCGTTGCGGGCCAGGATGCGCTTGCCGTCGATCCAAAACTCGACGCGTGTCACCGGCGGCTGGACTTCCACTTCGACGATGAACAGGTTCGGCGCCACGTCGCGCCGCGGCGGAATGATCCTTACCGCGCCGTTCGTCTCCGGCACGATTCCCTCGGCCAGAATCGATTCCGCGTCATCGCCTTCTTTGGCGATGTATGCCTTGTTCGTCTTTGCGATCGCGAATGTCTGCGTAGCCTTCGCCAGAATTACCGGCGTCTGCTCTTCGAGCGGAACCATCAGCTTCGCGTCGACTTCCGCATCGCCCGGCTGGAGCGTCTGCACCGAGGTGAGCGGATTCGGAGTGGAGGGCTCGACCGGAAAACGAAAACGCTTCACCACCTCGCCGTTCTGCGAGATCGAACCCGTGAGGACGAGCGGGACGCCGGACGGCGCATCGGTCGGAATCGTGAAGCGATAGGAGACGCGCGTGACGATGCCGCCCTGCGCGGAATCGCCGAGGGGATCGAGGCTGATGTTGATCTTGCCGTCGGCGGCGAGGAGGGACGCAGGAAGAAAGAGCAGCGCAACAAGCGCACGTTTCATCCCGCCATTCTCCACGTCCGGTGCGGGCACGGCGATAGAATCTGCCGTTGCCGTATGGCCTTGCCACCGCTTCGTTACCGGGCAGTGCTGTTTGATCTGGACGGAACGCTCGTCGATTCGTATGCGGCGCTCGCCGAGGCCGTCAACTTCGCGCGCCGCGAGCACGGCCTGCACGAGCTGAGCGCCGCGCGCATTCGCGACTTCGTCGGCGACGGTTTAGACACGATGCTCCGCCGCGCGTTCGACGTCGATGACGTACCGCGCAGCTTGAAGGACGCGTTCGAGTCGCGCTACGACGAAATCTGTTGCGAGGCCTCGACGATCCTCGCCGACGTCGAGGCGACGCTCGCCACACTCCACGAGCTCGGCGTGGCCATGGCGGTCTGTACGAACAAGCCGACATCATTCTCGAAGAAGATCCTGACGTTTCTGCAGCTCGCGCCGTATTTCCGCGCCATCGTCGGCCCTGACCTTGCCGGCGCGCGCAAGCCGGAAGCGCAGCACGTGCTGCACACGCTCGAGGCGACGTCGTGCGCGCCGTACGAGGCGCTCTTCGTCGGCGACATGCCGATCGATGTTCACGCCGCCCGCAACAGCGGGATGGATGTGGCGGTGGTATCGACGGGATCGTCGACGGCCGAGGCGCTGCAGGCGGCGAGGGCGGATCACTATCTGGAGAGGTTTGGCGATTTGGTGAGGGTGGTGGCGGGCAGATGACCTACCGCTTCGCGTTTTTCGACGTCGACTCGACGCTCGTCACGATCGAGGGGATCGACGTGCTCGCCGATGGCAATCCCGAGATCGCGAAACTCACCGGCGCCGCGATGAATGGCGAGATTCCGCTCGATCAGGTGTACGCAAAGCGGCTGGAGATGATCCGGCCTTCCGAGAATCGAGTCGCGGAACTCGGGGCGGAGTACGTTCGATCACTCGTCGATGGCGCGAAAGAGACGATTGCGACGTTGCAGGACAACGGCATGATCGTCCATCTCGTCACCGCTGGAATCGAACAAGCGATCCTGCCGCTCGCGAACGCGCTGCACATGAACCCGCGCAACGTCCATGCGGTGAAACTCACGTTCGATGCGAACGGCAACTACGCGGACTTCGATCGCCGGTCATTTCTTACGAGGACCGGCGGCAAGGAGCTGGTCGTCCGCGACATCCGCGCGCGCACGCACGGCAAGGCCGCGTTCATCGGCGACGGAGTCAGCGATCTCGAAGCGAAGCCGGCCGTCGACCTCTTCATCGGATTCGGCGGCGTTGTCGTCCGGCCGCGCGTGAAGGAGAATGCGGACCTCTACGTCACTGATCTTCGCGACGTGCTGCAACATCTCTTATGACCAACGCCAACTTTTTCGTTCCCGGCCCGACGTGGGTTCGTCCCGAAATCCTAGCGGAGATGACGAGACCGATGATCGCCCATCGATCGTCCGAATTCGGCGATCTCTTCATGCGCGTCGCCGCCAATCTCAAGCCGCTCTTCGGCACGACCGGCGACACATTCGTCGCCTCGTGCAGCGGCACGGCGCTGCTCGAAGCGTCGCTGACGAACTGCGTGCCTCGCCGCGTTCTCGTCACCACGTGCGGCGCCTTCGCCGAGCGCTGGATGGCCATCGGCGAAAGCCTCGGGCTGGAGGTCGATCAATTGAACGCGGGGTGGGGAAGCGCGGTCGATCCTGAGAGACTCGCCGATCATCTGGCCTCGCGGCGAACGCAGTACGACGCCGTCACGCTCACGCACAACGAAACCTCCACCGGACTGACGAATGACGTCGCCGAGCTGGCGCGCGTGATCCGCGAAGAATCGCCGAACACGCTCATCCTCGTCGACGCCGTCTCATCGCTAGGCGGCATCCCCGTCCACTTCGACGACTGGGGACTCGACGTATGCCTGGCCAGCGTGCAGAAGGGAATCGCGCTTCCGCCCGGCATCACCGTCTTCGCCGTTTCGCCACGTGCGCTCGCGCAATGCAAGAAGCGGCCATACCGCGGCACCTACCTCGATTTTCTCAGCTACAAGAAACACGCGGACGACGGCAACGTCCCGACGACCCCTTCGATCCCGCACTTTTACGCGCTCGGCCGCCAGCTCGACGACATCATCAACGTCGAGACGCTCGACGCCCGCTACCGCCGCCACGAAGCGATGCGCGAGACCACCATCCGCCGCACCACCGCCTACGCGGAGCTCGCCTCCGATGCCGATCACGCCTCGGCCACGGTCTCCGCACTCATCCCGAATCGTCCGCCCGCCGAGTTGCGCGCGGCCATGAAGAAGCGCGGCTTCACCCTCGGCGGCGGCTACGGCAAATGGAAAGCGACCACCTTCCGCATCGGCCACATGGGCGACATCCAGCTCGACGACCTCAACGCGATGCTCGATGCGCTTGAAGAGGTCGCGACTTGAACATCCTCGTCACTGACACGCTCGCCGATTCCGGACTGGCCATCCTGCGCGCCGCGAGCGACATGGAAGTCGACTATCGCCCCGGGCTCAAAGGCGACGCGCTGTTGAAAGCGGTCTCCGAATCCGACGCGCTCATTACCCGTAGCGGCACAGCAGTCACCGAGGAGCTAGTGAACTTTGGCAATCGCTTGCGCATCGTCGGGCGCGCCGGCGTCGGTCTCGACAACGTCGACGTCGATGCCTGCACCGCGCGCGGCATCCTCGTCATCAATGCTCCGACGGCCAACATCATGTCGGCCACCGAGCACACGATGGCCATGCTGCTGGCGCTCTGCCGCAACATCCCCGAGGCCCATGCGAGCGTGAAGAGGGGGGAGTGGAACCGGTCGAAGTTCCTGGGAACGGAGCTCGATGGCAAGACCCTCGGCATCATCGGCCTCGGGCGCATCGGCACGCGCATCACCGTCCGCGCCCGCGCATTCGGAATGAAGGTGATCGCGTATGACCCGTACGTTGCGCCGAGTGTGTTCGACAAAGTGGGAGCGGAGCATGTCTCGCTCGACGACCTCCTCGCGCGCGCGGACGTCATCACCGTGCACACGCCGCTGACCGATGAAACGCGCGGCATGATCGGCGCGGCCGAGATGGCGAAAATGAAAGCTGGCGTGGTCGTCCTCAACATTGCGCGCGGTGGCATCTACGACGAGCAGTCGCTGGCCGATGCGCTCAACAGCGGCAAGATCGCCGGCGCCGCGATCGACGTCTATGTCGAAGAGCCGCCGAAGGACAACCCGCTGCTCGCGGCGAAAAACATCATTCTCTCGCCGCACATCGGCGCGAACACGATCGAGGCGCAGGACCGCGTCGCCGTGCAGACATCGGAGATGGTCATCGACGCGCTGCGCGGCTCGATCTTCGTTTCCGCGGTCAACCTGCCGTTCGAAGGACTGGCTGATACCGACGCCGCGCCGTTTATCAACATGGCCGAGAGGCTCGGCCTCTTCGCCGCGCAAATCATCAGCGGCCCGATCACGCGCGCTGCTGTCGAACTTTGGGGAGTGGATGAGCGGCTGACGCGAATCCTCTCCGTGGCCGCGCTCAAAGGCATGCTCACGCCGCGGCTCGCCGAGTCGGTGAACTTCGTGAACGCCGAGCAGGTTGCGCAGCAGCGCGGCATCGCCATCAGCGCCACCACGCATCCGATGCCGGTCGACTACACGAACCTCGTCACCTTCCGCGCGTCGTCCGCGACCGACGAGACCTGCGTTTCCGCGACGCTCTTCAGCGAAAAGAACCAGCGCATCGTCTCCGTCAACAACTTCCGGGTCGAGTTCAAACCGGAAGGGACGCTGCTCTACATCATCAACAAGGATGTTCCCGGCGTGGTCGGCAAGGTCGGCACGATCCTCGGCGACCGCGAGATCAACATCGCCGAGTACAACTTGGCGCGTGAGACCAGCGGCGGAAAAGCGCTGGCCATCGTCACGATCGATTCGCCGCTCGATTCCGAGACGATGGCCGCGCTCCGATTCTTCAAAGCGATCGAGGAAGTGAAGCAGGTGAGATTGTGAAACGCTTTTTCTCGTTCCTGTTGACTGCTTGTCTGCTCTCCTCCTGCGCAAGCATCACGCGCGGGCCGAATGAAGTGATCGTCGTCGAATCGAATCCGTCCGGCGCTAATGCCACGATCAGTTGCGCGGGCAACATCTCCGCGAACGCGCCGACGCCAGCCCGCCTCACCATCCCGCGCAAAGCGGATGGCTGCCACATCGACATCGAAAAGAGCGGTATGAGACGGCAGCAAATTCAGCTCGAGCGAGGCTTCAACGGCTCCTATTGGCTGAACTTCGTGCCCACGGTCGGTTTCCCCATTGCGATCCTCGGCTCCGCGTTCGGCGACCGCGGCGGGAACTACACAGCGTGGCTCGCATTCGGAGTCTCCGGCGCGGCCGGATTCATCGTCGATCGTGTGACCGGCGCGATGTACGACCATAACCCTAGTGTCATCAACGTCACACTCCAACCGGAGCAGTGACTTAGAATCCATCGCGATGCAGTACCGCGAGCTTGGAAAAACGGGGATCAAGGTCAGCGCCGTCGGCTTCGGCGCCTGGGCCATCGGCGGTCCGTCCGAAGCCTCGGGTGCGCCGCTCGGCTGGGGACGCACGACCGACGAAGACTCGCTCGCCGCCATCCGCCGCGCGCGCGACCTCGGCGTCACGTTCTTCGACACTGCCGACAGCTATGGCTTCGGCCGCAGCGAATCGCTCCTCGGCATCGTCCTTTCGCGCAAGCGCTCCGATGTCGTCATCGCCACAAAGGTTGGCGTCGTCCGCACATCGAGCGGCGATCTCAAGAAAGATTTCTCAAAGCAGCACATCTACATCGCCGTCGACGGCTCGCTCAAACGCCTACGCACCGACTACATCGACGTCTATCAGATTCACAATCCGACGCTCGACGACCTGCGCCGCGAAGAGATTCAGGACGCGATGGAGCGTCTGCAGGACGCCGGCAAAATCCGCTTCTGGGGCGTCTCAGTCTTCAGTCCCGAGGATGGGCTGGAGGTCGTGCGTCAAAGTTGGGGACACGTGTTGCAGGTGCTCTACAACATCCTCAACCAGGCGCCCGCGGCGGAGCTCTTTCCGGCGGCGAAAGAAAAGGGCTACGGAATCATCGCCCGCGTGCCGCTCGCCTCGGGTCTGCTCACGGGCAAGTTCCGCAACGACACTGTCTTTGGCGCCGACGACATCCGCCAAAACTTCCTGACGCCGCGCCGCCTCCAGGATGCGCTCCCCCGCGTCGACGAGGTGAAGTCGATCATCGGCGGCACCGCCCGCACGCTCATCGAAGGCGCCCTCCGCTTCGTCCTCGCCAACGACGCTGTCGCCACTGCCATCCCAGGCGCGAAGAACATCCACCAGGTCGAAACCAACGTCACCGCCGGCGACGCCTGGCTCCCCGAGGATGTCGTCCAAAAGCTCCGCACGCGCCTCGGCGACTACAACTTCTATCAGCGCCACAACATCCGCATTTGAGGCGCACATTGGGGATGACAGCGCGCTCCCAATACGTTCTCACTCCGACATGCCCTCACGCACGATCTCCATTCGCGGGGCGCGGACGCACAACCTCAAGAACGTATCGGTTGATATCCCGCAGCGCCAGCTCACGGTTCTGACCGGTCCGTCTGGGTCGGGGAAGTCGTCGCTCGCGTTCAACACCCTGTACGCCGAGGGGCAGCGGCGGTTTGTCGAGTCGATGTCGACGTATGTGCGGCAGTTCCTGGAGCGGATCGACCGGCCCGACGTCGACGAGATCGACGGAATCCTGCCGGCCATCGCCATCGAGCAGAAAAACACGGTCAAGAACGCGCGCTCGACCGTCGCCACGGCCACTGAACTGGCCGATCACATCCGGCTTTTCATGACCTACGCGGGCGAAACGATCTGTCCCGACTGCCAGGTCACGGTGCGGCGCGAGACGCCGGAGTCGATCACGGCCGCCATCACGTCATCGCTGGAAGGAAAGCGCGTCGTCGTCCTCGCCCCGATCTTTTTCGAGAAGGAAAACCGCGGCGAGGTGCTTACGCAACTCGTCAAAGCCGGCTTCTACCGCGCCTGGATCGGCGGCGAAATTCGCAACCTCAACGAAACCGACACGAGCGATTCGACCTCGCTGGAGCTGGTCATCAATCGCCTGCGCGTCGATCCGGAGCGCAGCGGTCAGATCACCGAGGCCATCGAGCAGGCCTTCGAGGTTTCGAAGGGGAATGTGAATCTGCTCGAGGATTCGGATGGTTCATGGATCAGCCATCGCTTCACCTCGCGCTTCGCGTGTAACAAATGCGGCACCGAGTTCGTGGAGCCGACGCCGCACCTCTTCTCCTTCAACTCCCCTCTCGGCGCGTGCACCAACTGCCAGGGCTACGGCCGGATCATCGGCATCGACATGGAGAAGGTCATCCCGAACCGCAACCTGCGGCTCGACGAGATGCCGATCGCGCCATGGAACTCGGCTGGCTACGAAGACTGCTACGACGATCTGAAAAAAGCCGCCGCGAAATACCGGCTGCGTCTCGACGTCCCGATCAAGGATTTGTCCGCCGAGGAGTGGACGCTGCTGCATGAAGGGCGAAGCAAGTGGTACGGCATTAAAGGCTTCTTCGAGTGGCTGGAGACGAAGAAGTACAAGATTCACGTCCGCGTGAAGCTGGCCAAGTACCGGAGCTATGAGACCTGTCCGCACTGCCACGGCTCGCGCCTGAAATCGTCCGCGTCGTTCGTCACCTTCCGCGGGCTGACGGTCGGTGATCTCTTCGCCATGAACGTCCGCGACGCGCGGCGCTTCTGGGAGTACCTGCCGTTTTCGAAATCGGAGGAAGCGAAGTCCGGCCACCTTCGGCGCGAGATCGTGAATCGGCTGACCTATCTTGATGAAGTCGGACTCTCGTACCTGACACTCGACCGCCAGACCCGCACGCTCTCCGGCGGCGAGTCGCAACGCATCAACCTCGCCGCGGCGCTCGGATCGTCGCTGACCGAAACGATGTACGTCATCGACGAGCCGACCGTCGGCCTGCACGCGCGCGACAGCGAACGGCTGCTGGCTGTCCTCAAGCGCCTGCGCAATGCGGGGAACACAGTCATCGTGGTCGAACACGATCCAACCATCATCGCCGGCGCTGATCAGACCATCGAGCTCGGACCGGGAGCGGGCGAGTACGGAGGGTCGGTGTTGTACGTCGGTCCACCGCGCGGAAGCGAAATGCCCGCGGTCATCCCGGATGAGCCGTCGCCGCTCAGCGACACATTTGGATCCATCACCATCCGCGGCGCGGAAGAGCACAACCTCAAAAACATCGACGTCACCATCCCGCTCGGCCAGTTCGTCGCCGTCACCGGCGTCTCCGGCTCGGGCAAGTCGACGCTCATCCGCAACTGCCTCTACAACCGCTACCAGCGCGACGTTCGCGGCGCGACCGGTCTCGAAGTCGGTGCCTCGAAGCTGGAAGGCGTCGACAAGATCTACGACATGCAGTTCATCGATCAGTCGCCGATCGGACGCTCAACTCGCTCGAATCCCGCGACGTACGTGAAGGCGTGGGACGAAGTGCGCAAGATTTTGTCGCAGACGACCGCTGCAAAACTGAACGGCGTCACGCCCGGCATGTTCTCCTTCAACACCATAGGCGGACGATGCGACGTCTGCGAAGGCGCCGGCACCGTCACCATCGACATGCAGTTCCTCGCGGACGTGGAAGTGATTTGCGACAAATGCGGCGGCAAGCGCTTCAACGAACAGGTCATGAAGGTCACGTACAAGAACCGCAACGTGAACGACATCCTGAAGATGACCGTCGACGAGGCGATGAAGTTCTTCGTCGACAAGCGCACCCTCCTCAAAAAACTCTCCGCCCTCCGCTCCGTCGGCCTCGGCTACCTTCGCCTCGGCCAGTCCACCGCCTCGCTCTCCGGCGGCGAAGCGCAGCGCCTGAAGCTCGCCTCGTTCCTCTCCGAAACGACCAAGAACGACACCGGCCGCCTCTTCCTCTTCGACGAGCCGACCACCGGCCTCCATCACACCGACGTCGCCCAACTGATCAAAACCTTCCGCAACCTCATCGACCGCGGCAACTCCGTCCTCGTGATCGAGCACAACATCCAACTCATCGAAGCAGCCGATCACATCATCGACCTCGGCCCCGAAGGCGGGGATGGAGGCGGCGAGCTGCTGGCGGTAGGGACGCCGGAGGAGATCGCGGCGAACGAGCGGAGCATTACGGGGAGGTACCTTGTGCGCGCGGCCGCGACAGCGTGAGGTTCACTATTTGCTTCTTCGCCCGTATCCGGATCGCACTGCCCCGCGCTTTGCTGCCACAACCAGGTTGCGCGCCGATCGCGAAACCGGTGACGTCGCCAATTTCGTACCCGAGAACGGCCGGACGGACTGCAGTCGCGACCCGAGCTTCTCCTTCTGCATATCGAGGTCGTACCGCGCCTGAAGGTTCAGCCAGAACATCTCCGAGGTTCCGAAAAAACGCGCCAAACGAAGGGCCGTATCCGCGGTGATCGCGCGTTCGTGGTGCACGATCTCATTGATTCGCCTGGCCGGCACTTCCGTTTCTTTGGCCAACCGATACTGCGTGATAGCCATCGGCTTCATGAACTCCTCGAGAAGAACTTCACCAGGATGAACAGGAGAGAGTGATCGGCTCATAGCTTTTCCTTAGTGATAATCAACGATCTCCACGGCGTTCGCGTTTCCGTCCTGCCACGCGAAACAGATTCGCCATTGATCGTTGATACGAATGCTCCACTGTCCTTTCCGATCTCCCGAGAGCTTCTCGAGACGATTTGCTGGAGGCAACCTCAAATCTTCGAGCGAGGTTGCCGCGTCGATCATGCGCAGTTTTCGAAGGGCAACCCGCTGGATATCAGTTGGCAACTTTCGTGAGCGAGTCAGGCTGAAGATTTTCTCCGCTTCCGCGTCAGCCCAGCTTCGTATCACGGAGTAACAGTACCGCTAGCCGGTATTAACATATAGCGTTATCAGCAAAATTCTTCTGCGGGCTCCGCTCGAAGCACCTCTCGGGACGATATCTGGCTCGCGCAACCGCGACCGCTTGACGTACAATACGGCGTATGCTAGGGGGTACCATGAAACGTCATCTGAGAATCGCCACGGACATCAAGCCAGTCTCCGACTTTCGAGCCAACGCCGCAGGCATGATCGAGCAGGTGAAAACGACTGGCCGGCCTCTGGTCCTCACGCAACGCGGTGAATCTGCCGCCGTCCTGTTGGACGTCGCCGTCTATCAGGAGCTGATCGAAGAGATCGAACTTCTCAGCGATGTGCGTACAGCGATGAAGCAGATCGATGAGGGCCACGGCATCTCGAATCGCGATGCCAAGGCAGAACTCCGCAAAAGGTTCGCTCGGTGAGAATCGTCTGGTCGCCGCTCGCAACCGAGCGTGCTTACGACGCGGTGAAGTACATCGCAAGGGACAAACCCGAGGCAGCGCGATCGTGGCTGGACGGCGTCTTTGAAGCGGTCGATCGCCTCGAAGCTTTTCCGCAATCAGGCCGAATGGTTTCGGAGATCGGGCTGCCGGAGTACCGTGAGATCGTCTACCGCCGCTCGCATCGGATCGTCTACCACCTGGAGAAATCAACTCTGCGGATTCTGACGGTCCGGAACTTCGCGCAGCGCTTGGACCTCAACGAGCTGGGTCTTGACTAAGAAGACTTTTCACGCGGGACGCGGAGAAAGACAAACCCTCCGCCTCTCCGCGTTCTCCGCGTGAAACCGTCCCCTTAGCCAATCTGCCGCAGATGGTGCTCAAGATGATCTACGTAGTCGCTCATGAAGTACCCGAGAGTCGCGGGCTCAGACTCGGGCACCGCACGCCACGCCAACTGATGGAGATTGTGGCGCGTGCGCGGCATGTCGCGCACGGACACTGGCGTCGAATCCATCACCCGCGCGATCTGCAAATTGAATTCGCGCCAGAGTGACAGCAGCGAATTCCAAGGCGCGTCGGCGTAGCCGCCGAGGACAACCCACTTCTCCTGGTCGTAGCCCGCGAAGATCAAGTCGTCGGTGAAATTCGCGCGGACGAAACGCTGGTGATTGTTCGACGCGGAGTCGATCAGATGTCCGATGACCTGCTTCGGCGACCATTTGCCAGGAGCGGGCGGCGTCGCAGCATCCGAATCGGTGATAGACGCTAGGCGCGGATAGGCAGCATCGATTGCATCGCGCAAGCGCGAGGAGGCGGACATCACTGCGCCAACTCGTAGGACGAACGCAGCCACTGCAGAATCTGCTCGTCCACCTCGGCGGGATCGTTCAGGCGCACCTCGAAGTGCCATCGATTCGCGGACGTCTGTTCCGTTTTGTGGACGCGGCCGTGCTTTACGTCGCGGTCGGATTTCAGAGTCAGGATCAGTGCGTCCTTACGCGTCTGCACGCCGGCGAAGGCGACGCGGCGGTTCAGGTGGATGGACGTCTTCTTCGGGTCTTCCTCGACCGGTCCGAGGCCGGATGAGGCATCGACGATCTTTCGATAGATCTGAAGAACGTGCGGCGAACGGCCGGAGAAGTGAGCATCGACGGTCGGCATGGACGCGATAATACGCCTCCCGAAAGCGCACAAGTTCCGATGCTAGAATGGCCTGCCCGATGCATGCCTGACCCCGGCAACAGGCGGCTTCTGACCCACCAGCGCAGGAGACAAAATGAGCATTGCTGAACCGGAGTACCCCGACATCGTCGGTATGAAGCCCGACGTGCCGGCCAGTGCAGCGTTCGAGCCGTACATCCCCGCGGCGACGAAGATGCGAGAGCTGACCTGGCTGCCGCTCGTCGTCGGCACGATCCTCGGCATGATCTTCGGCGCCTCATCGCTGTACCTCGTGCTGAAGGTTGGCCTCACGGTCAGCGCCTCCATCCCGGTGGCGGTCATCTCCATCACTTTCTTCCGCCTCCTCTCAAAGCTCGGCGGCAAAGACGCCACGATCCTCGAAAACAACATCGTGCAGACGGCCGGCTCGGCCGGCGAGTCGATCGCGTTCGGCGTCGGCGTCACGATGCCCGCGATCATGATCCTCGGCTTCGATCTCGAGATCACACGCGTGATGCTCGTGGCCATCCTCGGCGGACTGCTCGGAATCCTGATGATGATTCCGCTGCGTCGCGCGCTCATCGTCCAGCAGCACGGACTGCTCAAGTATCCCGAAGGGACGGCGTGCGCCGAGGTGTTGAAGGCGGGCGCGTCAGAGGAATCGATCGCCGCGGCTTCCGAAAGCGCCAAGGTGGAGATGGCGAAACTCGGCGGTCAGATGACGAGCGCCAAAACGATCTTCACTGGTTTCGGAATCGGGCTTCTCTACAAAGCGCTAAACGTCGCCTTCCGAGGGTGGAAAGACACGCCTGAGAAGGTCTTCGGCGCTCCGTTCGCGGCCGGCTCGGTTTCGGCCGAGATCTCGCCGGAACTTCTGGGGGTTGGCTACATCATCGGGCCGCGCATCGCCTCGATCATGTGCGCGGGTGGTGTCCTCGCCTACCTCGTACTGATTCCGGCCATCAAGTACTTCGGAGCGAACCTGGCTGGGCCGCTGGCCCCCGAAACAACGCGCCTCATCAAAGACATGTCGCCAGGGCAGATCCGGAACGCCTACATTCTCTATATCGGCGCCGGCGCAGTAGCCGCGGGCGGCATCGTGTCGATGCTTCGCTCGTTGCCGACGATCTGGCACGGTTTGAGTGAAGGGTTGAAGGATTTCCGCGGCGGCGGAATCGCCCGCGAAGGGATGGTCCGCACTGACCGCGACCTCTCCATGAAGCTCGTGTTGATCGGTAGCTTTGCGCTCGTGGCCGTCATCGCTCTGGCCAACCCGCTGTACGTCGGCGGCACCGGCCCGATGGCCCGAATCATGGCGGCACTTCTCATCGTCGTCCTCGGATTTCTCTTTGTCACTGTGTCATCGCGGCTGACAGGAGAGATCGGATCGTCATCGAATCCAATCTCGGGCATGACCGTGGCCACCCTGCTGATCACCTGTCTCGTCTTCCTCGCAATCGGGTGGACCGGCTCGGCATACTACGTAACGGCTCTATCGATCGGAGCCATCGTCTGTATCGCCTCGTCGAACGGCGGAACGACGTCGCAGGATCTGAAGACCGGATTCCTCGTTGGGGCGACGCCGAAGCATCAGCAGATCGCGATTCTCATTGGCGCGCTGGCATCGGCGCTCATTCTTGGGCCGCTGCTGCTCATGCTCAACAGCAACGCAAGCGTCACGCTGCCGCGAATCAGTTCCGAGCCCACCAGCGAAGAGGGCTCGCCGCTCAAGCAGGTGGAGAACTGGCCGGCAGGTCTGCACGTTGACCCCTCGACGCTCACGACGCACCGTCAGTACGAACAGAAGGACTACCTCGTCTGGCACTACACGCCGCAGGATGGAGCATCGGCGCAGCAGTTCCTCGTCGACCCCAGCGGCACACCGCAGTATCTCGTCGATCCCGCCATCAACGGCACGCACAAGTTCCTCGCCAACGGGAAGTCGGCGCCGAAGAAATTCGATGCGCCGAAGGCGACGCTGATGTCGTACATCATCAAAGGCATCCTCAATCACAAGCTGCCCTGGGGCCTCGTGCTCCTCGGTGTGATGATCGCGTTGGTGCTGGAGATGTCGGGCATTCCGTCCCTGGCGTTCGCCGTGGGCGTTTACTTGCCGCTGTCGTCGTCGAGCCCCATCTTCATCGGCGGCATGATCCGCTGGCTCACAGAACTCTACGTTCGCCAGAAGCATCGCGGCAAGAACCTGACCGAGGAGCAGCTGACTGCCGAAGGCGACAAGAGTCCCGGCGTGCTGATGGCTTCCGGCTACATCGCCGGCGGCGCCATCGCCGGCATCGTGATCGCGTTCATGCTTGGCCTTCAGGACAAAGTGCAGTGGGTGACCAGGCTCAACGACCGCATCGACAAGGTGGCGGACGTCAATCCGTTCGTCTCCGGACCGAGCGCCAACATCCTGTCGTGCATCCCATTCGTCGTGCTGATCCTGATTTTGTATCTCGTCGGACGGGAAAAGCTGCTCGCGCCGAAGGCGAGCAAGGCCTGAGAAACTAACATCCGGATTCGAAAGGCCCGCTTCGGCGGGCCTTTTCATTTGGGTCTTCTCGTCTGGTCATACACGTCGCGGATGGCGTTGATCACGGTCTCCGGTTCGTCGAACTGGATATATTCCGAGCTATTGCGGGCGAAGATTTGTTTCGCGTTCGAAGACAGACCGAGCCATCGCGCCTGAGCCAGCGTGGTTTCCTGCTCATACTTGAGGTGCTCCGGCGTGTCCGGAGGCTTTCTCTCCAGATGGCCGACACCGTGGTTTCCGGAGGTGAGCACGCGGATGGGCCGGGAGCCGAATGAGCGGCGGTGTTGCTGGAGATAGGTTTCGTCGGACGGTGTCTGTTCCATTTCCGAAAGATACGCGTCATACATGGCAACCTTGGTTTGCGCGATCTCCAACAGCTTGGCGTTCAATTCCGGAGACCACTGGGCCTCCGGTAAACCCCGAAAAAACTGCTGCGCACAGGTCCGTTGCGGTTGGCCGGGACGTGACGGCAGCGTCGGCAACGCCTTGTGTTCGGCAATTGCGTTGCGACAATCGCGCAACTGAGAAAGGATCCCGAGAGCTCCTCGATGTTGGTCTTCCTGCATCGCCTTCGGTTCAACGTCAGAGGGATCGGCGTCAACCATTACCAAGCCCGCAACCTCGCGCATGTACAGGTCGGCGAACGTGCGTACGTTGTCGCCGCCGAAGGCGTGTCCCACCAGAATGTAGGGCCCGTCGATGCCGGCACGGTGCAGCGCAGTGCGTAGCTCCTCGGCAATGTGCACGCTGGTGCGCGGCATCGGACCGGGATCGCTAAATCCCGCGCCGGCACGGTCATAGCTGCAGGCGCGGGTCCATTTGGCGACTTCTGGCTGCACCTTCGACCACGCCGGCGCCCAGTCTTCCCATCCGGAATCGAAGACGACGGTGGGCGAGCCGCTCCCCGCGCAGTAGAGATTCAGCCGAAATCCGTTCACGGAAACGAGTTTGCCGGATTTCGCGTAAAGGATGTCCGCGGGAGAACTGCCGCCGCTCGCTACTTGCTGGCCGGAGAGTGCGACTGTGAAGAGGAGCACTATCAAGATCAGGCAGATTCGTGATCGCTTCATTTTTTCAGCTCCTCTGGGCTTTTAATGTGAGTCGGTGTCCGCCGTCAACAGGCAGCAGACCGCAGCGGTGCGGCGGGCCTTTGTCATTTCGGCGTGTATCCTTTGACGACTCCATGCAAGGCTGCGTGATTTTTCTTGTCGCGGTGTTCGCGGTGATTGCGTTCATCATTGCGATTCAGGCGTCGAACCGCGCCAGCAAAGCGGGGGCGGAGCTGGGCGAGCTGCGGCGGCGCCTCGATCGGCTCGCGACGAAAGAAACTGCGGCACCGCCGCCGGCCGAACCGCAGCCGATGCCGTTGCCGTTGCCGTTGCCGTTGCCGATCATCGCCACACCGCCGCCGGAACCGCAACCTGAGCCGATCATCGTCGCTCCGCAGCCGGAGCCCGAACCGATCGCCGCGTTCGAAGCGCAGCCGATTCCTGAACCGGAGCCGATCCCGCCTCCGCCCCTACGCCCCCCCACACCCGCCCCGCACAAATCCTTCGATTGGGAGTCGCTGATCGGGGTCAAGCTCTTCTCGTGGATCGCTGGCATCGCCCTGGTGCTGGCGGCGCTCTTCTTCCTCAGCTACTCCGTCGAGCATGGCTGGCTCAGCCCGCCGGTGCGCGCGTCGCTCGGACTGGCCACCGGCGTCATCCTGCTGCTGATTTGCGAGCTGCGCGTGGCGCGCAGCTACAGCTTCACCGCGAATGCGATGGACGGCGCCGGCATCGCCATCCTCTACGCCACGCTCTTCGCGATGCACGCGCTCTGGCATCTGCTGCCCGCCGGCGCGGTGTTCGTGCTGATGCTGATCGTGACGGCGATCGCCGTGCTGTTGTCGATCCGGCGCGACTCCGTCTTCATCGCGCTCCTCGGCCTCGTCGGCGGCTTCGCTACGCCGGCGCTACTGTCGACCGGCGAGAACAAACCGGTCGCGCTTTTCTCGTACCTGCTGCTGCTCAACGTCGGCCTGCTGTGGGTGGCGATCCAGCGCCGCTGGCCGCTGCTGACCGCGCTCAGCGTCGTTTTCACAGTCATCTACGAATGGAGCTGGATCGGCAAATACCTGACCGTGTCGCAACTGCCGCTGGCGGTTTCGATCTTCGTCCTCCTCGCGGCGGCCGCTGCGGCATCACTCTGGATGCGGCGCCGCGCGGATGAGGCGCAAAGGCGCTTCGACGTCGCCGCGATCTCTTCCGCCGGCCTGCCGCTGCTCTTCGCCCTCTACGTCGCCGCCGTGTCGAGCTACGGCGTGCAGTACAACATCCTCTTTACCTTCCTGCTGTTCATCACAACCGGCCTCTCGGTCATCGCGATCTTCCGCGGTCCGATCTGGCTGCACCTTCTCGGCGGGACCACGATCGCGCTGGTGCTCGTGGTGTGGCGCGCGACGTCGTACACACCCGCGGCGTGGCCGGCGGTGCTGGCGTGGATCGCGGCATTCGTTGTGATCCAGCTCGCGCTGTCGCACTTCACCTCAATTCCGAAGACGATCCTCGCGCCCGCGTTCCTGTTGCTCTTTCCGGCGCTGGCGATCCTGCCGATTCCCGCGTCCGAACCCATTCTTTTCTTCCTAACGCTCTTCTTGCTCGTGGCGAGCATCGCCGCGTATGCGATCCGGCACAGCGCCGGTGCCGGCTACGCCATCGCTGCGTTCCTGGCGGTCGTGGCCGAGGGAGTGTGGTCGGCGGAGAACGTGAAGCCGGCCACGCTGACGACGGCGCTCATCATCTACGCCGCGTTCGCGTTGCTGTTCCTGGCGGTCCCGATCATCGCGCGCCGTTTCGGACGCGACATCGTTTCGCAGCGAACGATGATGGCGCTGGTCCTCGGATCGATCGGCGTCCTCTTCTTCCTCACCATCGGCGACGCCGCGCCGCACGCGCTGTGGATCCTGGCAATCCTGCTGGCGATCATCAACATCGGCGCGATCGCGCAATCAAAACCGCGGCAGCGCGCCATCCTCGCTGCTTCGGCGATCATCCTCTCCTGGATCGTCATTACAGTCTGGTGCTCGACCGCGCTGAATGAGTCCAGCCTCGTCTCCGCGCTGATAGTGATCGGCGGCTTCGCACTGTTGGCGGTCGGCGGCGGCGTTTTCATCGCGCGTGGCGAGGGTGGCGACACCAGCACGACCTACCTCGGCCTGATCGGACATCTCTTCCTCTTCGCGATCGCCGTTCAGCCGCAGCTCGCGTTTCCGCCGTGGCCGCTGTTCGCGATGATGTTCGTCCTCGATCTCGCCATTGGCATCGCAGCGATCTACCTCCGACGCGCAACGTTGATGACGGCAGCCATGGCGGCGTCGCAGCTCGTGCTGATGGCGTGGGCGGCGCAGGCGAGCACGATGCCGTGGCCGGTCATCGCGTTCGTGGCAGCGATTGCGGTCTGCGCGATCGCCCTGATCTGGTTCCGAATCGACCGCCGCTTCAGCACCGCCGCTCTCGTCGCGCTCATGCTCGGCGACGTTGTGGTCATCATCGCCCGCGGCATCTCCAGCGCGCCGATTTTCGGCTCGCTGCTGGCGTCGCATCTCGTCATCGGCGTCGCCATGCTCACCGTGGCCTGGCTGATCGAAGAGCACGACGTCGCGGTGTTGGCCGTCATCCTCCTCGGGGTCGCGACGGCATTGGCCCGGACGAAGACGCCGGCCCACACGATCGTTTTCGCCGGCGCGGTCTACGCGATTTTCATCGGCTACCCGCTCCTTCTCGGCAAGCGCGCAAAGCGATTCATCCAGCCATACCTCGCGGCGGTGCTGGCGGGAATCCCCTTCTTCATCTTTGCGCGGATGGCGATCAAGGATGCCGGTTACGGCTACGCGATCGGCCTGCTTCCTGTCTTCCAGGCCGCGCTGATGCTGATTCTTGTGTGGCGTCTGCTGCGTATCGAGCCTGCAAGCGAGCGCCTCCTCTCGCGCCTCGCGCTCACCGCCGCGGCGGCGCTGGCGTTCATCACCATTGCCATTCCACTGCAGCTCGACAAGCAGTGGATCACGATCGGCTGGGCGCTCGAAGGCGCGGCGCTGGTGTGGCTGTACCGACGCATCCCGCACCGCGGATTACTGGCGTGGTCCGGCGCGCTGCTGGCCGCGGCATTCGTGCGGCTCGCTGTGAATCCAGCCGTACTTTCGTATCACCCGGCCAGCCATCACGCCATCGTGAACTGGTATCTCTACACGTACCTGGTCAGCGCCGCGGCCTTCTTCGTCGCCGCGTGGCTGCTGCCGGCGAAGGACGTCGCTGAATTCAAAGCCGCACGTCCGATCGCGAACGCATGCGGCGCGGTCCTGCTCTTCCTGCTCGTCAACATCGAGATCGCCGACTTCTACTCGACCGGTCCGACGCTGACCTTCAACTTTCTATCGTCATCGCTCGCGCAGGATCTGACGTACACGATGTCCTGGGCAATCTTCGCGGTAGCGATGCTCGTGGCCGGCCTGGTGCTGCACAGCCGCGCGTCGCGCGTGGCGGCGATCTTCCTGCTCCTGGTCACGGTGCTGAAGTGTTTCCTGCACGATCTGGCGCGCCTCGGCGGCCTCTATCGCGTGGCCTCGCTCCTCGGCCTGACGATCTCGCTCCTGCTGGTTGGCGTGCTGCTGCAGAAGTTCGTGATCCGCAAAGCGGCGACGCCCGCCGAAGAAGCGAGCTAAGGAGCGATGCCGCGGAAGAAGCGCGTGCGCTCGGCCAGGCACCACGTCGTGGCGACCCTGCGCGCCGTCCAGCGCGGCAGAGCGCGCGCGAGCCACACGTAGCCGACCAGCATCGCGTTTAGCGCAAGCAGAACAACAAGCGAGTCATAGCGGTCGAGGAAGGGGACGTGTGCGTGATTCCAGCGTAGGAAAAGCCCGTCGACGCAGACGAGGAGTAGGAGATCGATGACATCGCGGACGATCGCGCGGCGCCGTGCCCTTGCGACGACGACGCGCGAATCGATGACGACGGGAGGAGGCACCCCAGCGTCAGAAACGCCGGGGAGCAGGGTGCGTCGAACGGGCTTTTCCATCGCACAGTGTTCGACGTTTGCGGGAGAGTCGTTATTCCAAATAATTGTGGCTCAGACGGGTCCGCCTGAGCCACGAAAAATCAGCGAATCCGAATCGTCTGCGCGATGTAGTTCCCGTCCCCGTCGCGATACGCCTTGACCACGACAGAATCGTTCGCTTTCAACTGAACCGCTGTCGTGTACGTTCCGGTCTTCGTGCGAATCGGCAGGTCTTCGAGCGCGTAGACGCGCACGGTGCGATTGTTGTTTTGCGTGTCGCGCAGCACGAGCTGCGGGCCATCCGCGAGCGTCTGAGCGACCGTGCCGTAGATCGTCACCACGCCGAGGTCTGCAACATTGTCGGGCACCGCAGTGGCCGGGCCTTGCTCAATCGTCGTCCCGCTGTCGTCGGTAAACCGGATCGTGCTCGCGACGAAGGTAGCGCCGCTGTACGAGCCGCTCAGCTCGATATGATCGCCGGCCTGCACGTCGCGTCCGCGCACGGGACGCCCCGAGGGATCGGTCGCGCTGCGAAGATCGACGGCGATCGTACCGCGGCCGGTGTCGAGCTGGATCACGTTGTTCGTCCGATCGACGCGCGTCACGCGCCCGCTCAGCGCGCCCACGCCGCGCGATGCCGAGGTGCCGTTCGCATCCTGCGAGCTCTGCGTCACTTCGATCGACCGCGCCCGGATCTCGTTTCCGGTCACCGCCGCGCCGCCTTCCGGCTCCACGCGGATGCGATCGCCGACTTCGAGATTCGAAACGCGATACGTATCGCCGTGATAACGCACCGGCGTCCCCTGCGGCGTGCGGACCGTCAGCACTTCGCGACGGTCGGTGACGATCACCAGCCGTCCTTCCTCAGGATTGACCTGCTGCAGAACGCCCTCGACGCGGCCGATGCGGTCCGGCGCGGTGCTTGGCGTCGTGCCCGACGCGGTCGGTGTCGAGATCGACGTCGGCGTACGCGTCTGGCCAATGCCGGTCTGCGGCGCTGCGACGGCGCGTCCGAGGAGCGTGACGCGCTCGGCGCGGATGATGCCACCGCCGATGGCCACGCCGCGAACTTCGACACGGTCGCCGGTGCGTATCTCGTTGAAGCCGGTCGCGCCGACAAAGATCTCCGGCGCGCCGTTGATCGTCCCGCCGAAGCCGTTGTACTGCGTCGAAACCGAGTCGGTATCGACCGTGACCTGATCGCTCAGCGCGTTATCCGGCGTCACGATCATCCGGTCGCGGCCGTTTTGCGTGTCGGCAACGGTGCCGACGATCGTTCCGCGGCCGCCTTCCTGCACATCGCCACTCGTCCGCCAGACAGTACGATCCTGTCCGAAAGCGGCGACAGCCGAGAGCGCCGCGAACGCGAAGATCGCTCGTAACCTGTTCATTGAAGCCTCCTGCGCTTGAGACGGCGCAAGAGCGCTGCCAGTAACAAGTTACGCGCGGCTGGCCACTAATTGCCCCGCGATCCAACATTCGCGGACGACGCGGTCGTCGGCGGTGAAGATCAGTCCGGCGAGGAGATCTTCGACCGAGGATGCGCGCTCGCTGCGCAACGCCACGAGCGGCGTCGACTTCAAATCGAGTTGGAGAAAGTCGGCCGACTTGCCGGCCTCTAGGCTTCCAGATTCCGCGTCCAGCGACAGCGCGCGCGCACCGCCGAGGGAGGCGAGGTACCAGAGGTGAAACGGAGTCAGCGACACGCCCTGCACCTGCTGGACTTTGTACGCGTCCGACATCGCCGTGAACATCGACGGCGTTGTGCCCGCTCCGATGTCGGTGCCGAGGCCGACGACGACGCCGGATTGCAGCGTGTGGTGGAGTTTGAAAAGTCCGCTGCCGAGGAAGAGGTTCGAGTTCGGGCAGTGCGCGATGCGCGTGCCGCGATGCGCGAGCAGCTCCAGCTCCTCTTCGGTCAGATGGACACCGTGCGCGAGGACGGTGCGCTCGTCGAGCAGGCCATAGCGGTCGTACACATCCGCGTACTCGGCCTCGGGGAAAAGATCATGAACCCACTGAACTTCATTCCGATTTTCCGAGATGTGCGAGTGGACATACGCGTCCGGAAACTCGCGCTTGAGCTGTCCCGCCGCTTCGAGCAGCTCCGGCGTCGACGTCGGCGCGAAGCGCGGCGTGATCGCGTAGCGCAGCAGTCCGCGATTGTGCCATTTCTGCAGCAGCGCGCGGCTCTCGTCATACGACTGCTTCGGCGTTTCCAGCAACGCAGCAGGCGCGTTGCGATCCATCATCGTCTTGCCGATGATTGCCCTGAATCCGCGCCGCTCAGCCTCGTCGAAGAAGATATCGGTGGCGCGCTCGTGGATCGTCGAAAAGATCAGCGCGCACAAGGTCCCGTTGCGCAGCAGCTCCTCGAAAAAAATGCGCGCCACCATCTCCGCATGCTTCGGATCGCTGAACTTGGCCTCGGTCGGAAACGTGTAGCGGTTCAGCCACTCGAGGAGATCGCCGCCGTACGACCCGATCATCTCCAGCTGCGGCGCGTGCAGGTGCGTGTCGACGAACCCCGGCGTGATGAGGACGTCCGGCCCGAGTTGCGTCAGCGTGGAGCTCTGCCGCGGCACGGCGCGCCATGCACCGACGCCGGTGATGCGGTCGCCATCTACTGCCAGAAAGCCGTCGTCGTAGTAGACATACGACTTGGCCGGATCGACGGTGAAGGGATCAGCAATCGGCGAAAAGATCCGGCCGCGAAACAGTCTCACGCGCGCATTTTCGCACGCGCGTCAGACGCCCGACGGAATCTCTTCCTCTTCCTCGGCCGGCCGCACGAGCTTCTCCAGCACCACAGCCTGAAGCGTTCCCGTGACCACTGGCACCGGCTCGGGTGCGTCGAGCGATTCGGAGAGCGCGATCGACGTCTTGGTCACCGACTCGATGAAGAGACTCTCGTTCGTCGGCGCCAGCGGCAACTCCGACTGGCGCCGCATGCGCGCCGCGCGCTCCTCCGCCTCGCGAAACTCCTTGTTGAATATGAGCAGCGACGGCGCGACCTTCTCGTACAACTCGCACGTGGCCCGCACGTCATCGAGGCAGTAATCGGCGATCTCGCGATGCCGCCCGGCGCGATACCACGTCTCGACGGAACGTCCGTCGAGCCCTTCGCCCTTCGACGTTTCGACACCGAAGACTTTGCAGGCCAGGTCGAGGTTGAACTTGAACTGCCGCGCGTTCGTGGTACCGAAGAAGTTGAGCGCCTCGCGAAGGTCGCAGTTCGGGTGATAGCCATACCGATACCCGACCAGATCGCGCTTCGGGATGATGCCGTTGATCGCCGAGCGGATCATTAAAAACGGCCCATCGAACTGCCGCCCATTGAACGTGATGAAGCGCGAGTCGCCCTCGAAGAACTCCCAGAACTTTTCGAGGATCTGCTTCTCGCTGCCGGAGATGTAGGTTCGCTGCCCCGCCTTCTCGATCGAGAGCTGCGTCTGCCCCGGCACCTCGTACATCGCGCACGAGCGGCCGTCCTCAATGTTGATGACGCCGATGGCGATAATGCGTCCGCGGAACGGCGACAACCCGCCCGCGCGCCGCGTCTCCTCGGCGTCGCCGTCGTTGAGACCCTTGATCAGGTACTCGCGAACGTATGCGTCCAGCTCTTCCCAGGGGGTTCCGACGGTTTCGATATCGATGACGAGCTTTTTCATGGGGAGGTCGTCATTCTATTTGAAAGGCTTTCACCACAGAGACACAAAGGACACGGAGAGCTTGCTCTGTGCTCTCTGTGTCTCTGTGGTGACCAAGCTGTTCCGCTACGCGCTGATCTTCAACGTATCGAACAGTTCCCGGACTGCATCCGCCGACTTCTGCAGCGCGGCCTTCTCGTCCTCGGTCAGCGTGATCTCGATGATCTGCTCGATTCCGTTTCGTCCGAGCTTCACCGGGACGCCGACGTAAAGGTTGTGGAAGCCGTATTCGCCGGTCAGGTACGCGGCACACGGGAGGATCTTGCGCTTGTCTTTGAGGATCGCTTCCACCATCTCTACGGTCGCCGCGCCGGGCGCGTACCAGGCCGAGGTCTTGAGGAGGTTGACGATTTCCGCGCCGCCGTTGCGCGTGCGCGTGACGATGGCGTCGATGCGCTCTTTCGAAATCAGCTCGGTGATCGGGATGCCGGCCACCGTCGAGTAGCGCGGCAGCGGGACCATCGTGTCGCCGTGTCCGCCGAGGACGAAGGCGTGCGTGTTTTCGACGGAGACGTTCAGCTCCATGGCGATGAAGGCGCGCATGCGGGCGGAGTCGAGGACGCCGGCCATGCCGAAGACGCGCTCGCGCGGGAAGCCGGAGACGCGGCGGGCAACCTCGCACATGGCGTCGAGCGGATTGGAGACGATGACCAGGATCGTGTTCGGCGAGCGCTTCACGATCTCGCGCGTGACGCCGGCCACGATCTCCTCGTTCTTCCACAGCAGGTCGTCGCGGCTCATGCCCGGCTTGCGCGGCAGGCCCGCGGTGATGACGACGACGTCGGAATCGGCGGTCTCGTCGTAGCCGTTCGTGCCGCGCAGAATCGAGTCGTATCTCTCGACCGGAGCGGTCTCCATCAGGTCGAGCGTCTTGCCCTGCGGAACGCCTTCCACGATATCGACAACGACGACGTCGGCCAGCTCTTTGAGTGCGATTCCCTGCGCTACGGTCGCGCCGACGTTGCCGCCGCCGACCACGGTTACTTTCGTTTTCATCGAATGCCTCTTGGGTGCGATATTTGCGCCGGGATCATACTCAATCACGATGCTTGCCGATTTCTGCAAAACCGCCAACGCCATTGCAGCGACGACGAAAAAGTCAGAGAAGGAACGGCTGCTTGCCGATTACCTCGTCATACTCGACGACGCATCGCTCGAGCGCGCGGTGGTCTTCTTCTCCGGCTCAGCATTTCCCCGAAAAGACCAGCGAACGGTCGGCGTCGGCGGTGCCGCGTTGTCCGATGCGATCGTCGAAGTGACCGGGAGGCCGGCAGATGAAGTTTGGGCGGCGTGGTCCAAGTACGGCGACGCGGGCGACACGGTCGCGGAGTTGTTCGACGACGATCCAACGCGCACGGTGACGCTGGCCGAGATGGGGGAGACGTTCGAGAGGCTGGCGGCGACTTCAGGAACGAGCGAGAAGAAGATCGTTCTGGTGGCGCTGTTGCGGAAGCTCGATGCGCAGGGCGTCCGCTTCGTCGTCAAGATTCTTCTTCGCGAGTTCCGGATTGGATTGCAGGAAGGGCTCGTCGAATCGGCGATTGCGAAGGCGTTCGAGCGGCCGCTGGCGGCGGTGCGGCGCGCGAACATGCTCACGGGTGACATCGGCGCGGCGGCGCTCTTGGCGCGTTCGGACGCGCTCGACTCCGCGCGCATGAATCTCTTTCATCCATTCGCCTTCATGCTCGCGCAGCCGGAGGAGGATCCCGACGAGATCGTGGCCATGCTCGGCGCGGGCGCGTTCGCGGACGACAAATACGACGGCGTCCGCGCGCAGATCCACGCGTCGCCGAGCGAAGTGCGCATCTACTCGCGCACGCTCGATGACGTCACGCACCGCTTTCCTGAGTTGGAAGCCGCGGCGCGTAAGCTCGGGCACTCCGCCGTTCTCGACGGCGAGATCGTCGCCTTCACCGATCGCGTCCTTCCGTTTGCCACGATTCAGAAGCGGCTCGGGCGGCGCAAGGTTTCGGAAGCTATTCTTCGCGATGCGCCGGTGGTCTTTTTCGCCTTCGACATTCTCTTTCTCGATGGCGAGGTGCTTTTCGAAACGCCTCTTCGCGATCGCCTAACGAAACTACGCGGCATCGTCGGCAGCGATCCAGCCATCCGCTTCACGAATCAATCCGAGATCCGCGACGGCGCGCATGTCGACGATCTCTTCGACGCCGCCCGCGCTCGCGCCAACGAAGGACTGGTCGTCAAAGCGCCCGATTCGATTTACACGCCCGGCCGCCGCGGCAAGTCATGGCTGAAGTACAAGAAGGCGCTGGCCACCCTCGACTGCGTCGTCACTGCCGCGGAGTACGGCCACGGCAAACGCCGCGCGGTCCTCTCCGACGTCACCTTCGCCGTCCGCCGCGACAATGAGCTCGTGAACATCGGCAAGGCCTACTCCGGCCTCACTGACGCCGAGATCGCGCGGCTCACCGAGCACTTTCAGGCCACGACCACGGGCCGCTATGGTCCGGTGCTCACCGTCGAACCGGCCATCGTTCTCGAGATCGCATTCGATCGCATTCAGGAGTCGAAGCGACACAAGTCCGGCTACGCACTCCGCTTTCCACGCATCGCCCACCTGCGCGACGACAAGACCGTCGATCAGATCTCCACGATCGACGAAGTCCGGCGCATCTACGAGGGACAGTTGAAGCGCGAGCGTGGAAAAGAGTGAAGAGTGAAGAGTGAAGAGTGAAGAGTGAAACAGCAAGAGACTTTCACGCTTCACTCTTCACCCTTCAAATTTCCGCTATCCTCCGCGACATGCCGGACCAGAGCGTAATCGCCGCGCCTCCGCGCGACCTCGTCCTCGACGACGGCTTTCGCTTCCAGCATGGCCAGACCATCGCTCCGTTCTCGATTCGCTACGAAACCTTCGGCGAACTGAATGCCGACAAGTCGAATGCAATCCTGGTCTGCCACGCGCTCTCCGCGAGCGCGCACGCGGCCGGCAAGTACACCGACGCGGACGATGAGCGTCCTGGTTGGTGGGACGGACTGATCGGCCACGGCAGAGGAATCGACATCGACAAGTATTTCGTGATCTGCGCGAACATCCCGGGCTCGTGCTACGGAACGACATCGCCCGAATCGATCGATCCGGCCACCGGCAAACCGTACGGTTCCCGCTATCCGTGGCCGGCGATCGAGGACATGGTGCATTCGCAGAAGATTCTCCTCGACCGCCTGGGCATCCCCCAACTCCGCGCCGTCGCCGGCGGCTCCCTCGGCGGCATGCAGGTGCTGATGTGGGCGTCCTGCTATCCCGACTTCATGGATTCGATCATCACCATGGCTGCCGGCCCCGCCGTTCCAGTGCAGGGCATCGCCTGGCACGTCATCGGACGCAAGATGATCGAGAGCGACGCCCGCTTCAACGGTGGCGATTATTACGATCACCCCGAACCGCTGCGCGGCCTGCAGATCGCGCGCATGGTCGGGCACATGACGTATCTCTCCGCGACGTCGCTGCAATCGAAGTTCGGCCGGCGGCGCCGCGGCAACACGCGTCAGTTCGAGATCGATTCGTACTTTGAATACCAGGGCCGTAAGTTCGCCGCGCAATACGACGCGAACTCCTACATCCGCGTCCAGGCGGCGATGGACGAGATGGACCTCGAGGAGCAGCACGGCTCACTCCAGCAGGCCTTCGCGAAATGGAAAGGACGCACGCTCCTCGTTTCGTTCGACACCGACTGGCTCTTCCCCGTCAGCGAAGTCGAGCGCGTCGAAGCCGCGATGACCGCGAACGGGACGCCGGTGCAGCACGAGCGCATCTCGTCACCAAACGGCCACGACACGTTCCTCATCGACTACGACCTGATCACGGAGCCGGTGCGGGCGTTTCTGTCAGCAAGGGCTTAAGCACCACAAAGACACAAAGGGCACAAAGGTTTCTCTTCGTGCTCTTTGTGCCTTTGTGGTGAAACGCCTTTACTTCTACTTCGCTTCGAAGTCGCGTAGCCGCTGCTCCAGCCGCCACTCGATGCGGGCTTTCGTGTTCGAAGCAAGGAAGGTCTTGCACGTAGACGATGAGCTGTCCGCGCAGGCGCTGTTCATCTTCGAATAGTCGTGATTCGCCCACAGCGACTCGCCCTCGGCGAAGGAGTATTCGAGGCTGTTGCGCGCCAGGTATTTGAGCGTGGCGTAGTCGAGGCCCTGGTTCTGAACGGCTTGCATGTACTGGTTGGTCATGTCGTCGCGCGAGACGCCGGGATCGTCGGTGGCCAGCGCGACGGGAACGCCGGCGGCGAGGTAGTAGCGGAGCGGGTGCGCCTTACCGGAGACGCCGAGGATCACGTCGTTGCTGGTGAGGCAGATTTCGACGGCGACGTTGCGGGATGCCATCGTCTTCAGCAAGCCGGCGGCGTCATCTTCGTACGTCAGGTCGACGCCATGGCCGATGCGCTCGGCGCTGGCGATCATCACTGAGTCGCGGATGTGATTGCGCAGACCCTCGGGCTCGACGATGCCGAGGACTAGCTCGCCGGCATGCGTGGTGAGGTGGATCTTCGGGTATTGCTGATGGAAGAACGCGAACATCTTCATCTGCGCATCGAAGTCGTGCATCGAGATGTAGCTGTCCTCGGGCATGACCGGATTGAGGCCGACCACGCGCGGATCGGCGGTAGCCAGCTCGTAACCGACGACCATCTCCGCGAAGAGCTGGTCCAGCGGCACGCCGCGGTGCAATTCGTAGAGGTAGCGGACGGTCGAATCACAGCCGGGTTGGGCGCTCGCCGCACCGCAGTGCAGGTTGGTGCGCATCGCCGCCTCGGCCTGGTCGATGACCGCGCGCGCGGCTGTGATGATTGGCTGCACGTCGCCGCTTTGCATCATCGCGTCGCGCATCTCCGCTTGCGACTGCCCGTCCTTCTCGTACTTGATCAGGTCGCGTGCGCGGCCAAAATCGGGGGCGAAGATCGTTTCGACGTAATCCACGTTTTCGCTGGCCAGCCGCCACACGTCTTCGGTAAGCATCTCTGGAACATGCGTCTTTGAGACAGCGCTGAACTTGCCGAACACGTCGAAGAAATGATCGTGGCCGGATTCGAGAGTAGGACGGAACTGCCGCATCGACAGGGAATCAAGCATGTCGCCATAAAGAGATGTGTACGGCGCGAAGACGGACGAGGCGGGAACGATCGAGGCAGTGCTTGATGGATTCGCGGCGATCTGCTGCGGCGTCGCGCATGGCGTGATGAAAAGCTTCACGGAATCGACGCAGATTCCGTCGGCGGCGGCGTAGCGGAGGTAGGACTCGGCGTAGATGGATCCGGAGAGGTGATTGTGCAGGTCGCCGCCCTTCGGCATAGCCTGCAGGATCTGGCGCAGCATGGCGCGGTCCGAGACAGGCAGCGCCGGCTGCGCAAACACGGATGCGGCGGCGAAGAACGACAGCGCGGCGAGGCAGCGCCACGCGCGCGGGAAAACGTTCGTCATGGATGGACCTCCGTACCGGGAGTGTAGCGCGGAGGAGTAGCGCGTTAATAGACGCTGCTAAATCGAAGTAAATTCGAAGTCAATGCCGACTAAATACAGCATGCAAAGTGACGATCTTATTCGTTCGCAGCATTCGGCATCGCCGCGATCGGCGCGCGGTAGCCGCACTCCGGATTGTTGCAGTACTCGATGTGCCCTTCGCGCTTCGTTTCTTTTTCAAGAAGGTATGCTGCCGCGCATTTCGGGCAGGGGCGCGGCACGGGACGGTTGTTCAGCGCGAAGTCGCACTTCGGATAGCGCGAGCAGGAGAAGAAGATGCCGCGGCGCGAACGGCGCTCGACCAGCTCGCCCTCGTTGCATTTCTCGCATTTCACGCCGGTCGGCTTCGGAGGCGTGCCCTTGCCGCCGCCGATCTTGCGGATGGTTTTGCAGTCGGGATAGCCGGAGCAGGAGAAGAACGGACCGTAGCGGCCGGACTTGAGCACCATCTCCTTGCCGCAGTTCTCGCAGGGCGGCTGCGGCTCGGTGGGGATGTCGGCCTTCAGCAGGCGCGGGTCTTTGGTGTTCTTGCAATCGGGATAACCGGTGCAGGCGTAGAACTGGCCGAAGCGCGAGCGCTTGAGCTGCATCGGCTTGCCACATTTGTCGCAAATGATCGTCTCGCCCTCGGGCTGTTCGGCGACGTCGCCGCGCGCGGTCTCCTTCGTGTTCTTGCACTCGGGATAATTGGAGCAGGCCAGGAACTCGCCGAAGCGTCCGAACTTGATGGCCATCGGCGATCCGCACTTCTCGCAGATCTCGTCGGTCTCCACGCCGGTGCGCTTCACTTCCACCATCTCTTTGCCGGCGCGCGCTAAGTCCTTGTTGAACTTGACCGAAAAATCGCGCATGGCCTCACGCCACTCCACGCGGCCTTCCTCGATCTCGTCCAGCTTCTCTTCCAACTCGGCCGTGTAGCCTTCATCGATGATGTCGCCGAAGGACTCCTTGAGGAGCCTCGTGACGAGCATGCCGAGCTGCGTCGGAAAGAACTTGCCGTCCGACTTGTAGGTGTAGTCGCGGGTCTGGATCGTGGTCATGATGGAGCCGTATGTCGACGGACGTCCGATCCCGTTCTCTTCCAGCGCCTTCACCAGCGTCGCTTCCGTGTAGCGCGGCGGCGGCTGGGTGAAGTTCTGGCGCGTGTCGAGGTTGATGAGCGACAGCGTGTCGCCCTCGTTCATCGCCGGCAACGCTTTGCTGTCGTCCGGCTTTTCTTCCTCGTCCTCGGCGCCTTCCACCGTCGCATCGCGAAAGACCGCCAGGAAACCGGCGAACTTCAGTACTTCACCCGAGGCGCGAAGGGTGTACGCGGCGTTGCGGATGTCGACGTCGGTGACGTCGAAGAGGGCCGGCTTCATCTGCGAGGCCACGAAGCGGTCCCAGATCAGCTTGTAGAGGTTGTACTCCTCGCGGGTGAGGTGGTCCTTGATCTTCTCCGGATCGAATTCGAGCGACGTGGGGCGGACGGCCTCGTGGGCTTCCTGCGCCTGTGCAGCTTTCTTGACACGATATACGTTCGGCTTTTCGGGGAGAATATCAGCACCGTATTTCGCGCCGATATATTCTCTAACTTCGGTGATGGCGTCTTCGCTGATACGGACCGAGTCGGTGCGCATATAGGTGATCAGGCCGACGTGGCCGAACGCGCCGAGCTCTTTGCCTTCGTAGAGCTTCTGCGCGATCTGCATCGTCCGCTTCACGGGATACTTGAAACGGTTGTACGCGGTGCGCTGGAGCGTGGAGGTGATGAACGGCGCCGCGGCGGTCTGTTTCTTTTCTTTCCGCGCCACCGACTCGACAACGTAGCTGCCCGACTTGAGCACGGCCTCGATGACACGGGCCTGCTCCTCGTTGGTGACGTCGGCCTTTTTGCCGTCGATCTTCGAGAGTTTGGCGATGAACTGCGGCGGCACTCCGGCAGCGAGTTTCGCGGCGAACGTCCAATACTCCTCGGGGACGAACGCTTTGATCGCTTCCTCGCGGTCGACGATCATCTTCATCGCCACCGACTGCACGCGTCCGGCGGAAAGGCCGCGGCGGACCTTGTCCCAAAGCAGCGGCGAGAGCTTGTAGCCAACCAGGCGGTCGAGCACGCGCCGGGCCTGCTGCGCGTTCACCTTATTCATGTCGATCTCGCCCGGCTGATCGATGGCCTTGCGGACCGCGTTCTTCGTGATCTCGTGGAAGAGGATGCGGCGGACCTTCTTCGAGTCGCCGCCGAGGAGGTTCATCACGTGCCAGCCGATCGCCTCTCCCTCGCGGTCAGGGTCGGAGGCGATGTAGACGATGCTGGCCTTTTTCGCGGCTGCACGCAGCTCGGCGACTACCTTCTCTTTGCCTTCGAGGATCTCGTAAGTCGGCTCGAACGTCTCCTCATCGACGCCGAGGTCGCTCTTCGGCAGATCGCGAACGTGACCGACGGAAGCTTTGACGATGTAGTCGCTGCCGATGAATTTGTTGATCGTCTTCGCTTTCGCGGGAGACTCGACGATGACGAGGTTTTTGGCCATTGCGGAACGCCCAACCTTCCACGCCGACGCCGGAATTCCTCACGCGTGCGTGAGGCACGCGCGTACGCGGGGCGCCGGATTGATCGAGCCGCGGACGATAGCACCGCGACGTCAGGCGGGCACGGCCCGCAGCGTTGGTTGCCCTAGGCTCGGCCACCATTTCTTTTCTCAATGGCCAAAATGCTACTGCTTGTGGAGGTACGGGGACGGATCATCAAGAAGAAGTGGTGGCCGAGCCTGGGGCAACCAGCGCTGCGGGCCGTGCCCGCTTATTCTTCTTCCTCGTCGTCTCCGCCGCCGGCGGCCTTGTACTTTTTCGTCTTATTGTAGAGCGTCTTGTAGGAGATGCCCAGGATCTCAGCGGTCTTGCGGCGGTCGCCGTCGGTCATGTTGAGCGTCTCTTCGATGACGATGCGCTCCACCTCTTCCATCGGCTGGCCGAGCGGGATCATGACGCCGTCGCGCGTGCGGCGCTTGCGTGCGCTGAGCAGCTTGTCGGGGAGACACTCGACCGTGAGGCTGCTGCCGCGGGCCATGATGAACGCGCGGTTGATCACGTTGCGCAGCTCGCGGACGTTGCCCGGCCACTCGTACTGCTGCAGCGCCTCGATGAAGTCGGCTTCGATGCTCTCGACCTTCTTCTCCTCGGTCTCATTCAACTTCTGCAGAAAGAAGTGCGAGAAGAGCGGGATGTCTTCGAGGCGCTCGCGCAGCGGCGGGACTTCGATCGGGAAGACATTCAACCGGTAGTAGAGATCCTCGCGCATCTTGCCGTCGACGATGGCCTTCTGCGGATCGCGGTTCGATGCGGCGATGACGCGCGCTTCGATGTAGATCTCCTCGTTGCCGCCGACGCGGCGGAACTTGCCTTCTTCGAGCACGCGCAGCAGCTTGACCTGCAGCTCGATCGGCATCTCCGTGATTTCGTCGAGGAAGACGGTGCCGCCCTTGGCGACTTCGAAATAGCCCTCGCGGCGTTTGATGGCGTTGGTGAAGGCGCCCTTCTCGTGGCCGAAGATCTCGGACTCGATCAACGTCGGCGAGATCGCGCCGCAGTTGAAGGCGATGAACGGCTTGAGGCGCCGGCGCGACAGCGAGTGGATCGTGTTCGCGACCACTTCCTTGCCCGACCCTGACTCGCCGACGATGAAGACGTTCGCGTCGGTGTTCGCGACCATCTCGATCTCTTCGAAGAGCTTCTGCATCCGCGGCGATTTGCCGACCAGATGGCCGAGCGCGCCCATCTTCTGAAGCTGACGGCGAAGCTCGAGGATCTCCTGCTTCATCATCTGCTTGTCTTCGACAGACTTGAGGATGACCTGCAGGCGGGGGAGGTCGACCGGTTTGGTGACGTAATCCTCGGCGCCAACCTTGAGGGCCTTGACGGCCGAGTCGACCGTGGCGTGGCCGGTGAGGATCACCACCGAGACGTCGGGATACGTTTCTTTGATGCGGTGCAGCAGATCGAGGCCGGAGCCGTCGGGGAGTTTTAAGTCGACGATGGCGACGTCCGGGACCATCTTCGAGACGGAGTTCCAGCCGGCTTTTACCGTGTCGGCGACTTCCGCTTCGTAGCCCCACTCCTCGACGACGTCGGCCATGCCGGCACTCGTCGCGCGGTCGTCATCAACGATCAGCACTTTCTTCATTTATTCACCTGGGAAAGACAACCTGATCGAAACCTTATCACGTTCGTCCAGAGCGTTCAGCTCACCTCCGTACGTTTCGGCGATGAGGCGCGCAGCAGCGAGCGAGAGGTCCGCATTGCCGAGCGCGTCCGTGTAGTAGAACTTGAAAATCTTGGTAATTTCGAAGTCCGGCGCCGCCGGTTTGCCGGTCACGGCGACGGTGAAACGGCCCGGGATTCGTTCAACTGAAGCGCTACGGCCAATCTCCTCCAAGACATGCGACGCGCCTTCGAAAAACATCTTCAGGCCCTGACGAATTCTGGAGTCGTGGCCGCGGATTTTGAAGGAACCGTCAACTCCGGCCAGCTCGAACTTCGCGGCCGTTGCGGCTTCGGTGCACAGCGCGCAGAAGTCGATGTCCGCAGGCTCTTCATCATCTTTGGGAGGCGTGGAGAGAACGAAGAAGGTGTCGAAGATGCGGGCCATGCGCCGCAGCTCCAGCTCGATGGCCTTCGCGTACGCGTTGACCTTCTCGTCCTCGCCGCCGGTCAGCTTCGCCACGCGCATGCGCAGCAACTCGAGATTGAGCACGGCGACATTCAGCGGCGTCTTGAGATCGTGCGCCGTGTCGCTGCTACGACGAAAGTTCGTCGACGCGAAGTGGTCGAGCCAGGATTCCATATTGGACGAAACGTCGCGCAAGCGGATGCAAGCTTAACGCCGTTGCGTCAGTGCTCGCGGCCGATGCCGATCATCGCTACCGACTCTTCGAGCCGCGCTTCGACGCGGTTGAACTCAGGATCGTGCGATGACAGATACTGCAGCTCTTTCTCGGCGGCGATGCGCTCGGCTTCTGCCGCGGCCGGATCGATTTCGCTGGCCAGCACGCCTCGCTCGGCGAGCACGATCACGCGATCCGGTAGCACCTCGGCGAATCCCCACGAGAGGACCATGCGCGTCACGGTTGTGCCGGTGCGGTAGCGCATCTGGCCGATCTTCAGCGTCGTCAAGAGGGGAGTGTGGCCGGGGAGCACGCCAATCTCACCGTCGCTCGCGGGCAGCACGACTTCATCGACTTCGATATCGATGATCTTCCGTTCGCGCGTGACGACGGTGAGGTTGATCTTGGTCGGAAGTGCGTCGGCCATCCGAGTTCCTTACGCCGCTTCTTTCTTCATCTGCTCGGCGCGCTCGAGCACCTGCTCGATCGTGCCCATGAGCAGGAACGCCTGCTCGGGGATGTCGTCATGTTTGCCTTCGACGATTTCGCGGAAGCCTTTGATCGTGTCGGCGATCTTGACGTACTGCCCCTTGATTCCGGTGAACTGCTCGGCAACGTGGAACGGCTGCGACAGGAACCGCTGAATCTTGCGCGCGCGGTTGACGATGATGCGGTCTTCTTCCGAGAGCTCGTCGATTCCGAGGATGGCGATGATGTCCTGCAGATCCTTGTACTTCTGGAGGACGGCCTGCACGGCGCGGGCGGTGTTGTAGTGCTCATCGCCGAGGATGCGCGGGTCGAGAATTTTGGACGTCGACGCGAGCGGATCGACGGCGGGATAGATGCCGAGCTCCGCGATCTGACGCGAGAGAACCGAAGTCGCGTCGAGGTGAGCGAACGCGGTGGCGGGCGCGGGATCGGTGAGATCGTCGGCGGGAACGTAGATGGCCTGCACTGAAGTGATCGAGCCGCGCTTCGTCGACGTGATGCGTTCCTGCAGTTCGCCCATTTCGGTGGCGAGGTTAGGCTGATATCCGACGGCGCTCGGCATCCGGCCGAGCAGTGCGGAAACCTCGGAACCGGCCTGCGTGAATCGGAAGATGTTGTCGATGAAGAGCAGCACGTCCTGACCTTCGGCGTCGCGGAAGTGTTCAGCGACCGTGAGGCCGGTCAGCCCGACGCGGAGGCGCGCACCCGGCGGCTCGGTCATCTGGCCGTAGATCAGCGCGGCCTTCGACTTCGACGGATCGCCCGGGACGATGACGCCGGTCTCGGCGAATTCGAGCCAGAGATCGTTCCCCTCGCGCGTCCGCTCGCCGACGCCGGCGAACACGGAAAAGCCGCCGTGCTCTTTGGCGACGTTGTTGATCAACTCCATGATCAGAACGGTCTTGCCGACGCCGGCGCCGCCGAACAGGCCGGTTTTGCCGCCCTTCGTGTACGGCTCGAGGAGGTCGATGACCTTGATGCCGGTCTCGAACATCTCGATGTTCGTCGACTGTTCGTCGAAGCGCGGCGGCTGGCGATGAATCGAAAGGTGGTGCTCGGAGTTCACGGGACCCTTGTTGTCGACCGGCTCGCCGAGAACGTTGAGGATGCGGCCGAGCGTTTCGCGTCCGACGGGAACCATGATCGGGCCGCCGGTGTCGATCGCCTTCATGCCGCGCACCATGCCGTCGGTCGGCTTCATGGCGATGCAGCGGACCTGGTTCTCGCCGATGTGGTTCGCCACTTCGGCGACGACGTCGATGGGAACCTTGCCGAATTCGCCGTTGTCGACGACGCGGATGGCGTTGTAGATCGCCGGCAGATGGCCGTCTTCGAATTCGATGTCGAGCGCCGGCCCGATGACCTGGATCACTTTGCCGACGTTCTGGGGCTTGGTTTCTTCGTTTGCCATGTGTTCTCCGTTGTCTATTGCGCGGCGGACGCGCCCGAGACAATCTCGATGATCTCTTTGGTGATGGCGGCCTGGCGGATGCGGTTGTAGGTCAGCGTCAGGAAATTGATCATGTCCGACGCGTTCTTCGTGGCCGCTTCCATGGCCGTCATGCGCGCTCCCTGTTCGGCCGCGGCCGACTCGAGGAGAACGCGGTAAAGCTGAAACTCGATGTGCTTCGGCAGGAGGTCGGAAAGGATTTGCTCCGGCCCAGGCTCGTAGAGGTAATCGATCGACGGCGCGCCTGCCGTTGCATCGAACTCGGACACGATCGGAAGCAGCCGCTCCGCGCGCACGTGTTGGGCGATGAGCGATTTGAATTCGTTGTAGACGACGTACACGCCGTCGATTTTTTCTTCGATGAAGTCTTTGATCAGACCGTCGGCGATCCGGCGCGCCACTTCGATCGACAGCGCCTGCGCTACGAAGACGTTCTCGCGAATCGGGATCGGACGGCGTTTGAAGAAGTCGCCGGCTTTGCGGCCGATCGTCAGCAACTCAACGCTCTCAAAGTTGTGTTCGCGAATGAAGTTCTGCGCCGCGCGGATGACGTTCGAATTGAACGCGCCGCACAGACCGCGGTCGGCCGTGACGACGATAACGACGACGTTGCGCTCGGGCTCGCGCGACTGCAGCAGCGGATGCGCGTTGATGTCGACGCGCGTGGAAACCGACGCGAGCACCTGGCGCAGGCCGGCCGCGTACGGGCGCGCGGCAAACATCCGCTCCTGCGCGCGGCGCAGCTTGGCCGCGGCCACCATCTTCATGGCCTTGGTGATCTGCTGCGTGTTCTTGACGCTGCGGATCCGGCGCCGGATATCGATCGTGCTGGGCATATGTGATTACGCCGCGATGGCCTTGGGATTGTCTTTCACGTACTGCGCTTTGAACTCGGTGATGGCATCGCGCAGCGAGGCTTCGAGCTCGGCGTCGAACTTCGGCGCGGTCTCGAGCTTGTCGAGTACGTCACCTTTCTCGTCGCTCAGGTATTGATGCAGCGCCGTTTCGAACGGGAGCACCGAGGAGACGGCGAGGTTGTCGAGGAAGCCTTTGACGCCGGCGTAAACCGAGGCGGTCTGGAGGCCGATGCGCATCGGCCGATACTGCCCCTGCTTGAGAATCTCGACGAGACGGCGGCCACGATTGAGCTGCGCCTGCGTGACCTTGTCGAGATCGGAGCCGAACTGCGAGAACGCGGCCAGCTCGCGATACTGCGCGAGGTCGAGCCGCAGCGTGCCGGAGACTGTCCGCATCGAGCGCACCTGCGCCGATCCGCCGACGCGCGACACCGAGATGCCGACGTTGATGGCCGGGCGAACGCCGGAGTGGAAGAGATCCGTCTCCAGGAAGATCTGTCCGTCCGTGATGGAGATGACGTTGGTCGGGATGTACGCGGAGACGTCGCCGG
>Ga0233356_1000044_pt1 | contig 45164 bp, 33 predicted proteins | sample GEONSFMMS_FD_180700 | JGI IMG/M metagenome (GOLD analysis project Ga0233356, IMG submission 180700) | Soil microbial communities from Shasta-Trinity National Forest, California, United States - GEON-SFM-MS | ecosystem: Environmental > Terrestrial > Soil > Temperate forest > Bulk soil | place...
ACGGTGCGCGCAGTGCGCAGCATCTCGCGGCTGCGTTCCGCGGTCAGCAGCAGGTATAGCGACTCGGGCGTGGTGACGAGTATGTGCGGCGGCTTGCGCAGCATGGCCGCGCGTTCCGAGGCGGTCGTGTCGCCGGTGCGCACCGCCGCCGTGATCCGCGGCGCCTCCAGCCCCATCTCCTCGGCGATCCTCTTGATGCCGCGCCGCGGTTCCGCGAGGTTTTTGTGGATGTCCGCGCTGAGCGCCTTCAGCGGAGAGACGTAGACGACGCGCACTTCATCCGGCAGCGGATTGGTCAGGCTCTCGACGTACAGATCGTCGAGCGCGGTAAGAAACGCCGCGAGCGTTTTGCCGGAGCCGGTCGGCGCCGCGATGAGCGTGTGACGCCGCTCGCGAATGGCCTCCCATCCACGAAGCTGGACGGTGGTGGGAGTGCCGATCGTTTCAGAGAACCAGCGCTGGAGGACGGGATGGAAGGGGGTCAGGGACATGGGAAGCGGAAATGATTATGTCTGCCGAGCACCAGCACAGACAAGAGTGTCTGTGCTGGTGCTCGCGGTGGTGTAGGTTATGCGTCCCATGAAAGCCATCCGCGTTTCTCAGACTGGCGGGACCGAAGTTCTCCAATACGTAGACATCGAAAGGCCGAGGCCCGAGCCCGGCGAAGCGCTCGTTCGGATCGAGGCGATCGGCGTCAACTTTATCGACGTCTACCACCGCACGGGCTTGTACAAGATGCCGCTGCCATTCACGCCCGGCTCGGAAGGGGCTGGCGTCGTCGAGGCCGTCGGCGATGGCGTCGATCTGGTGAAGGTTAGCGATCGGGTGGCCTTCGCCGGCGTGCGCGGCGCGTGTGCGGCGTACGCGATCGTGCCGGCGGACAAGCTTGTGCCGCTGCCGGATTCGATCGATGCGAAAACGGCGGCAGCGGTGATGCTGCAGGGGATGACGGCGCACTATCTGTCGACGAGCGTGCATGCGATCGCGCGCGGCGAAAACGTGCTGGTTCATGCGGCCGCGGGCGGTGTCGGCGCGCTGCTGGTGCAGATGGCGAAGATGCGCGGTGCGCGCGTGTTCGGTACGGCGTCGACGAAGCATCTCGACATCGCGCGTGAGGCGGGATGCGATGTGGTGATCGATTACACGAAGGACGATTTCGAATCGATCGTGATGGCGGAGACGGGCGGAAAGGGATGTCACGCCGTCTACGATTCGGTGGGCCGCACGACATTCGATAAGAGTCTGGAGTGCTGCGGCCTGCGCGCGACGCTGGCGCTGTTCGGACAATCGAGCGGCACGGTGCCGCCGTTCGAACCGGGACGGCTGGCAAAGAACGGCGTCTTCCTCACGCGTCCCAGCATCGGCCACTACACCGTGACCCGCGAGGAGTTGCTTGGCCGCGCGCGTGATGTATTCGAGTGGATTGGGTCCGGCGCGCTGCAGTTGCGCATCGATCGCGAGGTGCCGCTCCGCGACGCCGCCGAAGCGCATCGCGCCCTCGAAGCGCGCGAGACGACGGGGAAGGTGTTGTTGATTCCGTAAACGCGGCGAAGCCGCCTTTCCGTCGCCGGAGGCGACTCGGACGGTAGCCGGTGGTCGCGCGCGAAGCGCGAGACCACCGGATTCACGAAGGTTCCCGATTTTCCGACCGCGGCAGCGGTCGCGGAGGGGATTCACGCCGGTTGGTATTTGATCCGCGACCCCGCCGGGGTCGGTCTCCGTCGCGGCCGCGGTGTCCGGTGGTCTCGCGCTTCGCACGCGACCACCGGCTACCGTACGTGACGCCATCCGGCGTCGGGCGAATCGATAGTTCCTCCAAGTACCAACGCCGTCGCTTCAACGCGCGCGTTCCGCGCGATTCATCGCCGCGTATTTTTCCGCGCTCGCGGCGTCGCCGCGGGCGGCGTGGACGTCGCTCATGATTGAGTAGAGGCCGGTCAGGTCGCGGCGATATTCGCGGTTGGTGGGGTCGCGATCGATGAGGCGGGTTTGAATTGTGAGCGCGTCCTCGGCGGCTTCCGCGGCTTCTCGCCAACGTTGCAACTGCATGTTGGCGCGCGCGATCTGCGTGTAGGCAAAGGCGAGGTCGTGCTGCGCTTCGACGTTGTCGGCGTCGGCGGTGGCGAGGGCGCGCAGGATGGGGAGGGCGCGCGACGTTCCGGCCAGCGCGGCGGCGCCGTCGTGGACACTGTTCTGGAGCGTGGCGGTCATCACGAGCTGGTCGGCGAAGTTGCGTTTCGCGATGGCGTCGTTCGGATCAAGAGCCGCGCGTTCTTCGAGCGCGCGCTCTGCGGCTTCGTGGTGCAGCAGCGCGCGGGCTGGATCGTGCTCCAGCGTCCCGGTGAAGTAGCCGCCGAGGCGCTGGTGGACACGCCCTCGCTCGGTGAGAACGTCTTTGCGATTCGCGGCGGTGACTTCGACGCGATCGAGAATCCGCTCCGCATTTTCGTAGGCGCCGCGGACGGCAGCGGCAGGATGGTTGGACTGGTAGCGCGAGTCGGCGATGGCCACCCACGTCCGCGCGAGCGCGAGGTCGTCGTGCAGCGACTCGCGGATCTTTCGCGCTGCCTCGTGATGAGCAAGTGCCACGCGGAAGCGGAGCGCGCGCTGCTCGACCCAGCCGGTGCGGTCGTGGAGGTCGGCGATGAGCAGCAGTGTGGCTGTACTTTCCGGCTGGCGCGCGCGCACCTCTTCGGCGATATCGAGCGCTTTGCGGTAACTGACCAGCGCGCCGGCGCTGTCGCCGAGGTTGGCGCGGTAGGGCATGCCCTGGACGTCGCCGACGCGTTCGTATGCGCCGGCGAGCTCCATCTGCAACGGCGTGTTGCGGGCGGACTCCGCGGCGAGCGCGTCGAGGTAGCCGAGCGCATGGCGGACCAAGAGCGAACGCGCCGAGGTCGAGCCGGGGAGTTTCGCGATCGCGTCGTGGAGATCGAAGACGACCGCGTGCGCGAGCGACCTGACCTGCTCGAACCGGCGCTCGGCGATGCGCTTCTGTTGGAGCACGGCCAGGAACGCGACGATCGCGACGATCACCGTCACCGCGGCAGCGGCGACGAACAGCTTGTTGCGTCGGACGAACTTTGCTGTGCGATAGCCGAGGGACGCGCCGAGCGCGGAGATGGGATGACCGTCGAGGTGACGTCGAACGTCGTCGGCGAATTTATCCACCGAGGCATAGCGGCGATTCGGATCGGGATCGAGCGCAACGAGGAGGATGCGATCGAGATCGCCGCGAAGCGCGCGCAGGCCGGAGACGCTGCTGGCGCGCGGCGGCTCGGTGTCGCCGGTGCGCTGGATGTTTTCGAACGGGCGTTTGCCGGTGAGCAGCTCGAAGAGCAGCAGGCCGAGCGAGTAGACGTCGGTGGCGGTGGTTACGAGTTTGCCGGCCAACTGCTCGGGGCTGGCGTAGTCGGGCGTCATCAGGCGCGTGATCGTGGCGTCGGTCTGGGCGGATGTCAGTTTGGCGATGCCGAAGTCGAGGAGTTTCGGGATGCCGTCGGCGGTGACGAGAACGTTCGCGGGTTTGATGTCGCGATGGATGACCAGTCCGCGATGCGCGTACTGCACGGCGTCGCAGAGCTGGAGGAAGAGCCGCAGCCGCGCGTCGAGCGGCAGGTGGTGCTCGCGGCAGTAGTCGTCGATCGGCGTTCCTTCGACGTACTCCATGACCAGGTAGGGAACGCCGCCGGACGTCGTGCCGCCGTCGAGCAGGCGCGCGATGTTGGGATGTTCGAGCGCGGCCAGGATCTGCCGCTCCTGCCGGAAGCGCTGCAGCAGCGACCCGCCGCCGGCGCCGCGGCGAACGAGTTTGATGGCCACGCGCTGCTCGAATTCGGCGTCCTCTCGTAGCGCCAGGAAGACTGTGCCCATGCCGCCGTGCCCGAGCTGGCGGACGACGCGATACGGTCCGATGAGGACGTGCTCCCACTTCGCGTCGGCGGTGTTGACGAGGTCCCAGACGGATTGTTCGAGAAATCCCTCCGACGCGTCGTGCTGCTCGATCAATCTCTCAACCTCGGCGCGCAGATTCGGATCGCCGCAAGCATCGAGCAGCGTTCCGCGTGCATCGCGCTCGACATCGACAACGTCGTGAAACAGCGTGCGCACGCGCTCCCAGAACGCAGCGTCGAGCGGTTCCGCGGTCATGACGCGTTCATGGCGCCGCGCAGCCAGGCGCGGGCCATGGTCCATTCGCGGCTGACGGTGGCGGGAGAGATTTCGAGCGCCTCCGCGGTTTCGTCGAGCGTGAGTCCGCCGTAGAAACGGAGCTCGATGATGCGGGCCTGCTGCGGAAAAATCGCCGCGAGCCGGTCGAGGGCGAGATCGAGGGCGACGATGTCGAAGTTCTGCTCCTCGCAGACGCCGACGGCGAATTCGATGGCCAACGGCGTCGCGCCGCCGCCCCGCTTGTCGCTCCACTTGCGGCGCGCGTGATCGACGAGGATGCGGCGCATGACGGTGGCGGCCACGGCGAAGAAGTGGACGCGGTCGCGGAATTCGACGTGGCGCTGGTCGGCGAAACGGACGTAGAGCTCGTGAACGAGCGCGGTGGGTTGGAGGGTGTGACCCTCGCGTTCGCGTCCGAAGTGCCGCTCGGCGATGGCGCGCAATGGATCGTAGACGAGCCGCATGAGGCGATCGCGCGCCTCGGGCTCTCCAGCGTTCCACTCGCGCAGGAGTTGGGTGACCTCGGACATTTGGATGGCGTGATTGTAACTGGGGCCGCAGAAAGGCATCTCACCACAAAGACACAAAGAGCACAAAGAGGGCTTCTTTGTGTCCTTTGTGTCTTTGTGGTGAAGAGCTTTTTAGTGCGGCGTGAGGGAGTTTTCCCTCCGTTTGCGCGACCTATCTACAGAGGAGCTTCCATCCAATGAACGTCCGCCGCGTCCTGCTCGTGTTGTGTCTGGCCTTCCTGCCCGTAACCTCGTTCGCGGTCGTCGGCGCTGATGTGGGCATCACCGCCTCCGACTCGCCCGATCCCGTCGCGCCGGACGGCAACATCACCTACACCGTCCACGTTACGAACGCCGGACCATCAACGGCCACGACCGCGCATCTGAACGTCATCATGAACGGATCGTTACTCTGGCAATCGATGACGGTGCCGGCGGGGTGGACGTGTCCGGCGTTGTCGGTCGGGAACGGCGGATCGTTCACCTGTACGGCGGCCACGCTGGCCTCGGGGTCCAATGACGTCTTCACGATCGTTCTCAAGGCCGGCTTGGCCCAGTTCGGGGTCAACAACCAAACCATCAATCAGCTGTTCACGGTCAATGCGAGCGAGTCCGACCCGAACAACGGCAACAACAGCGTCACGGTGTCGACGTCGTATGTTGCGCCGCATGCGGACATGCAGATCACCGCGACCGACTCGCCCGATCCTGTGGCGCCGGACGGCAACATCACCTACACGGTCAACGTCACCAACGCCGGTCCCGACGCGACCACGACCGCCCACATGAATGTGGTTCTGAACGGAACGCTGCTCTGGCAGTCGATGACGGTTCCGGCGGGATGGACGTGTCCTTCACTGTCGGTGGGATTCGGCGGCTCGTTCACCTGCACGGCGGCCAATTTCGGCCTGACCACGTCGACGTTCACGATCGTCCTCAAGGCCGGCTCGGCGCAGTTCGGGGTCAATAATCAGACCATCAATCAGCTCTTTACGACCAACAGCGATTGGGCCGATCCGAACAACGCCAACAACGCGGTGACGGTGTCGACGGCGTACGTCACGCCGCATGCGGACATGCAGATCACCGCGTCTGACTCGCCCGATCCGGTGGCGCCGAATGGCAACATCACGTACACCGTCAACGTCACGAATGCCGGTCCGGATGCGGCCACCACCGCGACGATGTCGGTGGTCCTGAACGGCACGCTGCTATGGCAGTCGATGACGGTTCCGGCGGGATGGACGTGTCCTTCGCTTTCCGTCGGAAACGGCGCCTCGTTCACCTGCACAGCCTCCAACTTCGGGCTGACGACGTCGACGTTCACGATCGTCCTCAAGGCCGGTTCCGCGCAGTTCGGGGTCAACAACCAGACCATCAACCAGCTTTTCACCACCGGCACCGACGTCGCCGATCCAAACAACGCCAACAACGCCGTGACCGTGTCGACCGCATACGTGACACCGCACGCCGACATGCAGATCACTGCGTCCGACTCGCCCGATCCGGTGGCGCCGAACGGCAACATCACGTACACCGTCAACGTCACCAACGCCGGACCCGATGCGGCCACCAACGCGACGATGTCGGTGATCCTCAACGGCACACTGCTCTGGCAGTCGATGACGGTACCGGCGGGTTGGACGTGTCCGTCACTCGCCGTCGGAAACGGCGCCTCGTTCACCTGCACCGCGGCCAACTTCGGGCTGACGACGTCGACGTTCACGATCGTCCTCAAGGCCGGTTCCGCGCAGTTCGGGAACAGCAACCAGACCATCAACCAGCTTTTCACCACCGGCACCGATGTCGCCGATCCAAACAACGCCAACGACGCCGTTACCGTCTCGACCGCGTACGTCGTACCGACGGCGAACCTGGCGGTGACCAACAGCGATGCGCCCGATCCGGTCAACTCCGGCGCCACGATCACCTACACGCAGTCGATTACCAACAATGGTCCCGATGCCGCCGCGAACGCGAACATCACGGAGTCGGTCGGCTCCGGCGTCACGTTCCAGTCGATCGCCGCGCCCGCCGGCTGGAGCTGCACCACGCCCGCGATCGGAGGCACCGGCATCATCAACTGCTCGATCGCGTCGCTGGCCAACGCCGGATCAGCGTCATTCACAGTGGTCGTGAATGTGACCGCCGTCTCCGGCTCGGTCACGAACACGGTCACCGGCAGCAGCGATGCCTCCGACACCGTCCCCGCCAACAACAACGCCACCGCAACGACCACCGTCATCCCACCTCCGAGCGCGGACCTCGGCATCACGAAGTCGACGCCGACGACGAACGCCGCGCCCGGTGCCGCCGTCGCGTACACGATCGTCGTGACGAACCACGGTCCCGACACCGCCACCTCGGTGACGATGGCCGATACGTTGCCTGCAACCCTGCTGTTCCAGTCGATCGCTGCCCCCGCAGGCTACGTCTGCACGACGCCCACCGCCGGCACGACCGGCACGATCAGTTGCACGGGATCGTCGCTCGCCAACGGCGCGACGGCATCGTTCACGCTGAACGTGACCTCGGTGTCGAACGCGAACGGCTCGATCGCGAATACGGCATCGGTATCCGGCACGCCGTCTGATCCATCGTCCGGCAACAACTCGCAGACGTCATCCTTCACCGCCGGCTCCGCGGACCTCGCCCTGACCGGCAGCGCCGGAACGAACGGCGGTCTCATCACGTACACGTTCAATCTGACGAACAGCGGTCCGAGCGCAGCGGTGAACGTCGTCTTTACCGACACGCTCCCGTCGTCGCTGCTGTTCCAGTCGATCACCGCGCCGCCCGGTTTCACCTGCACCACGCCGCCGGTCGGGACGACGGGAACGATCATCTGCACCGCCTCGTCGTTCGCGAACGGCGGCACGGGGACATTCACGCTCGTCACAACCCCCGCGCCGGGAACGACCGGCAACATCAACAACAGCGCGGGCGTGTCCAGCGCGACGTCCGATCCGAACGCCGGCAACAGCACGTTCGCCGCACCGCCCGTGACGGCGCCCGCGACGTCGAACATCCCCGCGCTCTCCACCTGGGCGCTGATGCTGCTCGCCGCAATCCTAGGCGCAGGAGCGTTGATGAAGATGAGGTAAAAATGTGGCACAGACACTCTTGTCTGTGCGGTTCGCGCGCGAAGGCGCGCGTGACAATGCAGCCCCGCGCTTTGCGCGGGGTACGCGCATCCGCGAGATGTTCGCGGCCGCGGAGGCGGCCGCAACAAATCCGTGATCCTGCAACGTTTGCGCGGGAATGTAGTGGCCGCCTCCGCGGCCACGAATCATTCGACGACTTTTGACCCCGCGCAAAGCGCGGGGCTGGATTGTCCGGCGCGCCTCCGCGCGCGACGGCGCAAACGTCGCGATGTCAGATGCTTGGTATCGACACTTGGACATCGACGGTCTGTGCGACTCACCCGCGACAAACTCACAATCCGCTGCGCTCACCATCCACCGCGACGGCAACGCCTCTCCGCCTCTCGCGGAGCAGCGGATTCGATTGATTGAGGTGGATGAATCGCACCTTCGCGCGGAGCGGCGAGTTGGCGAGCCGCGCCAGCGTCTCCGTCATCAGCGGATGCGGGATTTCGTGGAGATCGCGTCCCGGCAGCTCCGTCGCGTCGTAGAACGTGCCGTCGAGGTAGGCGACATCGACGCGCGCCAGCACCGATTCCAACGGCGTCGTCCACTTCTCCCATTTGTCGATATCGGGAAGCCAGAGGATCGATCGCGACGGACCTCGGACGATGAAGCCGACTGTCTCCGAATATTCGTCGCGGTGCGGGACGCGCAGCGGCGTCACCGTGATGCGCTCGTTCAGCGCGATTGGAATGCCATCCTCGAGCGGCACCAGCTCGATGTTCCGCAGCTTCACGAGCTGATCCCAGGGTCCGTTGTGTTGAAGAAACTCGCGCATGCGCGGCATGGCGTAGACCTTGATCGAATGAGCGCCGAGGACTTCGCGGCCGAGGTGAGCGAGGCCGAGGTAGTGACCGATGTGGGCGTGGGTGAGGAGGATGCCGTCGAGGAGCACGGTTCCGCGCGGTGCGGCGGCGGTGAGCGAGGCCAATTGCGATGGAAAGTCGGGCGTCGCATCGATGATCCAGCGCTGGTGCGACTGCGGATCGACGATCGCGAGCGACGCCACGCGCTGACGCAGTTTCGGATCGCGCCAGGCGGCGACGCAGTCGGGACGGTTGCAGCCGGCCTGGGGATAGCCGCCGTCCTGCGCGATGCCGAGGATGAGGGTGTAGGGGTTCGTAGTCACCGGCGGGACGGAAACGCATCCCGCGAAAATGATAAGCAGGCAGGCCAGACGTCGCACTGGACAATTATGCGTGCGCGGGGAGTGGGGCGTGGGGTGTGGAGGAGAGATGTGGAGAAGGCTCCCACACCCCACCCCCAACTCCCCACACCCCGAACTGCTACCCTACGCGCAATGTCCACGGTCGCACCGCCGCCTCTCGCCTCGGAGCGGCTCATGGCGCTCGATGTGTTTCGCGGCATCACCATCGCCGGGATGCTGCTCGTCAACAATCCGGGCAGTTGGGGTGCGATCTATCCGCCGCTGGAACATGCGCCGTGGAACGGCTGGACTCCGACCGATCTCATTTTCCCGTTCTTCCTCTTCATCGTCGGCGTCACCACGCATCTGTCGTTGAGCAGGCGCGATCCGAGCACGCTCACGCTGACGATCATCCGCCGCGGCCTGCTCATCGTGCTGGCTGGCCTGCTGCTGAATGCCTTCCCCTTTTTCTGGTGGGGGAAGATGGCCGGGATTCCCGATCCGACGTTTCTGCAGCGCGTGCTCTGGCGCGCGCAACACTTGCGCTTCATGGGCGTGCTGCAGCGGATCGGGTTTGCGTACATCGCGGCGGGATTGCTGACGATCCGTACGACGATGAAGCAACAGATTGCCATCATCGCCGCGCTCCTCCTCGGCTACTGGTTCGTGATGACGCTCGTCCCCGTTCCCGGCACCGGCACGATCGGCTACTTCCTGCTCGATCAGCCCGAGCACACTCTGGCCGCGTGGAGCGACCGCCTGATCCTCGGCACGAACCACATCTGGGTCTCGACGAAAACGTGGGATCCGGAAGGACCGCTGTCGACGATTCCCGCTATCGCCACGGCCATGCTCGGGATTTTCGCCGGCCGATGGCTGACCGACAAACGCCGTCCGCTGCTGGAACGGATCGCCGGTCTCTACGGCGCCGGCTGCTTGGGCATGGTCACCGGCGAGTTGTGGAGCTGGGTCTTCCCGATCAACAAGAACCTCTGGACGTCGAGCTACGTCGTCTTCACGGCCGGCTTCGCGTGCGTTGTGCTGGCGACGTGTCTGTGGATCCTCGATGTGCACCAGGTCCGCGGCTGGGCTCGGCCGTTCGTCGTCTACGGCGTCAACCCGCTGGTGGCGTTCGTCGGATCCGGAATCATGGCCCGCTGCATCGACTCACTATTCAAGATAACCATCGACGGGAAGAAGACCTCCCTGCATCAGGCCAGCTTCGATGCCTTCTTCGCGCCGTACTTTCCGGACAAGTTCGCCTCTCTGCTGTGGGGGCTGGCTTTCGTCGCCTTCTGGCTGGCGATCCTCTGGCTGCTTCATCGCCGAAACATCATTGTTAAGTTGTAAACAAAGGCGGTATCCGTTCGGTCGAATCAGTTATTGTTCAAGCCTTTGCTTGGAAATCTCGATTCGGGGAGAACGTGATGCGGAGAGCGATAGTTGCGGTGGCGGCGATTCTGGGCCTTGCAACCGCGGTGGCAGCACAAACCAGCAGTGAGGCGCATGACCATTCGATGGTTGTGTCGCCGTTTTCGCAGGCGGAGCACCTCGCGCACCTGCGCGAAGTCGTCGCGAGTAAGTCGATCCACGGAACAGTCCTCCCGCAGCCTGACAGCGTCGGAGCGGCGGCGACCAGGAACGTCACCATTACCGCGAGGAGCTTCTCCTTCACATCCGATCTGTCGCCATTCGTTGTGAATCAGGGCGACATCATCAACCTTTCGCTGACGGTTCCGTCGAACGACGCGTCGTCGGTGGGGCACGGCATCCTGATGGAGAGCTACATCGAAAACGGGCTCGACTGCGCGCGCGGACAGACGGAGCATTTCCAGTTCACAGCCACGAGCGCGGGCACGTTCGCCTTCGTCTGCGACATCCCCGACTGCGGCTCGGGACACAGCAGCATGTTCGGGACGATGAAGGTGAACGCTGTGGCCAACCCGGCGCCGACAGTAACGAGCATCCTCCCGCCCAGCGGCCCCATTTCCGGCGGGACGATCGTGACCATCAGCGGCACGGGTTTCCTTACGAATCCGACCGTGAAGTTCGGCGGCGTCGCGGCCACGAACGTTTCGGCGACCGCGACCTCAATCACCGCTACTGCTCCGGCGCACGCCGCGGGCAAGGTGGACGTCGTCGTCACGAACACGGACAGCCAGTCAGCCACGCTGACGCAGGCGTTCACATACGTACTTTCCGCGCCGACTCTTAGCAGCATCGCGCCGAATACCGGACCGACCACGGGCGGTACTCCGGTCACGATCACCGGGACGAATTTCCAGAGCGGCGCGACGGTGACGTTCGGCGCGCTCCCGTCCAGCGATGTGACCGTGGTCAGCGCGACGTCGATCACCGCCCGCACGCCCCTCGGTCCGGCCACGCAGCAGCTGGCAGTCGATGTCGTGGTCACGAACCCTGACGCGACGAAAGCGACCGCCGCCGGCGCGTTCACGTACACCGTGCCGGCGCTGGCCGTCATCAGCATCACGCCGAATACCGCGCTGCCGTCCGGCGCCACCGGCGCGGCATCGACCGTCGTGACGATCTTCGGCGCCGGCTTCACCACGGCGCTGGCGTCGGTGACGGTTGGCGGCGTCACGGCGACCAACGTGCAGGTGGTCGACGCGGTCACGATCCACGCCACGGTGCCGGTCCATGCGGCAGGCACGGGCGATGTCGTGGTAACCATTGGCGGCACGAGCGCCACGCTGCACAGCGGCTTCTCCTGGCAAAACGCGCCGTCGAAACGAAGAGCGGTGAAGCACTGACAGCGTAGTGCAGGCGTCTCGCCTGCATCCGGCGGGCGTCCTCGCCCGGCGGTGGTTTCTGGGCTTCGATTACGGGATGGGCAATGATTCCCGAAATCCCCGCCGGGCGAGACGCCGCGTCGGATGCAGGCGAGGACGCCCGCACTACGCCTTCAGTACAAAAAGTACTTCGCGCGCCGCAACGCGAACGCCGCCTCATCCTCGCGCCACATCGAGACGATCTCCGCCAGCGGCTTGCCGGAGCGAATCGCCTCGAGTGTGGCCGGATCGCGCAGCAGCGGCGCGATCTTGTCGAGCGCGAAGTCATTCGGATAGAGGCGATGCAAGACGAGCGCGATGGCGATGCCCATCGCCACCGGCCGCAGCGTGCGGCGATCGGTAATCGTCATCCGCACCCCGCCGCATTGCTGTTTCGCGAACACGCTCGATGACGGCGTGAACGACGTTGCCTCGAAGCGGATCCCCGGCAACGACATCGCCGTCAGCTCGCGCGCCAGCGCCGCGCCGTCGATGTACGGCGCGCCGGCGATTTCGAACGGCGTCTCCGTTCCGCGTCCCACCGACACCGCCGACTCCAGGATGCCGATCCCCGGATACAGTCCCGCCTGGAACACGCTGCGCATGTTCGGCGAGGTGTTGATCCACGGCAGCCCGGCCTCGTCCATCCACAACTCGCGGCGCCAGCGCGCCAGCGGGATCACCGTGAGGTCCGCGCCGATGTGCCGCTCGGCGTTGAACATCCGCGCCAGCTCGCCGACGGTCATCCCGTGCCGGATGGGCAGTGAATGCCAGGCGATGAAGCTCTCCTCGCCATGCAGCAGCGGCCCTTCGACATCCGCGCCGCCGATCGGATCGACTCGATCGAGGACGACGAATCTCACATGCGCCGCGGCCGCCGCCTCCATCGCCAATCCCATCGTGGCGATGTACGTGTAGAAGCGCGTGCCGACGTCCTGAATGTCGAAGACGAGCGCGTCGAGCCCGGCCAACTGCTCGGGCTTCGGCTTCCGCGTGTCGCCGTAGAGGCTGTAGACCGGCAGTCCGCTGACGGTATCGACCGTATCGGCGATCTTCGAGTCGACCGTCCCTCGGATTCCGTGCTCCGGCGAGAAGAGCGCCACCAGCGTAACGCCGGGCGCGCTGCGAAGGAGGTCGATGGTCGGATTCCAGGCCCGATCGATGCCGGTGTGGTTCGTGATGAGACCAACCCGCATTCCACGCAGCGGCTCGTAGTGCTCGGCTTCCAGATGATCGATCCCGTCGTTGGTGTCCGGTCCGCCGAACGTGAATCGGACCTGTCCGCCCGGCCGCACCGGCAGCGCACCGGCCGGCGTTTCCACCGGCACCCGCGCGGCCTCGGCTGCAAGCGTTCCGAGCGCGACCTGAAGCCGCAAAACGTCGCCGGTGCCATTCGGATGCACGCGGTTGGAGAGGAAGACGTAGAACGTTTTCGAGAATGGATCGATCCACATCATCCCGCCGGTGAAGCCGGTGTGGCCGTACGAGCCCAGCGGAAAGATCTCCCCGCGCGGCCGGCTGAAGGAGGAGTCGATATCGAATCCGCCCGCGCGCCGCACCGCCACGTTTGGCGGTGTCGCCACAGCCGTCAACATGTTGACTGTTTGTGTTTTTAGTATCGGAGCCCCGCCGCGCAGGAGCATCCGGCAGTAGAGCGTGAGGTCGTGTACGGTCGTGAAGAGGCCCGCGTGTCCGGCCACGCCGCCCATCCGCCGCGCCGTCGGGTCGTGTACGACGCCGCGCAGCATGCCTTCGGGGGTTTGTTCGGTGGGGGCGATGCGTTTCTTATCGGCTGGGCGAAATCCACTGTCGACCATCCCCAGCGGCTCAAAAATCTCGCGTTTCGCGAACACATCGAGGTCATCGCCGGAAACGCGTTTTACGATCTCGCCGAGCAGTTCGAAATTGATATCGCTATACCGGAAGGTGTATCCCGGCCTCTGCCTCGGCTCCTCGGCGATGGCCATGCGGATTGCGGTGTCGTAGCCGCTCCATGGTGTCGAAAGATCGAGATCCGGACGCAGCCCCGAGGTGTGCGTGAGGAGATGGCGGATCGTGATCTCATCGCGCCAGCCGCCGTGGAACTCGGGGATGTAGCGGCTCACCGGGGCGTCGAGCTCGATCTTTCCGCACTCGATCAGCAGCCATATCGACGGCGTCGTGGCCACGACCTTCGTCAGCGACGCCGCGTCGAAGATCGTGTCATCGGTCATCGGCTCGACGGCGGGAACGAGCGCGCGATTGCCGTAGGCCTTTTCGTAGACCGAGCCTCCGCGCTCGAGGTGGAAGACGCCGCCCGGGAGCTTGTGCTCGGCGATCGCAGTCTCGATCGTGCGATCGATTTCGCGCAGGCGCCCGGCGTCGAAGGTGCTGGTGCTTTGCATCGTCGTGCAACCGGAAATGAGTGCGGCGAGCGCCGCGGCGCTAAGCCTCCGCATGCTCCCGCTCCGGAATGAGTGCGCCAACGGCGAACGTCGTGAGCGACCCGATGACGGTGTACCACGGCCATGCCACGTGCGTGGCAAAACGAACAGTGAGGACGACCGCGATTCCGACGGTCATCCCTGCGAGTGCGGCGCGCGGTCCGCCGCGTTTGGCGCTGCCGAGGAGGAACACGCCGAGGATCGGGCCGTTGATCAATGAAGCGACACTGAGGGCCGTGCTCAGCGCCGACTCGCTCTTGTGGCGCACCGCGAGAGCGACGAGGATCTGCACGATGCCTGCGACGATCGTGACCACGTGCGACACGCGCAGGTAGTGGCGGTCCGGTTTGTTCTCGCGGAAGGGCTTGTAGAGATCGGCGACGAATGCCGCTGCGATCGAATTGAGCGACGACGACATCGCCGCCGCGAAAATCGCCGCGACGACGAGTCCCGACAATCCCGACGGGAGATGTCGGGTGATGAAGTCGGGGAAGACTTGGTCAGGCGCGTGAAACGGCGCCGCGGCGGCACCGGTCAGATATCCGGCCAGTTTGTACGGCGCGTAAAACGCGAACAGGAGCACGCCGATGAAAAGAAATCCGATGAACTGCGCCAGGACGACGACGCCGGACGACAGCAGCGCCAGCGCCGCGCTGCGCGGGCGGTCGGTGCACAGGTATCGCTGCACCAGGTATTGGTCGGTGCCGTGCGTGGACATCGTCAGGAAGCAGCCGCCGATGACGCCGGCCCAGAAGGTGAACGTCTTCGTGGCGTCGAACGCGAAGTCGAAGACGCGGAACTTGCCGTACGCGCGTCCGATCTCCATCGCCGCGGAAAATCCGCCGGGGATGTGCCGCGTCAGGACGATGGCCGCCGCCAGCGCGCCGGCGATGTAGATACCGAGCTGCACAACCTCGATCCACACCACGGCCTCCATGCCGCCATAGAAGGTGAAGATGATCATCACCACGCCGATGCCGACGACGCAGAGCGTGATCACCGACTCCGCCGATACGCCGGCCACGCTTCCGTAGACCGCGGCCAGCACGAACGCAGTCAGCAGCAGCCGCACGCCGTCCGCGATCGTGCGCATGGCGATGAACAGCGATGATGCCAATGCACGCACACGCCATCCGAAGCGGCGCTGCAGGAGTTGATAGACGGTGACGAGATCGCCGGTGAAGTACGACGGAATGAAGAGAATCGAAATGGCAATCCGTCCGACGAGATAGCCGAAGACGAGCTGCAAAAAGGTGAAGTCGCCGCCGCGCGCGTACGCGATGCCGGGCACGGAGATGAAGGTGATGGTCGACGTCTCGGTGGCCACGATCGACGCGCTGATCGCCCGCCAGAAAGTACTGGCTGGTGGTCTGCTGTTTCCGCCCAAACCATGCGCCGGCCCCGACCACGGCGGCGAGATAGCCAACGATGATGACGAGATCGAGGACGGACAAGTGCGGGGCATTGTAGACGCAGCGCCGGAGGCTCGCATCGAACGGGATTGAACACAGCGTCCCGTCGGCGAAGCCGGCGTAAGAACCGTAGCCCACGCTTTCAAGCGTGGGTCAGAAGATTGCGTTCGATGTGTGAGCCCGCCTTGGCCGGCGAGAGAAAGCTTTCTTTCGCCCGCTCAAGCGGGCTCCCAAATTTCGCCGCATTTGATTTCCCCCACGTGAACGTGGGGGCTACGGTTCTTACGACGGCTTCGCCGCCGATGGTTTGTCGTCCTTCATCAGCGGCTCGACCTTCCCGGTGATCAACCGCGCGCCGCGTTGATAGGTCAAGTAGGCCCACGCCCATTGCAGGATCACCAGCACGCGATTGCGGAAGCCGATGAGGAAGAAGATGTGGATGGCCAGCCAGGCGGCCCAGGCGATGAAGCCGCTGAGTTTGATGCGGCCGAAATCTGCGACTCCGGCCGCGCGGCCGATCGTGGCGAGCGAGCCTTTGTCTCGGTAGCGGAAGGGGAGGGTGGCTTGATCGTTCAGAATGCGGACGATGTTTTTCGCGGTGTGGATCCCTTCCTGAATCGCGGCGGGCGCGACGCCGGGCACGAGCGAGCCGTCGTCGTTCTTGACCGCGGCCAGGTCGCCGATGACGAAGACCTCGCGATGGCCGGGGATGCTGAGGTCGGGCTCGACGAGCACGCGTCCGGCGCGGTCGAGCGGGACGCTGAGGCTTTTCGCGAGAGGGGAGGCTTGTACGCCGGCGGCCCAGAGGATCGTGCGCGTCGGGATAGTGGTGTCACCGACGCAGACTTCGTGGTCGTTGATGCGTGTGACGACGGCGCAGGTGATGACTTCGACGCCGAGGTCGCGCAATTGATCGGCGGCTTTGGCGGAGAGCGGCGGCGGATAGGGTGGGAGGACGCGCTCCTTTCCTTCGACGAGGATCACGCGCGCGCTGGAGGGATTGATGCGCCGGAAATCGCGGAGCATGGTCTGGCGCGCGATCTCCGACAGCGCGCCGGCCAGCTCGACGCCGGTCGGTCCCGCGCCGACGATCACGAAATTGAGCCACGCTTTCTGCCGCTCCGGATCGGTCTCGCGTTCGGCGGCTTCGAAGGCGCGCAGCACGCGGCGGCGGATTTCCAACGCGTCCTCGATCGTCTTCAGGCCGGGCGCGTTCTCCTCCCATTCCGGATGATTGAAATACGAATGCGTGGCGCCGGTGGCGACGATGAGAATGTCGTAGGCCAGCTCGCCGTCGGCCATGGTGAGGATGCGGCGATCGGCGTCAATCGCCTGAACATCGCCCATGATCACGCTGGCGTTTTTCTGTTTGCGCAGCACGGCGCGGATCGGCGCGGCGATGTCGCTCGGATTCAAAGCGGCCGTCGCGACCTGGTAAAGCAAGGGCTGGAAGAGGTGGTAGTTGTGGCGGTCGACGAGCGTGATGCTTGCTTCCGCGCGCGCGAGATGCTTCGCGGCGTAAAGGCCGCCGAAGCCGCCGCCGATGATTACGATGCGTTTGGTATCCATAGGGTCTTCATCCTTTGTGATCCTGAGAGGCTGTGAAGAAATGTGGCGCGGTTTCGTGCGCAGCACTTTGGAGTGCGCGTGGCAAGGCCACCGCTTTGGGAGGGTGGTGGAATCGTGACGACCCGCAGCATGTGATGCTTGCTACGTCAGCGCGATGACTACCATCCCCCTCCCTCCCAAAGCGGTGGCCTTGCCACGCGCACTCCAAAGCTTCGCGAAATGTGCCGCGAGTCGCGCCAGCATCAAACGCCGCGACGACTCAAGTTGAGAAGTCTCGCATTTCACAGCGTCTGAGGCTGCCTCCGGCGCTCCGCCTCCGCCACGCACCTTCGGCGGATCAGGGTGACAAATCGTCAGGATTGGGGCTTACGAACAAACTCCTCCCCAAACAATGTGACCCCAGCCACTGCACCATCAGCACCAAGCCGGAACTGCACCGGCTCGTCAATGTCTTCCGTCGTGTCGATGGCGCTGAAGGTGTCGTAGTTTTCGTGGACGAGCGGGAGCGTGAGGCGTTCCCAGTGCAGCGTCAGCGAGTCGCTGGCGACGCTGATCGTGGCGTCGCCGAAGCCGGCGTTGTGGTACGTGCCGGCGAATGCGGCGAGATCGTGCGACGGCTTCGGGGCTGTGACTCGCTTCGCTTCGCGTTCGGCCTGCTTGTCGTTCCCTTTCGATTCTTCGAACTTCTCGGCGTCGAGCATGTCGGTGTTCCAGTCGCGGGCGGCGGCGCCGAGGAACTGATCGATGATCGTGTTTCGCAGTGCGGCCAATGCGCTTCCGCGGCCGACGTTTTCCAGGATGACGATGCCGAGGTTGCGTTTGGGGAGGAGCGCGACGTTGGTGCGGAAGCCGTTCAGCGCGCCGGCGTGGGCGACGAGCAGCTCGCCGTGATAGTCGGAGATGTTCCAGCCGAGGCCGTAGGTCAGAAAGTTCATGTCGGGGTAGAGGAGGCGTGAGGCCGGGCCGATCGGGATGATCGTCTGCGGTGTGTGCGTCTCCTCGATGGCGGACAGCGACATCAGCCGCTTGCCGTCGATGGCGCCGCCGGCGAGTTGGAAGCGGAGCCACTGGGCCATGTCGTGCGCGGACGACTTGATGGTGCCGGCCGGCGCGAGCGCGTCATAGTTGCGCATCGGCTGGATCGCGGCCCATTGGCCTTTCGAGCTCCAGCGATGTCCGGTCGCGTGATCGGAGGACGGCCACTCGGCGAAGGTGATGCGCGACTCGGTCATGCCCAGCGGCGCGAAGATGCGCGTGCGGATCAGCTGCTCCCACGGCATCTTCGCCGCCGATGCGGCGGCCTCGCCGGCGGTGACGAACATGAGGTTGTTGTACTGGTAACCGGCGCGGATCGGGTGCCACACTTTCATCGCGCCGATGCGGCGGATCAGCTCCTCCCGAGGGAGGTCGCTGTCATCCCACAGCTCGTCATGCCGCGCGACGCCGCTGCGGTGCGAGGCGATGTCGCGCAGCGTGATGAGCGCGTCGGTGCACGGATCGGAAACGTGGAAACCGGCCACGTAGTTGCGCACGGGATCGTCCCACGACAGTTTCTTCTCGTCCGCGAGCATGGCCATGGCGGTGGCGGTGAAGGCTTTGGTGGTCGAGCCGATTTCGAAGAGGGTGTCGGCAGTGACTGGCTGCGTCTTGCCAGCCTCTTTGATGCCGTAGCCTTTGAGGAAAATCACTTTGTCGTTCTGCACGACGGCGATGGCCAGTCCCGGTACGTGCCATGCCTCGATCGCGTCGCGGACGTCTTTGTCGATCGTTGCTTCCGTGAGCTGCGCGAAGGCGGGGATGGTGAGCAGGAAAACTACGAGGGCCATGACGAAACGGCGCATGACATGGCATTCTAGTCGGCCATGCGCACCGCCTCGGCGTTCCTCATCCTGCTCACGCTCTCCTGCGCGAATCTCGCGGTCTACGAAAAGCAGGAGCTGGACACGCTCTACTTCGGGACGCAGAAACCGGAAGGCGGCATGGTCAGCGACGCGGAGTGGCAGCAGTTTCTGGCCGACGAGATCACGTCGCGCTTTCCGTCAGGACTGACGACATGGGAAGCCTCGGGGCAATGGCGCGATCAGCACAATGTGATCGAGCGCGAGCGGACGCATATCGTGCAGATCGTTCATGGGTCGGGGGATGAAGGGAAGATCGTTGCGATCATCTCTTTGTATAAAAAGAGGTTTTTGCAGGAGGCGGTGTTTCGGGTTCGGTCGGACGTTTGGATGCCGCGATAACGGTTTTCACGCGGAGTCGCGGAGGCGCGGAGAAAGGCGAGCGAAGGCCCATTCGGGGATGTGGTGGAGCGGCGATAGGAACATCAGGGCCACGATGACCATCCCGACGCCGGTCAGCTCGAACCATTGTGGAGTGGCCATGCCGAGGAGTTGGCTCAGGCCGAACGACGCGACGATGCCGGCCAGGAGGCTCGAGCAGCAGTTCATGGCCATGCAGAAGGTGTTTTCGCGGCGGTCGAGGTAGATGAGCGTCGTGAAGACGTAGAGCGTGGCGTAGAGAGCGCCGATGAGGAAGCCCACGTTCGCCGTGGCGCTGCCGCTGACGATCAGCGCGAGACCGTTTCGCAGAGTGCTGATGCCGAGGGCGCTGCCGATCAGCGGGATGAGCGCGAGGAAGACGAGTGTGACCATGATCTCGCCAACAAAGTACGTGCGCGTCGTTTCGGGATGCTCGACCTTCGCGTACTTCGTCATCTTCGGCAGACGGATTTGGTAGCCGGCGAGATAAACAGCGAGGTTGATGATCGCGGCAAGCGTGAGCTGATAGTTCGTCGTCGCCACGATGCCGAGGAGGACGGCGGTAAGACTGATGACCAGTGCGACGGATGAGAACCAACGCACGCGACGGCGTCCGATCAGGTCCGTGATCGGCGCGATGATTAGCATCCCGCCTCGCAGCAGGAGCAGCGCGAAGAGGACGGAGATGTTGTGGAACGCATACGCAAGCGTCGTCGTAGCGATGATGAGCGAGGTTCCGAATCCGGAGATGATCACGGCTCGCGACGGCACGCGCGCGTAGCGCCACCAGCCGAGGAGCAGGACGTAAATCGGGAGCGTGACGATCGTGCCGGCGAGCACGGACGGCAGAAGGGTCAGACCTTCGATTCCGTCGAGGCCGGGCAGCTTTCCGGCGGACATCGCTTTCACCAGGCCGGCGTACGGCGTGTAGGCGATGAAGTAGCCGAGGCCGAAGAGCCAGATGGTGCGGTCGATGCGTTTGACGGGAGCTCCGCTGCTGTCCATGACTCCTCCTCGCTCACGGCTTGTAGAACGAGACGTCGTAGCTCTTGCCGAGGACGGCCTTGCCGATGGTGGCGAGGACGTGGTCGTCGTTGTCGTGACGGACGTAGATCGAGAGGTCGCGCCAGATCCGTTCGACAGGACTCGGCTTGATCAGCGCGCGCGCGCCGCAGGAGCGGATGCAGTGATCGACCGTTTCGACTGACAGATGCTCGAGCAGATGCCGCACCCGATTTCCCGCCACCTGCGCTTCGGCGGACCGTCCGCTTTCCCACAGCGTCGCCACGTGGCGCAGCCAGAGATGCGCGGTGTCGAGGTTCACCGACATCTTGCCGACGTGGTGCTGGACGTAGGGATCGTCCCCTTTTTTCTGCGCGGCGATCGAGGCGATGGCGTAGTCGTACGCCGCGGTGGCCGCGCCGAGGAAGGAGGCGCCGTACTGCGGCGCGAAACAGGTCTGCCAGCTTTCGAGGAGGTACTGGCCGGGATAGCCGAGAAGGTTGGAGTCGGGGATGAAGGTGCCGTCGAAGCGAACGGCGTGGCTGACCGTGGCGCGCATGCCGATCGGATCCCACCACGAGCCGTCGATGCTGACCGAGGGATCGGATAGGTCGCAGGCCATGAGCAGGAGGTGATCGACATCGCCCGACGCATGCCGCGCGCCGCCGGGACCTTGGGTGTTGACGAGGAGGATGGCCCAGCGCGCGCCGCCGGCGCTGGTGGCGAAGGCTTTGGTGCCTTCGAGGCGCCAGCCGCCGTCGACCCGTTGCGCGTACGTTCCGAAGCGCGTCGTCTCCCCGGGCGCGCGCGCCTGCGGCTCGCCGCTCCACGCCACCCAGGTCTCGCCGCGCGCGAGGACGCCGTCGAACCAGCGCGCTTTCTGTTCGTCGGTGCCCATTCCATCGATGAGCACGAGCGAGTTGACGTGGCCTTCCCAGCATCTTGCGAGCGAGAGATCGGCGCGGGCGATCTCTTTCGTCAGCATCCAGAGCGTGAAGATGTCGCCGCGATAGGGGCCGAGTCCGAGACCGCCGGCATCGCGCGGAATGGCTGCGCCGAGGAGACCGGCTTCGAAGAGATCGCGGAAATCGTCGTGCGGAAACGTGGCGGTCGCGTCGTAGTGTGCGGCGCGCGGGGCGAGCTTCTCGCGTGCGAGCGCGCGAACGCCAGCCACGAGATCGACGCGGTCGGGCGCGAGGTAGAAGTCGGCGATCGTGTCGGCGCCGGAACGCGCGGTGATCGGCTCGGTGGTCATATAGCGCCTCCGGAGGCAGCGGCGATCATCTCTTCGTCTTCTGCATGCCAGCCGAGGATGCGGCCGGGAACTTCAGGCGGCATCGGCTCGCCGGTCATGAGATGAAACTGGCTCATGGCCTGGGTGCGGAGGACATCGCGGCCGTCGATCGTGATCTGGCCGCGGGCGCGGGTGGCGGTCACGAGCGCGGTCGGCTGAGCGCCGTAGACGAGGTCGATGATCACTGCGTCGTCGCCGAGGTTCGCCGGATCGAAGGGCGACTCTCCGGCGCGATAACCGACGGGCGTGGCGTTGACGACGATCGCGTAGCCGCGCGGCGAGAAGCTGGCAAGCGGTACGTAGGGGAGTTGCAACAGCCGAATCGCGAGCGATGCGCGGTCGAAGCCGCGATTGACGAGTGTGACATCGGCGCCGGTCTGTTGCAGCGCGGCGGCGATGGCGCGCCCCGATCCGCCGCAGCCGACTACGGCCACGCGCTGGTTGCGCGGATCGACGCCGCGCTCGCGCAGCGTGAGCAGGACGCCTTCAGGATCGGTCGTATCGGCGGTCCAGACGCCGCCTTCGTTGATGAAAAAGTTGGTCGAGCACGTGCGCGACACCATCGGCGTCCGCAGCGGCGGCGCGCTGACCGCGATCTCTTTGTGCGGCGATACCACGCACAGCGCGCCGACTCGTACGCCGAGCGATTCCAGGCCTCCGTCTTCGATGAACGCCGTCCAGAAGTCCGCGAAATCGGAGACGTGGAAGGGGAGATAGAGAGCGCGTCGGCCGAGGGCGCGGAAGCCGGCGTTGTGCAGGCGGGGGGAGAGCGAGCGGAGGATCGGATCGCCGACGATGCCGAAGATCTCGTCGATCCGATCGATTCGCGGAAAGCCGTAGTCGCCGATGCATTGCCCCATCAGAAGCATGCCGTCGATCCGCTCGTCGTTCCCGCCGAAGACGATCTGCGCGCCGAGCCGCGGCGCGAGGATGCGCGTCCAGAGTCCGGTCGCGCCGATCGCGTACGCGGTCAGGTCACCGCGCCGCTCGCGTTTGAGCAGCGCCATCGGCAGGAGGGTTTCGCTGCTGCGCGATGTCTCGACCTCGATGCGATACAGCCGCGCCGGAACGCGGCGAATCGTGCGCAACGCGGCGTCGAGGTCGTCCATCGTCCGCGCCCGTCCGCGCCAGGTGATGACGCGGCGCTCGGGACGGATGCGTTGCAGCAACAGCGTGTCCGTCAGATCGGCGGGCTCGAGGTCGATGAGATCGAAGGTCGCAGCCGCGCGCAGAAGGCGCTCGCGGCGTTCCGCGATGACGCCGCGCAACGTGTAGAGCGTCGTGGCGGATGTGAAGGAGCGAAGGTCGACATCGCCCGCGGCGTCGGCCCGGAGCTCGAACCAATCCGGAGCGGGCGTCAGACAGGCGAGGCCGTCCGGTCTCCGCCCGACCGTCACCACGAGTGACGCGCTCCTCGTCTCGATGAGTGATGCCCTCTCAGCCATTCTCACCCCTCTGTTTCCGTCGTTGGGGACCCGGATGCAACGATTGCCTAGTGGGAGAGATGTGAGAGGGTATTTTCCCTACCCGGTGGGTTTAGGAAAAGGACTTTCTTTAGGCCGCGCGCGGTCGCCGCCGGCGATCGGCGATCGTTTCGCGAAGGAACTTCAGCAGCGCGCGCTCCTCTTTCGACAGGCCGACGCGGACGACCGGCGATCCTTTGTGATGTTTGCGCAACATCTCGAAGGGCTTGCCGTCCATGTACTCGTCGAGCAGCCGCGGACAGATGTACGACGAGCGGCAGACCGCGGGCGTGTTGCCGAGTTGCTCGGCTGTGGCCTGAACGGCGCGCTTGATCTTGCGTTTGCGCTCGGTCTTGCTCGCGCCCTGACCTTCCATGCCGAGGGCGATCGAGCAAAGGAGAGTGCCGGCCCAGGTGCGAAAATCCTTGGCGGTGAAGTTCTTGCTGATGATCGATTGGATGTAATCGTTGACGTGCCGATCCTTCACGTCGCGCAGCTTGCCGTTGTCGATGAATGCGAACAGCTCGTCTTCGTGCAGCTTCTTCAACTTCTCGACGACGACGGCCACCTCGGCATCCTTGATGGCGCGCTTCTGCGCCTTTCGCCACTTGCCGACGTAATCGAACAGCAGCACGGTGCCGTCGACCTTCACATGCTTGCCGCGGATGGTCGTCAATCCGTACGTGGCCTCGGACTGCGCGCTCTTGTCGTTGCCGACGCGAAAGAATCCCTGATCGATGAGGCGGACGATGGCGGCAAGGACATGGTCGCGATCGAGCTCGCCGCGTTTGAGATCGGCGCGTACGCGCCGGCGCAACGCGGGCAGCGACTCGCCGAATTCGACGACGCGCTTGAACTTTTCCTCCTCGCGCTGCGCACGGAATCGCAGATGGTAGAGATACTGCGTCCGGCCTTTCTTGTCGATGCCGACGGCCTGCAACGGCGCGGAGTCGCCGCGGGCGATGCGCACGTCCTGCCACGCCGGCGGAATGCGCAGCTTGCGGATGCGCGTGATGGTCTTTTCGTCCTCGATCGCCGCGCCCGCTGCGCTGCTGTATGTGAAGCCAGATTCCTTGCTGCCGAAGCGCCGAATGCCGTGAAGGTCGAGGTTCCATCGGCGACGGACGCCCTTTCCCGGCATGATGCGCGCGAATTTTGCGAGAATGGTGCCGCATGGCAAATTCAGAAGCCAATGTTGAATGGTGAATGTTCAATGTTGAATGAAAGGCTCCAGGTCCATTCAACATTGAACATTCAACATTCAACATTCAACATTCGGACGAACGACGGTGGGATTGAACCGCTGTCCGCACGACAGCGGCTTCTTTTCGCTGTGCTCACGCTCTTCGTCGCGCTGACGCGCCTCTACGCGGTCTCACACTCGATGTGGGACTGGGATGAGGCGCTCTTCGCTACGGCACTGCATCACTACGACGTCGCGCAGCACCATCCGCATCCGCCGGGATTTCCCCTCTTTTTTGCGCTGGCGAAGCTCGCCAGGATGGTCATGCACGACGATTTCCGGGCGCTGCGCGCGATCAGCATCATCTCGTCGCTGCTGATGTTCCCGGCCATCTTCGCGCTGGCGCGGTCGCTGCGCTTCCGATTCCGAACGTGCGTCACGGCGTCGATGCTGTTCTGCTTTCTCCCGAATGTCTGGTACTGGGGCGGCACCGCCTTCACCGACGAGCTGGCGCTGGTGACGTCGCTCGCGGGCGCGGCGCTGCTGCTGCGCGATGACCGCAAGCGCGGCACGTACATCCTCGGCTGCATCCTCTTCGCGGCCACGATGCTCGTCCGCGCGCAGAACGTGCTGCTGGCGTGGCCGTGGATCGTGGCCTCCTGGCGGCGAATGCGTTCCGGTCATCGCCGCGACGTCATCGCGGGAACGGCGCTCATCGTCGTGCTCGTGCTCACCGGCTACGGCATCGCCGCGGAACTGACCGGCATCGATGACTACATGTCCGCCACGAAAGGGCACCAGCATTACGTGGCCACCGTCGACGGTGCGTTGAATCCGGGGCGCACACCGATGCACTTACTTCTGCACGACTTTCTCTTCGATCCGTTCGAGTCGCGTTCGGCATCGACAGCCATGTTCGTGTTCGCTCTGCTCGCATTTTTTCGTCCGCGCCGCGCGCAGTTGGACATCGTGCTGACGTTCGAACCGAATTTTCTGCTGGCGTGGTTCCTCCTGAATCCGACCGGTATCAGCCGCCTGTCCCTCGGCTACATTGCCGCGAACGCGCTGCTGGCAGCGGACGGGATGGACGTCGTGGCGACGTTCATCGCCTCACGCGTGCGCGCGCTTCCGCGCGAACGCGTTGCGTTGGCGCTCCAGGCGCTCTTCGCCGCGATCATCGTCGGACGCTACGTGGTCTGGGTCCGGCCCGGGCTGCGCGAGGTGCTGCACACCGACGCGCCTCCGGTGCAGGCCATGCGCTGGATTCGGCAGAACGTCGCGCGCGGAAGCAATATCTACACGGCCGGCGGACTGGAACCGTTTGCCGCCTACTTCCTGCCGGACTACAACGTGATCGGCGTCCCCGACAGCTTCGATCCATCGACGGCGCACGCGGAAAAGAACGCCGTGTATGCCGTCGACCGGCCGAGCTCCCTGGCGCAGGCGGTGAACTTCCGGCGTTCGCACAAGCGCCTCTGGGCGCTCTTCAACCGCCGCTATTTCGAGGCGTCGGTGACGCCGATGTCCGGCTGGATCAAGTTCGGCGACGGCTGGTACGGCGAGGAGCGGGGCGACGATGGCGAGGGCTGGCGATGGATGGGCGCCGAGAGCCACACGATACTCGAGCCGCTGGCGCATCGCGCGCAGCTCGGATTTGTCGTCACCTTTCCGCTTGATGGCGAGCCGCCGCCGACGGTGACCGTCAGGCTCGACGGCCGCGTCGTCGATCGCTTCGTGCCGAAACATGCGAACGTGGAGCGGCTGTACGTCGTCGACTCGCGCGGCGGCGCGCCGGACGAGCTCGTGCTCTCGGTCGATCACGTCATGAACCCATCGCGCACGCACCCGGGCGGTGATTCGCGCGACTTGGGCATCCAACTACACCGAATCCTCTGGAAAGCTGCGCCTTAGCGTTTAAACGTGACCGTCTGTGGGCGCCATGTTTTGACGCGCTTTCCGTCTTTGATCGGGGGCGTGAAGCGAACCGCACGCATGGCTCGGATGGCGGAGTCGTTGAAACCGAATCGAGCATCGCCTTTCAGAACCTTCACGTCCATTACGTCGCCGTTCTCCGAGATCAACGTTGAAAGAATGATGACGGCCTCGGCGTGCTGTTGTACCGCCAGCGGCGGATAGTACGGCCGCGGGGCGGAGAGTGGCTCCGGCACCTTGTCGAGCTCCGTGACGTCGACGACGTCGCCTTCACGGATCGCGGAAACCGGCGCCTGCGTCACCGGCGGCGTCGTTACGGCGGACGTCTGCGGTTGCGGAGCCGGCTGTTGCTGCGCTGCCTGCGTCTGCGTCAGCGGCTGCGCGGCAACGCGGCGCTGATCGAGAGCGGACGCGGAACCGCGGTCATCGGACTGCTGCGACTGCTGTGGCGAGATCACGCTCGCCGTTTGTACAGGCGCGTTCTTCGATTGCTGCTGCTTGAGCTGCCGGTTCATGTCGGTCTGCAGCTTCATCATCTCTTCCTGCATCTTCTGCTGCACGGCCGCCTCGAACGCCTTCTTCTGCGCGGAGGGATCGAGCGGTGCGGTCGTCGTATTCGTTGGCGCCGCGGCGATGATGGGCTGCGAGATCACCTGCGTCTTCGGCGGCGCGGCCTTGTGCACGACGACGGGCGCTGCCGGCTTCGGCTTCAGGATGAAGAACGTCCCGGCGGCGACGGCAACGACTACCGCGGCAGCAGCGGCATACAACGGCATGCGGTTCCTGGCGGGCGCTTCATCGGAAGACGGCAGCGCCGTCACCGAGGCCATCGGGACTTCCGCGTAGGCAGCGGCGTTGACTTTCGATTCCTTCTCGCGCTCCAGCGCTTCGCCTTCCAGCTCTTTCTTGAGCAGATTGCTGAGATAGAAGGCCAGGTTGAACGTCGACGCCGAATAGTTGCCGCCGTGGACGAGCGCCGACAACACCTGCTTCATGTCGCCGATCGTTGCGTAGCGCGCATTCGGATCGATGGCCAGCGACTTCTCGATGATCGCGCGCAGATCGTCCGGAAGCGGCTGTCCCGCGAACGTTTTCGCGGCGCCGATCGTCTGCGCGAACGCGCTGCCGGTGACAGCATCCGGCGGCTCGATGCCGGTGACGAGGAGATAGAGGACTGCACCGAGCGAGTAGACGTCGGTCGTCTTCGAGATGTCCCCCGAGGCGCGATACTCGGCCGCGAAGTAGCGGCCAAGTTCCGACGCGACTTTCGTGTCGGACATCGAAGCGATCAGGCCTTTGCCTATCTGCTGGCCCCCGACGCGAATCTCACCCTCGTCGGTGATCCAGACGAATTGCGGGATCAGCGCGCCGTGCGCGAGGCGGTTGCCGATGTAGCGGAGATCGGCAGTCGTGGCCAGGGAGAGCGCGATCTTTTCGGCGATGACGATGGCCTGATCGAGCGGGACGGGATTCGGCGTCACGCCGTTGCCGCCGCGGGCGCGGTCGACGATATGGCGCAACGAACGGCCGCCCGCGTACTCGTGCGCAACGAATGGGATGCCGTTGGCAATATCGATGGTCTGATCTTTCGCGAAAGTCGTTCCGGCCAGCAGCGGCACGAGGTTGTGCGCCTCACCGGCGCTCGCCGTCAACGCTGCGCGATTGCCGCCGAGGAGGCGGCGGACCGCCATGGTGGGTCCGAGCTGGCTGTTGTCAATGCGCCCCGCGCGCCAGAGATCGCCGAGCGCGTCGGTCTCGAGCTTCTTGAACAGGATGAACGAACCGAACTGCTCGTACGGACGGTTTTTCGCAGACATACTCGACGGACCCCCAGATTTTTTGCGGTGCGGGGGAGGATAGCACGAAAGGTTATTGGCAGTAAGTTATTTAGCAGTTTGCGCCGCCGCGCGTTGATCCCGATACCACTGCACCTGCCAGATTTGCACATTGCGGTCATGGTCGGCGATGTTCGTGGCGAAGGCGTGCGTGCCGTCGTGTTTGGCCACGAAGTAGAGGAAGTCGCTCTTGGCCGGCGCTGCGGCGGCCTGCAAGGACGCCAGCCCGGGATTCGCGATCGGACCAGGCGGGAGACCGTGAACGCGATACGTGTTGTACGGCGAATCGATCTGCAGGTCGGCCTTGTGGATGTTGCCGTCCCAGCGATTGGCCAGCTTCAGCGCGTAGATGACGGTCGGATCGGCGCCGAGGAGCATCTTGCGGTTGATGCGGTTCAGATAGACGGACGCCACCAGCGGCCGCTCCTGCGGCATGCGCGCCTCGGTCTCGACGATCGATGCCAGCGTCACCGTTTCGTGCAGGTTCAGGCCGGTAGTGATGTAGTTCATCTCGCCGCCGAAGTGCTTGCGGAAGTTCGTCACCATCGCCTGCACGATCGCGCGCGGCGGCGTGCCGGGATTGAACTTGTACGTATCGGGGAAGAGGTATCCCTCCAGCGATTTCGCCTCGGGTGCGATGTCGCGGATCAATTCAGGATCTGCGGTGAGCTTGCCCCATTCGGCGTCGCGGCCGAATCCCTCCTGCACAAAAATGTGTGCAACCGCAAAACGGTCCAGGCCTTCGCGGACGGTGACGCTCTTGGCGACGACATCTCCCCGAATCAGTTTGTCGAGCACTTCCTCGGATGTCATCGGTTTCGAGAATTCGTAGATGCCGGCTTTGATGCTGTCGTTGTGCCGCGCCACCTTCATGTAGATCAGCGGGATGTATTCGTCGCGGATGATCCCTTCCGATTCGAGGTGCTTGAGGATCGCGGCGGTGCGAAGTCCGTGACGTACTTCGACGTCCTTTCGCGGCTCGCTGTAATTCTTGTACGGCGAACGCATGGCGCGCAGGAAGAACCAGCCGCCGGCGATGGCCAGAATGATTGCGAAGACGCCGATCGTGGTCAGCGACTGCAGGAGTTTGCGGCAGCCGCCGCGGGCGCGCGCGCGGCGGGCTATGGCGTCCTCCCGGCCTGCGCATCGAGGTAGGACTGCAGGATGACGGCGGCGGCGTGCATGTCGATTTCGCGCTGGGCCTCGCGCCGTTTCGTGCCGCTCTCGCGCAGTTGGCGCGCGGCCTCGAAGGTGCTCAGCGCTTCATCCCAGAGCACCACTTGTCTGCACGTTTTCTGCCGCAGACGCTCGGCGAAATCGCGGAACTTCTGCTCGCCGTGATCGCTCTTCGCGCGCCGGGCAATACCGACCACGATCGTTTGGGCGTCGAGCTCCGAGGCGATGCGCGCGAGTTTGTCGATGATCTCCCCGTCGTTCTTCACCACGGAATGCGGCGTGGCGATGCTGCCGGAGTCGCTCACCGCCACACCGATGCGGCGGCCTCCGTAATCGATGGCGATGATCGACATGCGCGGCGATTGTACTTGGCACTATGCGTACAATGTCGCCCACTCGCGCGCAGCCATGAAGAACTTCAATCTCGACGCCATTCTCGAGGCGATGCTGAAGATGTCGGAGCGCGTCTCCGACCTCAACTTCTCCGTCGGCCGGCCGCCGCAGGTGGAAATCGACGGCCAGCTCGTCGCGGTCAACTTTCCCGGCCTGCCGCGCCTGACGCCGTATCAGACCGAGATGATCGCCATGCACATGCTGCGCGGCGACCGCGAACTGACCCGGACGCTGTTGACGAACGGCTCCGTCGATCTGTCGTACTCGATCCCGCAGAAAACGCGCTTCCGCGTGAACATCTTCGCTCAGCGCGGCACGTACGCGATCGTCCTGCGCGTGATTCCCGAGGGCATTCCGACGCTGGAGTCGCTGCACCTGCCTGCCGAACTGTCGAACATCTGCAACCTCAAGAACGGCATCGTGCTAGTGACCGGGCCGACGGGATCGGGCAAGTCGACCACGCTGGCGGCGCTCATCAACAAGATCAACAACGACTACGCGTACCACATCATCACGGTCGAAGACCCGGTTGAGTACATGCACAAGCACATCAAGTCGACGGTGAATCAGCGCGAGCTGGGAGCGGACACGAAGACATTCGCGCTCGCTCTGCGCGCCGCGCTGCGCCAGGCGCCGAAAGTGATCCTGATCGGCGAGATGCGCGACGTGGAGACGATCGAGATCGCCATGGAAGCGGCGGAGACGGGGCATCTCGTGCTCTCGACGCTGCATACGATCGACGCCGCGAAGACGGTCGACCGCATCATCGGCGTTTTCCCCAAGGACCAGGAGCCGCAAGTGCGCACGCGGTTCGCGCAGTCGTTTCGCTACGTCGTCTCGCAGCGCCTGCTGCCGAAGACCGGCGGGGGCCGCATCGCGGTGCTGGAGATTCTGAAGTCGACGATGCGCACGCGCGACTACGTGCTCAAAGGCGAAACCGAGGGGCGGTCGCTGATCGACGCCATGCACGACGGTTCGGTCGACGGGATGCAGATATTCGACGATGAGCTGGAGAAGCTGTGGCAGAAGCGCGTGATCACGAAAGAGGTCGCGCTCGCGTACGCGACGAATCCCACGAACCTCGCGCTGCGCCTGACGGACGAGGATTTGGAAGCGCAGCCCGAGGCGGGCAACAGCGACTCGATGCTGTCGATGCTGGAGTAGTGCGATGAAAATCACTTGCACGTCCTGCCAGAAAGTGCTCTCGCTCGACGAGACCAAGCTGCCGATGAAGCCGGTGCTGATTCCGTGTCCGGTCTGCGAGACGAAGCTGCCGGTGGACCGGCGCAACCTCGAGATGGCGGCCGCCGCGGCCTCCGCGCCGGCTGCTCCGCAAATGCACGAGGAGGACGACAGCTTCGGCGCGAAGGCACTCATCGTCGGCAATGACAGCCCGGCGCTCCGGCAGGCCGCGAAGCTGATCGGCTTCATGCCCGTCGTCATCGCCGCGCCGGCGCAGGCCCGCGACTACTTCATGCAGGAGTATCCGCCGGTGGTGATGCTGAATCCCGCGCAGGTCACGCCGCCGCCGTTGACCGAATTCGCGCCGATCATCTCGCTCACTCCGGCCGACCGCCGGAAGGCGTTCTTCATCCTCTTCTCCGAGAACCTGCGTACGCTCGACGGCAACGCCGCCTTCCTCTACGGCGTCAACCTCGTGGTCGCGCCGAAGGATCTCGGCGCATTCCAGCAGATTTATCGCGAAGCGTACGGCTATCACGAGCGGCTCTACGCGCCAATGACCGCGGCGCAAAAAGCGATGGCCTCGTAAACAGAAAGGGCGCCCGAAGGCGCCCTTTCCAAACATTGATGCGAAGCGCGTTACTGGGTCTGGACGCCTTCCGGATACTGAACGAACGATCCGTTCGAGTAGATGATGTCGCAGTCGAAGCTCGTCGTGGCGCCGGTACCGGCTGTTCCCACGATGCCGTCACGGCCGGCCGATAGGATGGCGTATTGCTGCGCCGCGGTGCTGGTGCCGTTGGCCCACGACTGATCGACGCCGAACTCGTAAGCTTTCCCCCAACCATCGTTCTGCGGAAGGTTCTTGATGTACGTCGGCGACAGGGCGCCACTGAGCTGCGGACCGGTCACGGCCTGCGTCAGGCCGGCATTCGTACCGGCGGCGTTGTATCTGTTCACATCTGTGGCACGTGCTTCCCAAGCGGTTGCGATGGAACGCATGTCTGCCATGGTCCGTTTCTGCTTTGCGCGCTGCATGGCGGTGAGCAGGTTGGGGATGGCGATTGCTGCGAGAATGCCGATGATCGCGACGACGATCAGCAGCTCGATGAGCGTGAAACCCTTCTGGTTCTTCTTAATCATATGAACCCTCCTGAGGAGGTCCTGCACCGCAAGCGAGATGCCGAAGCGCGGCATCATGTAAGTCGTTGATCCGTTGCGATTTGATCCTCGCATCGATCAGTGCCGAAGCGGTTTTCTGACGGTTTTCGTGACGGCGTCGTGACAAATTGTGTCATTGCGGCGGCAGTCGTTCGAAGGCGAAGCGGCCGGTGACGTGCCGCAGCAACTCAACGCCGCTCTTGAACGAGTCGGCCCAAAGCCGCTCATCGATCGAGTGGATGCCCTGCGTCTGATACCAGTCGGTCGGAAACGGCATCAGGCCATACGCGTCGACGCCGTGGGCGCGCAGGTATCGCGAGTCGTTGGACCAGGCCGCGAGCACCTCGGTTCCCGTGCGTGCGCCTCCGTATTGCCGTTTCACCTCGGCCGACAGCAGCGCGAACATCGGCGTGCGGCGGGAGCTCAGCGGCGCGGGTCCGCTCTTCTCGGATACTTCATCAATCGACACTCCGTATCGCGCCGCAACCCCGCGCAACCATTCGATGCGCGCATCGGGATTCTCATCCGGCAGATTGAAGAGGTTGACGCGCATCGTGGCGCCGCGCGCGCCCGATTCGACGGACTCCGGCCAAAGCACGTTCTGCGTCAGCTCGCGATACCCCCCGGTAACGAGCCACAGTTTGCCGGCGGCAATGGTGCGGTTGATGTCGTCGAGGAATTGGCCCTGTTCGATGCGGATCGGCGCGAGATCGTGCAGAAACTCACGCACTTCCGGCAGCACCCTGTCGGCGTCGATGCGCGTGATGAACGGTTCGAGCGCGATGCGCAGCCGCTGCATCGACTGCCGATCGCGCGCGCGCAGCCGTACGCGGACGGTCATCTTCGTCCCGATTTCGATGCCGAAATAGGTGATCCGTTCCTGGGTCGTCTCGGTGATCCCGCCTTCGTTGATGGCGTAGCGGATGCCCGCGAAGATGTCGGGGCGATGTTCGAGCAGCCAGGCCGTCCCGAGTTTTCCGCCGGCTTCTTCATCGGCGACAGCCAGGAAGACGATGTCGCGCTCGGGCGTCCGGTGCGTGCGCGCGACGTCGATGAAGGCCAGCAACTCGCAGATGGCGATGCCTTTCATGTCGAGCGATCCCCGTCCAAACAACTGGTTCAGAAACACCTCGGCACCAAACGGAGGACGCGTCCAGCCGCTCTTCGTAGCCGGAACGACGTCGATGTGATTGAAAAGAAGAAGCCCGTCGCCGTGTTGCCGGCCGGCGATACGCGCGTAAACGCTGGCCCGGCGCGGTGCGGATTCGATGATCTCGGCATGAATGCCGTTCTTTTCGAGGAGGCCGGCCAGAAATTGCGCCCCCGGCAGTTCGTTGCCGGGCGGGTTGGAGGTATCGATCGTCACGTACTGCTGCAGCAGCGCCAACTCGGGCGTAATCTTTGTCGGCCGAGGGATCCAGAGTGACGAGCTCATCTCGCGGTCGGCGCGCGCGACGTAGATGCGCAGCCCGGCGATGAGGGCGCCGCCGGCGATGAGCAGCGCGAGCGGTAGATACCAGCGTCGCATCGGGTCAGCTCGGCCCAGTATCACCACCGGGCGGCTCGTCAGCACGCTCCGGCTCGGGGATCACCGCTTCGAGGTGCGTTCCGTACGCATCCGCCACCACATGTACCGGCTCTTCGTAGGCCGGCGCGTGCGCAACGACGGTGGGATGCCGATAGACGATGAGGATTCCGATCAGCACCGCCGCGGTGATCAGAGAGATCAGCATCCCGACGCGCACCAGCTCGTTGCGGTACTCCATCTCGATGTGATGCCGGCCCGCGGTGACGACGATGCCCTGATACGCGATGTTGGTGATGACGGCGGGGACGCGCGTGCCGTCGATGCGAATGTTCCAGTACTTGTGCGGCGTGACGCTCATGACCAGGAAGCCCTCGCCGAGGCTTTCCACGTCGAGAGATGCGGTATTCGCCGTTTCGATGACGCGATGCACGATCCCGCGCGCCGGAACGAACGAGGGCCGGGCCACGAAGGCGACGGCGCTGCTGAAGCTGGAGGTGGTGAGCTGTTTGACGAAGTCGGCGCGGTCGCGGATCGTGACCACCTGATCGGCGAAGTAGTAGCGCGGGTAGTGCGGGCCTTCCACGAATGCGACCGGCAGCGATTCCTTGAAGTTGCCGCGGTTGCGCTTTTTCTCGGCTTCGAAATTGCGATAGACGCCGCGATACCAGGCGTTCGACATCGCCATGAACGGCTTCCACCAGTCGGCGCGGCCGGAACGCTTGACGTCCCAGACCGAATCGGTGAGATCGATGGTCGGCAAAAGAGCGGTCTTGTCGTAGTCGCGCTCGAGGACGGTACGCAATCCTGAGCCGGCCGGCGTCATGGGAAAGAGGCCGTCGCGCACCACCCAGTAGACGGCGGCGCCGGTCGAGAAATACTGCTGCGCCGGTTTCTCGGTGCCGTACCAATCGGCCTCGTGAAAGATGCGGAAATCCTGACGGTTGGCCGGAATCGTGCGCGACACCGGCGGCGGATCGAAGAAGCGGCGAGGCTCGCGCGGATTGAGCTCCCAAGTGACGTAGGAGAGGTCGGCGATGACGAAGGCCGCGGCGGCGGCGAGCCAGATGTTCCTGGCGCGGCTGCGCACTGTGACGAGCAGCGCGATCAGCGCGCCGCCGCGGATCGCGGCGATGATCCAGTCGGTCCGCGACAACGTGACCGCGTACGTGGCCGCCGAGCCCGCCGTCGCACTCCACGTTTTGCGCAGCGACGCGATGTCCGCGGCCTTGCTCAGAAGATTGAAAAGACGCGGATAGAACGGCGTGAAGCCGAGGATGGCCAGGATCGCCGCGACCAGCATCGTCGCCGCCGCGAATCCCAGCGCGCCGCTGCGCACATCTTCGTCGCCGGCCAGCATCCGGTCGAGCATCTGCGAAGCGAAGATCGTCATCGCGAAGACCGCCATCAGGATGAACTTTTCCGGGTAGCGGATCGAGGTGGCGATCCCGGCGTCGTAGAGCCAGCGCAGCAGCGGCGTGTGTCCGCCGAGGGCGAGGAGCGACGAGAAGAAAACGATGAGGAGAACGAGGCGGCCGCCGCGCGGCCGCGCGAAGGCGCCACCGATCGCGAGCGCCGTCACCGCGATGCCGGCGTAGATGCTGAAAAGAAATGGCGATCCCATCCCCGGATACAGTCCGCCGCCCCAGTAATGCATCACATTGCCGATCGAGATGTGGCCGAGGACGTTGGGGTAGATCAGCTCCGCGAATTTTGGCCAGGGCATGCTCCATGCGCTGACCAGGTCGAACTCGAACGGCCGCGAGCGCGCCGAGTCATGGACGTGATCGATGGCCGGCAGAATCTGCGCGGCGCCGAGCAGGAATCCCGTCACCGAGATCACCGCGATCCATAGGACGCGCGTGATCATCTTCGACACGCGCGGTTTCGCGTACCAGCCTCGATAGAGTGCGTACATGCCAATCAGCAAGCCCGTCTGCATCACCGTGGTCGGCTCGGAGACGAGAAATTGAATCCCCAGAAAAAGCGCCGCGGCGGCGAAGTCGCGAATATTGCGGCGCAGCAGAAACCGCCGGACGAAGAGACACGTCAGCGGCAGCCACGCCGCGCAGAAAAGGATCGGCAGGAGATTGACGTACGACAGATAGATGCCGCCGAGGCCGAACGACAGCGCGCCGAACCACGCCGCCGGAGGACGCAGATCCATCGACCGCAACAGCAGATACATCCCGAGGAGACCGATGTAGATGTGGATGAGGATGTGCAGCCGGTAGCCGAGGTCGTAGCTCGGCAGGAGAATCAGCCAGGTGAGCGGGTAGAAGACCTCGTGCTCGGGATTCGCCGCGATCGGCTGGCCGGCCGAAAAATAGCGGTTCCAGTACGGGAACTCGCCGTGCTGCACGACGTCACGGAGGATTTGTTTGGTCGGGTAGTAGTAGCGCGTCAAGTCGCGCATATAGAGCTGGTTGACGCCGAAGAGGACGTCGGCGAACGAGATCGTGGCGATCAGGACAAGGAGTGCGAGCGCGAGCAGATCGGAGCGGCGGCTGGCCGGCGGAAACGTCGCGTCATTCACGGCGCGCGATTGTAGTCGACTCCGCGGGCCGCTCATTTCGCTGTGTTATTCTCCCGCGCCCATGCCGCTGCACGACAAGAAAGTCGTGGCCGTGCTGCCCGCGTACAACGCAGAAAAAACATTGCGGGCCACGTTCGACGACATCCCCCAGGATTGGGTCGACGAGATCCTTCTCGTCGATGACGTCTCGCGCGACAAGACCGTGGAGCTGGCCCGCACGCTGCCGATGCGCGTCGTCGTCCACGCGAAGAACCGCGGCTACGGCGGCAATCAGAAGACCTGCTACCGAACGGCAATGGACGAGATGGGCGGCGAGATCATGGTCATGGTCCATCCCGATCATCAGTACGATCCGAAGATCATCCCGCAGCTCGTGCAGCCGCTCCTGAACGGCGACTGCGAGGCGGTGTTCGGCTCGCGCATGCTCGGCGGCCGTCCGATGGAAGGGGGCATGCCGAAATGGAAGTACCTGGCCAACCTCTTCCTGACGATGGTCGAGAACGCCACGTTCTACATCTTCCTCAGCGAGTACCACTCGGGCTTCCGGGCATATTCGAAGCGCTATCTCGACACCGTGAACTTCGAGGCGAATTCGGACAACTTCGTTTTCGATACGGAGATCATCGCGCAGGGTGTGGCCAAGGGGATGCGCATCCGCGAGGTGCCGATTTCGACGCGTTACTTCGACGAAGCCTCGCAGATCGGCTTCTGGCGTTCGGTGCGCTACGGCCTCGAGATCCTGAAGACGATGGTGCTCTACAAGCTGCACAAGAAGCGGATCTGGTCGCACCGGATTTTCCGGGAGCCGCAACGGCCGCTTGCCGCCGTCAGCGCGTAGGCGGCCGCCTCAGGACGCGTCCAGCGCCTCCCGCAGCGGCTCGCTGATCGCGACGCCCTCGGCTTCGCAGGCGCGCGCGACCGCTGCGAACGCCTCGCGCCGCCGTCCCTCGCGCAGCATGTCGAGAACTCCCGCCGCGATGATGCCGTCGAAGAACCGTTTGCGGTCGACGTCGGTCGGCAACACGCTCTTCGCCGACTTTCGCAGCGTGCCGAGGAGATCATTGACCTCCGCATACTCCGGCCCGATCGTTCGCTGCAGGTCCTCCTTCAGCGTGCGTCCCAGCGCGGGCGATTTGCCGCCGGTGGAGATTGCGATCTGGATCGATCCCTTCTCGATGATGGCCGGCACAATGAACTCGCAGAGGTGCGTGACGTCGACGACGTTCACCGGAATCTTGCGGCGGCGGCAATCGCGCGCAACACGTGCGTTGACGCACGGATCGTCCGTCGACGCGATCACGATCGAGGCGCCGTCGAGGTCCGCTTCTTCGTAGGTTTTATGGCGAACCGCCAACGCGCCGTCACGCTCCCACGCAGCGATTTCATCGGTGATCTTCGGGCTGACGATCGTCACGCGCCCGCCGTACCGCATCATCGTCTCGGCCTTGCGCGCGCACACGGTCCCTCCGCCGACGATCAGCACGTTCCGATCTTCGATGTCGATGTAGATCGGATAGTAGGGGAAGCGTTTTTTCACGTTAGTAGATCGGGAACTGATCGCACAGCGCCTTCACATCATTCTTGACCTGCGCGATCACGCCGGCGTCGCCTTTCCCATCGAGGACGCGCGCGATCAACTCCGCGATCGTCTTCATCTCCGGCTCGCGCAGTCCGCGCGTCGTCACAGCCGGCGTTCCGATGCGGATGCCCGAGGCCACCATCGGCTTCTGCGTGTCGAAGGGGATCGTGTTCTTGTTGACGGTGATGTTCGCCGCCTCGAGGAAGTTCTGCCCATCCTTCCCCGTGATCCCTTTCGAAAACACGTCGGTCATGAAGAGATGGTTGTCCGTTCCGCCGCTGACGATGCGGAATCCGGCGCTGCCGACCGCCTCCGCCAGCGCCTTCGCATTGCGGATGATCTGCGCCTGATACTCCTTGAACTCCGGCTGCAGCGCCTCTTTGAACGCGACCGCTTTCGCCGCGATGATGTGCACGAGCGGGCCGCCCTGGATTCCGGGAAACACCGAGCGGTCGAGGTCCTTCGCGTACTCGGCCTTGCAGAGAACGAGTCCCGCGCGCGGTCCGCGCAGCGTCTTGTGCGTGGTGGTGGTGACGAAGTCCGCGTACGGCACCGGCGACGGATGCAGCCCCGCCGCGACGAGGCCCGCGATGTGCGCGATGTCCGCCATCATCAACGAGCCGCTCTTGTCGCAGATCTCGCGAATACGTTTGAAGTCGATGACGCGCGAGTACGCCGACGCGCCGCAGATCACGAGCCTCGGCTTATGCTCCTCGGCCAGCCGCTCCATCTCGTCATAGTCGATCAGCTCATCGTCTTTTTTCACGTGGTACGCGACGACGTTGAAGTCGCGCCCCGAGTACGACAGCGGATGGCCGTGCGTGAGATGGCCGCCGTGCGACAGGTCCATCCCCATGATCGTGTCGCCGGGCTTGAGGACGGTGAAATAGACCGCCATGTTGGCCTGCGAGCCGGAGTGCGGCTGCACATTGGCGTGCTCGGCGCCGAAGAGTTGCTTGGCGCGATCGATTGCGATGGTTTCGACGATGTCGGTCGGCCCGCATCCTCCGTAGTACCGCTTCCCCGGATATCCCTCGGCATACTTGTTCGTGAAGACCGAGCCCATCGCCGTGAGCACGGCGCGCGATACGTGATTCTCCGAGGCGATCAGTTCGAGGGTGTCGTTCTGCCGGTCGGTTTCGAGGCGGATGGCGTCGGCGATCTCGCGGTCGACGTCCGGGAGCGCCCGCTGGAGGAAATCGTGTCCGGTGGCGGCGCTCTGCGGCTCGTGAATCGTCGTAGTCATGAGGCGATCTTACCCGATAATCGCGGGGCGATGACTGTGCGTCCGCGGCTCTTTTTTCTGCTTCTGCTCGCCCTTTTCTGCGTGACGATCGCGGCGTTCGGCTTCTTCTTTTTCCGCGACAACTTCTCGACGCACTACCCGATCAAAGTGCTCTCCGCTGCGGCATTTCGAGCGGGCGAAATCCCCTGGTGGAACTTCGCGGACGGCGGCGGCCAGCCGTTGGCCGGCAACCCGAACACGCTGACGTTCTATCCCGACAACGTTCTCTATCTCGTCCTGCCGGCGCACATCGCCTTCAATCTCCACTTCCTGCTGCACCTGATCCTCGGCTGGTTCGCGATGCGATCGCTGACGCGCTCCCGATTCGGAGCATGGCTCTGGGTGCTGTCCGGCGTGGCGATGTCCGCTCTCTCCTTCTACAACCTCATCACCTCGATCGCGCTCATCCCTCTCGCCCTCCTCGGCGCCGAACGCCGCAACGCGGTGCAACTCGGGGTTGCATTCGGACTCCTCGCGCTGGCGGGGGAGCCGGTGGTCATCGTCGCCACTGCAATTGCCGCAGGAATACTTTTCACGCGGAGGCGCGGAGACGCGGAGATGGGTTCTTCTCCCTCCGCGTCTCCGCGGCTCCGCGTGATAACGGTTTCCCTTCTCCTGGCAACCGCCATCGCAGCACCGCAACTCATCGCCTATTCCGAGATCGCCGCCGAAGTCGAACGCGCCCACGGCTATTCGGCGCAGACGGTACTGAACGCATCCTTCGACCCACGACGGATCCTCGAGTTAATCATCGGCCCAGTGATGAGAATCGACGCCCCACACCTCTTCCCATCTCTCATCCTCGGATTGATCGTCATCCCGGCCATCTTCCGCCGCTCGCGCTACACCGTCATCGCCGCGGCGATGCTCTTTTTCGCCCTCGGCGCATTCAATCCGCTCGTCCGTGCGCTCGTCGAATCGGTCAGCGCGCTGCGCGTCGGCCGCTTCCCCGAAAAGTTCGCCATCGTCATGTGCGCCGCGCTGGTCGTGCTCGCCGCGGAGTACGTCCGCGAATCGAAGACGCCGCGCATCTGGACGATCGTCACCTTCGCTCCGCTGCTGGTCTGGACCGTCTTCACGATTCCCATCGACTGGTTCGGCCCGTACCGCACAACGCCACAAGCAACGCGGCGCGTCTTCACGCCGAGCATGCCCGGCGGACAGATCATCGATCGCGACAACTACCGCGAACGCGCCCGCCGCCTGGAGCCGCTCTTCGGCGCGACCGCTGGACTCGAATACGTCCTCAACCGCTCCGGCGACGGCATGCACTCGCTCCTCAGCCGCATCGCCTCGGAACGTTTCGCCACGACGCGCAATCGGAATTGGCTCCGCATCGCAACCGCACGCCCATCGATTGTTGCCATCGCCTATCCCGCCCCCACGATTCCCGACGCCGTCAACATGATCGAAGCCGGCGTCCCCGCCGTAGCGCCGCAGGCATTCACATCCGCCGCCGGTGCGCGGGTGACCCACGTCGCGCGCGACGGCCAAACGATCTCGATCGCCGTCTCGACATCCGGTCCCGCGCTCCTCGCCGTCGACCAGTCCTACTTCCGCGCCTGGTCAGCGACGATGGTCGGCCGCGAGCTCGAAACGACTCCCCTTAACCTCGACCGACTAGGCGTGATCGTTCCCGCTACCGGAACCATCACGCTAACCTTCGGCCGCCACCGAACGCCGATCCGCATCGCCTGGCTCGTCTCGACGCTACTCCTCCTCGCCCTCACCCTCTCCGCGTCTCCGCGCCTCCGCGTGAAAAAAACTCAATCGCCGCCCCAGCCAGATAAAGCGACCCCGCAATGACGATCGACTTGTAGCCGGACGACAACGCCCGCTCAAACGCGAGCGGCGGGGCCGGTTCGGCGATGGTGCGATCTTGCGCCAAAGAAACCAACCGCGACGCCAACTCCGACCGCGGAGGATACGGCTCAGTCGCGATGATCGCCTCGAACATCGGAAAAAGCGCGGACGTCACCTCGGCGATGTTCTTGTCGCTCATGATCCCGAACACGAGCAGGCGGGGAGGGGGAACATGTTGCGCGATGAAAGGCACGATCGCCGCGATTGCATGCGCGTTGTGCCCGCCATCGATCCAGATCGTTTTTCCATTGCGCTCGATTCGCTCCAGTCGTCCACGCCACTGCGTCATCGCCACACCGCGCTCGATGGAGTCAGGCGTAATTTGTGGCAGCAGCGGACGCAGCTCCTCCGCCGCGCGGACCGCGAGCGCCGCGTTGCGCTGCTGGAAATCGCCGGCGAGCGGAGTCGCATGTGTCGAGGTCACGACGTGGAACGGATTGCCGAACATCGCCGCACGGTGACGGAGGACGCCGAGGACGCGCGGATCCTCGTTCGACGTCAGCACGATCGCGTTGCGGTGGATCACGCCTGCCTTTTCGCCGGCAATCTGTCGGATGGTTGTGCCGAGGAACTCGGTGTGGTCGATACCGATCGGGGTGATGAGCGCGGCGAGCGGGCGGACCACATTCGTGGCGTCGAGGCGGCCGCCCATACCGACTTCCAGGACCGTCACCTCGCATTCGGCATCTTTGAACGCGATGAAGGCGAGGAGGGTCAGAGCTTCGAAATAGGTCGGGACGATGCCGGCGCGATCGGCGGCAGCGCGGAGTTTCTCGATCGAGATCGAAAGGCTCGCCGAGGGGATCATCGATCCACCGATCATCCACCGCTCGCGAAGCTCCACGAGATGCGGCGACGTGTAGAGGCCGGTGCGATATCCGGATTCATTCAGGATCGAGGCGAGCGTCGACGACGTCGAGCCTTTGCCGTTCGTGCCCGCCACGATGATCGACGGGCAGGCGCGCTCCGGATTGCCGAGCTCGCGCAGCAGTGCGCGCATGCGGGTCAGGCCGGGGCGGATCCCCGAGCCCTGCAGCCCATCGAGCCAGAGCAGCGGCTCGGGCGTCACGACGCCGCTTCGCGCCGTTTGCCGGTGAACATGCGGAGGAACCGCGCCAGCGCCGGTTTCATCTCCGACCGCGGCGTGATCAGGTCGACCATCCCATGTTCGACGAGGAACTCGGCGCGCTGAAATCCCTCGGGCAGCGTCTGGCGGATGGTCTGCTCGATCACGCGCGGGCCGGCGAAGCCGATCAGCGCCTTCGGCTCGGCGATGTTGAGATCGCCCAGCATCGCGTACGACGCCGTCACGCCGCCGGTGGTCGGGTCAGTCAGGATCGAGACGTACGGCAGCCGCGCCTCGGCGAGCCGCGCCAGCGCCGCGGAGATTTTCGCCATCTGCATCAGCGAGAGAATGCCTTCCTGCATGCGCGCGCCTCCGGATGTTGAGACGATCAACAGCGCTTCCTTTTTCTCCAGCGCGCGTTCCGCGGCGATGGTGATTTTCTCGCCGACCACGGATCCCATCGAGCCGCCCATGAATGCGTACTCCATCGCGCAGATGACGACGCTGATGCCTTCCAGTTTCCCCTCGGCGCACAGCACCGCGTCGCCCTTGCCGACGCGCGCCTCGTAGACTTTCAGACGGTCGCGATAGCGCTTCGTGTCGCGGAACTCAAGCGGGTCAGCCGAGCGGATGTCGCCGGCGAACTCCTTGTACTTGCCGTCATCGAAGAGGATTTCGAATCGTTCGCGCGCGCTGAGCCGGAAGTGGTAGCCGCACTTCGGGCAGACGTTGTAGTTCTGCTCGACTTCTTTTCGATAGACGATCTCTTTGCAATCGTCGCACTTGACCCACAGCCCCTCGGGAATCGCGACCTGCTTTTCGACCGCTTCCTTCGGCTTTTTCTCTTTGCGAAACCACGCCATGGCCGGGGACTCTAGCTCAAATCGTCGGCGGAGCGCCACGCCGCCGCGGACGCGATCAGCAGCGCGGTGAGCGGCGTCAACAGCACGCGCGGAGCCGATGCGAGGATCCACCACGTCGGGTCAGGAAGGTGGATGTAGAAGAAGAACGCGGCTCCGAAGGTGAGCAGCGCGATGACGAGCGGAAGCGCCGCATTGCGTCGATGCGGCGCGAGTGCGATCAGCACGATCGGCACGATCCACGGCAGGCCATAAAGCTCGTAACTGGCGGCTTTTGCGAGCGTGAGCAACGTCTTCGTCACCGCCGCGAAGTAGATCGGCATGCCGGCGCCGCGGTAGTACTCGGAGAGGTTGTGCAGTTTCACGAACGCCAGCCATGCGCCGAGGAGGATCGCGGCAGGTGTGGCGATGAGCATCGTTTGCTTGAATGTCTTTCGAATGACGACCAGCGCGATGACGACGGCGATGGCGAAGGTCGCACCTTCGATTTTCGTCATGACTGCGCAGGACAATCCGAGGGCGGCAAGAACGATCTGCGCTCGGCGGTCGCGGATGAATGTGATCGCTACAATCGTCAGCGTCTCGAAAAAGATCAACGGCGGTTCGCCGGCACCGGCGGCGTCGGCGATTGCGAAGGCGTAGGCGAGCGTCGCAGCCATCAGCACCGCCGCGCGATCGTCGCGCGACGTCGAGCGAACGAGCGCTACGCTGCCGAAGAGGAAGAGCGCCGTCGACAACACCGCGGAGAACCACGAGAACTGGCGCGCGATCGTCTCCGACCAGACGTAGATCAGCGGCAGCAGCAGCGGATAACCGGGATTCATCCGCACGGTGTTCGGGTCGGCCAGGAAGGCGAGCGTGACGCCGCCGTCCCGATAAAAGCGCACCGCTTTCGGTCCCCAGAAGAAATGCAGATCGCCGCAGCTCAGGCGCGCGTCGAGTAATCCGTAAATGAGGAGGATGGCGATGATGACGAGCGCCGCCATCGCCAGGTGATTGATCGGGTGTTTCTCGCGCGTGCGTAGCGGCCGCGCGGCGTAGATGCTGATCGCCGTGATCACGATGACGATCGAGATCACGACGCTGCGGCTCCAACCGATCGACACGATCGATAGCGCCGCCAGCACTGCCGTGACGATCGCAGCTCCTGCCGCGCCTGCGATCGCAATGCGTCCGCCGAGGTCGAGACGGCGAACGGCGTCGAGGCGCCAGATTCCGATGCCGATGAGTGGCAGCAGCAAGTAGGCAGTGAACGCGAGCACGTCGTTCACGGCACAGCCTCGTAGATGTGCCCTTCCGGCAACTCGCGAAAGAGGCGATAGTGCGGATTCGACAACGGCTCACGTACGGCCAGCACGAACTGCGGCCGGTCGGCGGCATCGAGCGTCGGCGGCACGACGCGATGCCGCGGCATCATGCCGTCCGCCGCCAAGTACAGCGTGATGTCGTAGTCAGGCGCCTCGGATGGCCGGATCGCCGTCACCGTCGCGCCGCGCGGCACGATCTCCGCCGCGGCGCGCGACAGCAAAATCATGTCGCGGCTCGGATACATCGCCGGCGCGACGTGGTCCTGCACCGTCTTCGGGAACTCGAAGTACGGCCCGCCGCGCGCGTAGTAGACGCGAACGAGCGCCGCCGCGAAGAGGATGGCCGCAGCCCAGATGAGGACGGAGCGCGCGGTCTCGCGGTTCGTCAGATCTCCCGAAAGATGTACGGCCGCAGCACGTCGAGGTTGTCCTCGAGCTTCGTCACATCGAGGAAACGAAGCGTTGCAGCGATCGACGACAGCAGTGAGTTGCCGTCCTGCGGCGTGTAGCAGAAGCCCACCACTTTGCGCGGCGTCGGCACGGTCAGCGTCGACATCGGCATCACGGTCTGGTTGAGAATGCGGCCGAAGTAGCCGTGGTCGCGTCCGAACGAGAAGATCTGGTTGACCGACCGCTTGTTCGTGCACGCCACGCGCGGATTCGAGCGCAGCAGCGACTTGACCTGTTCCAGCGTTGTGTCGTGCTTGAGATCGAGATCGAACCAGAGCGTGTGCATGTACTGCGTGTTGATCTTGATAGACGAGGAGAAGAGGTTCAGCTTCTCGCCGAGGGTCTGGAAGAGGTGATAGGCGTCGCGGGCGTGATGCGTGCCGAACTCGGGATCGTCATGCTTGCCGGCTTCGGGCGCGGCGACGAAGCCCTTCGAGTCGGAGACGTCGTTCGCGCGGCGCATGCAGACGAAGCGGCCAGCGGCGAGATCGATCTTGCCGTCGCGCGAGGTTATGGTTTTCAACAGCACCGAGATGTTGTGCGTGTTGCACGAGACGATCTGCACGAAACGCTCGTCCGGCGACTGCACCTCTTCGTTGATCCCGCGCGCGTACGGCTTGCCGAATCCGAACTCCGACCCCTGCGCCAG